>Ga0316189_10000645_pt1 | contig 34923 bp, 32 predicted proteins | sample LowCovwburrow_MG_FD_204930 | JGI IMG/M metagenome (GOLD analysis project Ga0316189, IMG submission 204930) | Coastal sediment microbial communities from Maine, United States - Lowes Cove worm burrow | ecosystem: Environmental > Aquatic > Marine > Coastal > Sediment | place: USA: Maine...
TACGCGAAGTGTATGCGGCCGATGCCGTGGCCGTCGTTCCCGGTGGCGGCACGTACGCGATGGAGGCGGTGGCCCGTCAGTTGGCCACCGACAAACATGTCCTCGTGATCCGTAATGGTCTGTTTTCGTTTCGGTGGAGCCAGATATTTGCGGCTGGCAGTATTCCCGCGTCGGAAACGGTGCTCAGAGCCCGACGTGCTGGCTCGGGCGACGGTGCTTGGGTGCCGTTTGCGCCGGCCCCGATCGACGAGGTGACCGCCACCATTGCTCAGGAGAAACCAGCGGTAGTGTTTGCCCCGCATGTGGAGACGGCTTCGGGGATGATCCTGCCCGACGAGTATGTGGCCGCCGTGGCCGCAGCCACTCATGAGGTGGGGGGCCTCTTCGTGCTCGACTGTATTGCGTCGGGGGCGGCCTGGGTGAACATGCGAGAATTGGGTGTCGACCTCGTGTTGTCGGCCCCACAAAAGGGCTGGTCAGCGTCTCCGTCGGCTGGTTTGGTGATGATGAACGAGCAAGCGGCCGAAGCGGTCGACGCCGCCACCAGCACCAGTTTCGCCGTCGATCTTGGCCGGTGGCGCGCCATCATGACCGCCTACGAAAACGGAGGACACGCCTACCACGCCACCATGCCCACCGATGCCCTGCGGGGTTTTCGCGACGCCATGGTTGAGACCCGCCAGATCGGGTGGGAACCGCTGCGCCAAGCCCAGTGGGAACAGGGGCGTCGGGTACGCGAATTGCTGGAGGAACGAGGGCTGGTTTCGGTTGCCGCTGAAGGGTTTGGGGCTCCGGGGGTGGTGGTGTGCTTCACCGACGACCCAGAGATCCAGTCGGGGCGAAAGTTCGCCGCTGCTGGCGTGCAGATCGCGGCAGGAGTACCCCTGCAAATCGATGAAGGGCCCGAGTATCAAAGCTTCCGTCTTGGGCTCTTCGGGTTAGACAAACTCCGTGACGTTGATGCCAGCGTTGCCCGAATTGCCGCCGCGCTCGACACCGTTTTCGGTTAAGCCATAGCACTTCGGGCGGCCAACGCGAGGCCTCCGATTAGGGCGAACACTAGCACAGCCGGGCGGAACCACTGGCGATCAATGTGAGGCCGCACATATCGAGCCGCTACCAAACCGAGTAACACGCCGGGCATGAGAATGGCGAGAAGTTCAAGTTCGCGGCGGCCGAACCTACCGGTGAACGCGAGCCCGACCGAACTCGCAGCGGCGATGACAATAATCATGGCGGCCACGGTGGCGCGCATCGTGGCCGCCACCATTGAGCTGAAGGCAATCACGGCCGGTGGCCCCGGAAGGGCGGCGGTAACGCTGCAGAATGCGATCCCGGCGCCGCCCATTGCGTCGACCCGTGGGGTGTTGGTTACTCGCAATCCGGTGAGCAACGCGGCAGCCGCCGCGGCCGTTGCCAGACCGATCGAGATACTCAACGCCTTCTCGCTCATCAAGGACAACACCACGAGTCCCAACGCGAGCCCGAGGGGCATCCCGATGGTGGCTCGTTTGAATGTGCCACGGTCGATATGGGAGAAATCAACCATCACATGGCGAAGGCCGATCACCTGCCCCGCCACCATCAACGGGGCGGGGGCGAACGCCGGTTCGATGGCGAGCACCACAGGGCCGGCCACCAGGGTGAGGCCAATCCCAAGCGACCCTTGGGTCATGGCCCCAAACGCCACGAAAACAGTGATCAGGAGCAGTTGGGATAGTTCCATCGTGCGCTCCTCGTCACTGGCTCAGGGGTGTGATATGTGGCAGGCTAGGTGGCCTATGAGCGAAAACCTCCGAAACTTCACGAAAGCCATTTTCGGCGTCGATGCCGTGGTAACACGAGTTCCCGATGATGCCTGGGATAATCCTTCGCCCTGCGAAGGGTGGACGGCGCGCGACGTGCTGGGGCACCATGTTGGGGTATTGGCTGGGATCGCCCATATGGCAGCGGGGCAGGACATGATCGCTCCGACTACACCCGAAGACCTGAGCGACCCTCAAGGGTTGTGGGCCGAGGCTCGGGATTCGGTATTGGAAACCCTCGACCAGCCTGGTTCGTTGCAGCATCACGGCAAATACTGGTTTGGTCCGATGACGATTGACCAATTGCTGGGCATCACGGTGTGGGATCCGCTGGCTCATGCTTGGGATATCGGCAAATCCACCGGGGTGGATGCGGTTTTGGCTGAAGACGTGGTGGCGGCGTCGGCCGCAACCATTGGCGCCATGCGTGATGGGTTGGCCAAACGCCAGCTAGTGGGAGCCGAGGTTTCGGTGGCCGAGGGCGCGAGCGCCGTCGATCGGTTTCTCGGGTTAATAGGGCGAGACCCCGACTGGCTGCCAGGAGCGTGACACTGGGGTGGGCCGTTGTTTCGGTCCCACCCCTTTGGGTCAACGGGTATCAGAAGTCGGCGATGGGGAAGTGCTGACGAATCCGGGCCACTCGGTCGGCGAGTACATGATCGGGGTGGTGGTCGGCCAGGGTCGTGGCTACGAATTGGCGGGCGCGGTCGTCTACCGACGTCGCTCCCGCGTCTTTCCAATCGTCGGGGCTCGACCGATCGCTCATTGCCGGGTATAGGTACTCTGATTGCATCACCGCTAGCGTCTGAGGGTGGCCCAAGAAATGACCTTCACCTTCGATGACATCAGCAATCACCTGAGCCGAAATTGATGCTTCATCCACTTCGATGCCGCGTACGGTTCGCATGACCGAACCCAGCATGTCGTTGTCGATCACCATCATTTCGGGCGAACACACCATGAGACTGGCGAGCATGCCCGCTGATTCGTACACCACGTTTGCCCCTGCCTGGGCGGCCAAGGAAACGGTGAGACCCTTTTCGTGACCTGCCTGAGCATCAGGCAGTTTCGAGTCGGACATGCCCGCGGCCACACCGGACGGGAGGCCAAGATAATTGGCCAGTTGGGCGGCGGCGGCGTTGAGAATTGCTTCTTCGCCGCTTCCACCGCTCATCGCCCCGGTGCGCAGATCCGACACAAACGGCCACAGACCCATGATGCAAGGGTGACCGGGTTTGATCAGATTGACACAGGTGAGCGCCGCGAGACATTCGGCCAAAGCCTGGGTTAGCGAGCCTGCCAGTCGGGCCGGGGAAGTAGCGCCAGCTTGGCCCGCTGACAGCAACAGGATCGGCATGCCTAAACGGGCCTGCTCCGCCATAGCCAGCGCCGAGTCTTCGGCAAACTTCATCGGCGGAACCACAAACGTGTTGTTGGCTTGACAGAACGGGCGTTTGGCGAATTCGCCTTCCCCGCCGAGTGCCATATCAAACATCGCCACCACGTCGTGTACATGTTCGGGAGCAAAAAGAGACGTCCCAATTGGCTTGCTTGTGCCGAGCATAGCGGCGAAGGCGGTGTTGATATCCACCGCTCGGGCGTCGGGGAGTTCTCGAGTTACGACGGTGCGCACAAACAGATGGATATGGTCGAGAACGTCGGCGAGTCGCGCAAAGTTGTAGAGGTCTTCGGTGGTAGATGGTCGGAAGCCACCCAGTTCATCGGGCACCAGCACGGCCGCTCCGGCAGTGGCGAAATGAACACGGTTCCCCCCGATCTCAATGCCGGAGTCGGAATCAAACCCATGGAGAGTAAATTCTTTGCACGCTGTTTCGATCGTCGATTCCACCAGCGACCGCGGGAATCGAAGGCGAGTTCGATCATCGACCCAGCCACCAGCGGCGGTGACCACGTCGATAAATTCTGGGGTGGCTTGGCCCATGCCAAGATCCTCAAGGAGGCCTAATGCCGATTGGAAAACTGTTTCGAGTTGGGCCTCGGTGAGAGGTTTGAGGCGGCCCCCAGACATCCCGGGCGAGACGGCCCTGGTTTCTAGGGAAGGTGGGGCTTGACGCTGCGCGACGCGCATGGCGCGTCCACCTGGTCGTCTTGGCATGTACTAACTCCTTATCACCTCATTTGTGGGGTCATAGGCCGGTTGGCCTAGGACAGTGGCGTTCCGCCGTTCGCCGAGCATCTGGATCGAGAACGTCGAACCAGACATCTGGAAGTCGGGATGGACATACGCAAAGGCCAGACTCTTGCCGACACTGTGTCCATAAGCCCCCGACGTGGTGAGCCCGATCTGGTTGTCTCCCTGATAGATCGGTTCGTTTCCTCTGCAGTCGTTGTCGCTGGCGTCAACCTCGCAGTACACCAAAACCCACTGGAGCCCGGAGTTGTCAGGGCCCGCCTGTTTCTGCCGGGTTACCAGGGTGTCTTTCCCGAGGAAATCTTTCGACAAGTCGACGAAGCGACCAAGATCAGCTTCGGCTGGGGTGACCTCGGTGGTGAGTTCGGCCCCCATGGCCTTATAGGCTTTTTCGATCCGCATGGTGTTCATGGCGTAGCTTCCGTAATGCACCATGTCGAACGGTTGTCCCGCTGTTATGAGGGCGTCATACAGGGTTACTTGTTGATCGATTGGGTGGTGGAGCTCCCATCCAAGTTCGCCCACATAACTCACGCGAAGGGCAAGACAGGGCACCCCGGCCACCGTGATTTCTTGAGCGCTTAACCAGCGAAAGGCTTCGTTGCTCATGTCGGCTTGCGTTAACGGAGCCAGGATCTCACGCGACCGGGGCCCGGCGAGGGCCAGGATTCCAGTTTCGTCGGTGACGTCACGGACGGTTACGTCTTCGCTGGGTTCAATATGTTGCGTCAACCAATCACGATCATGGAATTGCATCGTGATCCCCGAGTTGAGGTAGAACCGCTCGTTGGTTATGCGGGTGATCGTCATCTCGCTTTCGATACCTCCGAGCGAGGTGAGGAAGTGACAGAGACGGATCCCACCGTCGGTGGTTGGCACCGAATTAGCCGAAAGGCGCTGTAGGAATGCGGCAGCGTCGGTCCCGGCAACCTCAAACTTGGCGAAGGCTGTGAGGTCGGCGATTCCGGCTCGCTGGCGAGTGCCTTGCACCTCGGCGGCCACATGTTCGAAGGCGTTCGAGCGGCGGAAACTGTGATTCTCGGGCGTGCCGTAGTATTGGGGGCGTTCCCACCCGAATACCTCGGCCCATTGGGCTCCGAGGGCATCGAGTCTTTCGTGGATCGGCGTGGTCTTTTGGGGTCGGCCTGCGAAACGCTGTTCCCCGGGAAGCCGGGTTTGGTACATCTCGTGGAACTCGTCGATAGCCTTCTCGATGGCGTATCGCCCTTTCGGTCCGGCATGGTCTCCAAAGCGGCGAGGATCCATGGCGGCCACGTTGATCTCGGTCTGGCCGTGCACCATCCATTGGGCCAGATACTTGCCCGCACCAGGGCCTTGGGTGATTCCAATTGAGGCCCCGGCACAAAGCCAATAGTTGCGGAGCCCAGGGGCTGGCCCCATCAGGTAGCCCGAATCGGGGGTATGGGTGATCGGGCCGGAAATCACCTTCTTGATTCCCGCAGTTTGGAATGGTGGGATGCGGTCACCGGCGTCGATCAGGTGGGGCATCAGCACATCGAGATCGGGGGGTGTCAGATAGAAGTGTTTGTCCCACTCGATGCCCTCAATGCCGTAGGTTTGGGCGCCTTGTGTTTCGTAGGGGCCGACGAGCAAACTGTCGATTTCTCGGCGGTAATACGACGACACTCGTGGATCACGAATGATCGGAGGGTCGTAGTCAAGGGCCTTGATCTCTGCCAGTGTGTCGGTAATCAGGTACTGGTGGATCACCGACACGATCGGCACATCGAGGTCTGCCATCGCGCCAACCTGCGGCGCGTAACTGCCAGCAGCGTTTACCAGGTGATCACCGACGATGGTGCCCTTGTCGGTTGTCACTTCCCACCGGCCGTCAGCCAATTGCCGGGTTCCGGTCACCAGGGTGTGGCGCTCCACATCGGCTCCGAGTAAGCGGGCTCCTCGGGCCATGGAGGCGGTGACACTCGAAGGATCCGACCAGCCGTCGTTGGGGGTGTGGAAGCCAAGCTTCACGTCGGACACGTCCATAAAAGGCCAGAAGTCGAGGATTCGTTCGGGGGCGACGAGATGGCTTTCGACCCCAATGAGGTCGAGCATGCCTTGCACATAACGAAACCAATCGACCTGATCGTCGGTGACGGCCAAGCGGATTGCGCCGGTTGGATGCCAGCCCGCCGATAGACCAGTTTCTTCTTCCAAGCCGGCATAAAGTTCGGTAGCAACACGGTGCACCTTGGCCATGTTGAGATCGCCGATGAAGTGGGGGATGAGGCCCGCGGCGTGCCAGGTGGAACCAGAAGCTAATTCGCCTTTTTCGATCAGGACCGAATCGGTCCAGCCTTCGTGGGCCAGGTGGTACAGGAGGCCGGCGCCCATAGCTCCGCCGCCGATAATCACGACCTGTGCTTCCTCACGCATGGATGGTTCCTTTCTGGTAAAACGCTTTCAGTTGGGCCGTGGCTGGGATCGGATGGGTGGCAATCTCGATCGTCCATTGGCCGTCGTCGAGCCATGTTTGGTCGATACCGACGTCACCACTTCGTTGCACATACCCCATGGCGAGAGGGCAGTCTTCGGTGTAACTCCACATGCCACTAGTCACCTGGCCCACCAGAATCCCGTCGCGGAAGATTGGTTCGTCGTGGTACACCAGACGGTCTTCGGTTTCTAACCGGAACTGCACCAAACGGCGAGTTTTCGGTTGGTGACGCGCCGCTCGGAGGGCGTCTCGGCCGCGGAATCCACCTGGTTTGTCCCAAGCCACCGCGAAACTCAATCCGGCTTCGAGCGGGGTGTCTTGATCGGTAATGTCGTGACCCCAGTGGCGGTAACCTGCCTCGAGTCGCAGGGTGTTCATGGCGTGATAACCAGCGTGGGCGATGCCGTACTCGGTGCCGGCTTCCATCAGCGCATCGTGTAGGTCGCCTGCGTGGGCGGCGTCTACGTACAACTCCCAGCCCAGTTCGCCTACATAGGTCATCCGAATAGCGAACACCTCAATGCCCGCCACGGTTAGGGTTTGTCCTGTGCCGAAGGCAAACCCTGAGTTGGTGAGATCGCTGGATGTGAGCGAGGCGAGCACATCGCGAGAATTCGGGCCCATCAGACCGATCATGGCCCGCTGGTCGGTGACATCGGTAATGGTCACGTCGTAGTCTTTCGCCGCTCGGCGCAGCCAGGCCGTGTCCCTTGTGCCGGAGGCGGCCGCGGTTACCACCATAAACGAATCGGTGGATCGGCGGGTCACGGTGAGGTCGGCTTCGATACCGCCTTGATCGTTTAACCATTGGGTGTACACGGCCTTGCCAACCGGCACATCCACGGTGTTGGCACTCACCCAATCAAGCAGGGATAGGGCGTCAGGGCCCGATACATCGAGCTTCACGAAGGAACTTTGGTCGAATAACCCGACCCGATGTCGGACCGCCTTGCATTCTCGCCCGGAGGCCGCGAACCAGTTCTGTTTCCCCCACGAATATTCGTAGGTGCGGGTTTCGCCGTCGATGGCGAACCAGTTGGGGCGTTCCCAGCCTGCTGTCTCCCCGAAAACGGCGGAGGCAGCGTCCAGTCGGTCGTGAAGCACCGATCGTCTTACGTCGCGGGCACTTTCGTATTGACGGAAAGGCCAGTGCATGGCGTACAGCAATCCCAAGCTCTCGGAGATCCGAGCGTCGAGGTAGGCCGGTTCGGTCTGAAACGGGAAGGCCCGGCGGATGTCGACGGCCGTGAGATCCATGGGCGGGTGGCCGTCGGCGATCCAATCAGCCAGTGCCCAGCCCACTCCACCTGCGCTCTGGATGCCCACTGAGTTAAACCCGGCGGCCACAAAACACCGTTCCACCTCCGGTGATTCGCCGAGGTAATACACTCCATCGGGGGTGAATGCTTCGGGACCGTTGAAGAACAACTGAAGGCCGATATCGGCTAATACGGGGAGGCGGTGCATGGCTCGTTCGAAGATTGGACCAACATGGTCCCAGTCTTCAGGTAATGACTGAAACGAGAAGTCGCGTGGCACCCCGTCGAGGGCCCAGATCTTGCCTCGAGGCTCGAAGAACCCGGCCATGATTTTGCCGGTTTCTTCTTTGAAGTAGGTGTAGTTGCCGGGGTCACGCACCGTCGGCATTCCGGTGCTGACACCTTCAATGGGTTCGGTCACGATGTAGAAGTGTTCGCACGCCTGCAATGGCACTGACACTCCGGCGGTGGCGGCCAAGTGGCGGGTCCACATCCCGGTGGCCAATACCACTGTTTCGGCCTCGATTGTGCCGTGCTCGGTTGTTACGCCGCGAACGACACCGTCGTGGGTTTGCACCGAGGTGACGGCCACTCCTTCCACCACCCGAACCCCTCTGGCTTTGGCTCCTTTAGCTAGCGCGATTGTGGTGTCAACGGGCGACGTCTGACCGTCATGGGGAATGTAGAGGGCTCCGACCAGGTCGTCGACTCGGAGGAGCGGGCAATGCTCGAGCGCTTCGTCGAGTGAGATCTCTCGAATGTCTACGCCGACGGTTTTCGCCATTGACACCCCACGCAACAGTTCTTCCCACCGTTCCTCGTCGGCGGCCACCGAGATTGAACCCGGGGTGCGGTAACCGGTGGCTTGGCCGGTTTCGGCTTCAAGGTCCTCGAATAGGTGAGCGGAGTAGGTAGCCAATTTCGTGAGGCTGTGTGAAGACTTCAATTGGCTCACCAGACCAGCAGCATGCCATGTGGTGCCCGAGGTCAGTTGGTTCTGCTCGAGTACCACCACGTCGGTGATGCCGCGACGGGCCAAATGGTAGGCGATCGAACAGCCAATGATGCCTCCGCCCACGATAACAACCTCGGCCCGCGACGGTAGCTGGTGAGGGGCAGGTGATGGCGTCGGAGTCCGAAGCGTTTCAGGGTCGACGAGGCTCATCGGGTTACTGTAGCTACTCGAATGTGACTAACGCCACCACACGCGGGGTCATGCGGTAGGCAAGATTGCCCAGAAGGGGGATTGTTGGTGGGTCGGTTCACCCGCTGGTGGAGCCGTGGGAGTGGGTCTCGTATGATGACTTCTGGTAACGCCGGATGGGTGTGGGGATCTGGTTTCCTAAGGAGAATCCAAACTTCAACGGCTGTAAAGACCCAGGGGTGCACGGTGTCCACGATCACACAGGAGCAGGGGATTGCTCGTAAGCTCCGGGTTGTAGCCTTGTTGGGCGGTTCGGTGATGGTGCTGTTGGCTCCTGCGGTGGGGTATTGGGCGGCGATTCTGCGCACCCATTTCGTGGCCAATTCTGACACCCTATTTTTGGCTGAGTTGTTGCCAGCGTTGGCGACCGGTTCGACGTTCTCTGATTGGGCTGTTCCGCTCGCCAACTACGCTCTTCCCGATTGGCCCGTGTACGGCATTGCCGTTGCGCTCGGGGGCCCCGGGGCCTCGGCCGTGGTGCTTTTCATGACGCTGCAACTTGTGTTGTTCTCGATGGGCGCGTACTCAGTTATTCGATACTTCGATCCTCATGCACCCCGAGCCTACGGGGTGCTGGCGCTGTCGGTTATGGTGGCACTTTCGTTGACAAGCCCCAATCCGGCCACATATATTGCGCTGGCCTACAGTCATACCGGCACAGTGGTGATGGCTCTGGCATCACTCGGCGTTGCCTTGCATTGGCTGGGCGCTCCGTCACCCCGGCTAATGGTGCTGGGCAACGGGCTCACGTTTCTGGCTGTATTCTCAGATCGGCTGTTTGTGATCTGGTTCCTGGTGCCAGCGGCAGTGGCAATCGGTGTGGTATGGGTAGCTGACCAGCTCGAACCAAGGCACGGCCTGTGGTGGCTTGGTTCCAATGGGTTGGCTGCGGTGGTCGCGCTGCCATTGCCATTGTGGGTGTTTCCTCATCAATCACCCTATGAAGTGGAGTATTCGATTGGTGGGTTACCCACCCGGGCGGCCGACCTGCTCAACATGATGCAAGAACTACTGTGGGCCAACCCTGTCCAAGCTGTTCTGGTGGCGGGATTCAGTCTCTTGTTGTTGGGGCAGTTGGTGCGGCGCCGCTCGTTGTCTGGTGCGGATTTGTCGCCGTCCGGCGCCCTGTTTGTGCTGGTGTTTCTCGCGGCGTCGGTGGTGTCGGTAGTGGTCGGCTTAGCCTCGTTGAGCGGTGGGGTTCGTCCCGACGTGCGCCATTACCTGGTGTTGTTTCATTATCCGCTGGTGTTGGGGCCTGCTTTAGCGATGACTGGAGCCTCGCACCGTCTCGTTGGCACCCTGATCGTTCCGAGGGTGAATCGGGGCAGCGTAGCCGCCGCCGGCGCGATCATGGTTGTGCTCGTTCCCATGGGTTTTATCGGGTATCGGCTGGTTGGGGCCGCCAACGATATTGATTTTGCTCGGGCACCCCTTCCCATTTCCTGTATCGAGGCGGCAGCCACCGAGCTTGGCAGCAAACATGGAATTGCGTCCTATTGGGATGCGCGACAAATCGAAGTGTTCGCTGATCAAAAGGTTCAGGTGTCGAGTTTTGCTCCACCGGTGGTTGAGTTCCGAGTTAACGCTGAATTGGCCCAGTATCGGCAGCAATACGACTTTGCTGTTACCTCGACTGTGGTTCCTTCGTTCCAGTTGTCGCTAGACGAGATCGTGGCTCGGGCCGGGCAGCCTGCGACCCAAACCCAGTGTGGCCCATACACGGTGAGCAATTGGGGGCCCAATCAACTCGATATCACGCCCTCGGCTGGACTCGCGAACCGAACCGAAGCGTCGGATTGAACCGGAAGTCGCAGCGACCAGCATCACGCCCACGTGGAGGGGTTAGTGAGGGCGGACAGTGAGACCGCCTGGCCGCCAGCCTTTCCCCACCAGCACAATCTGATTTGCGGTGCAAAAACGCTCGAGAAACCCCGCTTCGCAGTAGGCGAGGTAAAAGCGCCAGAGTCGACGGAAGCGAGCGTCGTAGCCGAGTTGGGCCACATCGGTTTCGTTGGCGTCAAATTCGTGCCGCCAACGACGCAGGGTTTGGGCGTAGTGGGCGGTAATGTCTTCGACATCGAGCAATTGCAGCCCAGTGCCGCCGTCGATGGCTTCGGTGATCGCGCCCAATGAAGGCAGGCCGCCACCGGGGAAGACGAACCGCTTGATGAAATCCTCCCGGTGTTTCGTGATGGGGAATCGCTGGCCAGGAACACAAATCACCTGGAGTGCGGCCGCACCGTCGGGAGTGAGGAGATCCTGGATCTTGGCGAAAAACGCTTGGTAGTCTCGCCAGTCGACCGCTTCGATCATTTCGATTGATACGACCTTGTCGAATTGGCCGGAGAGGTGGCGCCAATCCGAGTCGAGCAGGGTTATTGAGTCCTGGAGGTTAGCGGCGTCGATTCGGCGGCGGGCGTGCTGGTATTGGTCAGCCGAGATGGTAGTAGTGGTGACCTTACAACCTCGGCTTTGTGCCGCTCGAAGGGCGAAGCCACCCCACCCGGTGCCAATCTCGAGAATCCGATCCGATGCGGTTACTCCGAGCTTGTTGAGCAAGCGATCATACTTCTGCTGGCTGGCTTCAAACATTGAATCGTCAGGGTCGAGGAAAACCCCGGATGAGTAGGTGAGGGTCTCATCGAGAAACAGGGAGAAGAAGTCAGTGCCGATGTCGTAGTGGGCGGCGATGTCCTCACGGTCTTTGTGGCTGGTGGGGCGACGCAGAATCTGATGGGGGAGGAAGCCGGAAGCTCGCGATCGCCATCGCTGAAGCGGCTCAATGGGGTCAAGATTCTGGGCTATGAGTTGGAGGAATTCAACCGGCTGGTCGCTCCACCACCAGCCTTCGATATAGCCGCGGCCAAGGCCAACGGAGCCCTCGGTTATCACCGAACTCCAAGCTCGAGGATCGTCGACAACGACCGAGATTGGGGCGCCCCCTGGGTCGCCGAACCGTTCAACCCGGCCAGCCTCGCGAATTTCGAGGGTTCCACCGTCGAGTCGTTTGAGTAAACCGGCCAGAGCAACTCGGGCGGTTTGCTGTATGGCAGCGCTGGCCTTGCCTGCAAATCGATGGGTGGACGGGGCGCGCTGGCGCAGGTGATCGACCAGGGTTGAATAGGAGACGGCGCCTTCAGGGGACGTCCCATTACTGAACGGATGGTTCTGGACGGTGCTCATCGTGTTCGCCTCCTAGTCAAGCAGGTGAGCGGGCGGCAGATCAGGTTCTTGTCTCGGCGGGGCTTGTCGTTTCGGGTGGGCCACATACGGCACACCCTTCTTCCAGAGCCGAGCCGCGTTGGTGTGGATTCCGATGCTTACCCGGTGAGTCGAAAACGGTTGTGACAGTACAAACCGGCGTTTTGCCGTCGACGTTGGCTCGGTAGGGAAAACGGAGAGGCGAGTCTCGAGGGTTGGGGTCGGAGCTGGTGCCATCTGATCGTCAAGTGGGTAGACGTTCAGACTGATGGCAAGCTCCTTGCCATTGCGGTATACGATGAGGTGGTAGCGGAGGTTGGATGGCAGGAATGGTGAAACGTGGAACCCTTTATCAAACCACGCTTCATCTTTCGCCCCGAGAACATCCGTGGAGTCATTGACGGCGGTGAGCGGCACGGCGTAGTGATACCGCTCTTTCCACGGGGTATTCGTTACCTCCGCTACCACCCCGACTGGGCGGTCGGCGTTTGACTCCGACCAGGCGAAATACAGGGTGAGCGGGTTGAAGAGCCAGCCCCAGCGCCGAGGCTGGGTGAGCATGCGGACCGGTCCGTCCGGTGGATCGCCGAGTACCTCGGCGAGGGCTTGGCGTACTGTTTCTGAAGACGGGGGTAAATGCTCCGTGCCATAGTCACGGCGACGAAACTCCATTGGCGCCGGACGGCGGCACGACATATACCAACGGTCAAAAAGTTCTTCGGGCTGGTCGGGGTCGATCCAGACCATGGAAACTGGTTGCCGGAGTTGATGGCCTGTGGGCGCGTTCCGGCGATGGAGAACGGTGCCGGGGCACAGTGACGCAGGATCAGGAATTACCACCGAACCCCCATTTTGTCACAAATGCGGATGGCGGCGCAGAACCCGTCTTCGTGAAACCCGTAACCGGCCCAAGCCCCGCCGAAGTAGACGCCTCCTTGGCCGTTGAAGTGATCGAGCTGGACTTGAGCGTCAAGGGCTGGTTGGTCGAAGACGGGATGGGAGTAGTGGAACCGGCCGAGGACGGTGGTCTCATCGATCAGATGGTCGAGGTTCAGGCTTACCAGGTACCGTCGGGAACCGGGAAGTCGTTGTAACCGGGTGAGGTCGTAGGTGACGGTGGGCGCAGCGGCATTAGGAACCATGTGATAGTTCCAAGCCGACCACGCTTGCCTGGCTGGCGGTAACACCGAAGTGTCGGTATGGAGGACCGCGATGTTGGGCTGGTAGCGGATCGCCCCGAGCGCCTCTTTTTCGTTGGGTTGAGCGTCGACCAGCATGTCGAGAGCCTGATCGGTGTGGCAGGCGATGATAACCTCATCGAACACTTCGGTGCCTGCTGGTGATGACACCTCGATACCGTTTGCCATCCGCTGCACCCGGTGGACCGGGCTCGACCGGTGAAACTCGGCCTGAAGACGGTCTTCGATCGCTTCGACGTATCGTTTCGCTCCTCCGGTAACGGTACGCCATTGGGGGCGATCTCCGAGGCCCAAGAGGCCGTGGTTCCGCAAGAAAGTGAGCAAGCTGATCAGGGGGAAATCGTCAAAGGTTGTGGGGTCAGACGACCAAATGGCTGCTCCCATGGGTATCAGGTGCCAGTCAATGAACTCTCGTGAATAGTTGTTGTTGCGTAAAAAGGCGCCGAGTGAAAGCTTTTGATCTGGATGATTAAGATAGCGATTGGCATCGCGCCAGAACCGGGGAATATCGCGGAGCATGCGCCAATAACCCGAGCGTAAAATGTTGGAGGGCGATGCCAGCAAGGTGCGAGGGTTGGTGGCCCGATAGCTGATTCCGGCTTCGGGATCATGTACGCCGAAACTCATTTCTGAGTCTTGCCGTTCGATTCCCAACTCGTCGAACAGGCGCACCAGGTTCGGGTAGTTGCGGTCGTTGTGCACGATGAAACCGGTATCGATGCTGATGGGGCCATTCTGTGGGTCGTTGGCGATCACTGTGTTGGTGTGGCCACCGAGTCGTTCGGCAGCCTCGTAAACGACGACGTCACGCACGGAATCGAGAATATAGGCGGCCCCCAGGCCGGTAATCCCCGATCCAATAATTGCTGTGCGTGTCATGTCAGCCATATACCCATTACACGCACAACGAAACACCATTCTTGGGTATTTGTTGGAGATATTGCGCGTGAACGCTGTTAGCAGGGGGTTTGGTCGCTTGGGAGCGACTGTCGCAAGGCCAAAAGCGCGCTGCGGAGCAATCGTGACACATGCATCTGACTTATACCGAGCTCCTCAGCGATACTTCGCTGGCTCTGTTCACCAAAAAAGCGGCGTTCGACAATCTGACGTTCGCGTTCGGGAAGCTTGACCAGCAGGCTGCCGACCAGTTGTTGGTCTTCGAACTCCAAGGTCGCATGGTCAGTGGCTGCTAAGGAGTCTTCCAAACGGCGGTGGCTCGTAGCGTCTGGGCCGTCAGTACCCGTTGGCCGGTCTAACGAGTCAGCTCGGAACGCCTGTGAGGCCTCGATGGCGGCGAGCACCTCGTCGAGGTCTACCTGTAGTTGACGTGCTACTTCTTGGGCCGACGGTACTCGCCCTAGGCGGTTGGTGAGCTCTTCGATCGTCGAGCGGACCGCTAAGGTGAGTTCCTGTTGACGTCGTGGAACCCGCACCTGCCATGCCTTGTCGCGAAAGTGGCGCTTCAATTCACCGTCGATGGTGCGGGCGGCAAACGTTTGAAACCGCACACCCTGATCTGGATCAAACCGTTCAACTGCCCCGATCAAACCCACCCGCGCTACTTGCTCCAGGTCGTCTTTGGCCACACCGCGATGCCGGTATCGCCGGGCCAGGCCGCGGGCGAGGTCGAGGTGGTCTTCCACCAGTTTATTTCGGACCCCCCGGTCGCCGCTCCGGCGGAATTCAGCGAAGCGAGGATCAGCGTTCACGGCGCTTAGTGAGGGTAAAACCCGCCTGGCTTTGGACCTCAGCAGTAACCGCATATTCATCGACAGTGGCGTCGAGAATTGCCGTGCTGAGCTCGTCGATAACTAGTGGGGAATCGACCTCAACCGAACATCGGACCTCCAAGCCGGTGTCGTCTCCTCGAAAATCTATGACCAATTCGGCGGTGATACCCGCGGCGGAAATGGCCGCCGCTGCCAGTTCATCAATCGCAATCTTGACGTCTTCGATCTGCTCGGTGCTGAGTTCGGACTCGGCGGCGGCGCCGGCGGCCGTCAACCGCACGACGTGAAGGAAGCGGGACTCGGCCGGAACGGTGATAGTAATATGCCAACTTTCGATCATAGTGTCCTCTCGGCCTGAGGGAGGTGGTATGCCGTCAGTACGGCAATATCGTCGTGGAGTGGCGGGCCGCTCTGGCGCTGTTCAATCAGCCAGTGCGCCAGATCGGAAGACTCGTCGTCAAAAGCAGCGATGGAGTTGGCCAACGTGTCAAGCGATACATCGAGCTCAGTATCGGGTGTCTCGACAAGGCCATCAGTATAGAGAACGAGACCGTCGAATTGGTGGAAGGGTACCGTCGTGGCCGGGTACGTGGGGTTACCGGCTACGCCAAGCATGGGCCCTGGGGTTATCGAGGCCAAGTCTGCGTGGTCGTCGCGGATGAGCACTGGCGGGAGGTGCCCGGCCGAATGAATCTCAAGATGCTGGGTTTGGCGATTGAGAATTGCCACCTGAATGGTGGCAACGATGTCGTCGTCCACGCAGAACTCGTTGAGTAACGAAAGTAGCTTTGGTACGGGCATGTTTTGACGGAAGAGCTCCCGGGTGAGGACTTGCAGCCGGCCCATCTCAGCGGCAGCGGCCAGGCCAGAACCGGCCAGATCCCCGATAATGCAGATCGTGCGATCCTGGGAAGCGGAGTTCTCGTCGATCACGTCATACCAATCACCTCCGAGCTGGGTGCCGAAAGCTCCGGGGCGATACTGCGCCTCGAGGGTGAAACCCGGGACTGGGGGAACAGCCCGGGGAAGGAGGCGGTGTTGGAGTTCAAGCGCGGCGTGGCGTTGGCGTTCGTACTCGGCCAGATTGGCGAGGGCCCGCCGACTGTGGGAGGCCAGAAATTCGAGGCCATCGTTGTCGACGAAAGCCCGTTCGTACGGGGTGATCGCTTCGGCGGCGATCACACCGTTGAGGCCCTCCACGGGGCTCACGAACCGATAGCTAATGGTGTGGGTTTCGTGTTTGCTTGACCATTGGGCTCCTGGGTTTTCCTGCTGAGGGGGCAGTTGGTTTCGGGGTGCTTCCAGCGGTGTGAATCGATCAGGGAACATGATGGTGTTGTTACCAATGCGGATCATGGCTTCGACTGCGGGCCGCCCGTAGGGAATCATCGCACCAACGGCGTTTTGTATCTCGAGGGCTAACGACGAAAAGTTCTCACTGGCTGATCCTGGGTTCTGTATGATCCGGCTTACCTGATTGTCGATAGTGCGGATAGCGGTGAGTAGGGTCTCGTTGCGGCGGTGGTGGGTGATATCGGATTGGGTGGCGATGAAGTGGGTGATTTCGCCGCTGGTTGACACGATCGGATCGATTCGCCAACGAATGAGAAACGGAGCGCCGTCTCGTCGGTAGTTGACCGTCTCCCCGATGAAGGGGTCACCAGACTGGAGGTTGGAGCGGAGGCGGTCGAGTTCTGAACGTTCGGTCAACGGCCCCTGCATGAACCGCGGCGACTGTCCGACTGCCTCGTCGCGGTCGTATCCAGTCATTGCCTGAAATGCCGGGTTGACGTAGACAATTTCAGGGCCGGGGTGGTCGAGTTGGGCGGTGGTAATGCAAGCCGACGCGGTGCTTTGTTCGAGGGCGGCCCACACAACCGGGAGAAGGTCTGGGTCGGGGGTCGAACCGATGATGTGGTTATGACTCGACGATTTCGAGTTCACCACTGAGTCCGGTAATGGTCAAAAGTCGACGAACCGATTGGCTCGGATCAACGATCTGAAGCGGAAGGCCATCTTCTCGCCCCTTGTTATGAGCCCGCACCAGCACTCGAAGACCAGACGAATCAATAAACGTGATGCCCGAGAGGTTTAGGCGGATCGATGTCGCCGGGGTGGAGGCGGCCCGGACAGTGGCAATAACTTCGTGAAGGTGTGGGGCTGTGTGGGCGTCGATTTGTCCGATGGCATCAATCAGGCCGGGATCGTCGTTGTGGGTGTGCACCTGAAGGAGGTCACTCGGACTCATGGCGACCAGCGTAGCGCGAACCGCGCGTGCCGTCTGCGAAACCAGACATTGGGTCACTACCTGGAGGTATTCACCAGATCTTCAAGCCACTGCCATAACCGTTCTCGGGTTTGGTCGGTGTCAGACTTGCGGGTGGCGGGGAGTCGATGAATCGAACGGGGCTGCCGGTCGTGCCAGAATCCGCCATTTGATTCGAGCGCGGCGGCGTCGGCACACAGCCATACCAGAGAATCAGCGCCTTCCGCCGGGGTTCGAGCAATGGGTCGAATCAGGCGAAAGAAGGTCGGTAACGCATCGGTGAGACCTGGAGTGTCGACCCAGCCAGGGTGGAGGGCATGAAAGACAACGGCAGGCGAATGGGAGGATCGGGCGTGATCGGCCCACATCTGGTTGAGGGTGACCTGGGCCCTTTTGACGAGGGCGTATTGGGCGGCTCCTCGGAACGGTTGGGGTAAGGCCCCTCGGACGCTGTTTTGCAAAGCATGGACGTTGAGGGGGGTGGTGTACATGCCTCCGGAAGACATGGTGAGCACCCGCCCGGGACGATGTTGACCGAGTTGGTCGACTAGGAGTCGAGTGAGTAGGTGTGGTCCCACCACCTGGGCGGCCACCGTGGATTCAATTCCTTCGCTGGTGAACGAGGGGGTCGACGGCAATGCCCCCGCATTGTGTATCAGGGTGTCGATCTCAGGGTACGCAACTCGGACTTGGGCGGCCAGATTTCGGACGTCCTCGAGTTCGCTCATGTCGGCAGTAAGAAACGCGGCTGTTCCGCTGCCGGGGCCTTCGCTGTCGCGGGTGATGGAGTCTACGGCGATCTGATTACGTTTGGTTGACCGCCCAACAATCACCACCGTGGCGCCTATTCCCACCAGGGTTTTGGCCGCTGCTAACCCGATCCCCGAGGTGCCACCGGTGAGAAGGACGCTCCGGCTGGTGAGGTCGTAGGAGGCAAGCGGACGCCACTGTTCGAGTCGTGAGCGCCCCTGGTAACCCGTGCGGGCGAAGCTTAACCCGACCGACGCCTCAAGTAGTCGGTCGACGGCAATACGGGCAGCGGCGGGAAGGTGAATCTGTGCCATCAACAGATCTATACCCGGCCGCTACCCGACCGAAACATCATTTCGGGTTTGCCCAGCGCTGGAAGGTGCACCTGGGCGGTGAGTGTGATTCCTAGCGGGCAAACACGTGGGTGCCGTGCCAACCCCGCTCGCTGTAGTACAAGCCGACTCCGACAAGTCGGTAGCCGCTGTGGGTCATGTTGCGATAGTGACCCGGGCTGTTGACCCACATGTCGTGGAATTTCTTTGCTGCTTGTTCAGGGGTCATGCGGGTACTGCTGTGCCAGACAATGTTCTCCCCGTATGGGCCGTTGCTGTGGCGGAAATCTCCACTCGCAGCCATTGTTCGGCTCCAGTCGCGAGCGAACGCATCCATCTTGGTGTTGCGTTGGAGGGCGGAGAGCCCAAGATCGGCCCGCAATTCGTTGAGGAGGCGGTACGACTCGGCTTCGGCACGGTCGAGTCGGGAGTCGGCGGTAGCGGGGGCCTTTGTGGTTGGTGGTGCGGTGGTTGTGGTGGGGCGTTGGGTGGTTGGTGGTGCGGTGGTTGTGGTGCGGCGTTGGGTGGTTGGTGGTGCGGTGGTTGTGGTGCGGCGCCGGGTGGTGGTTGTTGCCTCCAACCGAGCCGTGGTGGGTGCTTCAGTGACCGGTGAAGTAGTCGTTGGTGGTTGTGACGTTGGCAACGGGGGCACCAGAACACTTGGGGGAACGGGAGGGATCGGGGAGGTGGTGTCTGTCGTGGCCACTGGACCAGTTGTCAACGTTGTGCCGGGAACGGTGGTGGCCACCTCAGTGGCGGGAGTTTGAGGGGAGACGGGTTCGATCAGGATCTGGCCGTTTTCGGTTTGGCGGATGTTTACCTGACCGTTCAGAGGAAGGCAACCGGCAGCAAAAACGGTGCTGGCGGCGAGAGCAATAGCCATGATCTTTTTTGGTCTTTTCACCGGAGTCTCCTCGTGGGGGGTGGGGTATTCGCCTGCGCCAGCAGGGGGTATGGCAGCACCATAGTTCGATCCAAAGGCCATGGGGCATCGCCCTTTCGGGCATGGTTGCCCGGGCATGGTTGCCCTCGGTAGGTGTTCTACCTGGCAGGTCAGAGGTAGTGGGTCTAGGGTTGAAGGCTCTATGGACAAGGTTTCTCTTCGGGCTGTGGCAGCAGAATTTCTGGGCACGGGTTTCTTGCTCGCTGGTGTCGTGGGCTCAGGCATCATGGCCCAATCGCTCACCGACGATGTTGGGCTTCAGCTTCTGCAGAATGCGTTTGCTACTGCCGCGGTCTTAACCGCCCTAATCTTGGCCTTCGCTGGCTGGTCGGGGGCACATTTCAACCCGGCGGTAACATTGGCGGCCTGGATTCTGGGTGCCATTGATGCCAGGAGTGCCATTCGGTATGTCCTGGCTCAGGTTGTTGGTGGGGCGGGGGGCGTGGTTGTGGCCAACCTGATGTTTGCCTTGCCAGCGGTGGAATGGTCCACCACTGATCGTTCTTCCAGTCACCTTTTGGTGGGAGAGGCGGTGGCCACGATCGGGCTAGTGCTGGTGATTTTCGCCACGGTCCGGTCAGGCAACGGGGAAATGGTGGCGTTCGCGGTCGGCGGTTATATCGCTGGCGCGTACTATTTCACGTCGTCCACGAGTTTTGCGAACCCGGCGGTAACGATCGCCCGAACTGCCAGTGATACCTTCGCCGGTATCGCTCCGTCGTCGGCTCCCGCATTTGTCGGGGTGCAGGTATTAGCGGCTGGTGTTGGGGCGTTAGTCATCCGACTTCTCGACGGTGCCGAGCCGGGATAAGCGGCCAGCTACGCCGACGGTGCCTTGGTTTGTCCGGCTGCATGCCGACGACACCAGATCACGGATCCGAGTTGAACCGCGGCCAGAACTCCTACCAGAATCCAACGTTCGCCAACGACAAACGGGCGAGGACGAAGATAAAGGGTCGAGAGGCCCCCAAGCGCCATTAGGGCAATGGTCCCCTGGGCGAAAAGTAGGCGGATCATGGCCCCCTTAGTTCTTGACTCTGAGATCCCGGTGATTGCCGAATGAACCGGAAGGGCGATCAGCCCAAAAATGGCGATCCGTTGAGCCCATCGTTCAATCACAAATTTACCAAACAGGACTTCTCGCGGGGTGATGATGAGCACGAGGATGATCAGGAGCGCGTACAGCCGAACGGCCAATTCGATTTTGCGGTCGACGGGTGGTACCGCTGCGGTGGTGAGGCCGATGCTGATTGCCACTGTTGCGGCACCAACCGCACCCAAGCTGGATAACAGCACAATAGGAGGAGCCAGTTCACAGTCTCGATGGCAGGTCCAGGCGTCAAAGTAAGCCAGAATGACAATCGCCGCGGGAGGTAAAGAAAACAGCCAGAGCTTGATGTCGCTTGGGAGAGATGCCGTCTTCATCCTGTCGCATGTTAGCAGGAACGGATTGGGAACGATTTGCCTATTTGGTTCCGTTCACCGGGTTGTCGGGACCTCCACTAAGGCGATTTGCCAATTCTGTGGTGGTTTGTTGCGAAACGAGCGGGAAACGGCAACAATCATGTTGTTGACTTGTGTTAGCAGTTCCCTCGTTCGGTCGTTGTGGGGCCGGTCGGTCATCACAGGGACCGCTGATATCAGTCAACCTCAAACCCCTCATGCCGCCGCTCCCGCTGATTTCGCTCGGCTTTGATGCTCGACGATCAGCGGGAGGGGTGAGAGCATGTCAGGGGCACAGTGCAGGCCCTTGGGTGCTAACGAAGTCGGACCGGAACCTGGCGAGGGCCGCGCACCTGAGCACCGCGCCATTGCACATCGGCCCCGTCTATGAGGCTGAACTGGGGAAAACGTTGCAGCCACAGTCCGATACCCACTTCGAGTTCCATGCGTGCCAGGTTGGAGCCAAGGCAACGATGAATGCCTAGCCCAAAGGCAAAGTGCCGGTTTTGGGCTCGGTCGATGATTACCTCGTTGGGGCGATCGAACTTCGAGCTGTCACGGTTGCCAGCGGGGAAGGGGAGGAGTACCCGATCCCCAGCTTTGACCGGACAACCCGCGATCTCGGTGTCGTGGTTAGCGATCCGGGCCATGGTGACCGGGGCGTAGGCTCGCAGGAACTCCTCGATTGCCGTCGGGAGCAGCGACGGTTCGTTGACCAGCCGATCTCGGTCGGCGGGGTGGGTGGCGAGGTGCCAAAGGCTGGCGCTGAGGGAGCTCCAGGTGGTGTCGATTCCAGCCATCAATAGCAGTAGACACGAACCCAAAACATGCTTTGGCGTGAGGGGAGCCCCGTCTAACTCGGCCCGGAGCAGATCAGAAACCAGGTCGTCTTCACCCGGATGCTGCCGTCGTTCCTCCACGACCTCGGCAAAATAGGCGAAGATTTCTTTGGTGGCGGTACGTCCGGCTCCTGGATCGTCGTGTGAGGGCTGGAAAATCTGGATTGCCCATTGGAGGAACTGGGCTTCGTCGGAAGCGGGGACGCCGAGCATGTGCGAGATAACGCGTACGGGCACGTGTTGGGCAAAATCGGTGGCAGCGTCAGCGGTTTCACCTTGTTCAATACTGTCGAGCAGGGAATTGACCGTGGCTTCAGTAGCGGGCCGTAAGGCCTCGACCGCTCGGGGGCTGAAGCGGGGCAGCAGGATACGGCGGGCCTTGCCGTGGAATGGCGGATCTGATGTGATCGGAGGGGCCAGGAAGGTCTTGTCTCCTTCCCCCGGGAGAACGGTAACTTCAGTTGAGCCGAAGGTGTCGGTATTGTAGGCCACCTCGGCGATTGTTTCCCAGGTGGTGGGAAGGTGGGACCCACCGTGGCGTTCGGTCTGGGCCACTGGGCAGGTCTCTCGGAGCTCGTCCCAGATCCCGTATGGATCAGATTGATAATCAAGGTCGATGATGTCGTAGTCGGTGTGCCAGTTTTCGGTCGCTGGATGCTCCATGTTGAAAACGTATCGCTCGGGGCCGGTCAGTGGCGAATCTCTGGCGCCATTGGGGCTCGACGAGTGGGAGGAGGTCGACTACACTTCAACTATGTCGGAGAGCGTATACAACGTCGTGGAGTTGATTGGCACGAGCGCCGAATCGTGGGAAAAGGCGACGGCCAACGCTGTTAATGAAGCGGCCAAGACCTTGCGCGATTTGCGGGTGGCTCGGGTCACCGAACAGGACGTCATCATTGATGATGGCCAGATTGTGGTGTTCCGATCGAAGGTGCGCCTATCGTTCAAACACGAGAGTCTCGAGTTCGAATAGTTATGACCGGGCCCATGGAAGCCACATACAAGGTTGTACACCTGGTCGCGAAGTCCCAGGTTTCGTGGGAGGATGCCGCTCGCAACGGAATAGCTGAGGCTGGCAAGACCATTGTGGAACTGCGTCGGGCTTTGGTAACTCAACTCGACGCCGTGATCAGTGAGGATGGCGTCACCGAGTACCGGCTTGAGTTAGAAGTTAGCTTCCAGCTTGATCGATCCCGACCCGCCGAGGGTGTGCCCGTTACCGTCCGCCGTTATCTGATCGTGGCCAACCGCACGTTGGCCCGAAATATCGTTCCCCGTTTGGTCGCCAAGCGGATGGCTGCCGGCCCATCAGAGTTTCACGTGCTGGTGCCTGCCTCGCGCTCGAAACACACCCGACAACTTATGGCCCTCGCTGGTGACCCCATGTCGGGCTACACGCCGGTGGATGTGGAAGGCCTGAGGGCAGCCCGAGCGAATGACACGGAATCCGCCCACGAACGGCTCGCCACATTCGAAACCAAACTTGACGACCTCGGGGCGACGTTCACCTCTGAGGTTGGTGATCCTGATGCGTTGCGAGCGGTAGCCCGGGTCATGGAACGCTCAAGTTTCGACGAAGTAATTGTGTCGACGGGACCAGCCCCGATTTCTCGGTGGTTGCGGCTCGACCTGCCGAGTCGGATAGAGCGGGCCCACAATGTGTCGGTGATGACGATCACGCCACCTTCAGGTGATGGTGATGTCGGGGGCGACACAACCCCCGATCAGCAACCTAACTGAGTAGGGCTCGAATATCGTCGGCCATTGCTGACGGTGGGGTGTCGGGGGCCCACACGATTCGCAACACCCCGTCGGGGCCGATCCCCATGATGCCGGCACTGTGGTCAACCAGATACTCGCCGTTGTCGTCGGCCTCATGAATTTGGTAGTGAATGCCATAAAGGGCCGTTGCGGCATCGATGTCTTCAGGGGTACCTGACAAACCCGCAAACTGGGGTGCGAAATGGTCGACATAGTCTTCCAGGAACTGGGCGTTGTCTCGCTCGGTGTCAACCGAAACCATCCAGAGATTGACGGCTTCGGCATCATCGCCGAGTTGATCAATGGCGCCGCGGACATTGGCCAGGGTGGTGGGACAGATATCGGGGCAGTGGGTGTAACCGAAGAAGACCAGGGTTACCTCACCGTTTGCGTCTCCCGGATTGGCTGGTTCACCATCGATAAACGTCAATCCCTGAAGCGGCGGCGCCGGAGTGTTGCCTTGCAACACCGTGCCGGCATAGATGTGGGGTTGCAGGCTCCGAAATAGCAAAACGGCTAATAGACCCAAAGCGGCAGCTCCGGCGGCCGCCATGGCGAGCATTCGGTTGGAGCTCTTTGACCGCAGATCTGTTGGCGACGTTGGGGCATCATCAATAATGGGGCGCTGAGCTGACGATTCACCGGATTGGGAGGACTGATCATTGTTGGTAGGCGACATGAGCGCTCCTTACATGCCCAGAGGCCATACCGGGAAATCGGCGAGGCTCAGAACAAGCATCTTGAGATGAAGGTTAGGGATAACAAAGAAATAGGTGGGCGGCTTCGTAGGCCACGGCAGTGGCACCATGAGCGTTTCGGACCTCCTCAGCCAGGATATTGATGTGGCGTAGGAGTTTGTCGGCATCGTTTGCGATTGTCTGGTATCGGTAATCGCCGCGAACGACGCCCGCTCCGTCTACCAGGATGAATCGAGAGTCGAAATCGACCGCTTGGCCAGCTTCGGCATCAAAATACACCCCAAATCCAGATCTGACCACGTTGGCCAGGTCTTGCTGGTCACCGGATGCCCATTGCCACTGTTGGCCGTCCGCCCCGGCACCCGTAGCCGCCGAAACCAGTTGTTCGGGGGTGGGCTCCGGGTTGAGAGCGATGGTTATCTGGCGAAATTCGGTGTCGGCCAGATCTACCTCATTGGGAACCCGTCTCGACACCTCGGCCATGGTGGCGTACATCTCATCGCACTGTTCATCGCAGTCGGTGGAAGCGAAACTGTAGAGGGTGAGGGCGCCCCGTGATTGTTCGGAATTGATCGAGGTGCCGTCCTGGCCGACGAGTGAGTATCCGGGGGCGAGTCGGAGCCGTGGCAACACTTGGATCGGCTCAAAAACGGCGAATGCCACCGCCCCGATAACGATGAGTAGGAAACCGACCCCTGCAGCCTTCAACCATTTGGGGAGAATGAACTCGTCAGAGATACTCGCTGATCCATTGCTGGTGGCAGGCGCAAACCCTGTGGCCGCCGACCTAGAATACTGGGAGTGAACAGGTGGATGTGGATTGGGTTGGTTGCGGTCTTCCTCATCGGGATGTATTACACCGCCTTGCCCGGTTCGCTTCCGGCCGGGATCGACCACGAGACTGGGATCGCTGGCACCTACACCGTCAATGGGGTCAGTGCGAGTGGTATCGAGTACTCGGGCACCGTCATCATCCGGCGAGCCAGTGTCGACGAGGTGGGGGGTTTCGAAGGTTTCAGTTTCGGGGCTCACGATGACCTCTACTCGCTGCAATGGACCGTCACCGGATCGATTGATACCGGTGTCGGGGCTGTTTCGGGGAACGAAATGAGATTGGTGTGGCAGACCGTAAGTACCGCTGGCCCACCAAGTGGCGGAACCGGCCAGTACACGATACAAACCGATGGCCAGATCACCGGCACACGAACCGTGGAAGGGTTGGAGGGGGAGTCAACCGAGGAGTTGTTCTTCGAACAGTGACGGCTGCTGGCACCCGTCACTGTCACAATGGGAAGAGCAGACGAATGTCTCACCGTTGAGCAGCTCATGACCCGCCGTCTTTGTTTGGCCCGTCGAGCGTGAGAAGATAGGCAATCAGGGCATCGATTTCGGCGGGGGAGAGGCGTTCAAGATAGATCGGAAGCATCTGTCCTGATCGATAACCGTCCACGACATATTCGTCAGGCAGAAGAATGGATTGGCGAATATAGCCTGCCGCATCGAGCCCTTCGATACGGTCGGCCCCGGTTACCGCAATCCCAGCGAGAGAGGGGCCGACCAGGTGGCGGCCGGGGTCGATGGTGTGGCAGTTGCTGCAACCTGTTTCGCGCGCGTTGAAGAGTTTCTCACCTTCAGCTGCCCCAGGCTCCGGGGGGATGTCGGCGATGGTGACCAAAACCCGGGTTCCTGGCTGGGGGTTGATGGTGTTGTCAAACACGGTGACAGGATCGGCGGCAGGTGATTGTAATGTGGCTCTCAGGTGCTGGTCGCGGGCATCCGAGGCGAGAGGGATGTCTATGTAGGTGACGAAGTGCTCTGAGTTCTCCTGCAGCTCGGAGCTAATGATCGGTTCGCCGTCGATTGACACGGCGAGGATGAGCTGATTTCCGCGGGTAAACGCGTCGCTCTGACCTTCGAGTACTGATCCCGCCTGATGGTCAAGTACGACTCTGACCATCGCCTTTTGATTGTCCGCCCGATAGGGGGCTTGGGTAGCGAACGCGGTGGCGATCACTGAAGCTGCTACCACCGCAACCGCTCCCCACAAGGTGGAGCGGTTGGCGGGAAGAAGATTGGGGTCGGTTTCTGGGTGTTGCCCCGGTTGGCGAATCGCAGTTGCGACATCGTTTGGTGCTACCCAGTCCTCCAGCACAACTCCGGCCCATTTGCGCGCCAGATGAGGGGCTCGGGTTCCGCTGTGGCGGGCCGAAGCGATGGCATTTCCCACCCCGTATCGGCAATCGGCGGGAGGGCAACCAATGAGTTGGACACTGGCTGCGCCCCGCTGAAAGTATTCGGTGGTGGTAGTGGCACTCAGCATGCCAGCACACCGAACGCCAACGATGAGCGGATCGGATGAGTCGTCCTGGTCGCGATTGTCGATCTGGGGCAAGTCATCGTGAAGAGTGTTGAGATGTCGATCACACACCACGAGCACCTGGCGTTCAGCCACGTCGATCGGGTGAGGTGCCTCGTATCCGGGAAGCTGCATTGCTCCAAACGCGCACGAGCCTAGGCAGATGCCGCAGGACACGCACGACTGGGGGTCGACCACCGCGACCGAGGTTTCATCATCTGTGATGTTGCTGACATCGCGCATCGTCAGGGCTTGGTAGGGGCAGTCGACAACACACAGCTCACACCCGGTGCAGGCGGCTTCATCGATTTCGACTGGTTGGGTGGGGGTGGGCCTGCGCCTTTCAATCAGCTTCGGGAGCATCCACACCCCACCACCCAGCGCCGCAAAACCGGCCACAGCCAACCAGGGTTGTGACGACAGCAGCGGAGGTAAGAGGAAGAGGACGAATGGGTCGAGGGGCATATCGGCAGTCAGAGCGGTGGGGGAAGCCGCGGGGAGCATGCCGAGCGGCAACGCGATGGAAGTGATTATCAGGGCGCTGCCCATCAAGATCATCCAATGGCGCGGTGGAAGGAAACTGAGTCGCGTACGTCGGAGGTGGCGATACACAAACCAGCCGATGGTTATGGTGAGGAGCACATGGACAAACCACAGCACGACGAGGGCAACGGATCCCGATGATTCTCCGATGCCCAGAAGGTGAGCGACGGCGAACCGTTGGCCCCATGAGGTGAACCGCAGTAAGCGTGCGGTGGCTTCGTTCAGAGCCTGGGTACGAACGTCCCACACGAGCCAATAGCCGGAGACCCCCGCACCCCACACGAGGAGCAGAGACGCAATACCAGTCGACCAGCGAGCAAAACGGCGACGGCCCGCGAACCGCCCAGAAATGAGAATTCGCCACCCATGGATAATGGTCGTTAGCACCATGGCCGCTGACGCATACCGATGGAGGGCACGAACGACCCGCTGGATTGGGTGGTCTTCTAGGCCAGCCACTGCCTCGTAGGAGGCGGTATGGCCGAACTCGAAAAACAGCGTGATGTAGAGACCGCTAACCACCACCACCCCCAGCAGGAACACCGAAATGGTGCCAGCATGGGGGAGGGGGTTTAGTCGAGTAGAGCCTGTGATGCGGCGAACCGGGCGTTCGGCCCAGTCCGCCGCTGACGCGATTGAGGGCATGAGACTGCCGTCATTTCTTGTTTATTCGGGCCAAGGGACGAAACCAGGGCCATCGGCGTTAAGCTCCATGCCCGTAATCTGATCAACCAGTTGTGGGCCGTAGGCCGCCACCAGTAGCAGGCCAGCCACAATGAGCCAGGGACGGAACCGGTCGAGCCAGACCGGCGTGAGTTGTGGGTCACGGAGCGACTCGGCAATCGGCACTTCAGGAACTTCGTCTTCGGGAAGCTTCTCACCGGTGGCGGTGCGAAGCATGATCCAGCCGTACATTAAGGCGGAAACCAACAGGATGGCACCACCGATTGATACCCGCAACAGGTGGCCGTTCCACTCTTCGGGGACGTAGGGGGCCGAGCCGAGTGGGGTACGTCGGGGGGCGCCCAATAGGCCCAACACGTGCATGGCGTTGGAGAAGATGATCATGCCTACGAACCATGTCCATGCCTGCACGAGGGCAAGATTGGTGCTCTGGAGGCGCCGGCCTGTCAGATGGGGCACCATCCAGTAGCTGATGCCCATAAACGAGAGGGTGACCGCCGTGGCCACCGTGAGGTGGAAGTGTCCAGGAACCCAAGCAGTGTTGTGAATGACAAGGTTGAGGCTGTACGAGGCGTTGGTGAGGCCACCGATACCGCCAAACATGAACAGTATGCCTGCCAGGAGTTGGGCAGTAACCGAAGGGTCTTTCCAGGGAAGTGCTCGCACCCAACCCAGTAGTCCTTTGCCTCCACGTTTCCGTCCGGCGTATTCCAGCGAGGCGATGACGGTGAATGCCGTGATCATGGACGGGAAGAATACCGAATAGGTGAGGATCGCATGGATAAACTTCCAGGTTTGCGGAACACCAGGATCAACGAACTGGTGATGGAAACCGACAGGCACCGAGACGATGAGAAACATCCAGAAGGCCAGTCGGGCTAATGTGTCACTAAAGAGCTTTCCACCAGCTTGCTTGGGCAGCATGCCGTACCAGGAGACATATGCTGGTAGGAGCCAGAAATATACGAGCGGGTGGCCCGTAAACCAGAAGTAAGTGCGGGCCAGGGCGGGGTCGGTGCCGTCAATAAGGCCAAGCGACCAGGGAAGAAGCATGGTGAGGATCTCGGCCGCAACGCCCAGGGTGGCGATCTGCCACATAGCGGCGTTAATGATGCCGCCTAGGGCGATAAAGGGTGAGCGGACACCTCGGTTTTCCTTACGCCATGCTGCCAAGGTGAGGTAAAAGCCCAATCCCTCGATCCAGCTCCCTACCACCACCAGCGTGAGCCCAAAGTAAAAGGCCCAGCTGGCTTTGAGGGGCGGGTAGAAGGTGTAGAGGACGGTGGCAGCATTGGTGAGAATCGGAATGGCGGTAATGATCAAGCCCGCCACCATCACCCAGAACCCGATCTTGTTGATCATGGGGTGGGACAGCGGGCGTCCGAGGCCCTTCATCGTAGTGAGGTTGGTAAAGCCAACGATGAAGAAGGTGGTCCAGACCAACGCATTGAGAACCCCGTGAAGGGTGAGGCCCTGGTAATACGACTTGATGACGGGCTCAAGGTAGGGGTAGAGGTCCAACCCACTGAACTCGAAGGCCTGAAGCGGGCCAAAAATACTGCCAATCATAAGGGCAACAACGGCCACCAAGATATGGAGTGAAATGAACCGCTTCTCAGTAGGAGAAAGGTCGTAGCCGGTGTCAAATTTTGTGCCGGCGAGCGGACCGGCATTTGCGCTAAGCTCTGTGCTGGTCATTGTCTAGTTCTCCTTGTTCACAACGTTGATTGTGCCGAACATTGAAGCATGGGCTGTGCCGCAGTATTCATGGCAAATGAAGGGGTAACTTCCCACCTTGTCGAAGGTGTAAGTAAGCTTTGATACTTGGCCAGGAACCACTTGTACATTGACATTGGTGTCGGCGACCTTGAGGCCATGTTGTAAGTCGGGGCTCGTGACATATATGTCAACGGTGGCACCCACGGGAATCTCAATTTGGTTTGGCTCAAAGGCCCAAGTCCGGGCGACAATATAAGCCACATACTTGCCGTCCCCTACCTCTCGGAGGCCGGGGTTGCTCCATGGTTCGGTTTCAGCCAGGGTTTGAGGGTTGACCCGCTGTTCTTCGCCGTTCACCTGGATACCCATGAAGAACCCGGCCACGGTGACGGTGGTGAGGAATACGAGGAGCATCACGATTGAGAAAAGCATCCACCGGCGCTCGTAGGGGTCGACCTCGAAGTGGGGGGCTTCTTCGAGGTCAGATTCGCCGCTCGCTGTGGTGTCGGTCATGTGGTCACTCCTCGTGAGATCAGAATTACGTAGACGGACAACCACAACAAAATGAGTGCAACTACGAACATCGCAAGCAGAAAGACCGTACCGGTCGGCTTGAAGTCTTCGAGTCCAACCCCTTCGTCGCTGGTGGCAGGTGGGTTATCTATGCTCACGCAAACTCCTCATGATTTTTGATTCTCATGTCGCATAGTTGTCTCGGGGTACTCTCTCCAATAGGGACCTAGGTCCCTATTGGATTTAGGAGATGGGGCTTAGTTTGTCCCTCGCCACGAGGGACTCGCAAACGTTCTAGTGCGTGAAAACCGGTCCGATTAGACGATAGCTGGGAGCCATATGGGACTTCTGTTGCAGCGAACAGGCATGAGATCTGTGTTTAGCTTGTTTCCTCTCACCGCAATCTTGGCGTTAACGCTGCTTGCTCTGGGAATCCCAGCCGAGGCCCAGGCCGCGGACGAGGGTGAAGGTACCCCGGAACTGATTAGCGAACCGGGGAGCGAAGCCGATTCAGCTGATACCGATGCAGACGCAGCCGACGTGAGCGCCGAAGACGAGTTGTTGCGTCAAGGGGCTGATGTTTATGGTCAGATGTGTTCGTCGTGCCACCAAGCGGGTGGTGTCGGGTTGGAGGGATCGTTCCCTCCTCTCAAAGACAACCCTCATGTGGAAGACGCGGAATACGTTCGAGAGGTCATCCAAAACGGACGTTCGGGCGAGTTGACCGTGAACGGTGTCACCTACGATTCGGTGATGCCTCCGTTCTCCACCCTGAGTGATGATCAGGTGGATAGTGTGATTGTCTACATCCAATCGGGCTTTGCTGCTCCCCAGTCGAGCCAAGACGAATTCGATGCTACTGGCGCCGACACCGGCCCGGTGGCGGGAACCGAGCTGCCAGGGTTCGCCAACGTGGGTTCCAATATGGTGTGGTGGCTGAGTTTCCTGGTTGGACTCGGGGTGGTGGCGCCCTACATCCTTTCCGCCAACGATCGGTTGCAAACCCCCTGGCTGGACGCATGGTTGAAGACGGGCGTGATCTTCGTGGCGGCCGTGGTGCTGTTGGTGTTTATTCCTGACTGGGCGATTCGCACTAAAACGGTGGCCGGCCTTAGCCGGACGAGCCAAGACATCATCGGGGTAGGCCTTTGGGGCACCGGTTTGGTGCTGTTCCTGGGGGGCCTCTGGCTCTCTCACAAAGAATCGAGGATCTAACCGATGGTGGCCGATCTCGAGTTCTTTGATGAGAATATTCCCTGTCTGGCTGCTTGCCCGGTGCACACCAATGCCGGATTGTATGTGGCCGCCATCGCCGACGGTGACGACGAAAAGGCCTACCTCACAGCTCGAATGCCCAATCCGTTTGCGTCGGTCTGTGGCCGAGTTTGTGCCGCACCCTGTGAAGATGCGTGCCGGCGGGGAGAAATCGATCGGCCCATTGCCATTCGGGCCCTGAAACGATTCGTTACCGAACAGTTTGGTTCAGAATCCAGCAACCCTGAAACGTATCGTAAAGTGGCCGAACCGCCAATGGAGAACCGACCACAGTCGGTGGGTATTGTTGGCGGGGGCCCGGCCGGTATGGCATGCGCCCATGATTTGCGGCGATTGGGATACGCCGTGACGGTTTACGAGGCCACCGATCGATTGGGTGGCGCCATGTGGTTGGGGATTCCTGAGTATCGACTCGACCGCGACATCCTCGCCAACGATGTGCAAGCGATCATCGACCTGGGGGTTGAGGTTCGCTACAACACCAAACTCGGTGAAGACGTGTCGCTCGAGGACCTGCGGGCGCGCCATGATGCCGTGTTCTTGGGTATTGGGGCAACGTTAGGTCGGGGGCTCGACCTCGAAGGCGCTGACGCCGACGGAGTGTTTAAAGCCATCGAGTTCCTCATCAACATGAATCGTGGGTTTGAGGTAAACGTCGGCGAGCGGGTAATCGTGATCGGCGGTGGCGACGTAGCCATGGACGCTGCCCGCACCGCCTTGCGAGCTGCTGATTATGATGCTGTACGCGACAACGAAGAATCAGCGGCCGAACAACGCGACGCCGATGACCGCCCAGCGATGACCGAGGCCTTTGACGCGGCCCGAAGTGCGGCTCGAGCAGGAGCGAAACATATCACGATCATGTCGTTGGAGAACCGGGATGAGATGCCCGCTCACGACTTTGAAGTCGAAGAAGCCGAACATGAAGGAATCGAGTTTGTGTACCGACGGGGGCCCGCTCGAATCCTGGCATCCGATGGGGTTGTGACTGGCCTCGAAACCACCAAGGTAGTCTCGGTCTTTAATGAGGAGGGACGCTTCGCTCCGGTCTTCGACCACGACGATACGTTGGTACTGGAAGCCGATACCGTCATCCTCGCCATTGGGCAAGCGATCGACCTCGACAGCCTGGGGGGTGACGGACCGGAAATCAGTCCTCGGCAAACCATTCAGATCGACTGGGATACGGGTGCGACATCGCTGGCTGATGTCTGGTCGGGGGGCGATGCGGCGAAAGGGCCGCGAACCCTGATCGACGCCATCGCTGACGGGCGTCGAGCGGCCACCGACATTCACCGCTCGTTTGGTGGGGAAACGCCGGATCAGCAGCCGGGGCAGATGGTGAAGCTGAGGCAGTTTCACCGCCTAGAAGACAACTACGATCGTGAAGATCGAGTGGCGGTGCCCACCCTTGCCACTGATCGGCGAATGGGGTTGGCCGAAGTTGAGGTCGGTTTCACCGAAGAACAGGCTCGGTGTGAAGCCGCCCGTTGCCTTCGGTGTTTTGCCAACATTCTGCTTGATATAGAGAAATGTGTGTTGTGCGCTTTGTGCGCCGATGTCTGCCCGGTAGACGTGATTTCTTTGGTGCCAGCCCACGAGCTGGGAGGCGAGACCGAAGAGTCGGCCGGTTCGGCAAATTCGGAGTTGTCAGCCGAACCGAAGGCAACGGCGTTGTTACTTGATGAGACGGCCTGCATTCGATGTGGGCTTTGTATTGAACGGTGCCCACCTGATGCGTTGTCGATGGGCGTTTGGACGGGAGTGGGAGTACCTGTATGGCCATAACAAACAAGCCCGATTCGGCCACCGAGGCCCCTGAGTCGACGGGCGACAATGGGGTTCGGACGCCAACGCCTCCGACCCCTGGCGCTTCGACCTGGGAGAAAATTCGAGCCACCGGTGTCGGCCGTACGATTTGGCGTAGCCCAACCCCGGTGACCAAACGGGACCGAGCGGCCATGCACTGGTCGAGCTTCCTGATGCACATTTACCCGGTGAAGGTGAAGCGTTCCGAGCTCACCTTTGGGCATACCTGGTACCTGGGCGTGATTTCGACTGTGCTGTTGGGCTCGCTGGTTGCGTCAGGTGTCTATCTGATGTTCTTCTATGTCCCGTCACCCGGGTCGGCTTATACCAACATCCAGACCATCCAAACGGAGGTGGCCTTCGGACAGTACATGCGCAACGTCCACCGGTGGTCCGCCCATCTGATGGTGCTGGCGGTGTCAGCCCACATGGCCAAGGTATTTTACCGGGGCGCCTACAAGGCTCCCCGTGAGTTCAACTGGGTGCTCGGGGTGGTGCTCTTGTTGCTTACCCTGCTCATGTCGTTTACCGGATACCTTCTTCCCTGGGATCAGCTGGCGTTCTGGGCAGTAACCGTGGGTACCGAGATGGCCGGGTATGTGCCGTTCGTTGGTGAGCAGACCAAAGAACTGCTCCTGGCCGGTCCAGTGGTTGGTTCCGCAGCCTTGCTCCGGTTCTATGTGCTGCATGTGGCGGTATTGCCCGCCATCTTGATCCTGGTTCTCATGTTCCATCTCTGGCGCTGGAGGAAAGACGCAATGCTAGAAATCGATCGGGGTGAACCTCATGTCTAATGGTGAATCGCCAAGGCCAAAACAAGGGTTTCAGCCCCAACGGTCAGCCGAGTCTGCGCCCACGGTGGTGGAGGGCAAACGAGTTCTGGGTGTGGTTGCTGGCACTCCAGTAGCTGGTGAACGTAAAGAACCCGAGAACGACGACTTGGTGATGGTGTGGCCGCACTTGTTGGTGCGCCACGCGGTGGCCGCTATGGCGATCCTTCTCATCGTCTTGGTCATCGCGGTGTTTGCCGATGCGCCCTTGGGTAGTGTCGCTAACCCCACACTAACTCCGAACCCGGAGAAGGCCCCCTGGTACTTCGCGGCATTGCAGGAGTTACTGGCCCATTTCCACCCCATGATTGCCGGGGTGTTGGTGCCGGGAGCAATTCTTCTGGGCATGGTGGCCTTGCCCTATATTGACCGCAGTGTTTATGTTCGAGCTCAGCACCGTCGAGTGGCGGTGGCAGTGTTCACTGTATTTCTGGTGCTCTGGATTGTCTTGACCATTATCGGATTTGCCTTCCGCGGCCCCAACTGGGGCTGGGTATGGCCCTGGCAGGAATGGCATGGTGTGCTATGAGCGAGGACGTAGAATCAGTGCATGAAGAATCGGTGATGCAACGCCGACAGTTCCTTGGCCGCCTTTGGGCTGTTGGAGGCGCACTCACGGCAGCCGCTGGCGCCTGGACAACCTGGGATTTGCTCAAGCCCTTGCCAACGACCGGGTTTGGCGGCAAGGTTCGCGCCTTGTTGTCCAATTCAGTGACCGAGGATGTGGTCGAAGTCCCGGCCGCTCGGTCATTTGTGACCGAAGTGAACGGTGAAGTGGTTGCGCTTTCGCAAAAGTGCACCCACCTCGGATGTAAGGTGCCGTTCTGCGAAACATCGGGTCGGTTTGAATGTCCGTGCCATGGATCGGTGTTCAGTCGGGCCGGCGACTACATCTCGGGTCCCGCTCCTCGGGGCATGGATCGCTTTGAGACCGAAGTGGACGAAGCCGGTATGTTGCACATCGACACCGGGGACGCGATCCAGGGTTCGCCTCCTGGTGTGCTCGAACTTGACGAACCGGCCAAAGGTCCGTCTTGTGCGGCCGAAGCGGAAGGGCATTAAACCGCCATGGCACGTTATCGCGACGATATTGAGCTAGAGGCAGCCACCAATCGGGTGATGATGTTGGGAGCCGTGCTCCTGTTCGCCAT
>Ga0316189_10000646_pt1 | contig 34913 bp, 34 predicted proteins | sample LowCovwburrow_MG_FD_204930 | JGI IMG/M metagenome (GOLD analysis project Ga0316189, IMG submission 204930) | Coastal sediment microbial communities from Maine, United States - Lowes Cove worm burrow | ecosystem: Environmental > Aquatic > Marine > Coastal > Sediment | place: USA: Maine...
CCCGGGTGTTGCAGATCGACACCTGGAACGATGATGAGGGAAGCTGGCTGCAAAGTACGCTGCGCTTTATCGCCCGTGAAGCCAGGGAACTGCGACCGGGTGGAGAAACCGTCATCACGCATCTGGCGGATATCCTCATCATTCAGGCCATCCGCGCCTGGATTGACTCGGTGCCCGAAACGGAACGCGGTTGGCTGGCGGCCTTGCGCGATAAACAGGTCGGCACGTCGCTCGCTGCGATACACCGCGAACCCGAAAAAGACTGGACCGTGGCGTCGCTTGCCAAAGCGGTCGGTATGTCGCGCTCAGGTTTTTCGGCCCGCTTCACCAACCTGGTCGGTGAATCTGCCAAGCGCTATCTCACCCGGTTGCGGATGCAACTCGCACGCGTTCAGCTGCAGGAATCATCGGATTCACTCGCGCTGCTTGCCGATCGCTTCGGCTATCAATCGGAAGCGGCATTCTCAAGGGCGTTCAAGCGCGAGTTTGGGGTCGCGCCGGGGAGTGTTAGACATGAATAAACGGAAAAGGGGTCAGTACCCTTTATGCGAATTAAGAGACATGGGGGATCAATTGACTGTGCCCCCACTTATTTCAGCCTCGCCAAGGGGTAAATCAATATAGAAGGTGGAACCGGCGCCGGGTTCGGGGTTAAAGCCGGCTTTACCGCCGTGTGCCTCTGCAATGAGTTTGACAATACTCAGGCCCAGCCCCGTGCCGCCGACCTTGCGGGTGTCGGAACTGTCTAACTGCTCGAATTTCCGAAACAGGCGGTGTCGTGAGGCTTCGGGAATACCGGGTCCGTGATCGGTGACGTTGACCCGGACGAATTGACCGTTGACAGCCATGCCCACCTCAATGGTGTCCCGTTCCGCACCATACTTAGCGGCGTTGGACAACAAGTTTGACATAACCTGGCGGATCCGGCTTTCATCCATATTGACGATGATTCCCGGCGAGGCATCTTTAAGCACAAAGCTGCTGGAAAACTGTTCACCGTAACTGCGATTGTCGCTGATGCAGCGTTCCAGTAGCGGCTTCAGTTCTACCGGGCGCATATGGAAATCCATTTTTCCGGCGCTGATCTTCTGCACATCCAATATATCGTTCACCAGCGTTTCGAGCCGCAAGGTGTTGCTCAGGGCAACTGTTGCCAGCGATTTGGTTTCAGGTTCCAGCTTGCCGGTTACCTCGCTGTCGATCAGCGCCAGGGAACCACGGATGGCTGTCAGCGGTGTGCGTAGCTCATGGCTGACGACGGATAGAAACTCGTCCTTGTGTTTCTCCGCCCTGCGGCGAAGTGCTTCCTCGCGCCGCACATAGATCAACATGGCAATGCTCACAAGGACAAAAGGCACAAAAATGAAAGCTGATTGCCTCAGGAGGCCTGCCACGTAATTGGTAAAAAGACCGGGTGCGTGCAGGTCGACAGCCTCCCACACGCTGCCGGGGACCGCTTGCCGGGAGAGTATACGTCGCTGTTCGTCCGTTGACAGGCGATAGTCGTCACGATCCCAGTTGATACGGGCGCCGTCTGCAGTGACTTCGATGAGTCTAGAGGCTTCCGGATAAATCAACATGGTCTGGTGTTGCGGTGATTGTGCGTTTTTCAGCACGCCCCCCAGAATGTCAGCATGGAAACTGATAAACAGGTTTCCGGACGTAGCACCGGCACCGAACGGGGCCAGTATGTCAAAGTGGTAAACTTCGGAATGCGGATGTATGCGCGGGCGCTGTTCTCCCCCGGTCACAAAGGTATCGATGTCCTGCTGGCACAGGTCACCGATCAGGCCGTCAAAATCCTCCATATAAAGTGTTCCATCTGAATCGGTCAGCGTAAAGGCAAAATGATTCGGGAAATGCGCACTAATGCGTTCCTGTAGCCGTTGCTGCAAGCTTTCGTCGTGCGGCTTGTCGGCCAGCTGTTGAATCAGCTGCAGATACTCCCTGGCAAACAGGCCAACCAGCCGCTTTTTTTCCGCGATGAAACGCGCCGTCTGGCTGGCAATGCCGGTGGTCGATTCCTGCGCAGTAGCGGTATGGTAGGCCTTGAAGTCCTGTAAACGCGTCTGTGCAATCCACGCCAGCATGCCGGCAACGAGGCAGATGACGACCAGAATGAAAACATTATAGTTTTTCACGGCTCCTTTATCGGCCGAGCCGGCAGGAGTTTAAGCGCCTGCCGCCAATGCAATCCAGGCGCAGACCGGCTTCGACCAGGTTTCACCAGGGCCGAAAGCGATCATTGCTGGATGGAACCCAATGAAAATCCGACTGGATTCTGAAAACGTGTACCAATTGGCCACATAATTGGGGTCAGAGTAAAAACTTCAATTCCCTCGAAAAACAACTAAAGTGATTATTTTTGCTCTGACCCTGAATATCTAAACATCCAGACACCGGTTTCTATGGTCTTTTACACATAGGTTTTGAAGTCTTTCGCCGGTCGAGCAAGCGGGTCAGTACCCTGTAATTCGCATAAAGGGTACTGACCCCTTTAGTGCCCTATTTGCTACAATCCAAACGGAAGTGGCAAGGTGGCTTGCTGGTCTAAAGCTGGTGATTGGCTGTAAAAAACCGTAAAACAGGGAAATATTCAAGCAAGGGCGGCAGTAAAAACCCGCAATGCCTAATAAGCCGATAGTTTTTACTATGACACTGGATGTTAAGCTTATCGTGAGATCAAGACAATGAAGTCAGCACCCTTACCGGACAACGAAGCAGAGCGAATCCGTCGTCTGGACGAGCTAGGTATCCTCGACACACTGGAGGAACAGGCCTACGACGATCTCACCAATCTCGCAGCAACTATCTGCGACACCCCGATCGCGCTGGTAAGTCTGGTTGACCGTGATCGCCAATGGTTCAAATCCCACCATGGTCTGGACGCGCGCGAGACTCCGCGCAATGTCGCCTTCTGTTCGCACGCTATTCTTGACGATAATGTTTTTATTGTGGAGGATTCCGGCAAAGATGAAAGGTTTTTTGATAACCCCCTCGCGACTGGCGCCCCACTTGTCAAATTCTATGCGGGGGCACCGCTGGTAACCAGTGACAACCTAAGGCTTGGAACCTTATGCGTTATTGCCAATGAACCTCGAACTATTTCCGAGACGCAAAAGAGTGCTCTTGGGGCCCTGGCGCGTCAAGTCGTATCGCAGCTGGAACTGCGTCTGAAAGTTAAAGAGCTGGAGAGCCTGGAGAACGCCAAGGACGAATTTATCTCCATGGTGAGTCATGAGCTGAGAACTCCCCTGACGTCTATTAGTGGATCGCTTTCACTGCTCCTGAATAACCAGGTAGGCCAATTAGAGAATGAACAACTCGATATGGTGGGTATAGCTTTTCGCAACGCTAATCGGCTTCTTTGCATTGTTAACGACATTCTTGATCTCGCGAAAATGGAAGCAGGCAAACTGCAAATTGATCAAAATATTTCTGACTTGCTGCCACTGCTTGAAAAGGCAATAGAACTGAATAGATCCTACTGTAAACAATGTAACTGTGACCTTGTTTTCAGATCTACAGCAAAAGGCCCCGTTCTGGTTAATTGTGATGAAAATCGTCTACTACAAGTATTGGCCAATCTCGTTTCCAATGCGGCGAAATTCTCTTACGATGCAGACACGATTGAAATTTCGCTTGTCCTCAATGACGATAATGTACGCATCGAAGTTGTTGATCATGGCCCTGGCATTCCCGAAGATCAGCAGGAACATATATTTCAAAGATTTAAGCAGATTAATACAACAGAGAACAAGAAAAAGCCCGGTACAGGTTTGGGCTTGAATATTTGTAAGCAGATTATCGAGCTTCACGGAGGAACGATTGGATTTGATTCACTGCCCAACAATTTCACGACTTTCTACTTCACATTACCACTTGTAAAAAAGCCTTAAATAATTGGGGTCGGAGTAAAAACTCCTTCCCTTTTTTCGATATAGACGCGTTTTCTGTCCCCTATTCTTTTGAATATTCCCTTTCGCGCCACGCGTTCTATTTAGACTTCCCCAGCCGCTTTCGTACAGCCTGCAGCCGCCTGGTTAGACTGGCCGGTGGCTTTACGGTACCCGGGATATGACGATTGGCCCAGCGGGCGATCTCCGCAAGCACGGGTAACAGGTCTTCGCCCCTGGAAGTGAGTTCATAGGCGTAACGTACCGGGCGTTCCTGGTAAGGCTGTTTGCTGATGATTCCGGACGCCTCCAGCCGCTTGAGCCGCTCTGCCAGGATGTTGGTGGGGATTCCCTCGGGGGATTCCGTGAACTCGCGATAGTGACTTTTGCCCAGGAACAGGTCCCGGATTACCAGCAGGGTCCACTTGTCGCCCAGGATGTCCAGGGTATTGGTGATCGGGCACGGGGATCGTTTGAATGCCCCATTGCCCGATGACGACTTGGCAGATTTACGCATAGATTAATTTATAACACCGGAACGACTGACTTGCAATTAACAAGTTAGTAGCCTAGGCTTTAGTCACTTGCTTTTTGCAATCCACTAATACAGGAGTGAAAGCGACCATGACCAGCGAAACAGCACCGTCAACCACCGAGCAGGAACCCCAACTCCAGACTCCGGGTGCCGGACTCCCGCCGCTTGAGAATTTTATTCTGAGAACCGTCGGTTTCGGTATCGTGGGGCCGATGGTCTCCTGGAAGCTGGCCCGGCGGGTATTGATTCCCCGTATCACCGCCATTGAAGACAGCTCCCGTTACTGGTCACCGGCCATGACGCTCGCCCACCTGGTCATCGTGGGCGAAGCCATCGCCGACTTCGTAGTACGCCTCAGCCGGGGGGAATCTATCGAAGGTGAAGTCCGCATCCAGGACGTGAAACCCGACCACCACACCCTGCCGAACATCCTGGACGACTACCGGGCGTTCCTGCCGCGCTTTGACCGCACCCTGTCCCGGGACGTGGTGAACCAGCACTCACCATGCACCCATCCCCATCCCTGGGTCGGCCCGCTGACCGCAAGGCAGTGGCTGAACCTGGGCGCGGTGCACCAGCGGGTGCATCGCAAGCAGATCGAGAAGATCCTGCAGCTCGGAGGCATGCAGCCATGATGACTCTGTACGGGCTGTCGGGAAGCCGCTCCACCCGGGTACTGTGGACACTTGAGGAATTGGGTTTGCGTTATCAATACGTAGCAGCGGACCTGCGCCATGGACGCGCCGGCGATCGCTCGCTTGCGGAGCTCAACCCGGGAATGAAGGTGCCAGTCCTGCAGGATGAAGATCTCCTGCTTACCGAGTCGATGGCCATTTGCCTTTACCTGGCGGAGCTGGACCCGGAACGTCGCCTGCTGCCCCATCCCTCGCCGCGACAACAGGCCCGGTTGCTGCAGTGGTGCAGTTTTTCGGTCACCGAACTCGAGCAACCCCTGTGGACCCATGCCAAGCATACCTTTGCCCTGCCCAAACAGTGGCGGGTTGCTGGTATGGACAAAACGGCCAGGCACGAGTTCAGCGTCGCCCTGGAGGTTCTGGAAGCCGGGCTGCCGCAGGACGCTTGCATCCTCGGCGAACAATTCACGGTAGCGGATATACTGATTGGTCACACCCTGGCGTGGGCTTCATCCGCCGGATGGCTCACCGGGAGCCACAGCCTGAACACCTACCTCGAACGCTTGCAGGACCGGCCCGCGCTTGCCCGGGCGCATCAAAGGGAGGTGGCCGACGCGGCCTGACCAAAGATAATGTTAATGGTTAGCATATTTTTACTCTGCCCCCCTTTCTCAATTATCCAATTATCTTCCAGTCATCTTAAACCGTGGTCTGTCCCCTATTCCGTCGAGTCCCGGCAACCAGGACGCGGCTGGTCGGATCTCTCCCACGACAAGGCCTCGTGAGTTTATGATCGTTGGAGAGATATGCGCCTGAAGTTTATTTTTCTCTTCGTCAGATAGAGCGCCCAGATAATCCAGGATCGCCAATAACGTAACTGAACGTGCACGCTCACCGCCATCCGCGATTTTCAATGCGATCCCCAGGCCTCGCTCGGGCAAGGCCGCTGTGAGAATACCCTCGGCACCGGTTTTCGCCAGTACAGAACCCCCGGTGACTTCGTTCAATTCACTAACCACAGATCCATGCCCGGCAATATACAGAGGCTCATTGCCAATGGCTTTGTGAAGACGGTAAATTGCCTGCGCACGATCATCTGACAAATCGACAGGCTTAGCGAAGCGGGCCGTGGCTCTTGCAAGCTGCAACAGAGGCATCGTGGGTGCCGGTAATCCACAACCATCGATCCCCATTGGATACTGCTCAAGATCAATATCAGCCAGATCGGAAAGTATATCCAGCGATAACTGTTGCAATGGATGTTCGAGCAGATGGTAGTTATCCAATGGCAGTTCCAAATGCAGTGCCGTGGTTAAAAACCCGGTGTGTTTGCCTGAACAATTGTGATGAAGTCGACAGCCTTGCTGCCCCGCAGCCAGCAGCTGGTGGGCACTCTCGGTATGTTCAGGCAGCACCGCACCACAAGCTAAGTGATCCTCGGTTAATCCCAGGCGGTTCAGCCATGACGCCACCAGATTTTGATGCATCTGCTCGCCCTGGTGAGACGAACAGGCTAGCGATAATTCCGCATTGCTCAGAACATATTGTTCACTGGCGCCACTCTCAACCAGCTGAATTGCCAGCAGTGGCTTTAGCGCAGAGCGCGGAAATACCAGGCTTTCGATGTCTCCCCAGCTTTCCACAACGTCGCCCTTGAAATCACACACAACGGCAGCACCAAAATGTCGACTTTCCACGGTACCATTTCGTGTAACTTCGACGAAAAGCTCATAGGACATACAACAAAACCCTGAATACGTTCGAATACTGATAAATAGGCGACAACTCTACGGCCGAAGACAATCATCGTCAAATATGATTCAAATCCTGGTACGCGAAACGTGGTATAGTGACCAGACCGATCTTTACTCACCCCACACACACCGGCAAACAGCGCCATTACTTGCCAACCTGGTGGTTTTTTCTTTTCAGACCCGGCCAGGAGATTTTCAAGAATTGTTTCCCCTGTTGACATGACGTGAGTTAATTCATGTCAGGTATCTGCGTGTTCGCGAACAACTAACGAGATTTAGTATGAGAATAGAAATTATCACCACGTCCAATGAGGCTCTGAAAGAGACCGGGTTTGGCACGCTTAAAGCCTGTAATAACGTTTTGGATTCAATCAGGCGACTGGGTTACACCGTTACATTGAATGTGTGTGCAACGACGAGTGATCTGGATGAGGTCGCGAAAAGGAAGCCGGATCTGGTGGTTCTGGCCGTAAAGTATATTGCTCTTGAAAATGGAAATGATATTTGGCTGTCCGACTATTTTGCAAACAACGGAATTAACTTTTCCGGTTCAGAAAGAGAGGTCTTGAAGTTTGATTCTGACAAGGTTCTCGCGAAATCTCATTTAAGAAAAATGGGTATGAAAACGGCTGATTACTTTACTGCGATCCCCGGGGAATATAAATGTGAGAGTGAGTTACCCATCAGTTTTCCTTTGTTTTTAAAGCCGCTGGATGCAGCAAACGGCAATGGAATTGATGATTTATCATTTGTCACCAGTTTCGCAGACTACCAAAGTAAAATATTGTCGTTATATGACGCATTCAATCTGCCTGTACTGGTCGAAGAATATCTGGATGGCAGGGAATTCACAGCGGCAGTCATCAACACGCCAGGTGGTAATTTACTGGTATCTGCTGTTGAAGTGGTACCACCTCAATCAACAAACGGCCTTCGAATTCTTGGGGAACAAGCAAAACGGGATGATTCAGAAGAGCTCAAAAAATCTGAAGATATTGAAATAATGGACAGCGTAAGCAAACTTGCTGTTGATGCGTTTGTTCAGTTAGGAGTAAGGGATTTTGGCCGCATTGATGTTAAAGTCAACGCAAGTGGGCAATGCTATTTTATGGAGGCCAACCTGGTTCCCGGAATGACGGCCGGTTCCAGCTATTTCCCCAAAGCGTGTGAAATAGATGGTGAAATATCCTACGACAAAATGATCGGGCTGATATTGGATGAAGCTCTTCGCAGGGTTTCCACCAACCTGGCCGATGAAATTTCCGCAGATCCTTTGCCTCTGGCAGTGTGACCCCTTTTCGCTACAATCGCTGACCTCTTCAACGCCTCCCTTCGCTTTCAAAACGCAGAAAATAATTGGTTTTGAGCAGATCGCTATCCTCGACCAGCCGGAAGCCGACGGCTTCGATCTCCTGCACAACCCGGGATTGATCGGCACGCACGTGGCTCATCACCCACGGCGTGCTGACACCGGGTATTTTCCTGAAATCCACCACAATCACCTGGCCTCCGGGTTTCAGGGCTCGATGGATCGACCGCATCATCGCCAGAGGCTTTTCGAAGTGATGGTAAGTATCGCAGACAAAGGCGATATCGATGGATCGCGGGGGCAGTTGGACATCCGTTGATGCATTAACAATACCTTCGACGTTGCGTTGCCCCTGTTCCCTGCTGAGATGCAGAATGTTGTCTATGAATGCTTTCGAAATATCGACAGCGTACACTTTGCCCGACGTGCCGACCTGTTCTGAAAACAGACGTGTGAACAGACCGGTACCGGCCCCGATATCCGCCACGGTCATACCTGCCTTGACATCGGTGGCCTCAACAATGCGGTGGCGCTGGTCGTAAACCTCGCGGCCGGGGCTCTCGAAACGGACAACCCACTCCCGGAAATCGGGGTCGACAAAATTTCTATTGACGTCCGACCGGACCTGCGGCTCTTCTCCGTAAGCTGAACTCAGCGCCAGTACAAAGGCCAGCCAGACCTGGACCAGGCGTGCTGACAGGCTGAAAGCTCTCATGAGTTGCCCCTTCTGATAATTGAATAATCAGGGTCAGAGTAAAAACTCCTAGCTTATTTTTACTCTGACCCCTTTTCTCCCAGACTTACCCAGGCTGCAGTGAAGCCTCCCGATAGCAGACTATGACGTTTTTTTAAAGATGAATAGAACCTGATGCCGCTCACGGCCAAATCCGCCCATTCGCCGGACACAGAAAACCCAACCGAAGCAAGGTCTCATGAAAGTTACCTTCTGAATGGAAGCTCTTGCGGTAACGCTGTATCACAGCCAGATCACCTCCTCATATATAAGTTGTCCACCAGATATGTCGATTCTCCGCCTTGAACTCGCGGTACCACCGGCAGGGGAAATACAGGACAACCAATGCCAACAGGCTAATCAGATAAACAACCCAGAGCTGATCGGTAAAACCGCGAAGATCCAGCCATGTTGCGCTCCCTTCGAGCAGAATACGATGTATCAGGTAAAAGAACATCGCTGTCTGCCCGAAGACCAGCAAGGGACCATTAGGCCGAACTCCATAGCGACGCTCAAACATGATCATCACGGCCAGTAACCAGGCGGTCAGGCCAAGCTCCAGGCCGGTGAACGTCAGGGATGGTGGGTACTTGCTGACATGCAGCCACTGAACCCAGGCCATACTGTCACGCAACAGCCACATGTTGCCGTAGTCGTTGAAATAACGGAAAACAGTGAATACGGACAGTCCAACCGCGCCCCAGATCCACAGTAAAGGCACCAGGTCGAGCCGGGCCCTGCCGGCGCTATAGGCATTCAGATAGCGGCCGAACACCCAGCCCAGGGCCATCATCGCCAACCAGGGTATCAGGGGATACTTGATGATCAGCGTTGACGAACTGTAACTGGAAACCAGCAGTGCCGAGGTGATTGAAGGCGTGGTGTCTGCAGGGTCCCAGAAGAAACCTGTGACCCACTCACCGGCAAAAAACCAGCCCAGGCAAAGACCCAGCAGCACCGTGCTGGGAAAGCGGCGCAGGAAAGCCATGCAGATCATCGCGGCCCCGATGGCATACAGGACCTGGAAACGCCAGCCACCCGAAAACAGGGAAATAATTGTCGGATCCAGAATAGCGATAAAGGCACCGCGTTTAATGATGCCCAGGTCGAGCTGCCAGGCATCTGCACCACTGGCAAGCTTACGTTCGACGCTGATGGCCAGCGCGGTACCCGCCAGAAAAACGAATATCGGCGCACAGATATGGCTGACCCAGCGGGCGAAAAACTCCAGGTCACCCAACTGTGTCCCCGCTATCCACAGCGCTGCAGAGTCGCTGGAGATGTGATGACGATTATACGCCATGGAAACATGATCAAGGACCATTAGTAACATGGCCACACCACGAACCCAGTCAATGGCAGCAATACGCCTGGAGCGCTGTTTGCCAGGCATAGCAGGCGATGATTCAGCAGAAGGCAGGGTTGTTGACGCGGCAGTATCGGCAGATGAGGTCATGTCCGGCGTCACAGACTTGGGCGGCGATTCCATCGTTGGAGTTTAACGGTGGAAGCTTGCAAGTCCAAGGATCGGCAACGCACTATGCCATGAACATCCGCCTATGCTGGCTGAGGATCTTTTCCTACTGCCTGGGATGGTACTCGTAGGGGTTACCTCCGAGTGCATTGGAAATGTCGGCAATGGCTCTCTGCGCACGAATACTGTTACCCGCTTCATCGAGCGGCGGCGAGATGGCGGCGATACCGAATTTACCTGGTGACACTGCAATAATACCGCCACCAACACCACTCTTGGCCGGCAAGCCGGTCAAGTAAAGCCACTGACCGGAATCATCATACAAGCCGGCAGTCGCCATCACGGCCAGAATCTCGGGACTATGTTCCGGACTTATGACCTGCTTGCCAGTGACCGGATTCTTGCCTCCGTTGGCAAGGGTGGCAGCCATGGTTGCGAGATCCCTTGTGTTAACGCCAACCGAGCACTGGCGAGTATAGATATCGGTAGCTTCAAGCGGTTTTTCGTCTATGCGACCATAAGCGTGCATGAGCATGGCCAGCGCCTGGTTTCGCTGGTTGGTTTCCGCCTCTGATTTATAGACATCCGGCAGAACAGACAGCTTGCGCCCGGCAAAATCGCTGTAAGTGCCAATGATCTTGTTCCAAACTTCTTTTTCATTCGCACCCTTGACCATGCTGGTCGCCGCGATGGCCCCCGGGTTGACCATGGCATTCATCTGCTGGCCCTGGTACTGCTCGATGGCCACAATGGAGTTGAATACCTGGCCTGTCGCGTCAACCCCCATATTGTCAGAGATCGCTACAGTGCCTTTATCCTCGATAACCCTGGCCATGGTGAAGACCTTGGATATGGACTGGATAGAAACCTCGGTGGTGATATCTCCCGCTGAATATACATCGCCATCGACGGTGATCAGCACAATGCCAAACAGCGTTGGGGCCACCTCGGCCAGCGCCGGGATGTAATCAGCATTGGCGCCTTCGTCGAGATCCTTGTACTTGTCATAGGCGGCCTTTACAACAGTGTCTATGTCAGCGGCCTGGGCCAGCGTGAAACAGCTGCCAATGACCAGGCTGACAACCACTACCATGCGGATCAGAATACTCTGCCGGGTTATCATGCTTATCTCCTCTAGAATTTGTACCCACCGATCAGGCGCAAGGCCCATGTAGTCGGCTCGTGGTCTATCTTGTGTTGTTCATAGGTTCCCGTGAAGTAACCGCCCGAAAGGAACTTGTACTTCAGCTGTATACCACCCATTTTCATGAAATCCTGTCTCCTGCCATCAGAGCTGATCGAATATTTGGATTCAAGATCAAAATAGGTATATCGCAAGGCAAGGCTTAGCTTGTCGATTCCCATCCTGGAGAAATCATAAGCACCCTGAAGCTTGTAGGATGCCGCGTCGCGCAGGGATCCCGCCTCGAAGAAATGAAAGATCATGCCGTTAGCAAAGTAGGGATAACCACCCCAGGCACCCAGCGTAGAGCCCTGACCGTCACCGTCGGTGTATTTTGCAACTCCAGTGGCAACGGAAAACCCGTTTTCGAGCGCAGCGTCATATTTCAACGAGTAAATACTGTAATCAATTCGGGTGTCGCTGCTTTTGAGGTCCCCCACTTCATTAAAGTTTATAAACTGTGCGCCAGCATCATAATTGAAATACCTGTTCTTGCTGGTGAAATTGTATTGAGCAAAAACCGTGTTGTAGAGATCGTCAGCATAGTAGTTCCACAGCTGCGCATGGTGTAGACCGTTGTTGAAATCCACTGCGGCGTAGTACACGCCGGCATCGTCCGCCTCATCCTTGTTTATTTGCGGCACAAAACTGGCGTCAGACATTGAGTTGAACTCGGTGCCGTCGTCACCACTGTCCCAGACACCGGCCATTTTTCCAAAATAGCCGATATGCAGCTCAGTATCCTGAAAAGAGCTGTTGATGTATCTCGCCACTTCAAAGCTGTTAGCCAGCATGTAATAGTCATCGGCTTCGATCATCGGCGTGACGATTTCGTTACGACCGACGAGCACGTTGTGCTCTTTATCGGCATACTCTACGTACATTTCCTGCAGGATTGAAAAAGGGTCGTTATTTTCAGGGTCGAAGACAAAGTTCCGGCTTTGTTTGTCATTCTCATTCAGACCAAAATCGGTGGCTCCTGCCCCGGTTACCTTTGCCTTGAAACCCCTGTAAGTCGGCGTCTCGATTGAGAGCTTCGGTATGACATAGAAACCGCGCGAGTCTTTGTGCCCTCTGTTAATGGTGGGCAGGCCATCCGGGTTATCATACTCATACTCGACGTAGCCGACTCGTTGGTCACCTGACAGGGTGAACCCACTCATATCCAAAGCGTGGGCAGGATCGGAGTACAGTCCTGCGGCAAGCAGTGTAAATAATAGTTTACAGATTGCCTGGCGATACCTCAGATGCTTCATATGACTAGACCTAGCGAATAGATTTACATAGAATCCGTGGCCTTTTTGTAACCTTCACATGCCTTCTCATCGCCCTTGTTTTTATTCAGGCATTTCCTGTAATCCTCGAGTATTTTCGCCTTTTGATTTGAAACTTCGGCCTCGGCTTTTGATGCTTCCGTCGAGGCCTTCGCTGCCTCTTTATGTGGATTACTGCAGCCCATTTGCCCGATCACCAACACGGCACAACAAACACCGGCCATTGCATTACGCATCATTTTTATTCCTCCTATATGAATTTAGTAAACATTATTACCAGCAACAAAAGATGCTACCTAGTGATACTTACGACTGCAAGAAGACTGATTAGTGGGAACCGATACTCAGCACTCCTCGTGTCTGGGACTTGAAAGTCTTAAAAGGGTCGTCTCCCGCCTGTTAGCAGATGCTTATATGCAATCAGTCTGCTAGGTCAAGGTTTGACCCGAATCCTGCCGTTCAAAGTCCGGGGAGTGCCATAGCCTGACGCTGGTGCCGATGGTGAAGTCCGGCCATTAAGCACCGCGGCTGAGCAGCAACTTGTTAACAATCTACTATACAACCGGAAAACCCGGCCAGCGCGTGTCAAAATGTCCTCATTTATAGCATGGCTGTGTGAACTGGATCACATCCCTTCCATGCAACCATAAAAGGACGCTGTTTTTTTCCGTTAGAACTGTTAGTAGCTGGACAATCCGGTCACCCTAGTCAATAAGAGAGACCAGCCATGCAGACAATATTGGTTATTAATTCAAAAGGTGGTACCGGCAAAACGACCCTGACAACGAATATCGCGAGTTATTTTGCCAGCAGAAACCACAACACCGCGATCATGGATTATGATCCTCAAGGATCAAGTTTGCATTGGCTGAAAATACGTTCGAATGATCAAAACGCTATCCACGCCGCCAATGCTGCCACCCAGAAAGGTAAACTGATCCGCAGCCTGCAGATGTACGTTCCGGAACACACCGAAAAACTGATCATTGACGCACCTGCCGGTGTGGAAGGCATGCTTTTACAGGAGATGGTCAGAAAAACAGATTTCATTGTCATTCCCGTCACCCCTTCCACAATCGACATTCACGCTACCGCGGATTTCATCAAGGAGCTGTTGTTCAGGGGTGGAATTCGCAAACAGCACACGAAAATTGCTGTGGTCGCCAACCGGGTACGCAAAACCATGCGGGTTTATGAGCCTTTCGAACGCTTTTTACAGGGATTAAGTCTGCCTTTCCTGACCAGGCTGTCCGACTCCGACCGATACATCCTGGCGGTAGAACAGGGAACAGGTATTTTTGATATGGATGAAACAAGTGTCGCAGCGGAACGAGAAGAATTCGAGCCAATAGTAAACTGGCTGAATCCAGGCACGGATCAGCAAACGGCCAGACCGAGTAATGTTGTAAACTTTGGCCGTTTACGAATCGGGGGATGATTCGAGCCGACAAGCGCCGTATCCAGCATTTCTTTCATCTGTAACCCCCTCGGTTACAGCTTGGATCCCTACTTTTACACTGCACCTGAATCAGCCGACTTTAGCTGTGTGATAGCCAAACGTGGAGTCCGGTTAGGCTAAGTTGCCGTTCAGGGGGTTTGGTCTGATGGCGGGATTGGGTCGTTACCCGCCTGTTAGCCAATTCTTATGCTGGTATCAGTCGTTTAGTCTGAGTTCGGCCAGAACCAGTCATTCCCGCGGACATAAAAAGTCCCGCTAATGCGGGACACTCGATGGACGAATTCTAGGCTGTAATATTATTCTGCCTCGTCAAGGATCGACGCATCGCCTGCGCTGCTCGCCACCGACTTCATTCCGTTACTACAACCACCTTCTGACTTATACATCTGACTCTTGCCAATGGTTTGCCCATTCGTTGCCGTCAGAACAAAGTAATCCTTACCGTCGTTCGATTTTTTGACCTCAAAACGACTTTCACTCTGTGAGTTCTTTTTCACTGACTCGATTCCGTTCACACAATCGCTTTTAGCCTTGTATCCCTGGCTTGTCAGAACAACTTCACCATTACCCGCCTTAAGATTAAAATAGAACTTTTCATCCTTGCCTTTCGTGATAACAAATTTACCCGCCATGGTAACTCCTCCGGTTATGTTGTGGGTGGCGCTATACCCTAGCTTAAACCAGCAGAGTAGGCAAAGCAGCCATGCATGATCTTTGGTCTATTTCGTGGGGCTACCTAGCTCTTGCAGATTGAATGGTCAAAGGTGGGCTTAACTGTCTGGTTTCGGCCAGAACCGGAGATTAATTCTATTGGGCGGACTGCCCAGATGGCGCAGATTTGAGTTATATTCGGAGTATAGCGCTAGCGCCTACCACTGACTGGTTACTTCGAGCGGCTTTTTGTAGATAAAATAATCAAATTACTCGAATATCATGCTGGACTTTTAAAAAGATGATTTATTGGGGTTTATTAAAACGGAAAGAAACATTGGTGCTTAGTTGGCGAGGGAGATTACTCCTTCTGCTTATTAGCATTGCTGCGCTTTTTATCACCGCCCGGTATGTTCACCCTTTCTTGGCCATGAGTCGTCCTACCTATGGTGAAATCCTAGTAGTGGAAGGCTGGATGCCAGACTCCGTATTGGAGCAGGCAGTCTCCTTCTTCAATAAACATGATTATCAACTGATTATTTCATCCGGAGGACCTTTAATACGAGGATCATACTTATCAGAGTACTCAACTTATGCGGAGCTCACCGCAGCGTCTCTGAGGCAGCTTGGGGTTAACCAGAGTGTCATAGTCCCTGTCCCCGCCCCCCCTGTCCGAACAGATCGAACGTTTGCTTCTGCACTTGCAGTCAGTGATTGGCTATCGAAATCAAACACGCCGATCACCTCACTGGATGTGCTTTCCATGGGCGCCCATGCACGTAGAACTCAATGGCTTTTCCAGAAAGCGCTTGGAGACAATATCTCAGTAGGTGTGATTGCTGCCACACATCCTGAGTATGATCCGAATAAATGGTGGGCTTCGAGCAGTGGGGTGCGTACTCTCATCGGTGAATCAATTGCTTATCTTTATGCGCGCTTCCTGTTCGACCCGCAGGAATCGGAAGTATCAAGTCATTTTTGATTCAGACAACAAGAGAAGCCTGCAGTCACCATGGTCAAAACTGGTACCTATTTCAATGATGAAAAACCCAAGCAACGGAGAATAATTGAGTGACTCGAGCGGGTAGTTCTTCCCCGTTTAATTATTGGTTATATAAGCATCGGCTAAACGACCGGTTGAACCCGCAACCCATACCGGCCGTTGGCTACGGCAAGTAAATGTCCGGTTTGGAGATTTACAGAAGGTGCGTATCAAGCTTGGGAAGCTTACATGTGCAATAACATCCAGTTAGTGAACCAGTGCTGCGACTCAAACAGTCAGGGTCCTGTTTCTTGATTGATATGGTAACGACCGGCAGCGTATGATCTGGCGCATATAACACGTGAAGGGTCTGATATGGCTGCTACTAAACCAACCATTATTGCTGTAGTGAGTTTATTTTCTGTTATCGCCTTCGGGCTGGCTACTGCTGAAAAGGCACCTACGGAGTGGTCGCGGACCCAGCCGTATCCGGTGCACGATGTTTACTATCCGGGCACGGAGGCACTGGCGCCGGATGAAATGCGCGTCATCGCATGTGGCACCGGCATGCCGACGCCTCGTCTCAAGCAGGCCGCGGGGTGTTTTCTGGTCGAACTCGGCAATGGTGAGAAATTCATTTTCGACATGGGCGAAGGCTCGTACGAGCGCATCGCGGCACTGGGTATTCCGCTTGACCAGCTTGACAAGGTTTTCCTGGGCCACCTGCATCTCGACCACGCAGGCGACTTCCCTGCATTTTATTTTACCGGCCCGGTAAATAACCGGCTGCAACCGTTACGCTTATGGGGTCCGAACGGTATCAAGCCGGAATGGGGCACCAGGGCCTGGGTCGATAATATGGAAAAGATGTGGGCCTGGGAGAAAGCCACTCGCGGCTCGGTCGTTGACCCGCGCGGCCTGAAGCTCGAAGTCAATGAGTTTGACTGGACTGCTGTAAACAAAGTCATCTTCGATGAAAATGGCGTCGTAATCCGCACTCTTCCAGCTATTCATGGTGAGCAATCGGTGAGTTTCATTCTGGAATGGAAAGGACTGAAGTTTGCCTTCTCGAGCGATACGCTCCCCACCACAGGTTGGCGCGATCATGCCGTGGATGCCGATCTTTCAGTGCACGAGTGCTTCCTCCCGCCAGAAATGATGATGTCGAAACTTGGCATGACAGCATCGGAAGCGATTTTCGTCGGTACACAGGCGCATACGTCGGCACAGGCTTTCGGCAAGATCATGTCCCTGACCAAGCCACGGTTGGCCGTTTGCTACCATTTCCAGAATGACCATGACACGTCCATGGCCGTCCTTTCCGAGATCCGCAAGACTTATGATGGCCCACTCGACCTGGCTCAGGATTTCATGGTCTGGAATGTGACGAAGGATGATATCCGCACCCGCATGGCCGTGCCGAATCACGAGAGCTTCCCGACGCCACCACAGCGGCAGAAGCAGCCGCCGGATTCGATGAAAATCCTGGGAGAGATGTTCAGCGATACCACGCTTAACAGCGTCGAACCCGAGTCAGCTGCCGTCACCAACGCGCAGATCAAGGAGTTCAACAAACTCAATGGCACGGATGTGAAGCCTGGGCTGACAGCAGTCCCGTTTATGGATAAACAGCAGGAACCAGGTAGCGCAAAGTGAACCCTTCTTTGTTAGCCTTTTAAATACACCTGTTCCTTATTAGCTGGAAACATGAAGAAGCGGCTCCGGAAGGAGCCGCGCAAGGTATTTCATGTTGATAGTCTTCTCAGGATGCGGGTGTGTACCAGATCGGTGAGGTGTAGGCGCGCTCCTGAGTCGAGGTCGGTGCGCCCTCGGGCAGATCGACGCCATAGCGGAACGCGTCATAAGTAGACCAGCGCGGGGTTGGAATCTCAATTACCCGCGCATAATAGAATGCCTTCTGCTTCGCATCGAACTCGGGATCGGTCCAGACCGTCATCAACTCGGCGGCACCGATCGTGTTGGTCCAGTTAGCGTTGGCCACGTCGACGGTGTTGCCCACGGGGGGCAGCTTGCCGTCGGTGCCCGGCACGCGGTTGTCCGACCAGGCGACGTCGTAGACCTTCTCGTGCGTCGAGCCATCGGCGTCGAGCCAGCCCTTGGCGATCTGGATGCGGTCCAGATTGGCACCGATCGGATCGCGTAGCGCATAGACCATGAAGCCCGGCGCCTTGGCGCCCTTGGGCATGACCCGCAGGTCGCCGCCCATCGGCACGCCCTTTTCGTACCCTACAACCGCGGGCATACGGGATTTCAGATCCTGACTGGAAAAATCCCAGCCGCCAAACAAGCGCACGCTCATGCGCGGGCCGGTCGTGCCATAGACCTCCTTGCGCTGCATCGCATCGAAGATGGCCTCGCGGGTATTCTCGGTCGCCCAGACGGCGGCGAGTCCCGACGCAACCATCTGCCAGCCCATGATCTTGCCGTTCTCGTTTTCCATGAATGGATGGGATATCCGCTCTGGTTTGGGTTCGTAACCGGTATGCTTGCCAAAGAAATTTTCCTCCTCGGCGGTCGCAAGCGAGGTGTGGCTGTCGGTGGCACCGATGATGCCGAACTTGTAGGGGTTGGTCCCCAGTTTCGTCTCGATCTCAAGGCCGCGCTTCAGAGCCTCACGGGCATATTCGCCGGCAAGCATGTCGTTGGTCTTTGCTTCGCTGACGTCGAGATTACCGATCGCCCAGGTCTCGTAGTCAGCAAACTCATCGTCAGGCGACAGGAAGGGGTGCGCCTCGCCATCGCCCTTGATCTGGGTTGCTTCGTAGAGCGGCTCCCATTTGTCGCGCTGTGTAACGTAGGCCTTGTCGAGTTTCTTGCCGTTCCACTGCGCTTCCAGCGGGAACATGATGCCGTTCGACAGGTTGCCGTTGTGCGGGATCGCCAGCACTTCGCCGCCGGTCTTTTCCTCGTAATTGGCCAGATACTTCCATAAATCACGCGGGTCGGGGCTACCCTGGGGCGCCGTCATCGTGAACGGTACTACCTGCCGTGCCCGGACCGGACCATCACGCATGATGACGACACGATGCATGTTGTTGCCTTTGATCAGCGAGGTCCACTCAAAGCCGATAAAGGCTGTAAAACGCCCAGGATCGTTGAACGCCTCGGCCTCGTCGATGACCCTTTCCCAGAGATTCTTGTAGAGTTTCGAACCCGGTGAATAGAGCGCCAGCAACGCTGGATCCACTTTTCCCTGCGAGAAGTTTGTGATCAGATCAAGCGCCGCCTGAACTGCTGCATCACCGCCTTCCGCGAGTCCCTTGTTCCAGCGGGCGCCCTGTTCGTAGGCAAGCACTTCCGGCTTGCCGGCGGCAAGATCGCCAACCAGGCCCATGCCATCCGAATGATCGGCGATCACCAGCCAGTCCAGCGGGCGCGACAGCCGCACCGCCTGTCCCGTGGAGGACACCACTTCCTCACCCCGTGCGAACCGATAGGCATCGCGAGGTGGCAGGCGGTTGCCGAACAGCCCCGCATCCATTGAAAGCGATGTGTGCAGATGTGAATCACCCCACAGTGGCCGCTCGGGGAAGCTGCGTTTCGCATAAGGCGAATAGGCTTTGCCAGTGTAGGTGGCGGACAGCGTTCCCGGCATCGGAGGGCCCGAATCCTGGGCCGCGGCGGGCAGTGCAATCATCAGCATCCCGGCACATGTTGCGGCAAGAATAGATCTTGTCATTGAATTCTCTCCTTTCAGGTTGGCAGGGCTTCTGCGTGCCTGCTGTTCAATTTGCTCGCGCGATTCTGCTTTTTCATCGGGACTTCAGTTGGCATCACAACGATTCTCAATTACTTTCACTGTGCAAAATACTTGAGGTTTCTTCAAGAACTGAGACAGGCAACACGGCCCTTTTCCCCCGTCCCCTCTTCCTCGGAATCACTCCCCCGCAGCAAAAAGCAACTCAATATAGTTCCGACACTGTATCAACTGCTGCGAAGCCAGCCCGGGCTCATTCATAACTTTTGACAATATAAAGGCCCCCTCGAATGTCGTCAGCAGGTGGTCGGCCACCTGGTAGTTCTCGATGGGGATCCGTGGAGGATTGAGTGCCACTATAGCATCGATCTTTTCACAGAGACGTTTTCGCCAGAAGTGCATCATTTCCTTGATGTTCGACATGATGTCCGCCGAGATGGCGCCGCTTTGATAACAGTAAGAAGCATACAGGCAGCCGGGAAAGGGTTCTTCCAGTTGGTCCGTCATTTCGATAAAGAGTCCGACAAATATCAGTAATTGTTGCAGCGGGTCACGGGCCAGTTGTTCGGCCTTTTCCATGGCGTCGCTGTAATGATGCCTGTCGTTTTCCGCATAGCGTTCGATCAGGGACGCGGCCAGGTCGTGCTTGGTTTTGAAATGGTAAAAGAAGGTGCTTTTTGTGACGCCCGCTTCGTCAATGACCTTTTCGACTGACGTGCCCGACAGGCCAACATTCAGCACCATGTTCTGCGCGACATCCATTATCTTGTTACGTGTAACCGACCCATCACGTGGCATCACCGACCCCCGATCCGTTTTGCAGCGACACAAATTGTAGCCCATGGGTTGTGTTTAGTTGTACCTACGGTCAGAAACAACGGCCATCCGGGCGTGAATCTCTTCGCCCCACTCGGATCTAATTTTTTTATACAATTAGATCATGGTGTTACATCGATAAAATAAATCCGGTTTCCGTATTGTTTGCCTAAAATCCTTTGCCCTATCTTTATCACCAGACAAAGCGTGTTTAACCGCAAAGCGAGGGAACGATTATGTGCAACGTATGTATGACAATCAGTGACGAAGTCAATACGATGGACGAATTTGCCGATCAGTTGCTGGATATGCTCAACCAGGGGGCGCTGTCTTTAATGGTGTCTATCGGGCATCGTGCCGGCTTGTTTGACAGCCTGGCTGAATTAGCGAGCCCGGGTTGTGAGCAACTCGCCGCGCATGCCGGTCTTGATGCACGCTATGTGAGGGAATGGCTGGGTGCCATGGTCACCGGGGGCATTGTGAAATACCTGCCCGACACGGATGAATACCTGTTGCCGGGAAGCCATGCGGCTTTACTGACACGCAGCGCTGCGCCGGACAATATTGCAGTGTTTGCCCAGTACATCGGCATCCTTGGCCAGGTCGAGGACAAGATTGTTGACTGCTTTCGCCACGGTGGCGGTATTGGCTACGAGCATTACCCGCGTTTTCATGAAGTCATGGCGGAAGACAGTGGACAAACCGTGCTGGCCGGTCTTGATGATCACATTCTTCCGCTGATCGATCATATCATCCCGCAACTTGAAGCCGGCATTCGAGTGGCGGATATCGGCTGCGGCAAGGCGCGGGTGTTGCTACAGCTAGCGTCCTGTTACCCGAACTCACACTTCACCGGCTTCGACCTGTCTGCGGAGGCACTGGCCGATGCGCGCCGGCAGGCAGACATTGCCGGGCTGACCAATATCCAGTTTGAAGCACGTGACCTGAGCGACTTTGAACACAGCGCCGAGCTCGAACGCTTTGACTTTGTCACCGCCTTCGACGCCATACACGATCAGGCCGTACCCCAGGGTGTGCTCAATGGCATCCACAAAACACTGAAAAACGGCGGCACCTTCCTGATGCAGGATATCCGCGCATCCAGCCACCTGGAGAACAACCTGGAACACCCGATCGCACCTTTGCTTTACACGCTGTCGACCATGCATTGCATGACCGTATCACTGGCGCAAGGCGGCGCCGGACTGGGGACCATGTGGGGCGAGGAACTGGCGCTGGAGATGTTGGGCAAAGCCGGGTTTGATGTGGTTGATGTTCACCAGCTTGAACATGATTTTCAGAATAATTTTTATGTGATGCGTAAAGCTGCTTGAGGGTAACGCCCCCCTTTAATGCTTGACTCCTTATACTGAAGAACCAGGAGGACAGAATACTTGAACCGGTTTAACCCTGGATCCGGTTCTCAAGCCATGGGATTATAAAGCGGTCTCACTGGCAAACCGGATTCAAGCACCCTGTCCTCCTGCTTCTCCGGCACCGGGCCGGCACGTTGTTACTGCCAGTCCTCAGGTAGCTGACCGAAGGGCGGCGGGGAGCTACTCCAGGCGGTTTGCACATCAACGGGAGTGAGCGACTCAGGCGACAACAGTCCGTAGGGTTCGTAATCGTCGGCTGAATCAAGAAACAGATCAATAAACTTGTCGTAGACTACTTCTCTACTCATGATGCACCTCGAAGTGGTAAGCAGGACAATTAAACCACTACCAATAAACGTGCCATTCCCGGCATGTTTTCGCCGCTAACACCTAAGTTATTCTTTCAGAAACCATTTGGTTCTTGCGTCCTGTCGTCGGCATCTCCAGCGCGCACACCCCGTTTGCACCAGTTTGGTAATCAATGTCTGCGACCTGCGTTAAAACAGGTCATATAATGAGAGGCAAAATGCGGTGTTATCGCGCTAAAATACGCACGCGTGACAATTTTAAATCGATTGAGGATCCAGTCAGATGTTAGATGAGAAAACCCGTACCGAGGTCGAAGCCGCTGCATTCCGCGGCCTGGTAGAGCATCTCCAAAAACGCACTGATGTGCAGAATATCGACCTGATGAATCTGTCCGGTTTCTGCCGCAATTGCCTGTCGAAATGGTACCTGGCCGCCGCGCAGGAACGCGGTGCGGACATCAGCGACGCGGATGCGCGGGAGGCCGTATACGGCATGCCTTACGGCGAGTGGAAGGACAAGTTTCAGGAAAAAGCCACCGAGGATCAGCTGAAGAAGTTCGAGGAGACCAAGCCGCTGCACGCAGAGATCAGCGGTCATAATCGTTGAGAGAAAGAATTAAAGGGGTCGGTGACAAATGATTACGATTCTCATCTTAATCGCCCCTTCCTCTACGCTGGCTAACTGGCCTGCCTCTTTCCGCCTGACATGTGGAAAAGATGTCCGTTTCCTTAATGCGACATAGAGGCTATTTACGCTGACCGTAAGCCCTGACTGAATTCAATCAAAGACCCCGTTCAGGTTATGCTTACAGGTATGCCGCTCGAACGAACAGTCCGACGTTATACCGCTTACTTCAGGGGCTGGTGCCAGGCCTTTGGTGAACACGATGTCGTTACCCCGCAAGACGAAGGTATCAGCTGGCTGTTCAGTGAAAACCAGATTGGCTTTATCCTGTCCCGCGAGTTGACCAGGTCGCTGTATCGTGAAGTCCTGGGAAAACAGCGTTCGAACCCGCTGTTGGAGATAAACGCGGAATGTGTGCGGGTCGGCCGATTTAGCCAGGTGCTCCCGGACATCTGGCAAGAGCAAGGTCTGAAGGTGTTTACACAACTCATGCAAGCTGAAAGCGATCTGCACCTCTACCTTACATACCATTTAGTGTACCCGTCCGGTACGCGGATCGTCACCTTCTCGCAGCGGAAACCGTTGCCCATCATTTACAAGGAAATAAGGCCCATGGGCATCAGGCTAATTAAAGGGATCGGCGACAAAACTGAATGATTACGCTTTGTCACCGCCCCCTTTAATTTTCTCGCGCAAAGGCGAGTTGGAGTGGATTGAGGTATCGAGTATTTTCCGTTATGTGCGTTATGGCACATATGGCACATATGGCGCTCGGGAGGCTGCCATGTCAGAACACCGGGGTCGCTCAACGGTGTTAAAAGGCGCTCAAGTCGCTACTAGTACACCGTCGGTATCATCATCCACGTAAGAATCGTCTATGGCTTCTTTCTGAACGTCCGGGATTTCAGTCTCTATGTCAGCGCCCGCCGGTTTCGTACGCCCGGTGGGCGTAGTAACTCGGCGAACTGGTGCTTGATCGGCCAGGAATGCGCGATGTGCTGCTTTATAGGCCTTTTTCAGCTCTGGCAGCGGAATATCGTCAGGCTGCAAATCCCGGAGTTTCGGTTCAACGACTTCCATAGAATACTCCAGAAATTTTCCACGAGCGTAGTTAAACAGGTAGATAGTTTTCGGGTTTTTCGATTCCAGGCTGGAATCACGGACAACGGGGCTACTGTGCTCACCTGCGTTAAGATAACCGAACCAAGTATCACTCTTGCTCATTGAGATAATGCCTCTGTTAAATCGGGTCACCACATAATCCAGGCCAACTCCTGGCAAGGACTATTTACCTGAAAATTGATTGCCAGGAAAGCAAATTTTTACGAAAATCCGAGCTTGAAGAAAAACGCGTACCGGCGCCATTGAACTGCGTCGTTGATAACATAAAACTACCGCCACCTAATGGAGCGGCAGGAGGATCCCTAATGTCTTTGTTTGTCAGAAATATACTGTCTGCCGGGTTGGTGACGGCTGTCGTTTCATTGGCACAAATAAACAGTGTAAGTGCCAATGATAGTTTGGGAGCCCAGGCGCAATGCCAGAGCCAGGCGGACGAATACGGCATCGAGCCCGAACAGCGTGATGTATACATATATGGCTGCATTATGTCGATGGGTGGAGTACCCGATATGGATCAAAATCCGGAATCTGGGCAGGACGATACGTCGGCAGTAACGACGTCTCCCGACGCAGAGTGAAATCCTGAAGATTCGGGCACAGTGGAATAACATGGGATGGATATCCAAACGACACTGCAGCGCATCCATGAGATTCTGGAGAACCATCCCGGGGAAAGTGCTGCCTGGTTAGCATCAGTCATCGATCTCTATAGCAAAGATGAAACCCGTTTCTACCAGGCACTGAACTCAAAGCGTATGTGGGGTGGAGCCGGGTCTGTCGCCAATCAGGCCCTGGCCGACAACCCCGGCATCGACGAGGGGATATGGCTTCAGGACATACGCGGGTTCCGCGAACTGATGATCGAACTGGGCACGCATTTACAGGAACGCGGCAATGCATATCCTGATATTTCCAGCTGGCTGTTGGCTTTCAGCAACTGGAACCAGTCTGAGGTCTAATCTGCGCTTTACCTAAAAAGGGGACGGAGGAATTAAATAATACTGCCTCCGCACCCTTTAGATGCCTCTAAATGCAAGATGGGTGCGCAGGTAGCGTATGATCCTGTGCTAATGGCACAAACAGCTTACTTACATGCAAAAGAAAATAACCCCGTTCATTTTGATCAGTCTTTTCGCAAGCTGGAATGGTATTTCGGCAGAAATCGATAGCGTGACCCCAAGAAATCTGGCACTTGATAACAGTATCGATACGATTAACGTAATTCTCAATCAACGCATCGAAGAGGGCATTCGAAATGCCAATGCACAACAGGATTATGTTGAAGATACAGAGGATATCCCGGCCGGAAAAAAAGACACATTTTGTGATGAGGAAGCGCTCTATACAGAACTCAGGAAAGCCATTTTCCAGTCCTTTACGGCATCCTGGGGGCTTAAAGGATACGACCTGGACAAGCAGTTACGCGAGTTACTCGTCAGGCAAAGTTACTCGTTATCGTTGAACGACTCTATTTATCGTGACGTTAATTATATTGAGGGCTTATCCCTGAACCTTAAGGAGTTGAGTGATGTCGTCAATATCAACGGTTATCTAGTCGGACTGGATAAAATGGGCCATTTTTTTGCTCAAGGTTGGCAGTATTTTGAGTTGACCGACGACGACAAGGAAACACTCGACAAGGCTATTGCGTGGGGACGGGGAAAAGAAGCCGGTCTGTTCGGTTATACCACAACGGGCATATATTCCTATGCAGATCTTGTTGCCAACCTCAATGGCTGGCGATTCTGGAACAAGCTATTGCTTAAACAGGATGACCCTTTAAAGGGCGTTATTGCCAATTTCTTTGATCGACCGTACGTAAGCTGTGATATTCAGGTCATTGATTCAATCAGGAACTGGAAAATAATCCGGGCCTGGGAATACAATACTCGATTTGATCTCGCGGATTACATCGACGGAGCCTGGGATGAGGGCAATAACTGTAACAGCTACGCCGATCCGATGATTGAAGAAAAAATCACTGCACGGATAAAGCATGTTGACGCCGATTTTGTCTGCCCTTTAAATGCCGGGCAGTGCATGGATGCCCGGGATAAATATGGCGACTACGCGAAATACGTTTTGCATCCCTATTGCCTGACCGCGCAGTAAAAAAAGGAGACAGGTGGAATATTATTTACCCCCCCCCGCCCCACCTTCACACCCCCATCCCCTTGAATACTTAATTTCCCCCCGGGAAGGCCGCTAGGCCACATTGGACAAGCGTGCTAACAAGGGGGTTAACCGTGAACACCAGTTTTTTCCAACCTGTTATATTGATCGTTTCTGCAACTGTGCTGGCTGGTTGTGCAACTGCACCAATGACCATGAATGAGCAAGACACTTCATCCCTGCATGAGAGCAAGTTAACGGTCATCCATTACGAGCCTGATCCATTCCTCCCCATGACCAATACCAAAGGCGCTTTTGCGGTTCTTGGTGTGGCTGCTGCGGTATCAGAGGGTAGTGAACTGGTCAGGGAACACAACCTTGAAGATCCTGCCATAGACATCAAGACCTCATTAGCCAATGATCTGTCTGATACCTATCAGATCAGCGACGTTAAAATCCTTCAGGAGGCCAAACCTTATGAAAGTAACCCTGAGGAAGTGGCCGCCCTTGCCTCACATGACGGTATTGTTCTGGATGTGAGAACGTTTGGCTGGGGAACCATGTATTACCCTTTCAAGACCAAATACAAGGTTAACTATATGGCTCAGGCACGTTTGATTAATGCCAGGGAAAAAAGGCTGATAAGCGCAGAGCGCTGCACAATCAATGAAGAATACTCGGAGAACTCTCCGACCTACGACGAGCTCATGGAAAACGGTGCAGCATTGCTGAAAAAGAAACTTGCAGATGCCTCGACTGAATGCGCTGCCCGGTTTGCGAAAAAAATGGGCGTTAATCATTCTGTAGCACTTAAACAGTAAATCAAGGCGCTGGAAGGCGGAAGGATGACGTTCATCCTTCCGCCTTTTTGCTTTCTGTTGATCCGGGAATAAACCAGGGATCAGCACCCTTTTCAGCGATATTCAATAGTTGCCATTCTACTCAAGTCATTTCCGCGTCAGTTAAGGTCGAGGCTGTGCCAGTGGTTTTATTCCGCATCGGTTCTGTTGTTGTTCGGGCCTGATTATTTTGCTATACCTCCCCGTTCACCTTGGCCAAACGCTAATGATCGGTAATAATCCAGCAATAGTTGGGGCCAGAGTAAAAACTCCAGCTGAAGCAGCTAAAAAGGCTGGCACCCTTTATCCTCACTAAAGGGCGCTGCCTGCTTTTCTCTTAATGTGGGGATTACCGCACCAAATAGCGCTCGAAGAACAATATCGGTCATATTACCGAACATTGCTCTCTGACCCCTGTTCTGTATATCCTTTCGACCCATAACAGGGCCACCGATAAATAGTTAATTTTTAAAATGGAAATTCAGGTTAGTCAGCTCATCGTTCGTTTCTTGCAGCAACTGGGTATAGATACGATATTTGGCATGCCCGGGGCACATATACTGCCTGTCTATGACGCATTGTACGATTCTGATATACAAAGCGTACTCGCCAAACACGAGCAAGGCGCTGCATTTATGGCCGGCGGCCTGGCACGTGCCACAGGCAATATCGGCGCCTGCATTACCACAACCGGGCCAGGGGCCACCAACCTGATCACGGGCATTGCCAATGCCTACGTGGATAAATTGCCAGTCATTGCCATTACCGGGGAAGTGCCGACCTACGCCTTCGGTAAAGGCGGCTTGCAGGAAAGTTCCGGTGAAGGTGGAACTGTTGATCAGGCCGCCCTGTTTGCCGGGGTTACGCGCTATTATAAATTGATAGAACGCACCGATTACCTGGCGAGCGTGCTCAACGAGGCGGCCAAACATCTTAGAGCGGAAATCCCCGGACCGGTTGTATTAAGCATTCCATTCAATGTACAGAAAGAACTCGTTGACGAAACAATTCTTGATCAACTGCCAATCCGGGCTCCAGCACCTGCGCCAGCACCCAAACTTCCCCAGCCCTTGCTTGAGGAGAGTATCGAATTACTGAAACAGGCCGAATCACCACTCATTGTAGCGGGATATGGCTGTATTCGATCCGGTGCGCAACCGGCACTGCAACAACTCTGCGAACGCATGAATATCCCTGTAACCAGCAGCTTGAAAGCAAAGGGTGCATTAGACGAGCACTCTCCCCTGTCGCTGGGTAGCCTTGGGGTGACCAGCTCAGGTTACGCACTTCAGTACCTGCAGGAGAAAACCGATCTGCTGATCCTGCTGGGCGCCGGTTTCAATGAACGAACCAGTTATGTCTGGAACCAGAATCTGTTAACCAACAAGGCGGTCATTCAGGTCGATAACAACCCTCATCAGTTGGAAAAGGTATTTACCGCGAATGTATCCATACAAGCAGATTTGGGCGACTACCTGACAGCACTGGAGCAGGCCACCCGGGATCAGGGGCTGGCACCGAAAACATGCATTGATATAGCCGCGTACAAGAGGGATATTGAAAACCGGGCAGAAGCCGAAGGTAGCCGGATATTCGACTCGAAGTTCGGTGTGGTGAAGTGTTTTTACCGGCAACTGGAGCAGCATTTTACCGAGGGTATCGATCTGTTTGATGACAACATCGTTTTCGCACAGAATTTTTATCGGGTCAGGCACTGCGACCGTTTTTTTCCTAACACCGGCGTGTCTTCACTGGGGCATGCAATACCCGCTGCCATCGGCGCCAGATTCAAGGTTGAAAGACCGGTTTTTGCACTAATCGGTGATGGTGGATTCCAGATGTGCGCAATGGAAATCATGACTGCCGTTAACTATAAAATGCCGGTCACTGTCGTCGTCTTCAATAATCAGACCATGGGCCTGATCCGCAAAAACCAGCAACAGCAGTATGAGGAACGATTCATTAATTGTGATTTCGTCAACCCGGACTTCGCACTCCTGGCGAAGTCCTTTGGTATCACCCACCGGAAGATAGACACTATTCAACAATGCGAATCGCTGTTTGAGCAGTTGGACGTGCATAATGATATTAACCTGGTCGAGGTGATGCTCGATCAGGACGCCTATCCCAACTACTCGTCCCGACGTTAACAAGCTATGCTGCTTGATCGGACCGCGGCCTTACGCAATTGTATCCAGCAGTACCAAGATACGCTTCCACTACCTGGCACTTATTCCGATGCCGTGCTGCGTGCGATTAAGCACAATGACCTGCCGGCACTGATAGCTGTTTATCACACAATATACCCCTTGCTGGAGCAGGAACTCTGGAGCGGGAACGCTTTTGACAGAACACTAGAAGTCTATCAATCCCTGTTCCGCGAGCAGGAGGCGTTGATACAGCAAGCGGGAAAAGACCAACGCTACCACTTTATATTGAGCATCCCCGTCGCCGATCGCCCGCAGCATGTAAAACGCTGTCTGGAGAGCATTTATCAGCAGTGTGTGGCCTATGCTTATGGCGGGAACAGCGATGGGATATTCAGCCATGTGCAGGTTATTATTGCGGAAGACAGCCAACAGCCAGAATATATCGAACAACATGTCACGCTGGCAAAGGAATACACAGATAAGGGTTTGCGGGTACATCATTTTGGTCTCGATGAACAATATGAGCTGTTGCAACGCATTCCCGACGAGCAACGGCAGAAACTGGAATCACTACTGACAACCCAGCCAAAACACCACTTCTATCGCAAGGGGCAGGCGGCCAACCGTAACTTAAGTTATCTGAAGTGCCTGCAGCTCACCGAAGACAAGGATAAGACCCTGTACTACATGGTCGACAGCGATCAGGCTTTTCTTGTCAACCGGAAAACGGACTGCGGTGACAAACCGGTTAACGCACTCAATTATTTTTACTATATCAACCATATTTTCAGCAACACCCGGACTACCATGCTGACCGGGAAGCTGGTGGGTGATCCACCGGTTTCACCCTCAGTGATGGCGGTCAACTTCATGGATGATGTAATCGCTTACCTGCAACAGCTTGCCGATACGGATCCACAACAGGATTGCCAGTTCCACAAAGTATCCGATGCTCCCACCCATGATGCGGCCTACCATGATATGGCCAGGCTGTTTGGGTTTGAACAACAGGCTCTGCCCTGTCCTTACCACTGTCCGGTTACAGGGCCGCATAACAATCTTGCCTGCTTGCAAACTTTCGCAGAAAAACTGAATGCTTTTTTCTATGGCGAACACCTTACGCGGCAGACCGATTTTCATTACCGCACAGGCTTCACAGAACTCGCCGCCGCAAGAACGATCTACCCGGGTAATTACATCGTCAACTATGAAGGTCTTAAATATATTATTCCGTTTGGAGACCTCAGATTAAGAATGTCCGGGCCCACTGCCGGCCGATTGATCCAGGCCGAGATCAAGGAACGCTTTGCCTCAGTCAATCTGCCGATGTTGCATACCCGTCATTTGCATGACGATGCGGCTGATCAGTTCAGGCCGGGCGTAGAACGGGGTAATGAGACGATCAATCTGGCCGATGAATTCGAGCGCCAGTTTTTTGGTGACCTGATGCTATTCAGTGTGAGCCGATTAACAGGCCAGGAAAACCCTGCCCATGCATTTACATTGGAAGCTGTCAGCAAGGCTATAGAGGAAACCGAGCAGGAATTACTGGCGATGTACGAGGAAAAGCACCAGGAAGTGCAAGACAGAAATACGCAACTCAAGCAGCTGGTAACTGACCCGCAGCTCTGGTGGCATAATGATTCACAGGCAGTAGCAACGTTAGCCGGTATCCAGTGGTTTATACACAATATCGATGTTAACTTCGGAGCGGATTCAACCGCCTACCAACAGATACAGGACCCACAACACCGGGATCAGCGTAAGCAGCAAATCACTCAGGCATTACTGGCTTATCGCGAATCACGCGATGCCTGGGATCTACTGTTCCCTGACAATTAAGCTCCATTCTTCACAGCGCCAATGAATCTCTGGCATGCCTCAGCAGCACCCCACGATACTCCGCATAAGCCTGTTCAGCCCGCAAAAGGTGTCGTTCTTCCAGCTCGACCCCGGGGTAGTGGTTCTCTGAAACCTCGATTTGTCCGCTGTTTATAAAGTCGGAAGAATCCCCTGCGCGCGCTTTTCCAGTCAGCGAAAATGTCTGGTACCGGTCTGACAGGGCGGTTGTCAACTGACACCAGCGGGTCAAGGTCGGGAGCAGGTTCTGGCTGTCCGTTTTGATCAGTTCCGCATCAAAGTAATAGTACTGCCCCGGATTTTCTCGACTGAATGCGGCCAGTGACGCCAGCCGCTGTATATAATAATCGGTGGCCTCGGCCGGGTCTGCATAGAGTTCTTCGGTTTGCCTGGCCTGAAAAAGATGAAGTAAACTTTTCAGGCTGTACTCGGGAGAGCGAGTACTCATGAGTATCCTGTGGTCAGCGCCTGCCAGTATACGCGTGTCAAGTGCGTAGTCGTTATGCAGCAGTTTATCGAAAAGGTAAATACTGCCGGGTTTCAGCGATTCTGATCGCTCGTACATGTGTAACTGTTCATCAAGATCCGCCGTCCCGGAATAAGACAGATGCATCTCGTAGTAACCGTTTATTTGCGGGTGAGACCCGAGGATATGACCTATCAAGCTGCTGTAGGCACGCATGTGGCTAAGTAAGAAAATGCGCTGATATTGTTGTCCGGCCATGCTGTTCATTGTCATGCAATCGTACTGACATCACGCAGGCAGGAAAAGGGGTCAGTACCCTTTTCTGCCGATGGCGCCCTTTCAACTGAATTTTGCATTAAACTATCCAGCATTGTGACCACATTCAGGAAAATGGATGTCTCAAAACAGCCCTCGATTACCGGACGTATTTTATGCAGCGATCGAACAGGAAATTGAGGCACACCCGGGCGGGATTTCTGAACATGATCTTATAAAGGCACTTAAGGCAAGAGGCTTTTTTGAGTTTCTGCCACCGCCGCCCGCTGGGCCACACCAGCTGTTCCGTGCCCATTTCCTGCTTTTTCATGCCCTGTATGAACTGAAAGACCGCCTTTCATCCATGCAACTGGGGCTATTACAGATAGAGGCCTTGTGTATTCGTCGCCTGCCCTGGTCGGTTGGCGATGACGCGCTGGCAGTACCGGATCTACTGCGCGCCTTCTACCTGAATTGGTCGAATCTTGACGGCACAACAGAAGACGATATCTGCAGCATGATCGCGTCTTTCTGGAATCAGCTCGGCAGGTTTGGCAAGCGCGATGAAGCCCTGGCCGAACTGGGTCTCCGGGACCCTGTAGACGACGACGCGATCAAGCTCGCCTGGCGCCGCCTGGCGATGGAACATCACCCCGACAGGGGGGGTGATAAGGATCGTCTGCAGGCGATTAATGCTGCAGTTGATTGTTTAATCCAATAATCGATGATTTAAGGTGTTCTGACCCCTTTTCTTCACCCCTTTTCTTCCAGGGTATTGCGTTGTAAATTGTCAGCCGCATTACGAGTCGAACTATTCTGATCTGATCAGCATCCTTACATGTCCCTTCAATTGCACCTACCCATCTTCTGCGTGGCCACGGCAGTGGTTTTGGTTTCGGGCGAGTTAACAGCAAATTCTTCAGATGAAGACAGGAGTGTGGTGAACTATTCCTATGCTACTTATTTTGGTACCGGGGCGTACGAGGTCAGGGATCAAAAAGCATACGTATTCCGGGCACCGCTATCCTACGAAGTACGTGAACCATCACGGGAACAGCCTGGAATAACAATACTGCTGCCAACCCTGGCAGGCTTTTACGACTACGATTTAGACAGCGTCTTCCAGGGTGACACACCTGGCAATGCGGCCACCTTGAGTTTCGTACCTGGCATAGCGTACGAATACGTCATGAATGAACGCTGGCGGCTAAAACCCTACGGACAGATCGGATTCGGGCGAGACCTCAAGAATAACGAAAACTCCTTAATCTATTTGGCGGGTGTTAATAGCCACTATAAATTCCCCAGGCGGGGGAAATGGCAATTCGCATTGGGGAACACGGTGACCCATTCGGGTTTCAACCCGGACGACGGCGGGACGCAGTCTCTTGGCATCCTCGGCGCCGGCATAGATGTTATTACTCCCTGGAGATTGAACGTGTTTGGGAAGGGGACCAATTTCGCGAATTCCCTGATCTATTATTTGTACGTGGACAATCCGAGTTTCGAGCAGGGAGATGACCGCTCAAGGAGTGTCAGCGGCGAATTCGAATGGAGTCTGGCCCTGAATTTCAGCAAGCCACCCAGGCTTATGGGTATCGAAATCGATCGTATTGGCCTTGGGTTTCGTTACGGTGACAACATCAAGGGTATTCGTCTTGTTACGAATTTTCCGTTTTAAATTACAGGGCCCAGCGCCGTTCCCGATATATATTCTGCCTCCTGATTCCCGGCGCCAAAGGTGCCTGGGGGAACTTGAACTGTCCGCTGCTTGTCCATGTAGTCACGGTTCTGTATTCTGATCAACTTATCAAACAACAACACTCAATCAATGCGATATATAAATCTTTTTTTACACCTCATATTTGTCATCATCGCTACCGCTACTGCGCCCGTCCTTGCAGATGAAATTGATGACATTCTTGCCGGCGAGACAGCACCACCGGGCACCGTGTTTGAGATTGTCAGCGGCGATCACGACCTGCTCAGGGACGTACTGCCGGCGGTCCGGAATAGTATCCAACGACTGCGCAAGCGCTTCCCGGGCCTCGATATCGCAATCGTTACGCACGGTGAAGAACAGTTCGCACTTACCACGAACAACCGAAAAAATGACCCGAAGCTTCATTCGATTGCTGAAACGCTGGTCGAGGATGAGCAGGTATCACTGCACGTCTGCGGTACCTACGCAGCATGGAACGGAATATCACCCGAGGAATTTCCCGAATTTGTAGATGTCGCCGCCGCGGGACCCGCACAAATCAACGATTACCGCGCGCTGGGCTATATTGTGATCACCTTACCCTGACGGTAATCCTTGATTGGGGTCAGAGTAAAAACGCCAGTTCGCTAGCCAGCATTCACTTGGCTTCCCGCGAGCGAATTTTTTCAGTCTTCCCTGTAATATCTTTCCCGCTGACTTCTTCCAGTTTTTTGGTTACCGCGCCGGGCAGATCGATCTCCCCTTTTTTGTTGCGATTCTCCAGTTGTGAAATGAGATCCTTCAAACCGTTGTTCTTGATGATGTTGCCAAAGGACGTGCGATAGGTAAGCGCCAGGCTTATATTCTCAAAACTGATGTCGTAGATTTTCCACAGGCCATCTCTGTAATACAGGGAGTAGCGCACATCAATGGTTTCCCCACTGTCCAGCGTGATCTTTGATCGCACTGTGGCTTTCCTGTCACCGGCCTGGTAGCGGGAAGGCATGTAGACGATCTGATCATCAGTCAGGGTGTCATCCGCGTAGGCACTCATTGCCGTAACATAGGAGCGCATCAGCATCGCGCTGATTTCATCAACCAGGCGCTGGCGCTGCTCTTCGTTTGCGTCGCGCCAGTATTTCCCGATGATGATGCGGGTTATACGTGGAAAGTCCAGATTGGGAACGACCAGCTCGTTACTGATCTCGTAGGTAATTGACGAGTCATGTTTAATCTTTTCGGCATTGGCACTCAGGCGGTCGAGGAGTTCCTTGACCATGTACTCTATGATGGGTTGCGGTAGATCACGGTTACTCGGCTGCGCGACGGCCGTTCCGGAACTGGCGAGCGCGAATCTCGCAACATCGATGGAACCACTCTGGGCCAGCACAAGGCCGGGAACAGCGACAATTAGCGCCAAAAGAATCCGGGAGTGAGTCGACATAACGCGCATTTGCCGCATCCTAAACATCAGTTATTCCTTTCATGCCTGTTTCAGGAAATAATACCAAAAATATGGAAAGTGCGGCTGATAAAATCATCAACAGCCTCCTGGTGAACCTGAATGGTTTGTTTGTCATGGTGCCTCCCGACATTTGGCCAGTAAATCCTGCTAGCCGGAGAGGGTTAGCCATCAAATAGAGCTATTGAGCCTGATCGGTTTAGTTTGTTGCTGTTTA
>Ga0316189_10000647_pt1 | contig 34890 bp, 74 predicted proteins | sample LowCovwburrow_MG_FD_204930 | JGI IMG/M metagenome (GOLD analysis project Ga0316189, IMG submission 204930) | Coastal sediment microbial communities from Maine, United States - Lowes Cove worm burrow | ecosystem: Environmental > Aquatic > Marine > Coastal > Sediment | place: USA: Maine...
TAATTGCCATAGATATGAGAACAAACAATAATTCAACCACGTGCATATTACATATAGTCATTAAAATATTTCCAACTGTCATATCATTTATCCTTTAAGTTAAATCCACAATTCATACATTTTTTAAAGACAACATCTTTGTGCTTGCAGTTTTTCTTCCTTAACTCTATTTCTTTAGTTATTTCTTTAAATCTTTTATCAAACTCATCTTGTTTCATTTCTCCTCCTTTAAGTTAATGCATTTTTCACATATAGAATATGCAGACTCATCAGGGTTTTCTCCATATCCTTCATCAGAATCACCAGAACAACCTTGATGGTGCATACCTTCACACTTTTCACAAATCCACTCATTAAATTCTTTAATTTTAGTTTTACAAACACAACATTGCATTTTTATTTATCCTTTAACCGAAGAAATCTTCTTGTACTTCTACTACTTCAATCTTTGCATTTGGATATTGAAACTTAATATCTTTTTTTGCTAATTCAATAGCTTCTTCAATACTATTTGCTTTTGCAGTTATTTGTTCGTGTTCTATATCTGTTATTTTTAAACTCACTTCGTAATTTTTCATATTATTTATCCTTTAAGTTAGTTAGTAGGTAATTTTTATTTATCCATTGAGTGTGATTTGATGGATCATTTCCAGATTGACACCATCCAAATGACTTTGTTTTCTCAATCATCTCTACTATCTCTTGTGTCTTTTGCTGTTCTGTTTGAGTTATGAGGTCTGATAACTCTTGTTCTAGTCTGCTATTAACACTATACCCCTGTTCTACCTGTTCTCTTGTTTCATAGATGTAGTATTTATTAAGTATTTCTCTTATCTGCTCTTGTTTACTTTGTTTCTGCATAATGGTTTAGGTTTCCTTAGTTAGTGTGTCCGTATTGTTCACAAGCCTCATTAAATCCATCTTGTCTGGATTGAGAGATGATGTCTTTAATAAAGTTGAACATTTTCTGTGGTTCATTCTTTAAAGAAACATCATAATCTCCATATTCATTAAGTTGAGTTGCTTCAATAAACTTATCTTCAAACTCTTTCTCCCACTGCTCTTGTTTGTTTTGTTTCTGCATAAATTATTCCTTTGGCTTTGTGTTTTTTATAAAGTAAAGTTGTTCTATTATTTTGTCTATTGCTTTAACATTATTTTTTCTTTCATATTCTTGACCTGATATAAAAGATTTTTCTATAACATCATCTAAAACTATAGATTTATTTGATGGTTTTAAATATTTATTTTTAAAAGACTCTATTGCTTTTTTTTGTTTCTTCATAATGGTTATTCCTTAATATCTTTTATCATCCAATATATTACTTTCTTACCTGTTAAAGCTGTCTTATGTCTATCTGATTCTTCAACTCTATTTTCTTTAACTAACTCATTCATTCTCGGTGTAACTCTGTTTATGTCCCAACCTAATTTCTTTGCTACCTCTAAGTTACAAGCAGGCTCTATCAACATTAAAGTGTCATAGACTTGTTGCTTTTTAGTTACCTTATTTTTTAATGAGTAATAAGCCTCTACAGATGTTTTTTGCATTATTTACACTTTACAAAATAACTATTACCAGTCCTTCCAAACTCAACTACTCTACCCCCACAAGTCCTCTCTGCACTTGCCATTGCCTGCCCTTCAAACTCTGCACGCTGTTGAAATATTGCCTCCTCACTCTCTCTTAAATATCTCATTGAGGCTAGTGATAGTATGATTAGGGTTACGCCAATCCCTGCTATAAACCCTATCTTTATACAGTCTAAATACTGCTGTTCAATTTGATTAAATGTTTCTATAAATTTGTTCATATAATTCATAATAACCTAATACCTAACCCATTGCAATAGGTAATATTAATAACGTCTAGCCCATGACAATAATGTTCTAATACCAGGGTCAAACTCTTTAGTAATAGGGTCACAGTGTCTTTGAAGTAGGACGTAGTAAACGTCTAAGAAAGTTTTACCATCAGATTTCATAGATTTAATAAGGTCTATTTCTTCTTGGGTTATTTTACTTTTGAACTGTGTTTCTTTAATTTTCCAATTTGGGTGACTTGAGTTCATTTTCATAATGTTCTTTCTAAATATTTTTTAGCTTCTTCATAACCATAGGCGATAAATGCATGACCACCTGTTTTATTAATTGCTTCATTCCATTGTTTTTGTTCTACTCCTAGTTTTGACAGTGACTTCTTAGCACGTTTCATTTCAATAAATATAACTTTATCTGGTGTGACTATGACATAGTCTGGTAAGCCTTTTTTAAGCCCCATTCTCTTGTTCTTCATCTTGATACCCCAACTTCTTGTGAAGGTTTCTTGATTAGTACATGTATAGACTATAACCTTGCCTTGATTGACTAGAATATCTAGGTAGGCTACTAATGAGATACATTCTTGTTCTTCTGTTGGTGGTTTTAGTTTCATTCTATTCTCTTATTACTTTAAAATTCATTCTTACTATTTACGTTCAGTCCATACTCTTGTAATTCTATTTTGTGTTCTTCTAACTGAATCATCTTTGCTATTTCTATGATAATAGTATTCATTCCCTCACTGTTTCCCAATTCTTCAATAGTTAAGCAACCATCATTCTTTTTAATAACAATGTCCGTTGCTCTATCGAAATAATCTAAGACTTTTTCATCTACTGTTAGTTCTTTATGTTCTGGTACATTTATTGGCATATTCCCTTTCTTTTAGCAACTCATTCTGAGGCTAGTTCTACCTAGCCCCATATCAGTTATTAAAATGGTCTAAAAAGGAATGTCCGAACTAATGTCTTCTTGTGAAGTCTGGTGAACAGCCTCATTTTGGTCCTCAATCTTTACTGATTTACTATAGTGAGGTACTTTAGGGTTATCTTTTAAAATCTGTGCTGGTGTTCTGTTAAGGTATAACTTCTCTCCTGCTTTAATAACCACATCCTCATCACTTACATTAGTAAGTACTAAGTAATGCCCTGTACAGTCTTGTCTCTCATTTACGTATCCTGTTAGGATGTTTTTGTATTCTGCCATATGTGTCCTTTCAAAGACTTATTAATTAATGAATTAACTCCCTATACTTTCTATCAACTGGTGCATCTGCCAACCTACTTCCCTCATCTAACTCATCTCCTGTGAATTGTGTCCCATATCCACATAATGCTAATGCACGTCCTATTGCTCCAGTTTCGGCTTTCTCTAAGTAATCGCTAAAACTCTTGCCATTCTCTGCTTTATGTCCTTGTGAGAGTATCTGACCCTCTTTATTACGTATTGTAGCTTTCATTTGAACAGCTCCAGGTGCAGAATTTACTATTTCTGTCTCAATTCCCCAATCAGCATGTTCTGACCTCATCCAAAATATACGCCACTTAACTTCTAGGTAGTCTTTACCTTTAAGTTTAATTAATTTATCTTCTGGTTTAAACATTATTCCTCCTCTTTAATTTCTACTTCATGTTCTTCAAAATGTTCTGCATCAAAGTCTGTATCAATACATTTGTTACAGTTATCGCAATATTGCATTGACATTACTCCCTCTCCTCTAAATCACTTACTACCAACTTAATATCATCTTTCAACCATTTAAAATCAGATTCAGTTATTACTTCATTAACCTTTAAATCTATTAATATATCTAACATCTTCTCCCATACCTGTTCGTGTTTTGTCATTGTAGTAACTCCTTGTTCTGATGTACATTTCCTATTACTTCTAATCCCTTAAACAATCTATCTCCAATATATCTATCTATTAGTCCTTCTGATTTACAAATAAAAGACGCATCTTCAAAAACAATACTTCCAGTATATTTTATCTCTGTTAAAGGATTCGGTTCAAAATAACTACCCTCAACAATATCCCCCTCATAAATCTCTACACCATTCTTATCTTTGAGTCCTGTGTATTGCATTAAAATACCTTGTTCTTCTGGACCATTATTAGATAAGTATTGAACTTTTGATTGAGGTTTATTATCTTCCCAAACTTCATGACTACCATTCCATGAGGGAAATGCTAAATCATGCATTATATTTTCTTCTATATTCCAACTTCTAAATTTTATAGTCCTGTTCATATCTACCCCCTATACCCACTACTTGCTAACTCATTTCTCTCGTTCTTAAATGTATCAACTCTATCTGTTCTACTATGCATCTGCTTCCATGCCCTTTGTACGATTCCAATTACCTCTGTGTAATCATCTGTTCCTGGTGTTAGTGTAAATACGTATTTTCTCGCAGTTGAATATCTTTCTTCCGCATCCTTTATAAAGTTTAAGCTGTCAATGTAGCCTGTTATATTTATTTGCATAGAGTCCTTACTTTCTTTGCTTTGATAATAACTGTAGTATAACTTATTACTTAACCCATTGCAATAGGTAGTTTAGTCAAGGGAGTTAAGGATGTGCAATCCTAGTTTAGGGTAGACGCAGTTTCTAAGAACTTGTCGTTTATTTTTAAGTTTATACCCTGAAAGGTCGTAGCCGTGTAGTTTTTGTAAGTCAGGTATTTGTGCAGATCTTATTTTATCTTGAACGAAGTCAGCGTCTTTAATATCGAAGTTAGACCAGAAATAATGACGTTGCAATACTTTTGTCGGTTCTATAAGGGGTTTATAATAAGGTTTAACATTCTCTACTACCCATTTACCTTTAAAATTAGCTTGTAAGAATAGTATCTCTTGATAGAGTTTCATATCGGGATACTTTGGTTCTACTCCTCTATAACGTACGCCTATGTTTTGTCATTATTTAGCCTTTCTTGAGATAAAATCATAACTATTGATATTATTTACAACAACATCAGCAACAACTGCTGTTGGTAGATTAGTTGCCTCACAACACAAACCTATTGACTCTCCCTCATGTATAATGTCAATTATATATTGTCTAACCTCTATAGGAACTTTAGTCATTAAATCTTTTTCTTCTTCCCAAGTAATCTCTCTCATTACCTTGTTGCCTTCCTGTATTCAAAATCATTATGATCGTCTATCTCACTGTTATCTACACTTGATGAATGATAACTCTTTAAACAATGTTCACACTTAGACATCCCCCAAGCATCTGTCTTATCTGTCTCTAACCCACATCCACAATACGGATTACTTAATATTTCGTTTACCTTCATAGGATCATTCTTTAATTGATCTTTGAAATCTTGATAGTTACTTCCTGTAAAATCGGTCATAGAGTTCTCACTTTCTATTTGATAATAACTGTAGTATAACTTAATACTTAACCCATTGCAATAGGTAGTTTAGTTAAGGGAGTTAAGGAATGATATTACTTCGTTTTTATATTTGAAGTATAGGTTGTGAATAAATTCGTCAGGGTTTTTTCTGGACTCGTATTTTTCAACAAAGTATTCTGATGATTTATCTTTACATATACTGTTAATTGCCATGACTGAATGATGAAGTGTGGCAGGAAGACCAGAAGATTTAATTATTTTAAGACTATGTTCTTTCTTTTTAGGTTTCGGTTTTATATTCCCTAATATGGTCTTAGTAGCTTTCTTCAAACTCATTTCGCCGTCATCAACTAATTTATGTATCTTCTTATGGCAGGTTTTACAAACAACCCTTAATCCTCTTAAAGATTTTCCGCTAATAATTATCTTAGTGTAGAACGTATGATGTACTTGAATTATGTAATCCCCACCACAACCCTCACAACAAGTACCTTTTTTATCTATAACTCTCTGTCTTATCTCTCTCCATAATGGAGTATTGAGGTACTCTTGGTAGCTAGCTTTAGTAAACAGTCTTTTCTTTTTAAATTTCTTCTTCTTAACTGGTTTGTAGTTATAAGCTTTCTCGTATCTACTTATAAAATCAATAACTTCTTTTGTTTCGTTTTTAGCAAACTGTTTTAGTTGTTTAACCAATGTAGATCTTTTCATATTTCCTTGATAGAGAAGAATGTGCGAGTTACAGTTCTCCCCTTATAAGATTAATTACTTCTATTCTATATACAGGTCTTAATCATTTAGTCGGATTTCTCTCCGATGATTGCAGATCAAACAGTTAAAAGCACCTTACCTCATGTCCTAAAACAATCTCTTTTCGCTATATCATTTAAAGCGAGCGGTTGCCCCTAATCTTCCCCTAGCCCTGTTTAACCTGTGACTAGGCTCATGCATCTAATAAACCGATCTTTTATTATCACACTTCTTACTATTTCCTTGCCGATGATGTAACAGTACGGCTCTGCGTGTCCTTTAAACCCAAGACTAGGGAATGTTTAGCTTCTTGTTTATTAGCTAAGTGTAGGAGGCGAATGTATCGCTGAGTTTTTAAGACGGTAGTCAAATACTCTTACTCCTACACTTAATCAACAAACTATACTAACGCCTTTCTTACTTTATTTATAAACGGTTCATCGGCTTTAACATATTCAGGATACTTACTACCTAACTTTAACATCTTAACCTGTAATTCAATAGCTGAACGCCTTGAAGGATACTTTGTCCACTGGACTCTTAGTTGTTGTAGTTTAGTTTCTATATTATTCATAATTATTTTTAATAAAATACTTAGTGAGAGAGTTTTCATAGGTTGGGGCTGATACGTAGCTATCTTCATATCATCTCAAAGTTAATCATGGTTTAAGCCGTAGACAACTCAGGTAATGAACCCTTTGCTGTTTCCCATGCGTTGTTGTAACTACCTTACCCAAGTGCCACAAAACACTTCCCAGATGAATTACTCTACTGGAATTCATAACCCTCTCACGAAATATTCTATTAATGTTCTTGGGGTAATAAAAAAACACCCTCTGTGCTAGCAACCTTGTAAGATAAGGTTTGGCAACCAATTAGATTACCAGCACAGAAAGTGTTTAAACTTACCTTACATTATACACTAGTTGCCATTAGTGTTAATACCAATTTATATGAAATGAAGAGACTATGCAAGTACCAAAAAAGCCACCTATTACTAAGTGGCTTGATTGTGTGTTGTATGTGTTTAACAAACGGACTCTACGTTCCAGCGTAAACTTCTGACCGTGATTAGACACGTTGGTCTCCAATTAAAGTATACCACAAAAAAAGAACTCGCCTATATCTGTCTATAAACGAGTCCCTGTAAGAACACTACTATTCTGTGTACAAAATAAGTAGAATGATTCATCTTGTCATTAATTTTGGTAAATAACAAGCTGAGTTAAAGGTACTTTAGCATATAAACATGTGTATACACAATAGGTAAAATATTGTATAATAAAAGTATGAACAAACAAGACAAACTAAGTAAACTAATCTCACTAGCAGTAAAGAGTGGGTGGATGAAGAAACAACCTAAAAAAGTTATTGAAAAACTAATTGATGAAGCTACTGATTATATTATTTGTTTAGAAATGGAGTCAGGACAAGAGTATAGATTTAATAGTATCAACGACATCCTATTCTCTCACGACTTTGCTAAAGCTATATGGGGAGAGGATTGTAAAGATGAAAAAGGAGAAGAATTTCACAAACCATATGATTTTATGTGTTCTCATAATTGGATTGAACACCTACAACAAGCAGTAATAAGTGAAGATCCATTACAATACTACTGGGATAATAAATAATGTTTAAAAGATATAATCTAGTCTTAGATCCAGACGATAAAGAACAAGGAACAAAACTAGCTAAAGAGATGGGTGTTAGTTTTAGTTGGCTTATTAGACATCTACTTAGGAACTGGTTAAAAGAACAAGACAAACCAAAAACAATACAAGAATCTTATGATGAGGTAAAGAAGTATTTAAAAGAACTAAAACAAAGTAATACAAAGGTGCTATGAAAAAACTACAATCTTTTATTCAATTATTAAACTGGACGGTGTTTGTATCGTTAACAGTCTTAAAGATACTTGGGGCAATAATTATTCCCTGGAACATTATCCTAGCACCCTATGTTCTCATTTGTATAGCACTCTTATTTGTAACAATGTTTGTATTCGCAAGTCTTCAAACTTTTAAAGATAAGTTTAAGAAAAACATAGAGTCTCTCGATAAAGATGAAACAATAACGGTTAAAGAATTACTAGAAATAGTTGACAACATTAAATAGTATATGAAAGATAAACACTGGTTAAATGGAATAAACTATAAATTGATACTAAGTATTAAAATATTTGGATATACTATAAAGATTTTGAAACAAGAAACTCTATAAAGTAATTAAGGATAAGATATGAAAGCAATAGGATTTGGGATATTAACATTTATATCTGCGTTTTGTTTTTTCGCAATGTTATTAGGTAGAGATTTTGATAGTAATTCTAAAGAAGTTAAAAACACAATAACTTTATCTGTTCTAGTATTTAGTTTTTTAATATCTTTAGCAGTAACATTAATTACATGGGGTATTTAACTGAAAGGATAGGAGTATGAAAGACAAAATAATACAAATAACAACAGTTAATAAAGACATATTAGTTTGTTTATTGGAAAATGGAGATATTTATTCTACAAAATTATCAGGCAAAGATAAGGGTAGGTGGACAGCAATAATATTACCAAAAAAGGACAATAGTGATAGGTAGACTTTTAGAAATATACTCTGGAGCAACTGGACTTGGCGTTAGAGGTTTGGCAAAAGAAATTGGTGTATCAGGAGCTACTATATCAAGAATAATAAATGGTAAAGAAGTTACTCAAGATACTATGTTAAAGATTATAAACTGGCTTTTTAAAAACTAACAACTATGAAGAGAATGGATAAATGAAAACAGCAGAACTTAATTACATGGGAATACCAATTAAAGAAACTGATCTTGTAAAAGATGGTTTTATTTACCTGGTTGGAGATAATTTTGAGTTTAAATATCCATTAAGAAAAGACGGTCAACCAGATATGAGATATGGAATAAATAAATTACATTTCAAAGTATTAAAAATGAGTAAGGTGTTTAGTAAAAATAGACCAACATTACAAGTAAAACCAGAAATTTAACTTACTAAAGGAGTAGTAGATGAAAGAAGATAAAACATTAAGAAAAGTTAGTAGTAGATATGGAGGCAGTAATACAGACTTATATTGTCCAGAGTGTTGTGTGGTTACCCATTTTACAGAGTGGTTAAATAGAGACGGTGGTTATTTATTAGGAGTAGTTTGTGATAGTTGTGGGTCAGAAAGACAACAGAAAAAACCAAGTTATTATAACTGTCATGTTTATAGAGAAAGATGTGAGTGTGGACATGAACAAATTGTTACCTCACAAGATGATAGAAGCCCTGAATACTACTCAACTATTGGAGTACCCTGCACAGAATGTAAAAAGCTAATTATGTTTGAATTACCAGTTAATTAAGGAGTAGTAGAGATGAAATACTTAATTAATAAAATAGAAGAAGACAAAACAACTTGCAATTGGAGTGCTTTAGGAATGTGGAATAGAATTAAGGTATCACTACTAATAATTTATGGAAGGGAATTTATTTTAGAGTTTCCAACAAAAGTTATTCAAACTTATATAAAAGGTAAACAATGAAAAAAATAATATACTTATATTTTTACCAATTCGGCATAAGAGGTCAAGGAGAAATTGATAGTCTTGATATTATTATTGGATTAATACTATCACCAATAGCTTTTCCATTACATTTAATAAAAACATATTTAAAAGGTAAACAATGACAGACATATTAATTATATTACTATTACTTTCACACTCCATTGTTCACACAATTTCTTTAAATCAAATTTTATATTTTACAAATAATGGTAGGATTTGGAAAAAAAGCCTTAGTAAGACCGATAAAAGACAAGCTTCTATTTCATTAGCACACGTTGTTAGTTTGAGTATAGTCGCTGGACTAATGTTTTTAGTAGTTATATAGGGGGAATAAAATGATGAAAATAAACGATGTTTCAAGAGTAAGAGTTGGTGAAAACTTATCACCGCACAAGCATACCTTTTCTGGAATAGAAATAACAAATCAAGGTTCTAAAAAGAGAATAGAGAGTTTGTCAAAAGAAAATAAACAATATATAAAAGATTGTTTGACAGATTTTATTGAAGAATTAACTTACTAAAGGAGTAGTAGAGATGAAAAGAGAACAGTTGATAGATTTAATAATAAGATTCTTACTGGTTGAAACAATCTTTAGAATATTATTTGAACTTATATAAAAGGTAAACAATGAACGCTGAACAAGAACAACAACTATCTCAAATAATAATAGACTCTAAACAAGACTCTATGCCATTAACATTTACTAAGTTAAAGAAGTTAATTAAGGAAATGACAAATGAATAAACCAAGAAATAAACGTATCCCAACTAACTGTGCTATCTGCGACAAACCCGTCAAACCTACTAAATATGGTGTTTATAATAAAACATGTGGTGAAGAATGTAAAATTAAATTTCTATCTAAAATAGGTAGAGAGAATATCAAACCAGGACATATTAAAATGATGGACATTCCCAAAAGAATTAAACTAATGGAATTAAGAGAACAAGGTAAAAGTTTTAATCAAATTGCACCAATAATAAACACAACAAGACAAAACACATGGCTATTACATAAAAAAATAACAGATCATGGATACACATTAGCCAACTTAAAGGATCTTTATGAACAATCAACTTAAATATATAGTAACCTACGGTCACAGCACAACTGCACAAACCTTTGAAGTCTACGCCTTTGATGTTATGGAAGCAATACAAATTGCTAACAAAGTAACTGCAATTGAAGTAGGTCTATCAGCTATCACACAAGTTAAACAAATTAGCGACCTAAAGAAATATAATAACTCATGAAACCTAAAGTAATAATAAACGCTGACTCATTTCAAGTATACGGTCCTAAAGCAACTGATGGTAGTTACACTATTAAATTTACTACTGGAGAATATGAAAAGTTAAACGTAGCTAAGATGCTTGCTATACCGCATGATAGCGTTTTGAAAGTTACTGTAGAAGTAATAGAGTGATATAATAAAGAGAATATCAATTGTGACTGAGAACCCCTGTTTATCACAATTGAGCAGGGGTTTTTGGTAGTTAGGAAGTTATGAGAGACGAAAAAGGAAGATTTGTTAAAGGATTTAAACCACACAACAAAGGTTTAAAAGGTTATACAAACTCTGGAACATTTAAGAAGAATGAAAAACACCCTGGATGGAAAGACGATGAGGTAGGATATTCAGGAATCCATAAATGGATAGTAAGAAACTTTGGTAAAGCCGATCATTGTGAGGACTGTGGTAAAATAGATTGTAATAGATATGAGTGGGCGAGCATCGATCATAGTTATAAGAGAAACATAAAATATTGGACACAACTTTGTAAGAAGTGTCACACTAAGCTTGATGGATATAACATAGTTGGATTAATAAAACACTCTAGGGCTAATAGAAAAGCAGTTATAGCTTATAAAGAAGGATTTAATAAGAAATATAAGAGTATAACAAAAGCTTCTGAAGATCTAATCCTTGATGTATCGGCAATATGTAAAGTATTAAAGGGTAAAAGAAAAACAACTAAAGGATATAAATTTAAGTATATTTAGCAGGAAAAAAGCAGGGAATATGGGAAAAAGTTCAACATCATGGAAACCAGGGCAATCAGGTAATCCAAAGGGTGGAATTAAAAAAGAGTGGTCGTGGTCAGGTTTATTAAGAGATTTAGCTGATGAGATTGATGGTAAGTCAGGACTAGAGAAGAAGCAGATTATAGCCAACGCATTATTTAAACAAGCTTATAGAGGTAATGTAATCGCTATTAAAGAGTTTGGAGATAGGATTGATGGTAAGGCTCAACAAGCAATAGATCACACAACTAATGGTAAAGACATAACAGTTACAATAAAAGACTATGGAGTTGATAATAACCCTACAAAAAAAACAAAGAGAAGCCCTTAATACTTCAAGTGTTACTCCAATAACATTTTATGGTGGGGCAAAAGGTGGTGGAAAATCTCATTTAATTAGAGCAAGGCAAGTTCTAAGAAGATTAAAGCATCCAAACACAAAAGGGTTAATCGTTCGTAAAACTTATCCTGAATTACTCGCTAATCACATACGACCTTTTTTTAAAGAGTACCCAGAGACAAGAGAGTGGTACAACAAAGCTGAAAAAACAATATATTACCCCAATGGATCAACAACAGAGTTTTCATACCTACGAAGTACAGATGATGTTTATACCTATCAGGGTCGTGAGTATGAAGATATTGACGTTGATGAGGTAACACAGCATGAGTGGGAGGTTATAACCGTTTTAAGGTCTAGTAACCGTACTACAAACAAAGATATAAAGCCAACAATGTTATTAACTGGTAATCCAGGTGGAATAGGACACCAAGAGGTCAAGAGAATATTTATAGATAGAGACTTCAGAGATGGAGAGAAACCAGACGACTATGCTTTCATTCAGGCTTTTGTTCAAGATAATGAAGCTCTTATAGATGCAGATCCAGATTATATAGATAGGTTAAGGAGCTTGCCTCCTCATTTAGTTAAGGCTTATCTTGAAGGAGATTGGAATATATTTGCAGGTCAAGCATTTGGAGAACTTCAAAGGTCTGTTCATGTAATTGATCCGATAAAACTACCACCAAACACAAGATACTTTGCTTCATATGACCCTGGTTATAATCATCCATTTTCATTTATATTATTTGCTGTAGTTCCAGAAGGAACAGTTTATGTTGTAAAAACAATATCAGATAGATTGAAAACAACAAGAGAAATAGCAATGATGTTGAAAGAAATTAAACCACCAGGAGAATTACAAATATATTCAGGTTTAGACTTGTGGTATCCAGGAAGAGGTGGTGGTGCTTCACAAATGGAAGAGTTTACACAACAAGGTATAGGATCTGCAAGTGGTTACTTATGGATAAAAGCAAAAACAGACAGGAAAAGTGGTGTAAAACAAATACATAAATACATAAACCCAAAGAACTATCCAGATGATAAACCAAGATGCTATTTTTTTAAGAATTGTTTGAATATTTATGATTCAATAGCAAGTATGCAAATCAATCCAAAAGATCCAGAAGATGTTGTTAAAGTAGATGCTAATGAGAGTGGTGTTGGTGGTGATGACGATTATGACTCATTTAGATATGGATTGATGAGCAGAGCTTATCCAAATGATGTGGTAAAATCTAAGGTAGGTCAATACAGCGGTCAATCTATATTAGATGAATTAATGCAGGAGGATTATTAATGAAACAACATATCACTGAATTACAGGTTGAAGAATTATCTAAAGCACAGATGAAAACATTGAGTAACTTCCTTGGTTTTAAATCAAGAGTAATTAATCTTAAACATTATTTATCAGAAAGCATGACTATTGGTCAAATGATTGAGTTTATACAAGAACACAATGGCTTTAAATCTTATGGAGATATGTATACATTTAATTATTCTAAAAAAGGAGAGTTGTGTGATTCTCTTTGGAAATCTGTAAAGGAGATTTTATGAACGCAATAAAAAGCTATCAAAATAAAATGAAAGATAGGTTTGTTGATAATCTATCAAGCATGTTCCCTAACTCAGATAAAAGAATAAGAGTGTGGGCAGAAATAGATAAATATAAGTGGAAAGAAGATGATGATGTCTGGAAACAAAAAAAAGGTATCACAGCCCCACAATATGAGGTTCACTTTGATGGAGAGTTCGTTTGCTTCATAGACTCACAAAAAACAGAAAAATATAACCTTTCAGAGTTCCTAATAAATATAAGAAAACTATATAGAGATGGCAAGATCTTTGTTAATGTTGAAATGTATGAAGTTAAGAAAGCAGAGGCAGAAGCTAAAAACAAAGTAAGTGATTTAATTATCCCTAAAGCAGAGAATGAAGCAGAAGCAATGATCGTTGAAACTATTAAAAAACAAGCTAAGAAAAGAGGCAGAAAAGTTATATCAAAATGAACAACATAGAGCATTCTTTTAATAATAGAGAAATAACAATACCAAGAGATATTACACTCGAGGAATTAGCTTTATTAGATTTAGTTAAGCAGAAGATGTTACAGAAATTAAATGATAGGCGAAAGTTTATCTTCTTATATGTGTTTGAACTTGGTAAATCACAAAAAGAAGTATCAGAAGTTTTAGGTGTTCATGAAACTAGTGTTTCTAGACATATGAGAAAAATAAGAGAGATTTTGACCCCTTTTAAGTAAAGAATAAGCTAAAAACAGACTAAAATAACAGTATGCTATTAAAAACATTAAACTCAATCGTATCAATTAATAAGGCTTTTACTAAAAAGTTCCATGATGAGGTCAAACGTAATCTTGATGATTATGAAGTTGTAAACTCAGGTGGTAAAAAAGTTGGTAAGAAGAACGGTGTCTATAACCGTCACGTTGCATCTAGCAGATATGACATGACTATTCCCTATATATTTGGAACACATGAATCAATGGTTTCATCATTCTTTGAGAATATGCCTGATCTAGTTATTAATGGTAGAACCTCAGAAACAGATAAAGTAGAGATATTAAAAGCAGCTTATGAATATCTTAAAGATAAAGCAGACCTAGACGAGTTCCTTACAGTAAGTGCTTGGTGGTTCTTCTTAGTAGGTTTTGTTAAAGCAGATATTGAATTTAAAGAAGAAATAGGTTCTTATGAACCACAACTAGATGTTAATGGCGAGCCAATGTATGACGAAGAAGGTAATCCAGTAGAGATACCTGTCTATTCATTTAAAGACCCAATAGCCAGTGTTAAGAACCCTTTAAAAATATACTTCTCCCCTGACTCAGAGTTTAGTATTAATGGAGAAAATATCCCTAACTATATTGAAGAACGATTGGTAGATGTTGACGAGATTCAAGAAACATACGGTATTGAAGCTCAAGCAGATACAACACTTGATGTAGATGGTGTAGACAGTAAAGATGAAAGCTACCTTAAAAGAGCTAAAGTATTTTACTTCTATGGTAGAGTTCCTAGTTATGTTAAAGATGATTTAGAGGCTAAAGGGATTGAATGGAGTTATAAACAAAACTACAAGATCTACTTCACTAAAGAAGATTTACTATTAGTAGAACCAATTAATGAGAAGCCTTGTAAACTCTCAAGATTCTATGCCAATCAAAACAAATTCTTTGGCTTTGGTATTGGTAAAACACTAAGACCATTTCAAGAGGATATGAGTGTTAGAAGATCACAACAAATAGCTTATGCAGATAGATTCGCTTTCCCATGGTTAGCAGTTCCTAATGACACTAAGGTAGATCAAAAAGCAATGCATGACTATCAAAAAAGAGTGCCAATTACTTATAGTGGAGACAAAGCTCCTGAATATATTACACCTCCACAAATGCCATCTGTTATTACAGAAGCAGACAACTCATCAAGATCAGACGCTCAGTTCGTTTCAGGTACACTAGACATCTCTAAAGGTGCTCAACAAACTAACACTGTTAAGACAGCAACAGGACAACAACTATTTGCTCAATCACAAGACAAGAGACTTAATAAAGCTCGTAAATCTATTGCCAAATATTACAGAGAAACTGTTATTCAAATGTTTAAACTAGCTCGTGATAACTGGGGAGATGAAGCAAAACAAATTACCTACACATCAGATGATGGTGTTGAAAAAGATATTACAATCACAGCAGACCTATTACAAGGAATTGACTTTGATAAAGATATTGACTTCAACCTAGATAACGTCTCAGTCAATCAAGATGTCATGTCACAAAGATGGATTAGTTTAATTGATACATCCCTACAAGTTCCAAGTGCAGATGTTGATAAGATCTATAAAAAAGTATTAAGAGATTCCTACAAGATCCAGAACCCAGAGTTTTACATGAAAGAAGGTCAAATAGATCCTATGACTGGTATGCCAATGCAACCACCAATTGAAGGACAGCCACCAGTACAAAACCCAGAGACAGTACCAGCACCACAGCCATTAGGTAATACACTAGCACCTCAACCATACTAATATGAAATACGAACACAAAGGTAATGTAGCTTACACAGATAAAACAAAAGGTCTGTGGGATGTGTACGAGGATAGTAATGGTAAATCGTCACTAACCGAACATAAACCAAAACTTATATGGGAATCCTGCAAAACAGAAGACCATGAATATAAACTAACTAATTCACGAAAAAGAGAATGTATTTGTACTAAGTGTGGATTCATTACTACTTTTGTATTAGGTCTACAGCTATTAGTTGATGGAAAAATAGTCAATCTACGATAGATAAGTAAAGTTACACCCAATTTCCTTTTATAATTAAATAAGACCAACTCACATAAGTGAGAGTCTATAGTTTATAGAAAGGAGCACGTCATGACTGACACTCCATTTAAAGATGTTGCAGAAGAAGCAATGTCTGAAACAGTCGAAGTAGAAGCTAAAGCTGAAACTCCAGAAGTTCAACCTGACGCACAGGTAGAACCAAAAGAGGAAACTCAGGAAGAAACTTTTACAGAGAAAACCGATCTAACAGGTAAAACACCTGAGCAATTGGAGGAAACCTACCAAAATTGGCAGAAAGCGTACACTGCCAAAAGACAGAAGGAGACTCAAGAGCTTAAAGAGTACCAAGCAAAGATCGCAGAGTTAGAGAAGCGTGTAACTACACCACCACCAGCACCTAAAGCTGATGTTGATGGTCTTGAGCAAAGAGCTCGTGAACAGGTTGAATTAGGTAATATGTCCGTTCAACAGTACACAGAGTATATGCAGTCATTAATGGCTGAACAAGCAAGGGAAGTAGCACGTGAAGAGTACCAAACAATGATCTCACAAGAGCGTGAAGAAGGATTAGCTAACAAAGCTTTAGAGCAATTTGAAGCAACAGATAGCAGATTAAATCAACACGCACCAGAATTTGACGAGTCATTTAAGAACGAGGTTCAACGAGAGTTAGCTGAATTATTAGATGAACACTTAGAAGAAACTGGCAGTTATCAAGGGTTTGATGCTCAATCTTTAACTAAACAAATCGTAGAACGTAGAGATAAAGCTCTAGACGATATTATTAAAAAACGAACAATACAAAGCACTCAAGCTGCTAAGATGAGAGAAGCTAAAGCTAAAAAGTCTCAGGTTAGAGGTAGTTCACAAGATGGTCAATCAATCAGTGGAAACTCTATTAGAGGTATTTTATCTGAAGCAATGGATTCAGCTGCTTAGTGTAGAAAGAAAATTATGCCAACATGGAATGTCGGACAAACTCTTGCTGCAGCAATGCCAAAGTTTGAAAAAACCTTCAAAGATCAAGTCTTTGATGAAACAGTATTATTAAACTACCTTAAAAACAACGGTGGTATTGAAACCAAAGATGGTGGAGCTAATTACATCCAAGTGCCTGTTATGCATGCAACTGGAACAAGTGAATGGTTTTCTGGAACTGACTCACTAGATGTCACACCAGTTGACACCCTTGATGCAGCACAATACTACTGGAGAAATTTAAACGCTTCTATCGTTATTACGCTTGAAGATGAGTTAAACAACACAGGTAAAGAGCAAATCATTGATCTTTTAGATGCAAAAATCATGCAAGCTAAACTCACTATCGCTGATAACTTGAATTCTTCACTTTATACAGGAACAGGTGCAGAAGCTCGTAAAAAGATCGTTGGACTTCAAACTCTAGTAGACACTGGAACAGTTGGTGGTATCGCAGGTGGTACTTACACTGATTGGCAAGCATACGAAGAGAACACAGCAACAGCTTTAACTATTGCTCAAATGAAGACAGCTCGTAACACTATTAACCAAGGTAAAGGTGGTAGCCCAGTTAAATTTATCGTAACTACTCAAACATTGTTTGAAAAATACGAATCTCTTTTAACTCCAACCTATCAAATGGACCCGTTGGTTAGAAGTAAAGAAGCAGAACGTCTAGGAGATGTCGGTTTCACAGCATTATCATATGCAGGTGTTCCAATCTCTTTTGACTTAGATGTACCAGCAGGAGAGATGTACTTCTTAAATGCTGATAACTTGAAGCTTTACGTACACAGTATGGCTAACAACAAAATGACTGAATCCAACTCACCAGTTGATCAGCACGTTGCTGTAAGACATATCGTTATGAGATGTGCTTTAGGTACTAACAGAAGAAAATCATTAGGTAAATTAACTGCTAAAACAGCATAGTTAATAATATTTATCGGGAGGGTGTAAAATCCCTCCCATAAAAGAAAGAAGAAATATATGGCATACGTAACAAACAGAACAGTACCAGCAGGTGCTTTAACAAATGTTGATACAGAAGCAAAATATGGTGTAGGAGAAATTGTTGCTGATGAAAACGGCAATCAATACATCTATGGTATCGGTGTAGCATCATGTGTAGAAGGATCATGGGTTTCCCTTGACGAAGAAGCACAAGCAAGTCTTTTAGCAGCTAATGCTAAAGGCAGAGTCGGAATCGCTATGGGAGCAATCGTTGCTTCAACATGGGGATTCTTCCAAGTATACGGTAAGAGTGTAACAGCTCTTGCACTAACAGGTTTTGCAGATAATGCAGACTGTTACGCAACAGCAACAGCAGGGTCAGTTGATGACGCTATCGTTGCAGGTGATCGTGTTAAAGGTGCAATCGGTAGAAGTGCAGTCTCAGGTGGAGTTATCACTGTAGAACTTAACTTCCCAATCGTTGACGATATGGCTGACTAGAGTACTAGACAGTTAAAACAAATAAAGCCTCAGCTTAATAACTGGGGCTTTTTTGATGTACAATAGTATTATGAAAAAATATTTAAATAAAAATGGTATTAATTGTGCAACTGTTTTAATAAATGGTAAAACTTATTTCACAGGATATGATAAAACAAAACCATTTACATATAATGGACAAGAAGTTTATCCACCAATTAAAAGATTTGAAAATGATTATTATTTTGAATTAATAGATGATTCTTATTTAAGCTGGGTAAAAATATAAATTAGTAAAGATTATACTCAACCTCTTCTATAATAAATATATAAGTAGAAAAAGGATTTATATGAACTTTATTGATTATGCAAAAAAAGCACAAGGTAACATAAACACAATTGTTGCAAAACTAGATAAAAGAGAAGCTGAAATAGAAACAAAAGCCTCAGAAGTAGCTGGAGAACTAGCTAGAGCAGTTAAAAAGACTAAAGAACTCAATAAAAAAGAAAGAGAACTTCTAGCAAGAGAAGAAGAAGTAAGTCGTAGAGAAATTAACGCAAGAAGAGACTCAGACCTAAAAGCAGACCTACAACAGGCTATTTTAGAGAGGACAAACGCTTCTAAGGTACTAAAACAGGCTTCAGAAGAAAAAGACGTAGCTAAACGAGCACTCGAAGAGTTATCTAAAAGAGAATTAGCTTTATCTGAACGAGAAAAGACTTATAAGAGTGAAATTAAAGAACAAATTGCTAGTAAGATGTTAGGAATTTAGAAAGGTAGCCAATGTCAGCAACTACCACACTAACTCAAATACTAACAAAGATTTCTTATAGACTCGGAGAGGATTCTGCACCAAGTGGAACTGAAAAAACTAGAAGAATCCAATTTATAAATGAGGGTGGTAAATCTATAGTAAGAAAGCACTACTGGTGGTGGACAGAAGAGTCTATTACTTTTAATAGTGTTGCCAATCAAGAAAGCTACAGTTCTGTTGATGGATTTCCTAGTGATATTAGAGGAACTTCTATCCTAGAATTAAGATACTCAGGTACTCTATATACACCAACAACTCAAACAATAGCTTTCTCACTAACTAATTCAGACTATTCAGGACTTTCAGAAAATTACTTTATATTTGATGGATCACTATACCCAGTGCCAGTATTTGGTGCTAGTACAACAAACGCTGTATCTATGAAGTATTATAAAACATGGACTGATTTAAGTTCCGACAGTGATATTTGTATTATTGATGATGATTTTGTTGATATATTAGTTGCCTTTGCCCTAGCCCGAGTACATAAAATTAGTGGAAAGAGAGGAAGTGCTGCAGATGCATTTGATGAGTTTAATGAGATTTACAAAGAAATGAGTATGGAACAAAACAACTACTTATTTGCACTAAAATCTGATGAATCATCCGAAGTCGCACTATATCCATAATGCCTAGAATTAAAAATGATATAAGAGATCCAAAGATTGACACAGAAATAGTCACATCTTTTTTAGGTGGTCTTAACACTTTTCAAGACGAATCAGTCTTAAAAGACTCTGAACTTTCAGAAGCTAAAAATATTCTTCTAGCAGTTGACGGTATTGAGCCTCGTCCTGGAACATCAGACTACGGTACTACTAGTGGCGATAAAGTTATTGGCTTATTTGGTTACTATAAATCAGATGGAACAAGACAGTTTTTACGCTATACAACAGGACTTAATAACAAACTACAAAAATATGTTAGTGGAACTCCAACAGATATAGGATCAGCAACATTTGATTCAACAGCAAGAATGAACTTCGTTCAAGCAAGAGATGAAGTATATGGTTTTAATGGTGTGGATAACTTGTGGAAATATGACGGTACTACTATCACTGAGTACACAGCTCTAACCACTCCAGTAAATCTTACAGTTACCCCAACAGGTACTACAGGATCAACAACATACTCCTATAGAGTTAGTGCTTTTAACTCAATTGGAGAAACATTAGCTATAACAACAGTCAACACAGCAACAGGAAATTCAACACTATCAGCAACTAACTATAACGCTCTAGCTTGGGACGCTGTTCCTGGTGCAACTGGGTATAATATTTGGGGCAGATATGCAACAGGTTTAGGCGAAACTTATATGGGTACAGTCTATGGAGTAGTTGTTTATAATGACAAAGGACAAGATACACCAAGTCTTTCACTACTACCACCAGAAGCTAATAATACAGCTGGTGTTAAGGGAACAATGGCAGAGTTTGCTATTTCTCGTATCTTTACAGCAGGAGACCCAGATTATCCATCTAGATTATCTTTTGGAGGAACTGGTACTAATTTAGGTAACTTTTCAGGAAGTTCAGTTGGTGGTGGTTCTGTAGATATTTTCAGGAATGACGGAGCTATTATAAGAGCTATCAAACCATTTCAAGGTGGAGTTATTGTTTGGAAAGATAACGCTATTTATAAATTTAGCTTCACAGATTCAGGACTACAGAAGTTAGAAGAAATTACTAGATCTTTTGGAGGTATCTCATATAGAGGTGTTCTAGCAGTTGAGAATGATATTATATTCCCAGCTAAAAAAGACGGTAGACTAGCCTTCTACTCACTAGGAAACCAAGAAAACTACGCATCTACAGTGCTTAGAACTAACGAACTATCAATTAAAGTAGCTTCTAAACTCACAGAGGTTGACCCTAATTATCTAGAAAACGCAACAGCTTTCTACTTTAACAATGTATATGGTTGTGCAATAACTAAGAACGGATCTACAACTAATGATCGTATTTGGTGTTTAGACACTAGATTTGGTGCATGGGTTTACTGGGAAGGTATTACACCTAATTGTTTCTCTACATTTATCGATACAGATGGCACAGAATACTTATACTACGGAGATGAAGGTTCTGGTTTAGTTAAGAAGATGTTTGAAGAAACTAGAGCAGATAGTGGAGCACCAATTAGTGTTCAATGGGCAACAAAAGCATTTAACCAGAAAGTCTTTTTAAAGTATAAAGAATACTACGACCCAACCTTTCAATTCAAGAATGTTATTACATCAGGAGCTCTATCAGGAGACATCATTTTAGATGGTGTCATAGTTGAAGCAACTTTTACTATCAATCAGCAATCAACAGGTGGAGCAGGTGTGGGTGCTACAATGGTAGGTTTTACACTACCAGGAGATGCTCCAAATGGAACTAATTTAGACTCAGCAGCTTCATCAGATATTATAGTTGAGGTAAAAACAGTTAAACAAGCACGTTCAATTAAATATCAATTCAGGTCAAACTCAGCAACAGCAAGATATAAATTTCTATCAGTAGCTAACACATATATGGTTCTAGCAGATAAACCATTGAAGTCTACAAGTAGAGTCTATATAGCGTAAGTAAAGAATTAACACTAAAAATAGGATAATGAATATATGGCAAATGCATACTTTTTAAATCAATACTTCACTACAACTCTTAACGTAGGTGGTGGAATAGACGCATCACAAACAACAGGAATTATTATTACTGATGTTTCTGGAATAGATACAACTAAACCAGGAGTTATGTTAATTAACTATTCAGATCCTTTAAGCACAACATTAGCAGAATGGGTAACTTATACATCTATTAACGGCTCTAAGGAACTACAAGGTGTCACAAGAGGTGCAGAAGGTTATTCAGCTAAAGCACATGATAATAGTGTTGCAGTAGCTTTTCCTTTAAGTGAAAGTCATGTTAATAACTTGGCAACAGCTCTTTCAATTGGTGGTGTATTTACTAATGCAGTAACTACAACTCTTGATGAAGATACAATGAGTAGTGATAGTGCTACAGCTTTAGCAACTCAACAAAGTATTAAGGCTTATGTAGACACAGAGGTAGCAGGAGCAGGTTCAACAGATGGATGGACTACATCCTCAGATACATGGGTATATGCAAGTGCTTCTACATTTACAATTGCAGGAGTAGACAGAACAACAACATTTACAAAAGGAACTAGAATTAAATTCACTCAATCGGCTACAGTTAAATATGGCGTAGTTGTTTCAAGTGCATTCACTACAGATACAACAGTAACTATTGCAGTAAATACAGACTACACGATTGCAAACGCAGCAATATCAGCACCATTTTACTCATATCAAGCTAATCCACAAGGTTATCCAGGTATATTTAATTTTTCAGAAACATGGGGAGGTTTTTCTACTCCTCCAAGTGGTGGATATTGTTCATATAGTATCGTTGGAAGAATGTGTACTTTTCAAATATATAGAAGCACTGGAACAAGTAATGCAACTTCTACCACAGCAACACTTCCAGTACCAGCAATTGGCGACCAACATTTTAATGGTATTTCTTTTGATAATGGAGCATATCAAATATATTCTGGTGCAGCATATATAGCAAATTTATCATCAACAATAAATTTTTATAAAGCAACAGATCAAGTAAATGATTGGACTGCAAGTGGTTCTAAAACTTGGTTTGGAACAGTTACTTATAAAATTTAATTAAACAAACATTGATAACCTAATACATATAGATAAATAAGGAAATTATGGCAGTAAAACAAATACAAACAAAACAAGCACCTAGAGATGCAAGACAATATCTATCAGATTTAGAGGAATTACTTAAACGTAACACAGGCACAGGTACTCATATCGGTGCAGATGTATCTTCTAATACCCCAATGTATATTCCAGGAAAGGTTTTTAACCCAACAGGACTTGGTCAATCTGCCCCATCTATTTCACAATTTGGTAATGGAATGACACAACCTCTACCAGTTGAAAGAAATATCCAACAACTAGACATCCCACAACAAGGTGGTCAAGTTCTTGGTGCAACAGACTTTTTAAATCAATTAGAACAAACATACAACCAAGTACAACCTCAAGCACAAGGAATGGATCAGTCAAACCCTGGAGCAATGGCTACAGCAGTACAACAAACAGCTGATGGTGGTACTTTATTCACAGATGGAATCATTTATTACTCAGATGGAACTTTTAGAGCAGGAGACGGTAACGCTCAACCAATAGCAAGTGACGTAAGTGGTGGAACTCAATACTCAGATGGCTCAGTTAGAATGAGTTATGAAAGTGTTGGATTGCCTCAACAATCAATTCCAGGAGGATTAAGTGGTCTTATTCAAGGTATTTTCGGACAAGATAGAACAATCACTCAGGCTTATGGAAACTATAACCCACAACTTGAACCTGGATCTGGATATAACTTAGGAACTGATATTAGAACAAGAGATTTATTGGGATCACAAAGACAGTACAAACTACCTGTTGGAGCAACTGTTGTTCAAGTTTTACAAGATGATGGTACTCAATGGGGTACTCAATCAGGACATCAGGGATATGGTAACTCAGTTCTTTTAAGACTCCCAAGTGGAGAAATGCTTAGGTTTTCTCACATGAGTCAAATGGCTAACCTACAAGAAGGTCAAAGAGTTGAAGCTGGTCAAGTATTTGGAGAAGCTGGTCAAACAGGTAACACATCTGGTGAACATTTAGACTTAGAATACTATAACCAAGGTGGTCAACTATCAGATCCTTCACAATTTAGCGGATTTACTAACCCACAATCATTACTACAACCTAAAATGTTTAGTTCTGTAGATGATCCACAACCAGTACAAGCACCACAGCCCCAACAAATAAACCAATCTTTTGAACAACCACAACAACAGATACCAACACCTACAACAGATGCTTTATCAGCAGTCACTCAAGCACCTCAAAACGTGTTTAATACTGCAAAAGAAGCTATCCCCACAGTAGATGAAATAAAACAATTAAATCCTATTCAAGGAGAGTTTGGAGTTTCAGAGGGTTTAATTACTCCAGAAGCAAAACAAGCTCGTGTTCAATCATTATCTCAACAACCAGATATATATAATCCATTTAGACAATTAGCAGGAAATATTACTGAAAGAATTGGAGATACTTTAGGTGTTCCAGAAGGTGGTCTTTCAGAATCAATTGCTGGAGGTCAAACAAAGAGAACTGGTCAGGCTTTTGCAAATGAGATAGGCTCAGACCCACAAGCACCCGTACCAGGAATTAGACAAAACATTAAAGATATTGGTGGAGAAATTAAATCAGCAGGACAAGACGCATTAGGTCAAGCAGGACAGGGTGTTAAGTCACTAGGACAAGCTGGAATTAGTGCTTTAGAGAACGTATTTACACCAAAACAAGAAGTTGAAAAAAGAGCAGTTGGAGACGTTGCTGGAACAGCAGAACAACCAGGACAAGCTGGTCAGTTTTCTTCTGTTATGGATACAGCCTCAAGCCTAGCTAATGTTCCTAAAAATGATATTCGTGACCCGTTCTTCAAGTATGGTGGATCAGAAACATATCAGAAGTTTTTAAAACCAAACGCACAAGACTTACAAGGTGGAGCGTTAACACTAGACCTATTCAACAATGACTTCTTTAAAGATATAGGTAACATTAGTAATGTCTTTGGAGGTTCTAAAGATATTGGTGCAGCAACAGAAAAGTTTATTGATTTTGAAAGAGAAAAATATAAACCTATGGATCGTATCAATTTTGAAGAAGGATATGATCGTGGAGAAGTTGAGAATTATAATAGACAAGTTGATGAATATAATAACTCTATAAATAAATACTATGGAGATGTTAGATCAAGTACAGCAGGTGCAAAGAGTGCATATCTTCCAGGAGCAACACCGTCAGCAAAAAATATATTTGCTAATTCAACACCTCAAATAAATATGTCTAGATCAGTTCCTCAAATGAGTGTTGCTAGACCACAAATGTCTTTAGCTAAACCTTCAACACCAAGTGCAAATATTAGCAGACCTAATATGTCTATTGCTAAACCAAATATGAGTGTTAATAGACCAAGTCAAAATATTAGTAGACCAAGTTCTCCTTCAAGACCAGCACAACAAAGTAATAGACCAGGAAGTTCAGCACCTCAAATGAGTGTTGCAAGAAAACCAGCTCCAAGAGTATCTGCACCTAGAAGACCATCAGCTCCACAACAGAGTAATAGAGTTGGTAGCTCAGCACCTCAGCAAAGCACAGCAGTAAGAAGACAATCAAGACCAGCTCCTAAGAAAAGAAATGTCTTTTCAAGAGCAAGTAGTTATTTAAGAAACATATTTAGGAGATAATCATGGCTTTCAACATCTTTTCAAAAAGAAAAAAACCACTAAACCAATCACAAAATCAAAACAGTAGTCAAGCTAGAATACAAGGTTCTGGATATGGTTCTAATTATGCATCAAACGCAAGTAACTACCAAGCTCCTAGACAACCAGCTGTAAAGGCTAGTACTTACTCAACACCTAATTATCTTAGTAGTTTAACCAAACAACCAACTATTCAAACAAGACAACAACCTCAACAGACACAACAAAGTACTGCTAGACCAGCACCTACTCCTTATAAACCACCTCAAACACTACCTTGGGGAACTAACACAGGAATATTGCCATGGGGTCAAAAACAACCTCAAACAGCAACTCCTAGAGTTCAAGGTCCACAATCTAGACCAAGAGCAGTTGGTCCTATGAGCGTTGCACCTAAACAAAACATGAGTGTTGACCCAAATGCTGGAAGATACCAAGCACCAGCTCCAACACCACAACCACAGGCTCAACCACAAGTAGATCCATCACAAAACTGGATGAAATACATCTCTAATGCAGGTCAAAATAGAATTGGCACAGAAAACAATAGACTACAAGATCAACTAGAGTTTTTGAGAGCACAAGGACAACTTAATAACCAACAACTATTAGAACAAATACCAGTTGCTCAAGAAAACTTTAATCAGTTTAAAGGAAATACAGAAGCTAGTATTGCTGATTTAATAGCAGGTGGAGAGAGACAAAAAGATCAAACATCTGATTACTACGGAGATGCTCAAAGACAGGCAGCACTAGCAAGGCGTGATGTTCAAGGTCAAACACAAAGAACATTTGCAGGACTTGGAACACTAGATTCAAGAGGAGAGGGTTCATTTGCACAAGAAACAGCTAATCAAGACAGTGAGTTTAATAGATTCACACAACAAAACTTGAAAGCTAAAGCAGACCAACTAGCAGAAATTGACATGACTGTTAGAACAGCTGAAAGAAACGCAAGAGCTACTATAGCCCAAGAAGAACAAAAGATGAATCAATTATCTCGTGATATTCAATATGCTGTAGCAAACAACGATTTAACAACAGCTCAAGGTCTTAAAGAAGCATATTCACAGTCACAACAATATGTATATGACATTGAAGATTCATTAGCTCAAACCAAATACCAATTTGGACTACAACAACAAGAATTAGAGAATGACTTAGCAAAAGTACAATCATTTACTCCTGAGTTTATGGCTACAGGACAACCAACTAATCAGGCTGAGTTTGAATTTTTTGTAAAAAACAAAGAAGCTTTTGGAGGTAGTGATGGATTACAAGATTTAGATGATAAAGGAAAGATTGCAGCTAACGGATTAGATGTTTTGGCAGATATTAGAAATTACATACAATCAGATCCAGGTGTGACAAGAAGTCTTAACCCATTAGCAAATAGAAGCTATAAATCATCTGTAAATAATATGTCAGATATTATTGGTAGATTAAGATCTGGTGGTGCAATTAATGAACAGGAAGAAAAATCCTTTAAAGGACTACTACCAACTTTTGCAGATGACACTCAAACTATTGAAAGAAAATTAGGACAATTAGAAAACGAGTTAAGAATTAGAACAGGATCAGGATACCAAGGACAAGGTACTTTTGTTCCAGGAGCTGATATAAGCTCATTAGCAGAACAATTTGGAGGATAAAATGGCATTTGACACAAAAGGATTTGCACAAGCAGCACAACAAGCTGGATTTACTCCAGAACAAATAGATAGTGAAATATCTAGAAGAACTGGTGTTAGAGGTTGGTTGACTGGAGGAAATAAAGGCTTTGGTGGAGTAGCAACTGGAGCAGCTAACCTATTAAGTCTTCCTTCTTTTGCGATTGGTGGAGTACTTAATCAAGGACAAAGAGCTTTTGGTTCTAAATATGGTCAAGATACTGGAGCTAAAGGATTGGGTGTTTTAGAAGGAATTAAAAATAAACGAGCTGTTTTCACAGAAGCACCAGAAACATTAGGAATTGATCCTAATAGTAAGCTTGGAATGGGTATAGGCTTTGGTGCTGAGTTATTAACACCAGATATTCCTTTACTTGGAGCAGGTGCTAATGCTTTTAGATCATCAAAACTTGCTAAAGCTGGCAGGGGTTTAGGTAAATCAAGAAAACTTGGAAACATAACAGATGATGCAGCAAGAGTATTACTTGAAAAAAGTTATAAACTAAGTGCTAGTGATATACAAAAAGTTGCTGATGCAATTGGTGTCACAGATGAATCACAAAAAGCTATTAAGGTTATTGATTATTTAGAAGGATTAGGTCTTAAAGGATCTAATAGAGGAAGTTTAAAAACACTTAATGATATAACATCAGGTTCTCAAAAAGGATTTAATAAACTAACTAGAACTGGTGGAGAAATTAGTAGAACACCATACATAGATAACCTACTTAATGAAGCTATTAAAGCTGAAAAACTAGATACTCCACAATCAAGAAGATTATCAAAACAGTTATTTGAAGAAGCATATAATCAATCATTAAAGACTGGAAAACCATTAACAGATACAGACCTAACAAATAAAATAAGCAAATTATTTAATGAGTCAAGTGCATCAGCCCTTGGAGATCCTCTATCATCTAATTTAAGTAAGAGAATGGCTATAGCAGGACAAGATGCAAGAGAAACTTTAAGACCTGGTTCTAAATTAGCTGGTAGAGAATTAAGAGGCTTAAGAACAGCTCAAGATGTTGTTGGTAAAAAAGCTAATACGGGATTAGGAACTCAATTAATAAACTCATTTAAACCAAGTGGGGCAGGATTTGGAGTTGGTGCAGTTGCAGGATACTCAACAGATAGAAACCCACTAGTAACAGGGTTAATAGGTGGACTTGGTGGAGTTGCCTTAAACAATCCAAGGGTTATGAATAGTATGGGTAAATTCTTACAAAAAGGGACTAGTCTTCCTAGGCTATCCAAACCAACAAGTAGATTTGGAAAAACAGCTTTTAGCACAGTAAAAAAACTACCTCAAACTTCATTTAAGGTTGGTGTAAGAGATAAAACTAAAACTAACGAGACATCATCTCGCCAATCAAAGCAATCAAAGCCAGTAGTAAAACAGCAAAGAGTCCGATCATCAGTATATGATACACCAAAAAACGTATTTAACAATAAATCAGCTTTTGGTAAGAAGTTTAAACTAAAAGCTAGAAACTAAAATATGGATAGTATTAAATCAACAGCAGTACCAACAGTACATGGTGGGGTTGTAACAAACCCAGATGGTACTAATGTTGGTGAAGGCATTTCATCCTTACCACTTCCTACAGGTGCATCAACTCTAGCAGAACAACAATCACAAACAACTCTTTTAAGTGGAATAACATCTATTCCACAAGATGAAATAAAAATTGGAAATAGAAGTGGTGTAATTGGATGGAATAAGTTTGGATATAGAACAGGTCTAACAACATCAGGTGGAGATGAAACAGTCTGGGCTACTACAGGAAATTACACCCCAGCTACAACGGCTTATACTTTTGATATTGCTTATGATGGCACAGCAGGAGGAACTACAGATGGTGCAGGAACTACAGGGGCAACAGAATTAACCTTTTATTATCTAGATAGTGATGGAAACGAAGTCATATCAACACACACTCTTGGTACAGATGGTGCAGATACCACTTCTTTTTCAGGTTTTGGAATCAATCGTATTGCAGTATCTGGCACTGGCACAAATGATGTGAATGTGAGTGAAATACTGATAACACATACAACTGGTGGTGCAAAAATGGCAGTAGTTCCAGCAGGAGAAGGTGTCACTCAACAAGCTATTTTTCATGTAGGATCAAACCATAAAGCAGTTGCTAAATTTTTAAAAATAGCAATATCATCAAGCTCTAAAACACCAACGGTATTAATCAAAGGATGGGTTTATAACAGATCTATTGATTCTAAATTTCTTGTATTTAGAGAAGACATTGACACATCAGTTTCACTAGGTATACAAATAATTGATCCAATAGGATTTGGTTTAAGTGCTACAGATGTGCTTTTTTTCACAGCAGATAGTGACGCAAATAACGTAGATGTAGATGTAAGATTTAGTTTAAATGAATATCAGAATACATAAAGGATAAAATATGGCAAAAAAGAAAAAAGTAATAACAATAACTAAAAGAAAACGAAAACCAAAACTAAGTAATATTAGACGTGTAGCTAGTAACATATTTAAGAAAAAATCATGACAAAAAAAAATACTACTTCCGATTACACATCTGGTACTCAGGTTCAAGACAATACTATTGCTATAAAACTAATGCAACAAACATTGGATTATATGAGTAGGGGTATAGACGAAATTAAAAACGGAATAGAGCATTTAAGAGATGAATTCAAAGAGGGCTATGTTAGTAAGGAAGAACTAACTATACTTAGGACAGAGATTGATTCTCTAAGAAAAAAAATCAAAAGGTTCGATAATTTGACTAACTACGGATTAAAAACTATAATTGGATTTATAATAATAGGATTACTAACATTACTAGTTAATAGCGGAATAAAACAATGAGTCAAAAAAATTTAATAACTATTATAGCAATTGGCTACGCAATGATGTTTATCATAATAACTTATACAATTCTTAACTACATAAAGACTTCCTACATTCATACAGCAATATACGAAGCAGAAATAAATTCAACGACAATTTACGAGCAATATTAATTATAAAAAGGTCTATGCCAAAAGCTTTATCACAACGTGACCCTCAATGGGCAAATAAGAAACTAGGTACAAGCAACACAACTATCCATGATTATGGATGCACACTCACATCTTTAACGATGTTATTAAACCACTACGGTGGAAACTATACCCCAGATCAAGTAAATGATAAACTAAAATTAGTAAACGGTTTCTCTCAAGGAAATCTTATCGTTTGGTCATCCATTCCAAAAGCCTTTCCACAGGTAAAATCAGTTGAAAGAGTATGGTCTTATGACAATGCTAAGGTATCCTCTAATCTACCTGCTTTAGTGGAAGTAAACGGTTCAAGGATAGGTGCTAGTAAACACTGGGTACTTTATATCGGTGGTCAAAGAATGAATGATCCGTGGTTTGGTAATGAAAAGGCTACAAGTTATTATGCACCAACTGGATGTGCAATCTTTAATGTTGAAGTTATTGACAGTGTGGAAAAACCTGTGGATAACTCAGACCTAGAAGCTTGCTTGTCACAACATAAAATTCTAGTAGATGAGGCTAAAATTAAAGATGAAACAATAGAATCACTTTCACAAGAAAACGAAGATAGAAAAGATTATGTTAAAAAACTAGAAATTGAACTACAAACAGAAAAAGATAATCAAAAGGACTATAAAAACAACGTAGACTCTTTTTTAAGAGAGATGGTTACAATCCTTGATCCTCATACAGTTATAGAAATAGCAGATGAAAACCTAGTTAAAAACCTAGCTAAGAAAGTAGTTAGTGATTTTAGTGAAGTTCAGAGTCAACTTGTTAAAAAAGAAAGAGAATGGGCTAAAACTGAAAGATCTTTAGAAGAAGAAAACTCAGAGTTAGAGAAACAAGTTAAATCTTTGAAAGAAGAACTTGAAAGACTCATGAAACGTGTCGAACAAGTTGAAACAGATGTTGCTCGTAATAAAGAAGCTAAAGCCGAAAATAACAAGGCTAAAGAGTTCATAGATAGTATTATAAATTTATTTAAAGGAAAGTAATATGAAATATTTAAAAATGGTAGATGGTTACAAATCATTTATCTTCATGGGACTTGCAGTTGTAATTAAGATTGCAGATATTTATGAAGTCTTAGACCCTAAAGTCTATGAGTCATTAATGTTAATTGATTTAGCATTACTAGGAGGATCTGTTAAACACGCTATTACTAAATTAGTAAAATAAAACAAGGAAATAAATGGGAAGACGTGGTCGTTACGAATTTTCAAAGAAAGTAAAAGACAAAGCAATTACTAAATGGCACGAAGAAAACCCAGGTAACCCAGACGAAAAATTAGAAGTAGATCACATAATTCCAATATATTTTGCAAAGAGAGAAGGTATACCAGAAGACCTTGTGAACACTCAAAACAACGCTAGAGCTTTAAGAGTTGAAGAACATAAGGAACGTCATAGAAACGAACCCACAGAAGAAGAATATAAAACACTATCTCAAGCCTTACTTGGCTGGATAGGTAATTTATTTTGAATAAGGATTAATAGCATCCCCCATGATGCGATCAGTAGACCTCTCACACCACTTATTTAGTTCTTTTAAGTCTTTTGCGACTGGTAAGACATCACTAATTAAAGAAGCTGTTATCATAGAGTTATTTTTTAATTGAGCGTAAGTGTGATTTTCATCAACCCATGTTTTCCTATAAATAACATCTCTAATTGTATGGATAGAAACACCATAGTATCTAGCCATTTCTCCATGAGTAATAGTCTTATTTTTAGCCAGTGTTCTAATTTCTCTAGCACTATTTGAGTTTAATTTCATATTATCTCTCCTATATTTTTTAACATTAACTCCATTTCAAGACCATACCAAAATAAGTAAGACACCATATAAGAAAACATTACTGTGAATAGAAACATAAAAAATACTATTATCCAATGACTAGGTTGTTGGTTGTTTTGTTCGTAGTTATTCATCTTGTGTATAGTTTTCTAAATCCTTTCTATTAGCCTCTAGGTAAGTTTCTTTACCTTCATCGTATCTACTCTTAACAATCCCTCCACCTATAAATCCATCAGCTAGTGAATACCACCATCCTCTAAATAAAACTAACAATCCCTCATCTTCTGTTGTTGTTAATTGAAACTCTCCTCTATCAATTTCTTTTCTTTTCATAATTTCTCCCTTATCCAGTCTATAAATACTATTAAAAACCCTGGAATGTCTTTATCTCTTAATAATGATAGTTTTAAATATAGCCAGTTATTCATTGTTTTCTTGTTTAAGTAATTCAAGTATTTCGCTCACACAATTTTTATCATTATGGTTACTGTGTTTTCTGACTATCTCTATACAATGCTTATGTGCTTGGGCTTCTACTTTTTTAATAAGTCTCTCAATAGCCTGATAAGCCTCTATTTTTTCATAACCACCATTTTCTGCTTCTTCTTCTACAAATCTTTTTTCACTAGGCATCATTTCAAAAATATTATCTAGTTCTTCACTTATTGTTTTATCTATTGGCATAACTAGTCTTTCTTTAAGGTTTTAAGTAATTCATTTCTATTTTTAAATTCAGCATAAGACCATAGACCTAGTTCATTGGGTTCTCTACATCCAATTATTAGGTTTTTGTTCCAAGATGGATTTTCACTATCAAACCCTATTTCTTCAATTACTTCAACCACTTCCTTATCACGTTCTAAGAGGAGTTGTTCAATTTGACCCATTATTATTTTAAAGTGTTTTTCTCCTATTTTATCGGTATCTAAAGTATAATCATAAGGAGTTTTGTGTTGTTTTTTACCAGCATCATATCCCTCAAAAATAGCCTTTCTTAAAGCTATTCCTATCCATTTCTTTGATTCTTCTATCTTTTCTCTTAATTCTTTCATAAAAGTCCTTCTTGTTTTCTATTTCCTTGGTGTGTTATTTTTAAATGATCTTCGTGACTTAATACTTGAAGATTTTCTGGTCTATTATCATCTTTAATACCATTTATATGGTGAACATCTTCATCTGGTAATAATTCTCTACCTATTGTATTTTCTGCAATTATTCTGTGTTCTGCTTTATAGCCAACGCCATCTTTTTTTATTCTTATATATCCCCTACCGTCTTTTATTCTCCCACCTTTCCAATTGGGGTGTTTTTCCATTCTTCTACTCTCAGACATTTTTTTCCTAGTTTCAAGACTGAGTTTCTTTCCCTTATTTATAGTTCCCAAACCTCTTTCTTTTGCTATCTTACTAAGTTTCTCTTTAAACTCTTTACTTCTTTTTATTTTTAATTTTGGATTATTAGTATTAGCAATACTAAGTTTTTTCTTTGTTTCCTCAGAACACTTCCTGTTTTTAATATTAGATCTTGCTTTTTTTAATCTTTCAATAACAGCTGGAGTAATTTTGTATCCTTTTTTAGCCATCAATTAATCCCTCACTTTTCAAATAAATGTACATTTTGGCTAGTGCGTTAGGTAGTGATTCATCTTGTTGGTTTGAAATATGTGGCGTTGAGTAACAAACACTATAATCACTCTCTCCTTTATCAATAAATAATTTGGGATAGTATTCTGGTTCTGATGCTGGGTAATTCCACTCAACTGGAACACCAGATTTTTCTATAAGTTTTGTATCATCTACCTCAGATGGCAACTCATTAAGTAGTTCTGTTGCTGTTGGGGCTGGAAACCACTCAACATTCTTTATGCGTCCACCTTCACACAAAACTCTTATATCTTTGTCTGGATGAATTACAACGCCATAATCTGCCCAATAAAACAAACTCTCTTGTGGATACCCATTTTTCTTTAACTCTTTAGCTAGTTCTAAACTACACACGATGTATTTTAATTCTTTCATTACTGTTTATCCTTAACTAGAACACTTAACAATGCTTTTCTATTTGATCTCTGACTATTTAAGATCTTTATTGTTTTTTTTACTGTTCTAATGTCTACTCTTATATCACTTAGTTTTTTAGTATGTTGTTCTTTTTTATAATTTAACTTTAATAAAGAATCTTCTAATATTTGAATAGCTTTGTTAATTTTCATATTACTTTCCTTTAAATAAATTTATAATACTATCTATGAACTCTTTAGCCTTGTTATTTTCGGCTTTAGCTTCTTTATTAGTTCCCTCATCTAATAAACATTCTCCATGAAAGTTAAATCCTCTATATTCAAATACTTCAGAATAATCAAAAGTTCCGTCTCCACAATCAGGGGTTTCTATTCTTTTTTTACAATCTTGGCAAATGATTTCTTTCATTGCTGTTTATCCTTTAAATACTTTTTAAAAATCCACTCCAACACACTCACTACTAACAACAATAGACCCATCATAATTGCCATAGATATGAGAACAAACAATAATTCAACCACGTGCATATTACATATAGTCATTAAAATATTTCCAACTGTCATATCATTTATCCTTTAAGTTAAATCCACAATTCATACATTTTTTAA
>Ga0316189_10000648_pt1 | contig 34888 bp, 30 predicted proteins | sample LowCovwburrow_MG_FD_204930 | JGI IMG/M metagenome (GOLD analysis project Ga0316189, IMG submission 204930) | Coastal sediment microbial communities from Maine, United States - Lowes Cove worm burrow | ecosystem: Environmental > Aquatic > Marine > Coastal > Sediment | place: USA: Maine...
CTATCAGGGATCAAAGCCGATGCTTTGCCAATTGAAAAAGTGTCGATTGTTCATCGGGTGTGACAATCTAACCAGTTTTCTCGAACTCTTGGCGGCTAATTTCCCCACAATTGTGTTTTGGGATGCTAAATATTGGGAAATCCGTCCGAGTGCACAACCTTACTTTGATGCTCTCTCGAATGCAGGTATTTTTCATAGTGACGCTAAATCGGCAGCCGATAAAGTTAATGAGGTCTATAAAGATCCATTAGCTTGGTGGAACCTACCGGAGGTTCAAGAGGCAAAAGATAGCTTTGCTATGCAATATGCGAGGACGAGTGATTCCTGGCTTTCGGAGTGGAGGGAAGAGCTTAAAGAAAAATAATGGTAAGTAACATTGTTTGAAGCACTTCTTACTTGAAAATTTATGGGAGGTTCTGATGGAGAAAGTAAAATTATTCATCCGTCCGGTAGTTCAGTGGCTCTGGAAAATGTCATGGCTTCGCAAAATTGTCACCTCTAATTATTCGAGTGGTAACATTGCCTTGGGGGAGAAGAATGCTTATATCAGGTTTGGGAACTGGATCAATGTTGATATAGATGGGGCTGACTTCAATATAGATTTCAGGTCTCATGAAACCTTCCCGTTTGAAAGTAATTCTCAGAAAGTGATCTACTCTTCACATGCCATGGAGCATATTCCCGAAAAAAGTTTGGAATATATTTTGAGAGAATCGTATCGGATACTTAAGGTGGGCGGATTCATTAGAATTGAGGTGCCGGATGCTGAAAAAATTATAACTTCGTATAAAAATAATGATCGAAAGTTTATTGATTATTTTGTTGAGGGTCAGCGGCCTTTGTTGGAGAGAGGTTTCCCTGAAAATTATATTGATGATCATAATGTGATCATCGGGCTTCTTTCCTGCTACAAGGATAGTGTGGGCCATGTGCCAGTTATCGCTGAGAAAGATCAGGTAGATTCAAAGTTGAATATGTTGAGCATGGAGGACTTTGCAGATTGGTGTGTTTCTCTCCAAACCGAGGAACAATTGAATAGCGGTGGGCACGTCAACCCCATTTTTTTTGAAAAGATCAGCAGATTGCTGAAGGAGGCGGGGTTCAAGGATATTATGAAAATGAATAACAGGGAAACCCGAATCCCGATTATCAATATAAAAAATATTGAAAGATCTCAACGAAGCTTTTATTCGTTATATGTGGAAGCGGTTAAATAAGAGAATTTTAAACGATAAGGTTGAAGATAGATGGGAAGTGATAGGATATTAGACCTGAAGTCTCAATTTGACAAGCTAGGCTTTATCCATGTGCCTGGTGTTCTGTCTGATGATGAAGTTCTCCAATGCCGAACACTTTTGAATGATAGCTTTGCTCAGAAGGGAGGGAGAGCATTATCTCTCAGGGAGATTCTGGAGCTGCCAGGCGGAATTCCTCAGCTGCCATTTAAAGATAAAGCTGTAAAGGCCCTCCAGCAGGTTCTTGGTGAAAATTATATTGTAATTCCCGACTTTCATGTTCATCGAAATATTTTTCCCCCTCGCGGTAAAGGATGGCATGAAGACAGCGGAAGTGAAGGAAGTGTCGATTATTTGAAGGATGACTCTTATTTATTCGCAAAATGTGGAATCTACTTACAAGACAATACTTATGAATGGGGTGGGGGCATAAAAATAGTTCCAGGAGGGCATAAATTTCCAATCAAAACCCCCTTCTCTAAATTTGACTTTAAACTTAAAAGTTTGATCAATAGAAAACTTGGGGGAAGATTTAAGAGTTTTTTTGTGCCTATTAAAGCAGGTGATATGGTGGCGTTTGATTGTCGGTTGCCACATTCTGGAACATCTCCAGAGTCCCTCATAGACCCGGTATGGGCTAAAGGGAACATGATTTTAAACATACCTGCTGATAAAACTAAACTGGTGTTTTATTGGAATGCTGCTGCCACCTTGGAGGGTGCAAATAATTATATGTTACGCTCAGAAGAACGGGCAATGGAGGACGAAATCTCTAAGCTTGACACTGAGTTTTTCTTTTCGGACTTTATTCGGTTTAGCTACCCAAAGGATTATCCCGATGATCTCGTTTCCGTGGTTAAAAATAATAAATTAACTATAGCGGCCCTTCCTGAGCCGAGAACTGAATACTGGCGCAAAGTTTGGGAAGAAAAAAAAATGGATAATCCAGACTGAGTTTGAAGATAATTATTTGTGAGTATATTTTTTTACCCGAGTTGGCTAGTCATTTAGGCTTTATCAAATACAGCGATTAGTCCGTTGAGGTATTCGTTTGATCCTTATTTGCCTTTCATTATAATTTTAGCTTCCCTTTGTAAATCCATTAAATAAATCTTTTACTCCCAGAGTCCTTTGCCTAAACAGACCATAAGGTACCGTTTTGCTTTCTCAGTGGGTTCAAACCTAGTTCGGGGGGGCTTGTCGTTTTTAACCATTTTGATAATTGCCCGAGGCTTGGGCCCAGAAAAATACGGCGATTATGCCTTTATTTTTGCCAGCTTTTCAGCATTAAGAATGCTTCTTAATATGGGTTCGTCGGACGCTTTTTTTACTTTTTTATCCCAAAAACCTCGTGGTAAAAAATTTATTGCTGTATATGCAGGTTGGCAGTTAATTCAGTTTTTTCTACCCATCCTTGCAATAGGTTTTCTAATTCCAGATAGTTGGATTTCCTATTTATGGGTTTCACAGGAGAAAGAATTGATTGTTTTTGGTTTTGTGGCTGTTTTTGTGCAACAGCAAGCTTGGCAGACAATGATTCAAATTGGGGAGTCCCTGCGTTTGACTCATAAAACTCAAACCATGAATATGTTTGCTTATTTCTTGCATGTGTTGATCATGCTCGTTTTTTGGATATCTGGAATTATTTCAATAAAATTGATTTTCATGGCTTTAATTTTTGAATATATCCTTGTCATCGCATGGACATATAAGATATTGGGCGTTGGGAAATTAGAAGGGCAGCCGTTTGATGGGAAAGTGGTATGGAGTGAATACAAAGAGTATTGCATTCCTCTTGTTATGTACTCTTTGTTGGCCTTTGGTCATGAGTTTGTGGACCGTTGGCTTCTCCAAAAATTTAGCGGTTCAACAGGGCAAGCTTTTTTTTCGATAGGTTATCAATTTGCGGCCATCGGGCTTGTTGCGGCAACATCAATGATGCGTATTTTTTGGAAGGAGATTGCTGAGGCCCATGAGAATCAGGATGTGGAAAAAATCCATAGGTTGTATGTGAAAGTGTCACGCTTTTTGTTTATGGTGGCGACCTTTTTCTGTGGTTTTCTACTTCCCTGGAGTGAAGAGATCGTTAAACTGGCATTAGGACCGGAATTCTTGGGAGGTGCCTCAATCCTTGCTATCATGCTTTTGTATCCCCTCCACCAATCGGTGGGTTATGTGGATGCGACCCTTTTTATGGCCTCAAAAAAAACTAAAGCACAATTAATTCATGGAGCTATTTTTATGGCTGTTAGTATTCCTGCCTCTTATCTGGTTCAGGCTCCTAAGGATGCTTGGATGCCAGGGTTGGCTTTAGGGGGTGTGGGGTTGGCTTGGAAGCTAGTTATTGTTCAAATTGCTCAATCCAATGCTAGGGCTTGGTGGAATGCCAGGGTTTATGGCTGGAAGTTTGATTGGTCACATCAAGTGATCGGGGTTGTAAGCGTCCTGCCTTTGGGTTGGTTGTCTTATCAACTGGCTGTGGTGGTTAACCCATTTTCTACGAGTAACTGGGTTCTGCAGGGGGGAGTGGCATTGTCTCTATACACTCTTTCGATAGTAGCTCTGGTCTGGATGGTTCCTTGGTTAATTGGATTCAACCGTGATGAGTTATTATCAACTTATTTGAAGTTGAAAAATTATTTTTGACGAAATCGAGATTGAATGGTTTAATACGGGGGGGACGTCTGCTGAGCTGGGCGAAAGCAGGCTGTCTTTAGACCCCCCTGTTTTTTTTCTTCGCTTTCGGTTGAAAATTATAGTTTGGAATTGTGATGTTAAGGCCTACCTCGGTAAGTTCAAAACTAAGGAGTTGAAATGAGAATATTTATTGCTGGAATTGATGGCTATTTAGGATGGTCACTAGCCCTTTATTTGGGAGCCCGAGGTCATGAGGTGGCTGGAGCAGATCTCTATCTGAGGCGTGAATGGGTATCGGAAGTAGGAGGCCAATCGGCCACCCCAATCCTCTCAATGGCTGATAGGCAGAAAGTTTTTCAGGAAAAGTTTAAAAAAGAAATGAGATTTTTTGAAGGAGATCTTCAGGATTATAGTTTTGTTCGGGATTGTTTGAGTTCATTTAAGCCAGATGCAATTGTTCATTTAGGCGAAAATCCATCTGCTCCATATAGCATGATAGATTTGGATCACTGCGTTTTCACGCATAAAAATAATATGATCGGCACGCTGAACATTGTTTATGCTTTGAAAGAGATTTGCCCGCATGCTCATCTATTGAAGCTTGGCACAATGGGGGAATATGGGACCCCCAATGTGGTTATACCAGAAGGTTTTTTCGAGATAGAGTACCGAGGCAGGAAGGATACCCTTCCATTTCCACGTCAAGCAAATAGCTGGTACCATCAGACTAAAGTTCATGACACGAACAATATTATGATGGCATGCCGATTATGGGGATTGAGGTCAACTGATATCATGCAGGGGGTTGTATATGGTACCCGAATTGACGAAATGGGTGACGATGAGAGAATGCTGACTCGATTAGACTTTGACGAGTGTTTTGGGACAGCTATCAATCGATTTTGTTGTCAGGCAGTTATCGGGCACCCTTTGACTCTTTACGGACAAGGTCATCAGAAAAGAGGATTTTTGCCTTTGCGGGATTCAATGCAATGCCTTAGTTTAGCTTTAGAAAACCCTCCTGATGAAGGGGAATACCGTGTGTTCAATCAGTTTGAGGAGGTTTATGACCTCACGGAGCTTGCACATAAAGTTCAAAAGATTGGCAATGCATTGGGTCTCAATGTGGAGATCCAAAACTTGGATAATCCGCGTAAGGAGAATGAGGATCACTTTTATCAGGCAGATCACAAGCATCTATTGGATCTTGGATATAAGCCTACCAGCGATATGGATGTTGAATTGAAAACAATGCTTTCTGATTTAATCAGATATAAAAACCGCATCGAAGAAAAAGTGGATTCATTGGTCCCGAATATTCGTTGGGATGGCTCAAGACAAAAGTCAGAGTGTATTTCTGGCGGGAATAGTTCTTCGCGGGTGGAGGCTCTCAAGTAATTGGGATAGCGTGTAACAGTTTTTCCGATAAATGATTTTCTGGGTCTGCTTTTATGGGCTGAATTAAATTTGGTCGGAAGCTATCTTTTTGAAAATTTGATGAGATGTGAAATTGTTGCTCGTCCCAACGCCTCCACAGCTTCTGCGGCTGTCCCCCCGATATGGGGTGTGGCCATCAAATTTAGACAAGTCAGCAACTCTTTATCGGTTGGTGGTTCTTTTTCGAACACATCCAGCGCGGCACCTTTTATAACATTTCCTTGAAGTGCTTTTTTAAGGGCTGATTGATCCACAACCTTTCCCCGGCTGGTGTTGATTAAATACGCTGTGGATTTCATCTTGCTGATAAAAGCGCTGTTGACCATGTTTTCAGTTAGTTCTGTCAATGGGACATGCAGAGAAATAATGTCTGAGTGCTGGATCAAGTCATCAAGACTTGTCTCGGTGGCTCCGGTTTCCTTACAAAATTCAGACTTGTCCGCAATGTCTCTCACAAGAACTTGGCAATTGAAATAAGCAAGCAAACGAACCATTTCCATGCCAATGTTGCCGCACCCAATGATTCCAATTGTTTTTTCTGTGAGCTGATTTCCACCATCTTTTTCCCAAATGTTGTTCCTTAGTTTGTGTCCTCCCTGAAAAGCATGGTGGCATAACCCTAGCATGAAGCAAAGTGTTAGTTCGGCGACCGACCTGCGGTTTACCCCCGCCGTCCAGCCCATGCCTACATTGTGACGCTGAAGAGCTTCCTGATCAATATTGTCCACTCCAACTCCATACTTTGCTATAAACTTGAGGTTGGGCAAGGATTTAAGAACATGTTCTGTGACAGGGTCTCTCCCGATGATAGCGGCATCTGCTTTTTGGCAAAACGCTATCAATTCTTGTTCGTTTAATCGGTCGCTTTTATCACTGAAAACGGTGCCTGGAAAAGATCGGGATAATTCTTCTCTTAAGATTTCAGACTTGCAGAATGAAGGAGGAGTAACTACAACGCGAATTTTTGAGTCTGTCATAAAGCCTGATTTTTTTTGTGCCTGATGGTTCATTGCATGAGTAATTACAATGCCTTGTGCCATTATAGATTGTTGGGGTGCATATTGCAAGGCACTCTTTAGCGGGTGGATATGGATTGTCGCGAGCTGCTTATTAAGAAACTGGGGCTATATTTTTTTTATAATTAATCAATGCTTTCCTTTGGCAGACCGAAAGAAAAAAGTGGTAATCGGTAAGCCTTCCTGAAGGCGACCATTTACTTTTTCAAGAGACTTGCAGCTTCAGTATCAAGATACCATTGCAAGATTCCTTCTCTTGGGTAGACGCGTCCAGCAGGATATTCTTTTCCCTGGGAAGTCTGTTCAAAAATATCTGCAACTACGTTGGCTTTGGTTTTTCCTGTGACCAGGAAGGTTACTCGCGCCGCCTGATTGATGACTGGCATCGTCAAAGTAATACGTTTTTGGCCAGTTTGAGGGTGCTTTGAAACTGAGCAAACATCCGAGCTCTCGGAAAAAAAATCTTTACCCGGGAATAAAGAAGCTGTATGCCCATCTGCACCCAGACCAAGAATAACCCAGTCAAAACGAGGGATATTATTTCTTGCTGAACAAAGGCATGACAGGATCTCATCCCCGTATCGCTTGGCTTCGAGTTCGGGATCGTTTTCTCCTCGGATTCGGTGGATATTGTTTTCGGGAATCGGGATTAGGTCGATCAGGGTTTCTCGTACCATCCTGAAGTTGCTTTCAAGGTGATCTGGGGGTACACACCTCTCATCTCCCCAAAATAGATGGATTGTCGGCCAAGGGACCGAATCCCGAAATTTTGGGTCTGCCAGCCGAGTATAAACTGAGCGGGGCGTATTTCCTCCAGATATTAAAAAGGAGACAATCCTTCCTTCTTGGTTGGCTTGTAAAGCACTTTTCCGCCAATTTTCGGCGACTGCCTTACTCAGACTTTCAGAATCGTTGAATATCGTTAATTGGGGTTGCGTTATCGACATGATTAGTATTGCTTAGATTTGCTTACGGCTATTGAATTGACAGCTGGCAAGGAACCCAGAGTAACTGAAGGGAGTTTTAATCGGGGGCTTTTGCAAATGAGGCCGGATTACATAAGGCTGTGTTTTATGACTTGTCAGTGAGCTTGACCCCATATTCCAAGTCAGGAACATTAGTGGTTTCCTTATTTGGTTCGCTGAGCATCATTGGGGTTGTATATTTTTCGAGATACTCCTGTTTCAACTCAGAAAAAATTCTATCTCCCTCGGGCGTGTTAGCCTCGGCCTTTTTAATATCCTGCCATCGGTTTTTAGGGAATTTCACATACAGGACAAAACACTTTATCAGCCCCTGAATTTCTTCGTGGGGGTACTGTGGCATGTCAAGAAGTGACTCGTCGGTCAAAGCTTTGGTGATAGTCTCATAAGACAAAAGCTTCATTTCTTCACAAAGTTTTCGTAGCGGTGTGCCGTGAAATGGAGCAAAGGCATACATATTTTGATTATCAGAGTCAATCTGTCGATTAATCTCAATAGTATCGATGGCAAGCTCCCGGGTTTCCGTCGGGAAGCCAGTTATATTGTTAACGCTGAATTGTACGCCATATTTGTGAGGAATTTTTAGTGCTTCAATAATGTCATCATTTTTCCATCGCCGGTTCAAAATCTTGGCGCGAAACTTGTCGTTACCGTGTTCAATTGCGGCGGCCATTCGGTGTAGTCCAACCTCGGCCAATCGTTTGATCTTGGGCTCTGTAAGAGTTTCCGGTCTGGTTTGCATCCAGAAAGGAACGCGAATATCTGAGTACATGTCGCAAAATTCCTCAAATTCGGTATTCGTCCAAGCGAGAAACGTATCCGCCCAGAAGTAAAAATATTCTGCCTTGACGTCATCCTTGAAATGCTTCAGTTCCTTATAGATCAGGTCGATTCTCTTTTTTCTGAAAAAAGTACTATTCGTTGCCGACTCGTATAGCGTGTTTTGATCTGGAGAATTGCAATACGCGCAGGTGTAGGGACACCCTCGATGGGTCTCCACCGGTAACATCCGATACCACTTCCCAGCCATAGGACGATAAAGCCTTTTTTCCTCAAATAAGCTGAGATCAAGTTTGATGGGCTGGTTGACATCCACGGGTTCTGAGATCGGATTTTTCCTTATAGAACCATCTGGAGCTTTCACCCACAAATTAGTTACGTCCTCATATTTTGTGCCCTTCTCCACGCGTCGGCACACCTCAACTAATGCTTCTTCGCCCTCACCAATGCACACTATATTAATTAGAGAGTGTGAAATAACCAGGTCTGGAGCAAAGGTTGGAAAGACCCCCCCTGCAATAACAGGGATGTTATTCTTCTTTATGAAATCCTCAGTTGATTCAAGCAAGCGCATCCCAAGCGGCCACATATCTTCTGTTGTCGATAAAGCAATCAAGTCAGGGTTAAATGATTGCATCTGGGCTCTCAAATCTTCACCACAATCACTTGTCCGTAACGTGATGCCATGCTCATCTGGGTTGAAAGGGATCACGTTTAGGCGATCAGATTTAGTTCCATCTGAATCGACGCCATAACTGGTTTGGTAGTAGGTGGCGTCAAAAAGGTTCACGTCATGTCCGCTTTGCTTCAGGAGCGTGGAAAACAAAGCCACGGCCGGTGGAAACATGTTCATCCCATAAGTATTGGGATATATAAACAAAACCCTTATGCCCATTGAATTATCCAGATCTCTATAAATGGTAGTTAAGAAACGACACTAGTGACTTAAAGTAGAAATAAATTAATAAAGTCACTGACCAAAGCCTATCTCACCTTAAAAAACTATGCTAGTAGAAGGTGCCAAAAGTTCCAACATATAGCAATTTCAGAAACTTCTCACTTCTTAATGCTTTAGAGGTTTTCAGAATCAACTTCCTCGATCAACTCAAGGATACCCTGACCAAGATCAATAAAAGAAGATGGGATGATCTTTTTTCCTCCTCTAGGGGAATACCGATAAGGCGTCAACGAATAATGAAATTTGTTGTAGTTTGTTTCAGTTTGCGAGAACTCTAGTTTGATTTTCCCGCCAGATATCTCTTTAATCATTTTCAGTAGGTCGTAACTTGTCATAACCTGTGTCCCTGAAAGGGTAAGGCATTCATTAGCAAATTCGGGAGAAATTGCCTCGACACTCAATTGAGCGGCATCTTTGACATGAATATATTCTCTTTTCTCTTCCCCCGTTCCAGGATATGTGATGGTACCCTTTTTTATGCCCTGATTAACATACCTTTTTAGTCCATTCCAAGGCTGAGCTCTGGGCCCATACAGGGAACCGTATCTCAAAATAGTGTATTCTAGTCCATTATGTTCGTGATAGGTCTCCATGATCGATTCCACAGCTTGTTTGCTGGCCCTGTAAAATGAACCTTTATCACTATAAACATATATGGTTGAAGCAATCAGGAGCCTTTTTATTTTTGCCTTGTAACAAGCTTCGATAATATTGGCGCTACCCATTATGTTATTTTCCAGTGTTTCTTTTGGGTTGTTCGCAGCTTCACCCAAGTCAGCCATGCCTGCTAGATGATAAACATATTTTGCTCCTTCAATTGCTTCTTGCACTAGCTTGGGGTCTAGAATAGACCCTATTATCATTGTTTGGGAAGGTTGAATCCATTTAGAAGCATTAATATCTAAAATGACCACCTCATATCCCAATTGGGAAAGGTGATCAGCAATATGGCTCCCCAAAAAACCGGAGCCACCTACGACAACTACTTTTTCATTTTTATTCACCGACAAACCTTCCACGCGTCAAAGCGGTGAGATAGATCACCAAGTTTTTCCATTCCCAAGTCGGCCATATTGCTTCGATCCGCCTGATAGTAGGACCAAAAAATATCTTCCTTATAATTTTTCCGATAGGATCCGCCTTCAAGGTTTTTTACGTTTTTAAAACAAGGTTTTAAAGTTGCCTCAACCTCTTCCCAAAAAGGAGCACTCTCATTCCCCTCAATTTCTACAGGCCCAACACCAACTCTAGTCCGCAACATATTTATGTAGGCCGAGTTAACATTTTTATATCTATAGTTGCCATCATCAATAGCGACAATCCCTCCATCCATCATTAAAGGGCACACGGCTGAGATTTCTCCCCTCAAGTTATTCCAAGTATGATCACTGTCAAAAAACCCCAGGCACACTTTTTTCCCAAGCTCTGAAAGTAAAGGGATTCCCACATATTCAGATTTGCTATCATAGGCCACATATTTCCAGTGGTTAAAGATATTCTTTTCCGAAAAATGTTTCATTAAAGTGTCCGTTAAAAGCCCTCTTAAGTACGAAAGTTTTGTGGAACTTATATCCCACGTATACAATTCAATGTCCCATTTAAGGGCAAAGTAAAGAAGCACAACTGTGGAGGCCCCACTTCCCGTCTCCACAATAACCGTCTCCGCTTTATTTGAGATTGCGCCTTCCTTTTCCAAGGAGAGCAGCAGCTCATAAAGCGCAAGGTATTCTGAGTCAGGAATACCATTTGGCCACCGCGGCAACATCCGCTTAATAGTCAACAGCCATTTCTCGGGATCGTTCTCTATTTCTTCAGGCGTACCAAAATAAAAGTCGTACATTAAAATATCCTCACAGCCAATCCCCACCGGTAATGGCAAACATTTGCCCAGTTATGAATTGCGACCATCCTGAAAGCAGGTAAATTATTAATGCTGCCGCTTCTTCAGGTTCTCCGCCTCTTCCAAGGGGGATCAGTCGAATCCGGTTCATAATGTCCTCTTCTGTCTTATCTTGCCACCGAGAATGGAACCCTGTTTTAATAAACCCTGCCCGCACCCCGTTTACAAGAATTCCTTTTTTAGCTCCTTCACGAGCCAAACCCTGCACAAGGCATTCTATGCCCCTTTTTGCCACACCGTAAGGCAATGAGGTTGGGCTTCCTCCGTGCAAAGCGGACTCGGTACCAATTAAAACCACCTTTCCCCCGCTGTCTCCCATCAGGTCCATAGCAGCTCGGGAAAGAAAAAAAGGAATGCTTAAGTTTAAATTTATATCGTCATTCCACTCACTTTCCGTTAGGTCCTTCCAATGGGCAGACCTTGAAATTCCGCCACATAAAACCACTAAAAGATTAACTCCTTTAGCCTGTTCGGCAAAATTATTGACCAAGTCTATGCAATCTTTTTCATTTTTCAACGGCCCCTGCAGATCTAGTATCTGATGAGAAGTATGAGAATCAACAGAAACAGGCTCCCCAAACACTCGATGAGCCCCGATACAAGACTCTGGCCCAGCCAATAAAAGATCGATTAAAGCCCGGCCCATTCCTCCACTAGCTCCAACCACTAGTAATTTCGAACCTTTTTCTATTTGAGGACACCAATCAGGAAATTTTTGAGCATTCATCCTAGGTAATGTCTTTTCAAGACTAAATAACTTGCTTTAGCCGAGTCTATGGGGTCGCTCTCAGAAATCATCCTTTGTTCTGCAGAAACAAAACCTTTATACCCAATATTTTTCAAAAGGTTCCCTAAGAGGAAATGGTCAATTTCACCAGAACCACCGAGCACCCCCAAACCAGGGTCGTTGGCATGATAATGTTCCAAAAAAGGTGCTGCGCATTCAAAAATTTCAGGCCTAACCTCATCAGCTTCTGTAAGGGCTTTCGCATCCAAATGACCTCTAAGCTCCTTCCGATTTACGGACTTAGTGATTCTCAGAGCATGAGCGGCTGAATTAATATAATCCGATTCACTTTCACCCAATGCCTCAATTACGAAACAAGTACCATGTGAAGATATTCTCTCCGCCAAGGCTTCGAAAAAAGATATCGTAAGCTTATCAGCCTCATCAACAGATAAACCGTTTCGCCTTCTGGCTGGAGGAGACCCAAAAACCAATGTCTTTCCTCCTAAGTCTGCACACAAACTTGATAGATGAACCAGATAATCCATTGTCTTGTTCCTGACCTCCTCACCTAAGAAAAGCCCCTTGTCGGGCTGGTCAAAAAACAGGGAGTGTAAACCTATAACTTTCAATCCGGCATTCTCTACAGACTGTCTATAAGATTCGATCTGGGAAAATCGCACATTTTCCGTTTGTGTCCATACCCTGCTAGGGGCAATCTCTATCCCCAAAAAACCGAGTTCCCTGATTGCTGAGAGTTCCCGTGTATGATCATAAGGAGGAAGGGAGATATTTGAAATTGCAGGTTTCATAAGATCATTTGGTCAAAAATGATTTGTGGCAAAGCTGTCAAGCTCAAAGGCTTCAATAATTCTATCATGCGTGGGCTCGGTGAAGAAAGATTTAACATATTCCGCACCTACTTTAGAAACCTTGTCACGGTCAGAGCGTATTGAGTTTTCATAATGATCGATTAACTCTTCAATTTCCTTAATATTCTCAGCCTTTTCCCAAATAATGCCACGACCAAATTCAGGTAAGTAATTATGAGAAAATATAGAAGGGCTGTCAACAACAATGACCGGAACACCCAAGCAGGCTGCCTCGAGCAACGAGCCTGTTGCCTGCCCAATCACGACCCGACATTTCCCAAGGCATTCATAAAGCTCGTCTTCAATAATTTCAACATTGCCACGAAACTGCTTCTTGTAATGCAGAATGTTAGTGGCCGGATGAAACTTAACCTTCAATTTGAATCGCAACGAAAGATCGTTGACTATAGTGACCAAACTATTTAATTCATTTTTCCAGTAAGGCATCAGCACCACAATATCGCCAGCTTTATCAGTGCGCACATGACTCTTGTAAATATGGCCATATCTCAACGAGGGGCCAATCTGGAAATTTATCTTGCTTTTTTTGGGTAGATAAATAGGCCCATTGACTAAAACCTTATCAGGAACAAGGTTAAGCCCTATTTCACCTTCGTCAGGAAGTATGGTGAAGTAAGTAAAAGGCCAAATGAATAATTGAGAACCAAATATCTTAATCTTTCCTGGAACTTCTCTCAACCCTAAGTAGAAAGTCTTGTCAGCAGGCTGGTTTTCATACCAGCTGATACACTTAATGTTATCGGCCGACAAGCGAGACAAACGCTGGCCATAAAAAAACCGCAAATAAACCGATGCGGTAGCTCTGTCCATGGTCTCCCAGAGTGCATAGGAAATAAATCGCTCTTCCCTGTTATTTCCCAGCGTTTTAATCAACTTCACAAGCGAGAAGGGATAGGTAAATAAGTAACCTATAAGGCCGCAATAATCACTGGCCTGCAGCAATTGAAATTCCGTCAACACAGGCCGGCTATTATCCTTCAACAGCTTAAGCGCTCGATAAATTTTTAAAGGGCTGAGAAATGCCGAGAATCTAGGGGTGTACGCATAGTCTATATTTTTTTCTTTTAAGACATCCTCAATTCCAGAAAAGTGAAAATCGGTATAATCCTTTTCATGGATAATCTTATCTACGAAAAAATAAATATCTATCAGAACAAGTTTATCCTTAATCTTTTCTAAAGGGCATTGTTGGCCCGAAAAATAATAAGCGATAAGCTTTGCTAAATAATTTAAGAGCCATAAAAAGTTTTTGGCGTAAAAAAAGATTATTTTTTTAACCGCATACCAGAAAGTTACCTTTTTCGCCTCCCCCCCCTCTATGTATTTCTTTAAAAAGTCTCCAGACACTGGAATTTTGGCAAGGACATCATTTGCCAGCAGCACTTTATTCTTATAAGCGCGCTGGTTTATTTTCGAAAACACCCGATAAAGATTTCTAAACTTTGGATCTAATATGGACAAATAGTCCGAACTACCCAAGTCATCCAGATTTGCCCTATCCATGCTACGTCCCTTCGAAAAATGCCTAGGTCAAGTTAAATAGAAAATCTGCAGACACGGGAAAGACTAATGAAGAATATAGTTATTACCGACAAACCATTTTTCAACTTCTAAAAAATCACGCATTCGTTGAACATGAGGATCAAAAACAATCAATGAATCATCGGCGTTTTTTGATATCGCTAGAAACGGGACGCCAAAGGCGGCTGCCGCTTCATAATCCGATCTGGCGTCACCAAAAAACAAACACCGATCAGGAGCAAACTGGAATTTGTCAAAAACGTATCTCAGGTTGTCCTTTTTACTGCAAGGGGCACCTAATATCTCTTTGAAATATTTCAACCAGCCTCTTCTTCTCACAATCAGCTTTAACTCTTCCACCGGAGTTCCCGAGTTCACAAAACATGGGGTTGAAGAGCTGTGTTTGTCCAGGAATTTACTTACGCCCTCAATTTCTTTTGATGCGAGAACCTCATCCACCACTAAGCGGGAAAACTTTTCCGTTAATTTGTCCAACTCTTGCTGTGAAAGTAACTCCCCCAAAAAATCCTTGTAATAAATACGAAACTTCTCAAACCTCGACATTCCCCCGTTTTCCAAATGGTGGGCCTCTACCTTACGAACCACATCGGAACCGTAAGGCTCGAATATTTTCTTATACGCCCGAGTTTTAACATCCACAGAGTCCACCAGGACACCATCAAAGTCAAAAATTAAAGCGTCTACATTGAGCCTAGTCGGCAAAAAATCAGTTGTGATCATTTAGGTTTCTTCCTTCAATCTTTCGGAAGAGTGCCCGCAAAATCATTTTGGGTAACGCCATTAAAGTCTGTTTGATGCCTAACCCGCCCAAGGCAGCGCGTTTTTCAAAAAGTTCCGGGTGCACAATTGCAAAAGGCAAAGAGTTCTTATCTCTCTCTTTTTGTAGTTCTGGGTGGCTATCTAAATAGTCACGGTGCACATAAATGAATGTGTTTTGGGCAAACCAGAAGGCAACCTTTTTATTGCTCCAAACTTTTCCCCTAATGCAGTCAATTGCCAGATAGTTTCTCTCCTTGAAAAGGTCTGCCCAATAATCTTGCCACTGCTCGTTAATGTGCTCAACCCCCCCCTGGAAAGGAATCGCAGAAGAAAACAATATAACCGGCCCCAAATTCGTTAATGACTCGACAAAAGTACGAGAGGTTTTTTGCGGCAGATGCTCGGCAACCTCCAAAGAAACTACCAAATCGAATTTCCTGTCCAATCTTACAGGGGCGGCCAGATCGCAGGGCACAAATCTCTCCTTAGGAAACAGGATGGCCTCCCTATCAACATATTCCCCATCCAACCCCAGTACATTCTGGACCCCATGCTCCTGGAACACTTTGATCCAGGCGCCAGTCCCACAACCCACGTCAACTACGCTTTGAGGCCGAATCAAATCAACAACAAGGGGAACAATTTCTCTAGCAGACCGCAGAGATTCTACTTTGATATTTTCAAAGAAACTTTTATTGTAAGTTTTTGTAGTGTCCATTTATCAAATCAACAGGTGGGAGATAAGAAGTTAATTGAAAGAACGATAAACTAAAGAGTTATAAAAAATCATTTTTTCAGGTCGTCATAGGGGGATCGGGTCTCAGAAAAACCATGCCGGTCAAGCCAAAATTTAACTCCAGGTATCTGCCATTCATAATCCACATCGCAACCGGCCTCCTGATAAAGCGGGTAAATATTCCGCCCCATCCATTTTTGAGGCAACAAACCATCTTGGAGATTTTCCAGGCAACGTGGACGAACAATCGAAAGCCCCATATCAGCAAATAATACATCACCCTGAGAATCGCGATCACAATTAAGGGTTTTAGGGTCTCCAAAGGTCTCAAAAGGAACGAAGGGTTTCAATAATCCCTTTTCGTCAACTTTACGAGCTCTCAGGGGTGACCACATATTATATTTTGAGACTGTTACGGCAGAATCATAATGAGGGTTTTCCCGCAGAGACCTTATCCCTTCACTGACAACCCCTGAGGTCACTGTGGGCGCATTGCAAAACAATAATACTATCAGTTCAATCGTTTCGCTTGGATTTCGCGCTTGAATTTCCCTGTATGCATGAACGTAGGCATCTTCACCTAAAGCTTCTTTTGTAGCAAGTTCCCTGGGTCTCTCAATCACTTCGACATTAAGGCCCCGAGCTATATCCATCAGGGCAGGGTCATCGGTTGACAAATAAATCTTGTCCACCTCAGGGGTGTTGATCGCCACATTCATCGGATACCAGGCGAGCGGTCGCCCAAAAACTTTGTAAGTATTTTTTCCTGGGAAGCCAATACTTCCTTTGCGCCCAAGCAAAATCGCTGCAATCAATTCATAATCCTCCGGTCAAATCACCACACACCGATTACAGGGGGAGCAATGCGAGCGCTGTTTGGATAAATGTTTTTGTCGAAGAACCATATAGCTCTCGGAACGCCACAAGTCGTTCAATCTCGACACAGAAGCATTTCCAACACTCATCGTTGACTTGAAATCACTATCACAAGGATTTATCGCTCCATCCCACCAAACGAACATCCGCCGCCATAAATCGGAACAAGGTTGGGTCACATCGTTGATCGGTTGATCGTATGTGCTTTCCCACGGATTGTAATTGACAAAGGCTACCTGATCAACCCACTCCCCCCAAAATTTTTCCATTTGACTCAAGTCGTCCGCCCCGGGGAACTTTACTCCAGAGACACGAGTTATGGTCCGGTTTTGTGGATAATGTTTACTCTTGATATCATGAAAGCGTTGAATATTTTTAGCAACACGTTGAAGGTTGCCATTCACTCGCAGTTGGCTGTAGGTGGGTTCTGAAGCGGCATCGGCAGAAAAAACTAGAGTGCTTACTTCAGCCTGCAAAATAGCGTGGCACTTTTCTTCATCTAAAAACCAAGCATTAGTGTTTAGTTTTAATGCGAGAAATTTGTTTGCGGTATAGGCCAGCATCTTGTCGATGTCGGCGCAAATTAGCGGTTCCCCGCGAGAGGCCAAAGTGACGGCTTCACAATTTCCTTCCGCCTGATCTATTATGTTCTTAAACAATTCAAGAGACATCATCCCCATCATGCCATTGCTCTTTTGGGTAAATTCATCATCGACCTGGTAGCAGAACAGGCAGCGATAGTTGCAAATGGAGGTAGGCTCGATCTGCAGGCAGGGCGGAAAATCGTCCAGCTGTAGACGCTGCGGGAAGGTTTCATAACGATAACGGTAAAACAAGTATCTAGGAAGTTCCGCATCTGTCAGTCTCTTGATTTCCTCGCTATTGTATGTGTACAACGTGAAAGGAGGGGAGCCATTTTCAGGTGTTTTCAGGCCTAAAAGCTCCTCGCATGCGGAATTCAAGACAAGTTTTTCGTGATCAGACAAGTCCAGCGATGGAAGTTGATCAAGCAGGCCTTGGATCCGCGGCAGGATGTTCTTTAATGGAAGTTGATGCCGAACACCCGCAAAACTATTTTGTTTTTTATATAATGAAGTCTTGGAGGACATAAGGGAGTTGCAAATGAAATAAGGATCCTGTGAATTTTAAATCTCTCAAGGTGCTAATACTTTTTCTGCTGTCATCTTACGAAGGTATCAAGCTAAACGTATCGCTAGGTATGAATTGCGAGTTTTTTTGCGTTATCCCAATGGATATAGGGGGTCAGAGCCTTGGCTTCAATCTGGTCGCGTGATTTGTGAGGTCAGATAACATAATCTTGGGTTCTGAGCCTGAATCTAGCTTTGCTGGCATGGTATTTAACCAGACTGATAACGATTTGTCAAAATTTTTACCCCTGTGACAAATAAGGGCTTAGTCAATTTTCGCCTTCAATCTGCCAGCTAGGGCAGATCCTAATGTTAGCGCCCCACTGTAGCAAGGTGGAATATAAAAGTCATCCGTACTTTCATTAAAAAGGTGGGGATAATATCAGAGCTCTAGCATTCCAAAGACCTGTAGGATCAATCGAATTTCCGCTAAAAATACTGGCAATAATATGCGCGGGCATTCGATTGAAAAAATCGCAAAATCATCATGAGTTATTCAATTGCGATCGTTGGTTGTTAGGGGTTGAGTTTTTTTTGGACAGGTGCTCAGGAGTGATGGTTCAGGGCTTGAGGCTACTAGGATAGAAATAAAAGAGGTGGCACTTTTTGAGCTCAATGGTGGAAATTATCTTAAGAGCTTTTGATCTGGTATAATTTTATTTGCCATGGTAAAAGACGGTGTGGATGGACAGTGTCCTTTTGAAAGAATCTATCAATAGAGTGGCATGAAAAACCCTTCAGCTCTACCCCCCGACTGAGAATTAATCAGGATTGCCAGTACCGAATTTTACAATCACCTTTATCAATAAATAATATTATGGCGATCAAACTTGCTAGAGGAAATGATGAATCTGTTGTGGTCACCGGGGCATCAAGCTTTGTTGGGTATCATCTCTGCAAGTATTTATCAAAGTTTTGGAATGTATATGCTGTTATAAGTAATGATTTGGAGAAGTATGATGGGGTGAAGAGGATCAGGTTGGAGGATTTAGGTGGCAGGGTTAATTGGAAAGTTTGTGATATTGGGGATGAGGAATCAATACGGAAATTAATCAGAGAGGTTAAGCCTAAAATCTGGGTTAATCATGCTGGTTATGTTGTTGGTTACGCGGGTTCTGAATTTAATGTTGCAGAGGCTAATCGGTTAAATATAGCACCTCTTCGCTATGTTTATGAGGGACTTGCTGAGGTGGATTGTAGAGGGGTTATCGTAACTGGCTCTTCAATGGAATATTCAGCCGCAAAGGAGCCCTCTGTTGAGTCTGAATTGTGTGCCCCATACACGGCTTATGGATTGTCAAAGTTGGTGGAGACAATGTCAGCATGTCGTTATGCTGAAGATTTTGGAATCCCAACGCGAGTGGCACGGCTTTTTAATCCTTATGGAAAATTGGATGGCCCTGAAAAATTAATTTCTTATGTTGTTAGAATGTTGGCACGAGGAGAAGAAGTAGAGCTTACTTCCTGCTTGTTGCAACGAGATTTTATTTATATTGAAAATGTTGCCAATGCCTACCAGCTTATGTTGGATGATTTGGGTCGGGGTGGTTGGGATATATTTAATGTTTCTACTGGCAAGGCTCTTTCTTTGAGAATGGTGATTAGAGAGATAGCTCGTAAAATGGGTGCGCAGGAGAAATTGTTGAAATTTGGCGCGAGAGAAGATCGGGCGGGTGAGCCGGCGATATCTCATGGAGATTGCGAGAAAGCACGTCGGATTCTAAATTGGGATCCTGGGGAGTTTGGTGAAGGCCTTGAAAAAATGTTGGCTGACGGTTAATGTTAACGCTGTAATTGGTTTGTCAGTGTAGCAACGAGTGATGATATTTTTTAGATTGGTTTGTAGAGAGGTTTGAGGCCTTGCGAATTTTTGGGCGTGATGCCATATGAATTCTTACCGATTTGCAGCGGCACAGCGTTACAAAACCTACCGACTGTTGAAATCAAGTAGGGCTGTTTCCGATAGTGAGCGGTATTTTTTTGTTATTCCGCATAAACCTGAGCTTTAAGGTGAAGTCGAAATGAAAACAGTTATCCTTTGCGGTGGTTTGGGCACCCGTCTTTCAGAAGAAACCCAAGTCAAGCCTAAGCCTATGGTAGAAATTGGCGGGCGGCCAATCCTCTGGCATATCATGAAGATTTATGAGAGCTACGGATTTAATGATTTTACGCTGGCGCTGGGCTATAAAGGCGAAACCATAAAGGACTATTTCCTTAATTATCATGCCCTTCTTAGCGACCTGACTGTTCACTTAAAGACCGGGCAAGTTGATTTCTCTAATCCAACAGCTGAGGATTGGCGGGTGTCACTAATTGATACTGGTGCCGATACTATGACTGGTGGGCGCTTGCTACGGTTGCAGGACCATCTGCGACCCCACGGTACTTTCATGCTGACATACGGAGACGGCGTTTCTGATGTGAACTTGACGGAACTGCTGGCGTTTCATCGTGCTCATGGTAAACACGCGACAGTCACTGCGGTGCGTCCCTCAGCGCGGTTTGGAGGTATGGATATTGACGATGGCAAAGTTCTCTGTTTCAAGGAAAAACCGCAGTCGGGTGAAGGCTGGATAAATGGTGGATTTTTTGTGTTCGAACCGGATGTGTTGGACTACCTTGCGGATGATGGCACGGTGCTGGAGCAATCGCCATTAGAAAAGCTGGTTCAAGCAGGACAATTGATGGCTTATGAACACTCGGGTTACTGGCAGTGTATGGATACAATTCGCGATCGTGATGCACTGCAGTCACTTTGGAGCACTGGCAAGGCTCCCTGGGTTAAGGACTCAAAATGATTTTTTCCAATACCTACAAGGATCGACGAGTTCTGGTGACGGGTCACACCGGCTTTAAGGGCAGTTGGCTCACCGCTTGGCTATTAAAGCTGGGTGCTAAAGTGATCGGTATTTCAAAAGATGTGCCGACACAACCGGCAATGTTCGACGAACTGGATCTTGCAGGGAGAATCAAACATATCCATGCAGATACCCGTGATCTGACTGCGATGCGTGATCTCGTTGCCGTAGAGCAACCGGATTTTGTTTTTCATCTTGCGGCTCAAGCTATTGTCTCGACTTCATACAGCGACCCGATTGACACCATGACAACTAATGTTATGGGTACCATGAATATTCTGGAGGCTTTGCGGACACTTGAACATCCTTGCGTTGCGGTACTTATAACTAGTGATAAGAGCTATGACAATGTTGAGTGGGAATGGGGCTATCGCGAAGCTGACCGGTTGGGGGGCAAAGATGTCTACAGTGGTTCCAAGGGTGCTGCTGAGCTGGTTATCAGGTCTTGCCTGCATTCATTCTTCCAGAAAGGTCACCCGGTTCGGCTGGCGATTGGCCGGGCGGGTAATGTGATAGGTGGCGGTGACTGGGCTAAAGACCGTATCGTGGTAGATTGCATGCGTGCATGGAGTCAGGGCAACAGAGTCGAGATTCGGAGTCCCCAAGCCACCCGACCTTGGCAACACGTGCTGGAACCTTTGAGTGGCTACCTCACGCTGGGCCAGGCCGTGAGTCAGAAGCCGGAACTGCATGGCGAGGCCTTCAACTTTGGCCCCAGGGCAGAACAGAATCGTACTGTGGTTGAACTGCTGGGTGATCTTGGTCGACGCTGGGGTTTTGCCAATTTAGATGAAGCCTACCAGGTCACCGATAATATACCCTTTCATGAGGCAGGTCTCCTCAAACTTAATTGCGACAAGGCACTGTTTCATCTCAAGTGGGAGCCAAATCTAGACTATAATGAAACTGTTGGTTTGGTTAGTGACTGGTACACTGGTTTCTATCGTGAGAAAGCTGATATGTATGCCATGACTCAGAAACAAATTGCCTTCTACGAGAACGGTGGTGCAGAGCGAAATCGAGCATGGGCAAAATGACCTTGTCAGGAAGTATGATTGAGGGTGTGACGCTAACCGAGTTGCGTCAGATCAATGATGAACGAGGTGCTGTACTGCATATGCTTCGTAATGACGCACCAGAGTTCACTCGCTTTGGAGAGTGTTATTTCTCCGAAGTGCTTCCCGGTGCCATAAAGGCCTGGAAGCGCCACCGTGCCCAGACCCAGAATTTAGCAGTTCCTGTTGGGAGGATTCGAATGGTGATTTATGACGATCGGGAAATGTCTACGACACGGGGGCAGTTACAGGAACTGGAACTTGGTCGACCAGATGCTTATTTGCTCTTGAAGATTCCTCCAAGCCTCTGGTATGGATTCAGTTGCATCAGTAGCACTCCCGCAATATTGGCCAATTGCGCTGACCTGCCTCACCAGCCGAAAGAAAGCGAGCAGCGGCCAATGAATGATCCTGATATGCCTTTTGATTGGGAATAATATGTCTTGTGTCCACATCTGCTCAATGCAACCAGCGGCTATTTCCCCAAAATATGCAACGCTATCAATTTGTTCAATAAGATAAGCTCACATGAACTCCCCTAAGGTTTCTGTAATCATAAATTGCTTTAATGGAGAAAATTTTCTCCGAGAGGCGATGGCGAGTGTCTTTAAGCAAACCTATGACAATTGGGAATTGATTGTATGGGATAATGGCTCTACGGATGCCACCCCGGATATTGTGGAGAGCTTTGGAAGCAGGGTGAGGTATTTTCGTACTGAAACAACCTGCGTAATTTATAAGGCGCGTAACCTTGCTTTGGCAGAAGCAAGAGGTGAGTTTATTGCTTATATTGATCATGATGATATTTGGCACCCTCCATATCTGGAGAAAATGGTGCCTCTGTTGGAAGGAGATAAAGAGCTTGGCTTGGTATTTACAAACCCGCAGCGAATAGATGAAAACGGGCGAGTCTGGGGAAGGTTTTCAGATGATGTGAAATTTTGTCGGGGTCATGTTTTTTATCAAATGCTGGAAGATTCGTTTGTGCCTCATCCTTCGGCTGTTATCTTCAGAAAATCCATGCTTCTTGCTGAGGAAGGTTTCAATGAAGAGTTGCAGTCCGCTGGAGATTTCGAAATTAATTTAAAAATAGCAAAGAACTATAAAATAGATTTTATCGAGGAATCGCTCACTCAATGCAGGCATCATAATGCAAGTGTAACAAATAATTATTCCAAATGTTTTGAGGAAACCAGAGCAGTGCTCAAAAGTGTAGTCTTAGACTGTCCGGATATAGAGCCCTATTATAAAAACAGGGTTGCTCGCAGAATGTTTATATCGTATGCCTCGGAAGCAATATTGCGAATTCGAAGTGGAGAGCCGTTTATGGCTTTTGCTTCTATTTTGAAGGGGCTAAAGGAAATTCGGTTCAATGTGATATTGTTGATGTCTGTAGTTTACAGGAGTTTTTTGAAGCGAAGGGTGAGAAGGTATTTTATAGGTTGGATGATGAGGCTTGGGTTTAGGTAAGATTGTCGTAGATGTTTTTTGTATGTGGGGAGGCAAATAATTTGATTTCCCTTTAAGTCTTTATTTGAGAATTATGTTTTTCAAGGTGCTTGAATGCTTTTAGTTACTGGAGGATGTGGTTTTATAGGGTCGAGCCTGATTAAGTCTTTATTGGGTCGAGATGAGTTTGCAAAAATAAGAGTCCTTGATGATCTGTCCGTAGGTAGCAGGCACGACCTTAAGGAAGTTTGCGATTTCAAGGAATATGAAATTGGTCAGGGGTTGAGCCCCAAGGCAGATAAGGGACATCCTCAAGTCGAGCTTGCCGTTGGCAATATTAGAAGCTTGGAAACATGCATCGGAGCCTGTGAGGGGGTTAGTGCGATTGTTCATCTTGCGGCTAACACGGGAGTTGGCCCGTCCATAGAAGACCCGATGCAAGATATGCAAACTAATGTGATAGGAACATTTAACATTCTGGAGGCGGCGAGACGAAAAAATATTAAAAAGGTTATCTTCGCATCCTCTGGAGCTCCCTTGGGAGATGTGACTCCGCCCATTAATGAAGAAAAAGCTCCAAAGCCCCTCTCTCCGTACGGGGCGAGCAAACTTGCGGGAGAGGGCTATTGCTCTGCTTATGCAGGCTCATTCGGCCTGCAAACAATTGCTCTTAGGTTTGGGAATGTTTATGGACCGCGTTCGAAGCATAAGGGCAGTGTGGTGGCGAAGTTTATTAAAGGTGTTCTAAATGGAGAGCCTTTAGAAATCTATGGTGATGGCAATCAAACAAGAGATTTTATTTTTATTGATGACTTGATTGATGCGATAGCGCTTTCGTTGAAGGCGAAAGGTTTGGGTGGGGAAGTTTTTCAAATTGCTACACATAAGGAAACCACAGTCAATGAAATCGCCATTTTTTTGAAACAAATTTTCGAAACAAATGGACTTCAAAATATAGAGATTCTTTACAGAGATTCTAGAGTGGGTGATGCTAAAAGGAATTATTCGGATATATCAAAAGCAAAAAAACTATTGGGATACTCCCCCAAGGTGCCTTTGGAGAAAGGGTTGAGGCTTACTTTTGACTATTTTTTTCTCAATAGGGGGGGGTAAGTGTTCATCAATTCAGGGCAACCTCAAAAAAATTGATTGAAAACTTTGTGTTTTTTTTATTAGCCCTGGCTTAGAGGCGTTTGGTTGATGGCCTCTTTATTGATTTGAACTATGTTCTCTGGTTTGGGACTTTCTTTTCCAAAACTCAAGAAGAATAGCCATAAATATGGCCAGTTCAAAACTAAAAAGAGCTGCAAAGCAAAAATTGACGAGCATGGGTGACGGGGTTGCATTCGCTGGGGCCTCAGCCCTGTATTTAATTTTTAGCTTGAGCGGAATTGACAAAACTATTTTTTCAAGTTCTTTCATTTTGCCTTCATAAGAGGCCATTTTAAAAATGCTGAGATTTTCTTTAGTATAATATTCTGGGGTGAAACGTTTCTGCCAATTTCCTAGTTCAGAGCTATTTTCTATAACCGCCGCGATAAGATTGTGGATCTCCACGGAAAGGGCATGTAGCTCCTTCTTAGTCGCTGCTATTTGTTCTGCAAGCAAATGTTGGTCTGGGGCTTTGTTGAATGATTCTAGCCGAGAAATAACAGATTCCCATTGAGACTGGTATTTGCTGATTTGATCGTTAAGGCTGGTTATGAGTGCCACTTTAGAGTCTTTATAGGCTTTTAAAAATTGAAAATCTGATTCAGGATCGAAAGGGGTTAGGTCACTCTGTGATTTTAAATAGTCGGTAGAATTTTTAAGTCTCTTTTCAATGTCTTTGACAACCTTGTCTTCTTCTAGCTTGCTTGTTTCAATTATTCTGTCGATGATCACATTGGCTATTTGGGTGATTAGCTCAGGATTTTCTCCCTTTACGGTGATTAGCATTACCGTTTCACCTTGCTCTAGCCTGACTCTCTGTTTGATCATGCTTTTGAGTTCAGATGCCGTTTTGAAGTTTCCCGTGCCCTCCTCATTTAGTGCTAGTTTTTTGATGACAAAATTTAACATGTCGGAAGACGTCACCATTTCCAAATAATTATTCAATAAGATGGTTTTGTGGGTCTGTCCTTCAATGTCTTCCCATGTTGGAGGCGTGTTTCTCTCTAAAGGCTCTGTCCTTTTGGTTGACAATATTCTATGTGGATTGGAAAGAGGGAGCTGTACAATTTTTGCTATAACCTCATAGTGAATTGGGTTATAGGCAGTTATCAATAGCCCTATGACAGATCCAACGAGCGTTGCTAGAGAAATCAGCTTTTTCTGTTTCCAAATGGCGCCAGGGATATCAAGTAATTTTTCGTCTTGTATTTGCATCAAAAGGCCTCACCAGAAATTGTTGTCAGATATGTCAGCTTGGAGATTTTAGTTGATGTTGAAATGAAGATGCCTTGAATATGATTGGCTAGGTTTTAGTTTAATCTCAGCGAACTTCTTGCTGGTTCGCAAAGAGTTCTGACGCTGCCGGAGGAATATTTCTATGAATAAATCTCGACCAAGATTTATTTCCAGCTAAAGACTAGTCCTTTGGTGAATATATTTCAAGCATAAGTTGAGCAATACTAGTTTTGATGTTTTGATTTCTTCTCTGTAATGTTAGGGAATTTTATCTTCTTGTCGCTCCACCTGCTTAAACCTTTGTTGAGACTCTGGACCCTGAGGGGCGGGGTCCAAGGCAAGCCGCGAGCTCTTGAGGAGCGTGGTTTGAATGGAAATACCAGTGGACTCATGGGATAATTTCTGGCAAAATCTGAGCAACTAAATATTGTTGCGAGGCAGGAGTTAAAATACATGATTGTCTATTCATCCTCTATCCCAGTAAATCATATAATTCCAAAACGCTTTGCGAGCCAATCTTATTCGCTGCTCTGCTTGCAAGTATAGTTTTCAGTTTGCTATCGAAGAACGCCTTTTCAAAAAAATACCCTTCATAATAAGGAACTGGTAGTCGTGATAATTTTTTGGGCATCATTTTTTTTGCTATTTTATGTTTATGCTGGTTATTTTCTGGTGCTCTATGCGTTAACATGGGTTTTGGAAAAGAAGCCAGAGGGGATTAATGATGGCCGCGTGGCTCTACCCTCGATTTCAGTTATCATTGCTGCTTATAATGAAGAGCTGGATATTTCATGCCGGATAGAAAACCTTCTTGCCTTAAACTATCCTAAAGATAAACTGGAAATATTGATAGCGTCTGATGGCTCTAACGATCAAACTGTATCTAAGGCGTGTCAATTTAGCGATCAGAGGCTGAGGATATTGGAATATCCCATTCAGAGAGGCCGGGCGGCTGTCCATAATGATTCTGTGGCGGAAGCGAAAAATGAAATTCTTGTTTTTTCCGATGCGGGCTCAGAGTTTTCTGGCGAATTCTTAATGCTTGTTGGTGAACATTTCTCAGCGAATAGTAATGTGGGGTTTGTTGTTGGTAATTTGGTTTTTCGGAAATCAAAATCCGTTGTTGGTCTCTCATCCATGATCTATTGGAAGTTTGAAACGGCTCTCCGGAGAATGGAAAATCGATTAGGTATTTTGTCGACCGCATCGGGGTCTTGCATGGCTGTTAGAAAACAATTATGGCAAAACCTCGGGAAAACAGATGATGTTGATTTTGTCACGCCATTGCAAGTGGTCTCAATGGGATATCGTGTGGCTTATTTGGAAAAAGCTATAGCCTATGATGATGTTCCGGATGGTTCTTCGTTCCAAAATCAGTTTCGAGTTCGTGTAAGGATGACTTCCAAGAACCTTATGGGAACTCTTGGTGCTTGGCGTTTGGCAGAGTGGTTTAAGCATCCTATGGTTACCTGGGGTTTATTTTCCCATAAAATTTTTCGTTGGTTGTTCCCATACTTCTTTTTGATTTCTTATTTTTCCTGTTTTTTTCTTCTTTCGGAAGGTCTTATATATAAGTGTGTATTTGCCGTTGAAACAGGCGTTATTCTTTTGGTGTGTATTGGTTGTATTGCCGAACTGAAAAATCAGCGCATCCCTGTAGCATCGCATCTATTTAGTTTTTCTGTGGCCAATGCGGGAATGGCTATTGGGGTTGTGAAGAGTTTGATGGGCAGAGCTCCAGCCATTTATGATAATAAAGAAAATGCCCGTGATTGATATTTGTGAGGATCTTTGGTGATTAGATCTGAGAATAAAATCGTTTAGGTTGTGAATCTTTCCGGTGTTCTATTTGAGCTATTTCAGAAACATTGGACGACCTTACTTGGCACCAGCATCTGCTAACCAGTTCCTGCTTTTAAGAGCACTTAAGCTATAATTTGGGGAATCAATGACTCTATCCAAAGTGATGACAATATGGGAAAAACTGTTTCTGACTTCCTTTGCTATCGTGGGGTTTACAGGCCTGATTCTTACATATACCTGCTACGATAGTATTGTGAATATTTTTGGGGTTAAAGCCTGGGTGCTGGGCTACCTTTATTTATTTGTTCTTTTATATTTTGCTTGTTTTTCATCTATCAGGAAACATGCTCTTGTCATTGTATTTACAGTCTATAGCATTTTATTTTATCTGAATAGTTGGTTTTACCACTTTTATAACCCGGAAGGATTATATCTTGGTCGCACGTTCCGTGCTCTTATGTCTTGGGATTATGAATGGGGTCTTATTTATTTGATAGTCTGTACTTTGGTGGTGTTTTACGCAATCTCGCTTTCTGACTCCATCTTTAAGGTCAAATGGAAAACTCAAAGTGATTTGGAACAGGTGAGTCCGGTAAAATCCTTTAATTTGATTTTATTATTCTTGGTTCTGGCAATTATCACACAATTATATTTGCGTTATTATGGAAATGCAGGGGAAGCTTTTACATCCCGTAATTTAGAAGAACTTGTTGTTGGTGGCGATCGATTGTACAAGCTGCTTGTCACGGGGGCGATGATTTTATCAGAGCCCGAAGTGCTATTTCTTGTTTTCGCAAGTTTCGTTGCTTGGAATTATAAGCTTGATAATACTTTTAAGCTTACTTCTATGATTGCTCCGATTTTGATTGTATGCGTTGCAACGGTTTTGTTGGGTAGTCGAGCAGGAATTTACCAGATTGCGATAATTTGCTTGTGTGTGTTTGTCGGTTTTGAGTTCTATAGGTTTAGAGATTATAAAGTTCCAAAAAAGTTTTATGTGTTTTTATTGGCGTTGGTGATATTCCTGCCAAGCTTTTTTTATGTGGCCACTACGCTTAGGTCATTTATTTATGAGGATGGTGGGTTTTCAAGATTAGACAAGGCCAGATGGGAACAAAAAGCAAAGTCGTCTTTTTTGAAGCAAAGTCCTTTAAGCTCAATGCTGAGAAGGTTGAGCTCGTGGGATTCTTTTATATTGATAGTGAGTAAAAACCAATTCATCGAACCAAGCGAAGTTATAAATTGGGAGCAGACTTTGAAAGTAACTGTCGATCAAGTCGCTCCTGGGACCGTTTTTGGGTCGCATTGGGCAACGCAGCGAAACTTTGGTTTTATCTATAATAACGATAAGCTAAGGGGGGCTCAATTTGCCAGCCATGGATACACCTTTGGTTTCTTCGGGATTTCTCATATTATGTTTGGAGCTTTCGGAGCGCTTTTCTTTATCTTTATATTTGTCTTTATGTTTGGGGTTTTGTGGCATTTTTTTGGTGTATGCCGTATGGGAGGATTTTACAGGTCCATATTGCTATTGATGTTTTATAGGTCGATGGACAATTTTGGTTTTGACTATATGGTGGCAAGCAATTTCTACTTTGTCCATATTTGGTTTGTTTTAACGTGTGGTTTCTATTATTACTATTATTTAAGAGCGAAAAACGATAACCCTTCTTTGAATGCTTCCGAGTTGCAACAAGCTGGATAATTTTTCTGGTTCTTGAAAAGAAATTTATTTAAATAGGTTCTTGATGAAAGTTTTATACCTTGGACATGCAGGTTTTAGGGTGACAAGCCAGTCCGGCCATTCTCTTGTTATGGATCCGTGGTTGTCCAAGGGCGGGGCTTTTCTGAAATCATGGTTTCAATTCCCAGAAAATCATTTTCTCACTGATCTGGTTTCTGAGATGAGCCCAGAAAAGGACATTCTCTATATTTCTCACCATCATAGGGACCACTTTGATCGGCAATTTCTCGAAAAATTGGACAAAAGAATTCCTGTGATTGTTCCTTGTTTTGATCGCAAGCATTTCATAAAAGAGCTTGAAGGTATTGGGTTCCTAAATATTAAACAGCTTAATGCGGGGGAACTTTTTGAGAGGCACGGATTTCGGGCCAGGCTTTTTATTGATGAGAGCTACTCTAACGAAGACTCTGGTATCCTAATTGAGTCAGATGGAGTTAAGTTTCTCAATATGAACGATTGCCGCGCCTACGATACATTAGACATTGACGAAATTCAGCCTATTGATCTTTTTACCATTCAGTTTTCTGGAGCCTCATGGTTTCCTTGCGTCTATGACCATACTCCGGCTGAGAGGGCGCGGCTTATTACAAAAAAGAATGCCAATAAATTTATAAACGTTCGCAGTTTAGCGTTAAAAATAAAACCAAAGTTATATGTTCCGTCTGCTGGGCCCGCATGTTTTTTGGATGAAGGACTGCAACCGTTTAATTTTTTGACTCCTCCTCCTTTTCCAGACGCCAGCCAATTCTTGCCATTCGTTAGGGAGGCTGGTATCCCGGCAGAATATATTTTTCCTGGAGACTATATTCTTTTGAGTGAGGGTGAAACCCCTGAAGTTGAACCAGAGGGTCGATTTAATTCGGACCTATATAACAATAAGTCTTCTTATGTTAAGGAATATGCATCTCGTTTTTCTGGAAATGCTATCTTGCCGAGTGCCCCGGCGGATCAGTTTGATCGACTTTTGGGGGAGCTGGATAAAAAACTAAAGGCATTGCAAAAGCCGCTTAAATCGCAACATAGAATATGTGTTACTTTGAGAAACCGCCCGGAAAGAGATGACAAAAGCATAGTTCTGGATTTATTCCAAAGGACTCTTGTGGAAGTTTCCTCACCTCCTGCCAAGGCTGTCTACCATTTTCAAATCGAAAATCAAGTGATGTCTGAATTCTTGTCGTCAGGTAGTTTGTGGGATGAATTCATGCTGAGCTTGAGGTTTAAGATTCACCGCAACCCTGATCATTTTAATACCGTGGTCTTGGATTTTATGCGGCTAGAAGCAATCGATCTTCATTTGTATCCGAGACAAAAACAAAAAGGCCGGATATGCGTTAGGCGCAATGCGGAAGTTTATGGAGTTGATCGATACTGCCCCCATCAAGGAGGGGATTTGACTAATGCGGTAATAGTTGGGGACGAGCTTATATGCCCTCGGCATGGCTGGCGGTTTGATTTGCAAGAGGATGGAATGTGTGTTGAAAATAATACTTCTATTAACGCTGTTCGGTTAGGCGCAGATGAGAAGAATGCCGAGTGAGAGTTAAAAGGCAAATGCCGAAGAATTGTTCGATTGATAATGAATAAATCTGCTGCGAATAATATCATTAGTTAGGAATGTTTTAGGAAGTATTAACCTTTGCGGATTGTTTGCACATAGCTATGAAATTCACCATCCTTTCTCACGCTGGTCTCATTGTTGAGCATCAGGGGATTCAATTGCTTTCTGACCCATGGTTTACGGGGAGTTGTTATTGGCGGTCATGGTGGAATTATCCCCCTGTTGCCGAAGATTTGATCCAGAAGTTAAAGCCGGACTTTATTTATCTCACACACATTCATTGGGACCATTTTCAAGCGCCCTCTCTGAATAAATTCTCTAAAGACGTCAAGTTTATTGTCCCTAAGGGAAATAATGATCGAATGAAGAAGGACCTAAACTACTTGGGTTTTAAAAATGTGCAAGAGATTAAGCATGGGCAGGCATTGAAACTTGGCGATGATTTTTCAATTGTGTCGTACCAGCAATTTTTTACCAATCTGGACAGTGCGTTGATAATTGAAGGTGGGGGGGTAACGCTTTTCAATATGAATGATTGCAAGCTGATGGGGTCCCCGCTGAAGCAGGTTTTAAGTAATCACCCAAACATTGACTTTACATTTTGTTCGCATAGCTCGGCCAACTCAAGGCAAAGCTATGAGGTGATTGATGATTCCTCCGCGCCAGTAGATAATATCGAGATGTATGCGGAAAATTTTTCCTGTTTCGTTCGAGCTACTGGGGCGGAGTATGCGATTCCCTTTGCCAGTAATGTTTGCTTGTTGCATGAAGAGTCATTTCAATACAATAAGTATGGTCAGTCTCCTCAGGAAATAGAAGAGTATTGGAAAAGAAATAAAATTCTAAGCCCCAAATTAGAAGTAATGGTTTCGGGGGATTCGTGGTCGAGGGAGGGTGGATTCGATATTAGGCATGACAACTGGTTTGAGGGCCGTGATGAAAAACTAATCAAATATCAAAAAGAGAAAATGGAAGTCCTGGAAAAGCAGAAGGATCTGGAGTCTGCTGTTCATATTCAATTGGAAGATATTCAAGAGTATTTTTCTGAGTTTTCTCAGGCTTTGCCCTTTTTTGTCAGGTACATATATAAAAACCATCCTTTTGTGCTTGTTTTGAAATCTGGGGAAAAGATTTGTAAATTTCTTATAAATTTAAATTCAGGTTCCGTTGAAGTAGTTGCTGATATTGATGATCAGAGACACCCTTTTCAAATTCATACTAGTGCCTTTATATTTAAGCATTGTATGGATGTGGGTTTGTTTTCACAGTTGGGTATCAGCAAGAGGGCTAGATACCGAGTGACGAAAAAGGAGATGAAATATTGCCAGTTCTTGGAGCTTCTCGTTGACCTTTATGAATACGAAGTATTCCCGAGTAAAAATATTTTTAAACCAAGATCTCTTGAATCATGGGCTCTTCGTTGGCGCGACATTATTTTGGGTTTTTGTCTTGGCTTTGAATGGTTGTTGACAGGGAAGGTTAATATTAAAAAACATCTAAATCTTACCCAAAAATAAGCATAGTGTATGCTGGCGTTCGATTGATAGGGGCAGGGGGATTAGGGCTAGCTTGAGTTTGTTGGCTCTAGATTTCGGATGTGCTATATTTTCTCGGACTTGAGTTCTAAAATACTCTTTAGAATCTCACCAGGTTTTTAAACTTATACCGGGTTCGCATTCCAGACAAAATCTAAACTAGGAGTATGGAAATAAAAAAGCGTTGGGGCTTTACCTGTAAGGCTGTGGCTGTAATTTCGCTGGCTTCCCTTTTAGGGTTTTTGGTGTTCATAAGTTCTGAATCTGGATTGCCAAAAATATCAAGGTTTCTAATGTGTGATAATCCTCTTGAGCGTATGGAAGCTGTTGTTGTGCTTGGAGGAGGGCGGGGGAACAGGATTCGGGCGGGCGCGAAATTATTTAAGCAAGGATTGGCGGACTTTTTGGTTTTCAGTGGCCTAGAGATTTATCCGGGCGTTTACTCCCATAATTTGATGAGCGATTATGCCATATCACTTGGGGTGCCTAAGGACAAAATATTATTTAAGCCATTAGTCGAAGAAATAAGTACATGGGGAGAAGGAATTGATAATTTAAGCCTATTGCGAGAGAATAACATTAAAAGTTTTATTCTGGTTACATCGTACCACCATACTAAAAGAGCAAAGGCGGTTTATGATAAATTGATTTTGAATGAATTTGACGAGATGAAATTCCTGGTTCATGCCGCGCCAGATCCAGATGCACCTCTGGCTGGATGGTGGAGGACTAGAAGGGGTAAGAAGACAATATTTTTAGAGTATCAAAAGTTGATTTACTATTATTTTAAAAATAAATTTTAAGGGAATTAAGGCTGATAGAATAATATCGAAAATGTTTTTACATGAAATTATGTCAATTCGCATGTGGTGTGTGCCGTCAGGATCTGATGCGTGCCCTATAATGTTCGATTATTTTTTTTCCTCTGAGGTTATACAGGCCTCTGATATTAATTGTGTTTGTCGGAGGCGATAATTAAGTTAGGTTTGTCTACCCCTTGGAGCATTTTCGGTTTGAACCGGAGAAGCCGTGGAAGGTCGAAACTATTTATTTTGTATGCAGTCCTGATGCCTTGTGGTTTTACGTATCTGTGGGGTATGACGGTTCAGATTTATGGTTTCTTTAGATTGGGTTTTGGCTTCTGCTGGGGCATAGTAGTTCTGGTTAGTGGTATTTTGCGTGATTCGTTTTTAAGGTACTTATGAATAACTCAGGAAAGACTTCCAGGAATAACTTTAATACTGCGCCTCAAATTTCTGCTCGGAAAAAACTTCTCTTTTCATTAGTTTCAATAATTGGTTTTTTGGTTGTTGTCGAAACGGCTTCATTTTCAATATTTGCAGTTCGCGGAGACTTGAGTGGAGACTTAAAATTTCACCCTATACTTCGCGATAAAAAAAATGTGTATAAATCTGGTTTTACCGAAGGTCACTTTACATATGACCCCTATTTGACCTATCGGTTCAAGCCGGGTGCTGTTATTGAGACCGCAGATAAGACTTCCTATCGAAAAATTAATTCGCAAGGTTTTATTGGTAATGGAAATGTTTTTCCTGAATTGAGCCAGAAGCCTAAAAATAAAAAAAGAATTATTATTTTTGGAGGTTCCACTGTTGCAGGTGGGGGCGCTTCAGAAAATAAATATACTATTCCTGCCAATCTAGAAAAACTTCTTAATTTATCAGGAGATATTAAGTATGAAGTTGTCAACGCGGGAGTGGATGGGTACACTGCGTATCTGGAGATGGCTTATTATCAGTCGGGCCTTTTCAGGTATCACCCGGATATCCTGGTGTTTTATGATGGATACAATGATTATTCTTATCCCACATATGCCGGCGGCTATTTAGACGAATTCCAGAAGGAGTGTTGTTGGGCCAACAACCATAGGTACGCTTTGTATTTGCTGGCTTCCATACATAGGTTGGATAAGGAGAGGCCGCCGGAGTTTGTGGTCAACTTGATCAATAAAACCTACACGACCATTTTAATGAAAAAAATCTATTACCGTTGGGGTGGTAGGCAGTGGTATGGAGATGATGTGGTGCAACCAATAGACATAGGGACCAGAACTTATTTGAGTCCAGAGGAGGCGGCTGATCGGTATGCCAGTTTTGTGGGAAACACGATAGTTTCGCTTGCCGGTAGAAATGTGAAAGTGGTATATGCATTTCAGCCAAGTATCCTGAATAAGAAAAATATCTCAGAGGAAGAGCAAAAGGTCTTTCAACGGCGTCACACGTTGTGGCCTAAAACAAACGGGCCTCAAAAAATTCAGGCCTTCTATGAACAAGTTTCAGGCCATTACAAAGTGCTTTCAAAAAAATATAATAATGGAAATGTTATGATTGCTGACCTTTCAAATAGTATATGGGATGAAATTAGAGAAACCGCATATATAGATGAAGTTCATACCAATGATTTTGGAAATAGCATTATCGCCGGAAAGCTTGCAGAGCTTATTAAAGAACTAGATGGTCTCTCTGACTAGAGGCCGTTTAAGGGGGCCGATTTTCTTCAATGGCGGCGCTCTTCTTTTCTGAGTTGTTTTGAGTAAAAAGATTATTTTGTCAGAGGATGTGCTACCTCCCCTCAATCACCTGTACGCCAGAAAACCAAATATAGCCCGTAAAAAATAATGATCCAGCCAGACGGGGTTAGCCCCGGACGAAAATTTTGGTTGAAGTGGAATTGGGTGTCATATGTATTGTTCTGTTTGGCGACTACGTTTATTATTTTATTTTCCATTATCGCTATTGATAGTTGGCCAAGTGGGTTGGCGCGAGTATCAATACTTTTGGCCAGTGTCCTCCCCTTTTCAATGGCTGTTGCTGAAGGAATTCCCAATTGGATTAATGAAAAGAAAATGCC
>Ga0316189_10000649_pt1 | contig 34799 bp, 24 predicted proteins | sample LowCovwburrow_MG_FD_204930 | JGI IMG/M metagenome (GOLD analysis project Ga0316189, IMG submission 204930) | Coastal sediment microbial communities from Maine, United States - Lowes Cove worm burrow | ecosystem: Environmental > Aquatic > Marine > Coastal > Sediment | place: USA: Maine...
AACCTCTTGAATGCCGTTTTGAGCCGAGCGTTGTCGCTGTTAAGCCGAGGGTTGTCGCTGATAAGTTGGTGGCCGGCTTCTGCCAGGCATCGGGCCCACGGGGGTTGATAGTTGACGAGGGTGGGCCAGAGCGGAATATACACGGTGGCACAATAGTTGACTAGGTTGATAGGCTTTATGGAGATTACCGGTTTCGGTGATCACACAATCGTGACGAGGTGCGAAGACGAAATGGCAAATTTCCGAGATCTGCTGATGGCAACAAAGGCTGAGATCCGAGAGGTCGACCCGGCCGGCGCAGAAGAAGCGATAAATAGCGGGGCGGTCCTCCTCGATGTCCGTGAACCCGACGAAACTGCTCACGGGGTGGTACCTGGTTCGGTGCAGATCGTTCGCGGCAACCTGGAAGCCCAGGTAGAAAACCGGCTGCCCCAGAAAGACACCCAACTGGTGGTGATGTGTGCCGGTGGTGTGCGTTCGGCCTTCGCCGCCAAAACGCTGGCCGAGTTGGGCTACACCGATGTGGTGTCGATGGACGGTGGCTTCAACCGCTGGAAAGACGAAGGGCGGGCCTGGGTAACGCCACGATCCCTCACCGCCGATCAACGCAACCGCTATTCCCGCCACCTGCTCCTGCCCGAGGTAGGGGAGGAAGGGCAACAGAAACTGCTGGACGCCAAAGTGCTCCTCCTAGGAGCTGGCGGCCTCGGGTCGCCAGCTGCCCTTTACTTGGCGGCCGCCGGTGTGGGCACGATCGGCATCATCGACATGGACGTGGTTGACGAATCGAATCTTCAGCGTCAAATCCTTCATAATCTCGACCGAGTCGGCGACCGTAAGGTGGATTCGGCCAAGAAAACCCTTACCGCCATGAACCCCGACCTCGACGTTGTAACCTACGACACCCGCCTCGGGGCCGACAATATTGAGGACATCATCGCCGGTTACGACGTGGTGATCGACGGGGCCGATAACTTCCCCAGCCGCTACATGCTCAACGATGCCACCGTAAAAGCTGGCATTCCGGTCGTGCACGGCTCGATCTTTCGCTTTGAGGGCCAGGTCACGGTGTTTGATCCCCACGATGGTCCTACCTACCGCGACCTGTTGCCCGAACCGCCACCTGCCGAACTCGCACCCAGTTGCGCCGAAGCCGGTGTGCTTGGGGTGCTGCCCGGCATCGTCGGATCGATCCAGGCTCTGGAGGCCATCAAGCTGATCCTCGATCTCGGCGATTCCCTGCGCGGTCGATTGCTGGCCTTCGATGCGCTCGAAATGAGTTTCCGGGAATACAAACTCAATATCGATCCTGACAACGCTGTCACCTATGAAAATCGAGACCAGATCCAGGTAGTGGAACTCGATGGGCTGTGCATGCCACAAATGGGGTAACCCGCCCACGACACACGAAGCATAAGCGACGAGGCGAGGCCATCAGATCGAGGTAGTTTAGATCCTGGCCTCGTCTCTCCGAGGCGAACCCCAATGGCGAGCCAACGGAGCGTGCGCTGCTTTGTCAACGACTCGTGTGAGCATCGAATCGTCGGGTCAAATCCCCAACCTTGCCCAGGCAGCATCCATGCCGCCGGGCGAAGTTATTGAGGTACTCCAAACCGATCCGGTGGGAGGGCTCCGCGGTCGCCAAGCCCGGCTTCGCCTGGCCTACGCTGGCCCCAACCAGGTGCATGTAGACGAAGAAGTGCACCTGTTCCACATGCTGTTCACCCTGGTGCGGCGGCCTGGGGTGGTGCTGGGTATCGCGGCGGCGGCCACGGCCGGATTGGCCATTGGTGGGGTGATTCCCGACCCTCCCAAAGGAGTGTGGGCAGTTTTGGCCCTCACTGTCGTATGGCTGGGAATGCACGCTATTGCCGATTCTCGGGCTGCCAAACAGGTAAGCGCTTTGGCCGATATCGGCAAGATCACGACCACCGTAATGCGCAGCGGCGAGTCACGGCAGATTGATGGGGCCGAACTTGTGCCCGGTGACCTCATCCAACTGGCCGCCGGTGATCGGGTGCCCGCTGACGCCCGCATCATCCGCGTCGACGACCTTGTCACCATCGAGACCAACCTCTCAGGCTCGTACCGGCCGATCACCAAATCGCTTGAGCCAACCGAAGCCCAGGCCTCCCGGGCAGAGGGGGCTGCCGATACAAGCGACGAAGAAACGAACGAAGAAACCAACGGAGAAACCTCAGACGAGAACGTCACCCTTGCCCAAGAAGTCGGGGTTGGGGGGAGCCCACCGGGAATGGTTTACGCCGGAAGTGTGGTGGTGGCAGGATCGGCCGATGCCATCGTGACCGCCACCGGAGAGCACACCCGGATGGGACGAATCCTCGCCCTCGACGATAAACACGACGAACCCGCTGACAAATTCACCCGGCCGTTCATCCGATTCGACCATCGCCTGGGCCAGGCCATGCTGATTGTGGTGGTGGCGGCAGTGGCCACCTCCGTAACCTTTGCCCGCGACACCTGGCCGCTGATGGCGTGGATCGATCATGGCCTTGCTCTGTTGGCATTGTTGGTGGTGGTGAGCCAGGGGGGCATTGCGCGCATCCCGTTCAAGGTTGGGGCCGCAGTGGCCGCTCGCCTGTGCCGCGGTGGGGTGTTGGTCCGGCGGATTGGCGCGATCCTGCAACTCGGGGTACTCAAAGCAGCCACCGTCGACGTCGAATTGTTTCTCACCACCTCCGAAACATCGCTCGACGGAGTGGTCACCCCATCAAGTCACGACGATGACGTCAACGCCGACGTTGACGAGAAACAGTGGTTGCTGCTCGCCAGTTATCTCGGCTTTCTCGCCGATATCGACGGTGTCGAAGCCAGTCACGGGCTGGTGGCAGCGATGGAACATGTCGACCTCGACCTCGACGGGATCGACCAGCGGTTTACGCTGGTCGAGCGAACGGTGGCTGGACCCGACCGCTGGTGGTCACAGGCCACGTACACCGACGAGGTGGACGACGGAGCCCAGCGGTCGGTGGCCATTGGCTGGCCAGAAGTAGTGTTCGATCTGTGCCGATTTGAGCGGCGCCAGGGGAAACACGAAACCCTCGCCGATCATCGTAGGCTCTGGTGGGAACGTCAGGTAGAGGATGCTGCCCGCGAGGGGAAACGCCCATACGCAGTGGCATGGAGGCTGGATGACCGGGGCGCAGAAGACTGGGTACTCCTCGGGGTAGTTGGTTTCACTGTTACCCCCGATGCTGAGTCGGCCCCGGTTTTAGGTGAATTCACCGAAGCCGGCATCACATCGCTGCTATGTAGCCATAATCACCCGGTGACGGTGGCTGCGGTACTTGATCAGGTCGAGATCAACCGCCTCGGTGCCAAGATTCCCGTGCCCAGCCAACTCGACGGTACCGTCACCCCGGTGGGGGTGGCCCGTTGTGCCGCGGAGGACAAAGGCCGGATCGCCCAATCCTTGAGCCCCGACGACATTGTGGCCATCGGGGGACACTGGGCCTACGACAGTTATGTGGTGGAAGAAGCGCCGGTGGGGTATGCGGTAGCCGACCGGAGCGCCTCCACCATCACCGAGGTAGCCGATGTGGTGCTTGAGGAGCCCCGGCTCCGGCTCCTTCTCGACGCCATCTCTTGGGGGCGAGTCCTACCGTTCACGGCTCGTACCTTGCTTCGCCATCAGGCCGTCCCCGCTATAGCGTTGGTGGCGTTCACCCTGTTGCGGATGGTGAACATGGGGAGAGCCGAGTCCTATTTGGGTCCCCTGGTTCCCGCCCCTCACATCATGTGGCTGGCGGTGCTGCTCCTGGTCTTGGGGTATGCGGTGACCTTGCAGACCACGGGCCCGCGCACCCGAGCGCGCATCATGTTGCGCACCCCGTTGGCTATTGAACGCAGCGGCCTTCGGCGTTATTACTGGCTGCGAATGGTGGTGTCAGGGTTGACCCTCGCCGGGGCTGCCTGGTGGGTGTTCTTGCGAGTGGAGGCGGCGGCCCCTGACCTGCCCGGCTCGGATGCAGCCGCCGCCACCGCCGTCTTAAGTGTTCTGGTTCTGGGCACCGTGCCAGTGGCGCTCACCCCACGGTGGTCCTTGCGCAGCATGCAGAATCCGCTAGCGTGGTTGATAGGGGCAGGTGTCGTAGCCGCCCAAGTAGCGATCGTGGAGATCGAACTGTTCCATCCGGTATTTGTTACCGCCGCGCTGACTTCGAAGCAGTGGGTCGACGTTCTTATGGCCGTCGGAGTCGCCGCAGGCACCACCATGATTCTCAGCGCGCCAAAACCCGGTAGCTAGCCACGGAACATACGAGGAAACTATGGACCAACAAAACCAGCAGATTGTTCTGGGGCTTGACGGCTCACCGGGTTCGGAGGCCGCCCTGGCCTGGGCGATAGGACTTGGTGGGGCGCTCGGCCGTATCCAGCCCGTAATCGCGTGGCACTACCCATGGTGGTCGGTGTCGGTTCCGGCCCTGGGTAGCCCGATGCCGCCCTCAGCCGAGCATCTTGATCAACAGGCCCGCCGTCTGGTCGATTCGATGGTGGCCGACCTCGACGAGGCGCTCTACCTTGAGCCGGTGGTCGCTCGGTCAGTGGCTTCCGCCGCCATTTTGGAGGTTGCCTCCGATGGTTCAATTATCGCGGTTGGCACCCATGGTCGGGGAGGGGCCCTGCGCGGCCTGTTGGGTTCGGTAAGCCACCAGGTAGTAAACCGGGCCACCGTTCCGGTGGCCGTGGTCCCGCAAGAGGCCGCGACGATCGGCCTCGACTCGTTTGTTGTGGGTATCGATGGTTCGGCCCAAGCCGATGAAGCCGCAGCGTGGGCTATTCGTCATGCCAACGCCGGTGCCGACATCCACCTGGTGAACGCCTGGACGTTTGAGGCCCTCGGGGTTCCTGAGCTCGAAGAATCCGTTCTCGCCAGGTTGGAGGTCCAGGCCCAGGAAGTGGTTGGTGCCACGCTGCATCGTTTGCGCGACATGGTCGACGAAGCGGCGTTCGAACGGGTGAAGGTGCGTTCAAGCACACCGCGAGGGGACACACGCGAGGTGCTGCGTTCGGCCGCCGGCGATGAATCGATTCTGGTGGTCGGAGCTCGGGGGCGGGGAGGGCTGGCCCACACCTTCCTCGGGTCGGTGGCTACCTCGCTGGTACATCGCCCCGAGACCGTGACCATCGTCGTACATTCGTCGAAGCGGTAGCGGTGGGGGAGAGGGAACGCACCAAAGCCGCTGGTTCCACCCGGCTTTCAGCCTTCCACGAGTTCATGGGTCACCGTGGGCAAGAGTTCCATCGTGCGCGGCAGATCGCATAGCTCGCTACCCGGGGTCATCACTGCTGCAGTGCCCGCGGCGATGCCAAGCGTTACCGCATCACGCAGGGGCTGACCTTGCACTATCCCGGTGGCAACACCCGCTACTAGTGAATCTCCGGCGCCGACAGTGCTTTGCACCCGCACCGTAGGGGCACGAAAACGGGTCGGAGGTTGGTGGCGCTCAACCAAGAACGCGCCTCCGGCTCCGATCGAGACCAGAAGCGCCCCAACCGAACTGTCTCGGAGTACCGCCTGTGCATGGTGAAGGATTTCCCCTTCCATCAATAGGTCTTCGTTGACAATGCCGCTGAGCTCCCGAGCGCTGGGTTTCACTAATGTTGCTTCGGTGGTGAGGGCCTCAGCCAAAGCCATTCCGGACGTGTCCACGATGACCTTTCGGCCATCTTGGGCGAGGTCAGAAATCAGGGCCGCAAACGCTCCCGGTTCGAGCCCGTCAGGAACACTGCCTGATACCACCACCACCGTCACCGTCGGAAGGGATTCCACCTTGGCCCGAACCTCCGCCAAGGTGGCGCTGGTGATTGTCGGGCCGGGCAGCACAAACCGGTAATGCTTGGCTGTTGAACCCTCAGTTACCGTGAAGCTTTGACGGGTGTCACCCTCCACGGGTATCGCCATCGTTTTCAACGGTTCGTGTTCGAGGATTGCCAAAAGTGCCGCACCGGTATGGCCGCCCGAAGTTAAGATCGCCTGGGGGGAAAGGCCAAACCGCTGAGCCACGCGGGCCACATTTACCCCGCCGCCCCCTGGTTCCTGGCGCAAATTTGAGCACCGAAGCTTGTGGTCGGGCACAACCGAGGGGGTGGCCGCAGACACGTCAAGGGCAGGATTGAGGGTAACGGTAACGATCTGAGGCATCGGCTGGCACCGGGAGGAAGCAGGATTGAGTGTCATCTCTGGGTAACTCTAACTCAGAAGCAAGCCCACGACTTCCGAAGCCAACGACGGCACACTGGGGGGATGGAGCGCAATGTGTTGACCCCGTCGGAACAATGGGTCACGATCACCCCGACCGCGAAGGCCTCCGATTGGGAGGTCGACGTCGGGTTTCTGGGATCAGGCTGGCGATGCATCTGGGGAGACGGATGCGAGGGAATTCTGGACGAACCCGCAGCCTCGCTGGGGCAAGGTTGCTGTTCAGTGGGCGCCGAGTTGCTCGATGACAATGAAGCACGACTGATTGAGGCCTTGGGGTTGTCGCTTGACCCTGAGCGGTTCCAATTCGCAGCGAATGCGGCCAAAGAGGGAGTGCTCACCGAATCGAGTGATCCCCCGTCCACCCGAGTGGTGGACGGTGCCTGCATTTTTCTGAACCGGCCTGGTTTTGCTGGAGGCACGGGTTGTGCCTTACATCTGGGGGCCGAGGTCGATGGGGAACCGCCAATGGATTGGAAACCGGAGGTCTGCTGGCAGCTCCCGATGAAGGTGGAGACCATGGCCGATGGCCGCAAGCGGCTACGGAGGTGGAGGCGGCACGACTGGGGAGTCGATGCCAACCTCGCGTGGTGTTGTACCGAAGACGCCAGCCCTAGCGCGTACGACGACGGTCTTGCCTTTATCGAACGTTATTATGATGAGGTTGCGGAGCTCGCCGGGGAAGACGTGGCTTACCAGGTATTACAGGCTTTGGCGGTCGATGAAACCGGTGGCCCCAGGGATTGAATTGTCCAGGATTTGGACGCTGGGTTTTGCACCCTACCTACCGGTAGGTAGGCTGGGACTGTGACTGAAGTACAAGACCGACTCCCCGCAGAAGGCGACAACTCGCTCGCCTCCATTCGTGCCATGATTCCGCGCTCTTGTTTCGAGCGGTCGAACAAGCACGGCTATTTCTACTCGGCTCGCGACATCGTGATTTATGTTGCTCTATTGGCCGCGATCGCCGTAGTCGACCAGTGGTGGCTACTGGTGCCGCTGGAACTGCTGGCTGGTCTCGTTGTCTCAGGATTGTTTGTGCTGGGGCATGATGCCGCCCACGGAGCACTATTTGAATCGAAGAAGCTCAACTCGCGCTTCGCTCGCCTCCTGTTCTTACCTTCCTATCACATATATGAGGCGTGGGTGTTCGGCCACAACCGGGTGCACCATGGCTTCACCACGCGTCAAGGTATGGATTTTGTTTGGCATCCCGTCACTCCCGAGGAGTACGCCGAAATGTCCTCGTTGGCCAAGCTTCGTCACAAGCTGGAGTGGTCATGGCTAGGGAGTGGTGCCTACTACCTTCGTGAGGTGTGGTGGAACAAGATGGTTCGGTTCGACCCGCCAGCCAAGCACGCTGAGGCCATCAAATTCGACAACCGCCTGATTGCTAGTTGGGGCGTTGTGTCCATCGGCGGGGCAGTGGCCCTGGGCTGGTTTATGGACGGTACCGTGTTGGCCGCCATCGTGATGCCAATCAAGCTGTTTGTGGTTCCGTTCTTGCTCTTCATTGGCTCGATCGGGTGGACTGTCTACGTTCACCATGTGAGCCCCGACATGAAGTGGTGGACATCAAAAGAGTGGAATCGTCGGGCAGCCCAAACCGAATCGACCACGATCTTGCGGGTGCCATGGTTCCTGAATTTCTTCTATCACAACATCTTTGTACACGTGCCACATCACGTCGACATGCGGATCCCCTTCTATCGGTTGCCCGAGGCCGCGGACGCGATCACCGACGCTCTGGGAGACACCGTGATGGACAAGAAACTGCAGGTGTCCGACTACTTTGCCACCACCAAAGCGTGCAAGTTGTACGACTTTGATGCTGGTGAGTGGCTCACCTACAAAGAAGGGCAAAAAGCCGTAAGCCCTGCTTAGGGGATACTCCATACTGCCCTAGGCGGGTACTCCCGGCATCCCCCCAACGGGGGGAGGCGTGCGGTATCTTTACGATATTGCTACAAACGCGAGACCCGCATCCCCATCGAAATTGTCGAGAGCGTTCTCCGTTGCGGTGAACGCTTTCGTCGCGTCGGCAGCCGTTGCTGTTGCCGTGAGCCTGTCGGGGGCTGACCCCCGCCCAGCGCCTGACGTCGACGGATTCCTCGAACCCCAAACCGTTCCCGTCGACTTCTCCGAAGGGCGAGATCAAACGATCGACGTGCCTGACGGGTCGGACACGGTGATTCTGGCCGCGCCCGCCGATACCTCGTATACCGTCCGATTCAACACGGGCGACAACTGGGAGAAATGGGCCACCGTTCATGCCACCTTGGAAGAGGGCCCTGATGTGCCTGAATCCGAGGGGGCAGCGACCGAACAACGTCCGGTGGCCATAGGCCCCATGCGACTCCCCGCCGACACCGTTCAGATGCAGGTGGTGTCAATCGTGGGTGAGCCAGCAACCCTTGAAGCGGTCTTCCTTAGCGACCAGGAAACCGGAGCGCCACGCGTCGCCGGTGCCCAACTACGCGCCGACGGAGCAGGCCAACCCACTATCATGCCTCGCTCGGCCTGGGCCGATGAGGGGTGGTCGTACACCACCCCAGGGTGCCAAAACGGCCCCCGGTACACATCGAGCTTGCGGGCGATGGTGGTGCATCACACCGTCAACGACAACAACTATCAGCCCGAGCAGGTCGACGATTTACTGCGGGCCATCTATCACGCTCACGTAAAGATCAATGGCTGGTGTGATGTGGGATACAACTTCCTCGTTGATCGCTTCGGCACAATCTGGGAAGGGCGGTCCGGTGGGGTGGATAAGCCGGTGGTTGGTGGTCACGCCAAAGGGTTCAACTCCAACACGGTGGGCGTGGCCATGCTCGGACAACACCACCCGTCAGCTCAGCCCGCGGCCACCCGCCCGTCCGCCGCTAGTGAGGACGCAATCACTGCCCTCGCGACCTGGAAGTTTGGTCTTCATGGCATCGACCCTGACGGGACTACCTGGCTGAAGAACCAGTCGACGCGTGGCGCTCAGCGCCTCGAGTCTGGACAATGGCATCTGGTGCCCACCGTGGTTGGTCACCGCGACGTCGGGGCCACAGCGTGCCCCGGTGACTATGGTATTGCCGTCGCCCGGGGGGTATCGGGGTCGATCCAACACCTCGACCGCCTGGTTCCCCAGGCGTCGGCGTGGAAACCAGCCCTGTCGGGGCCGGGGTTTGTCACCGTTGATTCCCGTGGTGGCTTGCGCCCCGCCGGTACAGTCGGCTTGCCCGGAATTGGGCAAGCGGGCGACGCCCGGTTGCTTGACACCGACGATGCCCCGGTGGCCGTTAGTGCGGTGCGGACCAACGGCGAGTTCGCCGGATATGCCCTCGACGCCGCCGGTGGCCTTCATCCGATCGGAACGGCTCCATCAATCGAGTCCGGTGCTTGGCGGGGAAAGTCGGTGGTAGATGTGGCCGTGGCCCCCGGCGGTGACAATGAACCGGCGGCCCGCGGGGGTTGGGTTATCGCGGCGGACGCGTCAGTTACCGCATTCGGCACCGTTCCGAACCGGGGAGCGTCAGCCAGCGAGCGACAACGATTGGGTGGTGCCGTTGTGGCTGGCGCCCTCGATGAAGCCGGCAATGGATATTTGGTGAGTGCGAGTGGGAAGCTGGCTGCGGTCGGCAGTGCCCCTACCCGTAACGTGTCCCTGCCATCGGGGGAACAGGCCATCGATGTGACCCTACAAGGCAACGATGCCGCCTCGGGGGGCTGGGTATTGGGCTCGGAGGGATCCCTCATTGGATTCGGTGGCGCCGACAACGCCCGGATCACGGCCAACGCATCACCAGGAGATCGTACGTTCGTGGCGGCAGTGTCTTCAGGCGCGGGAGTCGGAGGCTGGGTGCTCACCGACGACGGCCTGCTCTGGCCCTTTGGAGGGCAGGCCCAAGTGGCTGAGGTGTACACCGATGCCTCCACCAACGACGCCGTCGACGTGACGGGTGTAAGTTTCTCCCTACCAGCAAACTTCGCCCAGACCGACCAAGGGAAATACACCGCCGCATTGCTGGCTCTGTTTCTCGGGGAAGACGTCGATCGGTCCAGCGATCTTTATCTTCGGTGGGGCGCTCAGGTCTACTCTGGCGTATCCCATGAAACGATCGCCGAAGCCTTGGCCCGCAGCCCCCAATGGGCTGGGGTGCAAATCGACCGGATATATCGTGACGTGCTCGGCCGTCAGCCTGATGCGTCGGGCCGTGCCTACTGGCTTTCCCAGGTGGAACGGGGACTATCTATGCAGAGCCTGGGAGTGTACTTCTACGGGTCAGAAGAGTATTTTGTCCGATCCGGTGGGGCCGAAGGGTACACCACTCGCCTGTATCAGACACTGCTTGGGCGGAAACCAGACCAAAAGGGCCTGAACTACTGGGTTGGTGTGCTAGAGACCGGGCGAGCAAATCCTGACGATGTGGCTGCCGGGTTTTACGCCTCGGTTGAGTCTCGTCGCCAGCGGGTTGGGGGGCTCTACCGGCAGGTGCTAGGTCGATCTGCTAATGCTTCAGAACTAGATCATTGGGCTCAAATTTTGCTGTCAAAAGACGATGTAGAAGTAGCGGCGTTGCTCGCAGCATCGCCGGAGTTTTACCAGAAAAGTCTGGACTAGCGGGCCCTCAGGCGCGAGGCAAAAGGTTTGACAATGATTCGACCGTCCTACAAATATGCAACCGGAACGTGGCGTAAGCGACTGTTTGCCGGGTCGGCGGCGCTGCTGGCCGGCTTGGCCACGCTCACCGTTGCCCCAGCATCGTCAGTTGATGCTGCCCCCCAACAGGCTTCGTCTGGTCCTCTCACCGGATCGGTCAACTTCTTTGGGCGCGGTTGGGGGCACGGGCGTGGAATGGGGCAATACGGTGCTCTGGGTTACGCCACCGAACATGGCTGGAATAGCAGCCAGATTCTCGATCATTATTATGGTGGCACCACCGGTGGACCAGCCCCGAGTGGAGGGGCAGTAAACCCAAACCTGGTGCGCGTCGACCTTCGTTATATGCATAATCGCCCCACCGTCGTGGGTATCACCAATGGGACCGTTATTCTGCGGCGGACCATCGATGGGGTGGAAATCGCCCGTGTTCAGAATGCCGTGGCCCGCCTAGTGGCCCGGGATGGTGGGTTCGATGTGCAAACTGGTCCGAGCTGCGATGGGCCGTGGACATCCCACGCCCGTGGCGATTCGGCGCCAGTCGTAACCGCGGTGGCGGAATCATCGGCCGGCGGATCTGACGGGGCGCTGTTTGTTTGTGGCCCCAATGCCCGCACCTGGTATGAAGGCCGAATTCGAGCGCTCACCCATTCCGGCGAAGCCCGCACAGTGAATGTCGTGAACGTGGAACAGTACATCCGCGGCGTCGTACCCAACGAGGTGCCCGCGAGCTGGCACCCAGCGGCGCTGGAAGCCCAAGCGGTAGCTGCCCGCTCCTATGTGATGGCCGGCGATTCGCGCCATGGGATTCACGCCGACACCTGTGAAACGATTCTCTGTCAGGTATACGACGGAATTTACACCGAGCGTGGTGGGTCGTTCCGATCCTCTACCCACCCCAATACGGACGCCGCGATCGCTGCCACCGAAGGACTTGTCCGTTTGCGCAGCAACGGTTCGGTGGCTCGCACCGAGTTCTCGTCGAGTACTGGTGGCTACACCGTTGACGCCGACTTTCCTGCCGTTCCCGACCTTGGCGACTCAGTGGCCGCGAACCCCAACCACACCTGGCAACAGGCGGTGCCGGTTTCGACCATCGAAGGTCACTACAATCGGGGTCGACTCCTGTCGATCGAAGTGATTGAACGTGACGGCAACGGCCCTGACGGCGGTCGGGTCAAAGGCGTGGAGCTGGAATTCGAACGAGCTACGGTGCGAGAAACCGGAAGCCGCCTCCGATCGTTGCTACGCCTCAAGTCTGATTGGTTCACGCCTGGTGGGTCAGGCAGCGCCGAGACCTTCCCCGAGGCCGATGCCTACGTCAACTGGGTGTACAACCGGTTCCTCGGGCGAGACGCCTCTCCGGCCGAACGGAGCCGTTGGCGTTCGGTGGTAGCTGACGGGGATCGGGAACAGGTGAGCGCAGCCTTGGCGTTTACCGATGGGTTTGCCGGCAACAAGATCGACGAACTGTACCGAGTGGCGTTGGGTCGCCCCTCCGATCCGAACGGACGTGCCTATTGGCTGAGTACCATCACCGATGGGGCACGCCTGGAGTCGGTTGGTGTCTGGTTCTATAGCTCCGACGAGTACCACCAGCGTTCCGGAGGCACCAGCGAGGCGTTCGTACGTGCCCTTTACCGCGACCTGCTTGGGCGCGGGGCCGACGCCAAAGGTTTGGCCTACTGGGCCACCCGGATTGATGAACATGGCGCTGGCCGTGATGATGTTGCGGCCGGATTCTATGCCTCGCCGGAGAGCCGGATCACGCGATCGCGTCGTATCTACTCGCAAGCTGTCGGTTTGGCGCCCACCAGCGCTCAGCTCAACACTATGGCTGAACGCCTGCTCGAGATCGATGATTTGGCGTTGGCCGCCGAAATGGCTGCGAGTGCTCAGGCCTACTCGGTTTCACAGGCGAAACAGGGTTAAACGCTGGTTCGGGGGTCGGATCTTGCTCCCTCGTCTCGCTTCTGGATAGAACGAGGCGACGGGATGCGAGCGGCCCGCGGAATGAGCAGGGTCCGGGACGCGTCCACGGGTGCAACTTCTGCGAACGCCGTACACTCAGCGGAGCTAGGATCGTTGAGCAAACGATATGCCGGTTCGGCCAAGTTGGAGCTGGTGCGCACCCCAACCAAACCGGTTACTCGAGCCAGATCCGCGGCAAATCCGAGCACCCCGGCTTCGATCGAATGCTGGAGCTCGCCGGGTTTCGTGCCGTTGCCCAACAACTGAACCAGGGAAGCATGATGGCGGGCTCGAAATCGCACATGAGTCTCAGCGGAGGCCGGGTCAACCCAATAATGGTTGTGGGTGAGGGGGGTCGGCAGACGCCCGGTGGAGTAGGCGGCTGCACTTTCCACGTGGGAACCGCCCTTTCGCAGGCGGCCGGCGAGGCGAATCTGGTCGGCGTTTGGCCCCGTGCACAGGCCAGCGACCAGAACCCGGGCGTTGTCGCTGGCAGCAAGCTGCTCGAGGGTTGGGTTGTCAGCCTCGGGGTCGTCGGCCGACACCACCGTCACCCGCTGGAGCAGCAGTTGGGGCTTCACCTCTAGTAGTACCTCGCGCAACAAACCGCTTCCTGGGCCACAAAACACCACATGGTCGAACATTTGAACGTCGATCATTTCGCCTAACCAGCACCCAAACCCACTCAACAATGGGCCCAGGCTGGTGTAGGCCGTGGCGTTGGCATCAGGTTCATGTTCGGCAGTATGGGCGAGCCGACGGGCAGCCAGGCCGAGGGCCAGTGATTCAAGGCCGGTTCGGGGTGAAGCGGAGGGCTGGAGGGTCGCCACCGGGTCGCGACTCGGCTCGGGAGCAGCCACGAACATGCAGCCTGCGGTGATAGCAATTTCTTGACCGGGAAGATCGGGGGCTAGGTAGAGGATTTCCTCTGGGGCGACGCCGGTTCGTTGGACGATGCGGGCGATGAGCTGAGCATCACGGCTGGATACCCCCTCGTGGGAGGACACGAACAGTGAACGTGACGGCAGACTTTCGCCGTGGAGCATCTTGGCAATGAGGTCACGGGGGAGGTGACTATCAGCGATGTGCGCCACTGGAACCCGGGCACGGTGGAGGCCTTCAACCAGGCTCAAGGCCTCAGGGTTGGAGCGCCACATCATTTGCACAAACTCGAGTTCGGCGCTAATGGCCGTGTCGGCCAGATCAGGATCCAGGCCGTGAAGGGCGAACAGATCGGAGAGCACGGTGGCCACATCAGCGATCGTGGCGCAGGTGTTGGTTTCTGCCGCCTCGACCATCACCCGTTCCTCGGCCGCGATCCTCAGCTCGGTGTAGGCCTCGGCGATCTGAGGCTCAATCTTGCGGAGAGCGTCGCCCACCAGGGGAAAGATGTCTTCTTGTCGGAAGAGGTGGCTTTGAAGGCTGAAACCGAGCGCATCCAGCACGACGATTTCGGGTTCCATCCGGATGACTGCGTTGAGTAGGGGAAGGTCATCGGCATTGCGTTGACGCAAGAAGTTTCGCATGGAGGGCCTGTTCCTTTCGGACTTGGCGGCTGTCCATCGGAGGCCGGTGTGCATCGGCAAGAACGCACAACCAGAGTCAATATACTCCAGGTCGATGAATAATGCGCAAGCCGCATAGTTCTAATTGGCCGAAATTTGGTTATTTTGACCTACTCGTCTTCATCTGGTAATTTTGCGACTCTCTGTCCAAGCGGAAATAGGGTGGAGGGATGCAGATAGAGCCGTCTTCTCCAGAGTTTGATGCTCGGATTTTTGTGGCAGGACATCGGGGGATGGTGGGGTCTGCCCTGGTCAGGAGGCTGCGAGAGCGGGGTTTTACGCAGATTCTCACCATTTCTCGGCAGGATCTCGACCTGAGGGATCAGGGAGCCGTGCACCGATGGTTCGCTCAGAATCAACCCGAGTACGTGTATCTGGCCGCGGGCACGGTGGGGGGCGTATACGCCAACTCCACCCGGCAAGCCGAATTCCTTTACGACAACATGATGATCCACGCCTCGGTGGTGGAAGCCGCCCGCCAGCACGACGTGAAAAAGCTGCTCTACCTGGGCAGCTCATGTATCTACCCTCGCCTCGCCGATCAGCCGATCTCAGAGGAGGCCCTCCTCACCGGCGCCCTCGAGCCAACGAACGAGGGGTATGCATTGGCCAAGATCGCGGGGATCCGACTTTGTGGCTTCTACCGGCAGCAATACGGGTGCAACTTCATTTCCGCCATGCCTACCAACCTGTATGGCCCCAACGACAACTTCCATCCCACCCAAAGCCATGTTTTGCCGGCATTAATGCAGCGAATCCACCAAGCCAAAGAACAACAGCTACCGACGGTGGAGATTTGGGGAAGCGGCCAGGCTCGCCGTGAATTCATGCATGTCGACGATCTCGCCGACGCCTGTGTCTATCTCATGGACTGTTACGAATCAGCCCAGCACATCAATGTGGGAACCGGGGTGGATACTCCCATCGCGGGGCTGGCTCGAATGCTGGCCGACGTGATCTACCCCGACGTGGAGTTGGATTTTGATCGAACGAAACCCGATGGAATGCCTCGGAAACTCCTGGATGTGACCGGCCTCCATCGGCTCGGCTGGCAGCACTCGATCGAGCTCGACGAAGGTATCAAAACCACCTACGACTGGTTTATCAAAAACCGGCATCAGCTCCGTGGAAGACAGGGATAATTGTGGACAACGACCCCAGCGGTACCGTGATTGGGCTAGTGGCGCCCCGATTCGGCCACGAAGTGATCGGCGGGGCCGAGGCCGTGGTAGCCGAAGCGGCCGCCGGTTTGGCGAGCCGCGGTTACGAGGTGGAGATTCTCACTACCTGTGCCCTCGACCATTTCACGTGGCAAAATCACTATCCGGCCGGTGAACACCAGTGGGGTAAGGTCACCGTGCGGCGTTTTCCGTGTGTGATGGATACAGGCGGCAAACATCGCGATCGGATCGGAAAACGAATCCTGCTGGGTGACACCCCCAGCATCACCGAACAACAGATCTGGATGAACGATTCGCTTCGGGTTCCCGAAATGTGGCACTACCTGCTGCGTCACCACCAGCGTTACCGGGCCCTGATCTACGCACCCTATATGTTTTGGACCACCTTCGCCGTCAGCCAGATCTCGCCGGCCACGTCGGTGATCATGCCGTGTCTCCACGACGAACCGCCCGCTTACCTCGACCTATTCCGCCCCATGATCGAGGGAGCCCGGGGAGTGTGGTTTCTCACCGAACCTGAAGCCTCCCTGGCCGACCGGATCTTTGCCGTGCCCCGCCGCAATAAGGTGGTAGGAGCGGGCGTGGATTGGGTGGAACCGGGCGACTATCGACCCGACCGGTTCCGTCAAGAGTTCGGTATCGAGGGGCCATACTTGTACTACGCCGGCCGACGCGAATGGGGCAAAGGCTGGAACGAGTTGCTCGACGCGTTCGCTGAGCTGGCTCGTTACTACAGCACTGATATGCAGCTCGTGACCTCAGGAGTGGGGGAGCTTGGCGCTCCCGACGACCTCCGTGATCGGGTCATCGATGTGGGGTTCATTAGCGCTGAACTCCGAAACGACGCCATGGCTGGCGCCTCAGCGTATGTGCAGCCATCAAAGCTGGAAAGCTTTTCGCGCACCGTGCTTGAGGCCTGGATGGCCGGCACCATGGTGGTGGCCAATGGGGGAAGCGAGGTGGTGGGCTGGCATGTGGAACGCTCCGAGGCTGGCTTGCTCTACCGCAGCCACGCCCAACTCGTCCAGGCCATGCGGTTTGTGGTCGACAATCCCGAAGCTGCCCGCCGAATTGCTCGGCCTGGACGCCATTATGTGCAAACCCACTATCAATGGGATGCAGTGCTCGACCGTATGGTCGACACTATCGAGGAGTGGTTTCCGATGAAAACCGAAGCAACGCCCGCACCATTGGTTGACGCCCACCCCAGCCCGGTGCCAGCGGATGAGACTGATGGGATCACGGCATGACAATCTTGATGGCCACCAACTACGCCCCGTACCGAGACGGGGTTGCCGCCTACGCCATACAAGAAGTACGCAAACTGCTCGACGAAGGTCATCATGTGGAGGTGGTATCGCCGGTCCCTTCCGCCGCTCACCATCACCGCGGGTTGGGTTCGGTGCAGGGTTTCGCGAAATTTGCTGCCCTCGCCCGACAGTATGACCGGGTGATTATTCAGATGGTGCCCGAACTCCTCTTCGGACGATGCCGCACCTCGGCTGAACGGGCCGCCGTGTGGCAGGGGCTGGCTGGCCTGGCCAAAATGGTCGCGGTTGAAGTACGGCTCCACGAAATCGAATACGGTCGTCTGGAGCGTTCCACCATCGAACGCAAAGCGGCTCAACGGGCCCTCTCAGCGGCAGCGAAAGTAGGGGTGCACACCGAAACTGAGCGCAAAAATTTGGGGCAATACCTCGATATTTCCACCATCCCGATGGCGGTAGTCGACCATGGAGCCGCATTCGCCCCTGCGGTCTCGATGTCGCAAGCCGAAGCCCGCACCGAACTCGGCCTCCCTCAGGCGGGGCAAAAGGTGAGCGGGGGAGAACCCACGATCTTTGTCTCGATTGGGTTTCTCCAGCACCACAAAGGTTTCGACCGGGCCGTTACCGCGTTTCGGGCGGCCGGTCTTGGCGACCCGTCATCGCCCGACCGGGCCGCCAACGCAGAATTGCACATTGTTGGCTCGGTGCGGGTAGACGATCCGGTGCTTCTGGCCTACGCCGACGAGTTGGCCACCCAGTGCCAGCAAACCCCGGGCGTGTACCTGCACCGCGGCTATGTGAGCGACCAACAATTCGACACCTGGTTGATCGCAGCTGACGTGGTGGTTCTGCCGTACCGAGAGATCTGGTCATCGAGTGTGGTGGAGCGGGCGAAGCTGTTCGGCCGCCCCGTCATTGTTTCCGAAGTTGGTGGCTTGGCCTACCAAAGCACCGACGACTCGATGGTTATTGCCTCCGACCATGAGTTGCTGGTCGCTTTGCGGCACTTTGTTGGGGACGATGATGGGGCGCCAGCGGATGCCTCAGCCGTCTCCGGTCGACGAGCCCTCGACGCGGCCCCACGCAACAGGACTGAGGCGCAAGCTGAAATCGACGCCGTGAATTCCGGTGGCAATTTGAATGAATCACCATCAGGGCTGCGGTTTGATGTAGCGCCCCTGGTGCGACCGTCGCCGGTCTCGGGACGCCCGGGGGTGAGCCTGATCAAGAAGGTGATCCGTCGAACCATTGACTGGGAACTTGATCCGGTAGTACGGCAGCTAGAAGCCCTTCGGCTGGCAATGGCCCAGATAGCCGCCGACCGTGACCGTGTCGAGTCGGCTCCCGAATCCCGCCCTTAGCTGAAATCCTCGAATCCGATATCGATGGCCACCCGCAGGTTGCGGGGGTCGTCGGACGCGACTTCAAACGTGAGGGCATCGTCTTGACGCACAAATTCGGTGCGCTCATCTTGCGACTGGAGTACGAGCGTGACGAGGTACTGGCCCTTCATCAGTGGGGGGTTATTGAGGAAAAACGAGAATCCTCCTGATGCACGAGCTACCTGAGGGGTTGGTTGCAGTTCACTCGAAGTGACATTGGCCAACACAAAACCGTCATGGGTGCGTACCAGCAAACGGGTCTTGAATTCGGTGCCCGCTGTGCCCTCGTATTCCACTCGAATCTCTACCCGCTCACCGGGATGAAATTGCTCGGTGCCATTGGAAGGGCGAGCGATCCAGCTCCGGGTAATGCGAAGCGGTGCGGGGGGAGGGCCATCGGCCGCGGGATCTCCAGGCTGCTGGGGTGCTCCGGTGGCTGAGACCGGCTCATCGGTTTTGTTGAGCGAACGACGGTAGGCGGCAACGGCTCCATTGGCATCACCCAGATATATGGCCCGGCCGTGGTCTAATACGACGGCTCGGTCACAGAGGGAGCGAACCATGTCGGGAGAGTGGGTCACCAAGCAGATAGTCCGGTTCTGGGTTTGCAGTCCTCGCACTTTGGCGATGCACTTGCGTTGGAAGGCTTCGTCGCCCACGGCCAACACCTCGTCGATCAGGAGCACATCGGGGTCGACATTGATCGCCACGGCAAAACCGAGTCGTGCATACATCCCCGAGCTGTAGTGCTTCACCTGGGTGTCAATGAAATCGTGGAGCTCGGAGAACTCGACCACATCGTCGAAAATTTCGGCAATCTTGACCTTCGAAAGACCCAAAATCGAGCCGTTCAAATAGATGTTTTCACGGCCAGTGAGATCAGGATGAAAGCCGGCTCCGAGTTCGAGCAGCGCCGACAAGCGACCCCGCACTCGAACGGTGCCCTGGGTGGGTCGGAGGGTGCCCGCAACACACTTCAAAAGCGTGCTTTTGCCCGAACCATTGTGGCCGAGAATGCCAAACGTTTCCCCCACGTGCACGTTGAAGTCAACGTTGTCGAGGGCCAGGAAGGCTTGGGTTTTGGATTGGCGAAGGGTGAGCAGCCGCTCTTTCAGTGTCTTGCCCGGTTCGGTACTTTTGGTGAAACGTTTCGTGACCTGTTCCACCTCGATAGCAGTGGGGATGTCGGCCAACGACGGATCTGTGGGCTCGGCCGGGGCGGCGGTTAACTGATCGGGGGGTACCGCCGGTGAATCGGCGATTGCCTTCGTGGTCATTGTGAGATACTCCGCTCCGTGAAACGCCGCGCTCAGATCTGCTCGCCAAGGTTAGCTTCGAGTCGGCGGAAGATGAGCGCTCCTACTACTACCAACAAGGCTCCGACGGTTAGTGAAAAGGCCAACCCGCCGATGTACCAGCTTGCCCCGTTGCCCACCATCAGGGAAAACGCTTCCTCTTGGCGAGCGGGATCGAGGTTTTTGGGGTTATACAAAACCCGTTGGAATGTGACCACCACTGGTGTCATCGGATTCAGAAACGCCAGGTTTTGGGCTCCGGGCCCCCAACGTTCGATGAGGGAACTGCCGACAAAGTCGTAGCGGTACACGATGGGGGTAAACCAGAACCAGGTCAACAGCCCGAGTTCGAGAAAGTGTTGAACATCACGGAAGTACACGTTCACGGCCGACAAGATAAGGCCGAGGCCCAGGGCTAGAAGGACGGTGGCCAACAAGGCCGGAATGAGTAGCCACAACATCGACCAGGCAGGTGCTTGTCGGAAAACGGCGAGTCCGAGAAGGAGCACCACGGCCTGAAACACGAAGGTAATCAGGTTGGAGCCGATGGCGGCGAGCGGCAAGATTTCACGTGGAAACCACACCTTCTGCACAAGGGGGCCGTTGCCCGTGATCGACGTGGTGGCCGAAGACAGGCCTACTGAGAACAGGTTGAACACCAGCAGGCCTGAGAGTAAGAAGAGGCCAAACAGGGGCACGCCCGCTCGGAGGATTACGCCGAACACGATCGAGAACACCACCAGATAAAGCAAGGGGTTCAGCAAGGTCCACAAAAAACCGAGCACGCTGTTCTTGTAGCGTGACTTCAGATCTCGACGGACGAGATTCGACAATAATTCCCGGTATCGCCAAATTTCCCGCACTCGGGCGGTGATTTGGGGAGGGCGATGTCCATTCTCGGAGAGCGGAGGGAGTTCTGCTACCGGAGTCGGCGGGGTAGGCATGACTGTCACTGTGTTCCAGGTTAGGTCGTTGGCGGCGTCAGCAGAGCGTTTGTGAGCGGTTCCACCATGGTCTGTGTTACCTATTCAGGGTTTCCCACTCTAGCGGGTAGGGCGAAATCGAGTAGGCCATTTGGCAGGGCGACATTTTTGTCGCCGCGTCCTGTTCTATAGTCGCGTGCGTAAACCGCCCTACCAAGAGTAATGATGCACATGCAGGCATTAGCAACCAACACCATAGCTTCGGTCGTCCTCGGTCATGTGAAGTGGTTTGTTCCCGATGACGGTGTTACCTACCCAGGGTTGTCGCCGGCCGAGTGGGTGTTAGCAGTTGGTGTAGCCTTTTTCACCGTCTACATCCTGTTTATGGCGGGTGAGTTGCTGGTGGTCCGCAACTTTGAGGCCCAGCTCGACAAACACACCCAACGGTTACGCCAGCTCGTGCCGCTCGTGGTGCGGCTTTCCATGTCGGCGATGGTGTTTATTAACATCCGCCACTCATATCTTCTGGCTCCTAACGTCGAATCCACCGGCTCATTGATGGCCTGGTTCATCACGATTTTGTTTTCTTCGGCCGCGGTCATGCTTGGCGTTGGCTACCTCACCCGTGTTGGGTCGTTGCTGTTGTTGGCCAGCTACCTGCTGACCCTTTGGGAAGCCCATTCATGGATCGATATCGCCGATCACCTTGAATATGTGGGCGTCGTCGGCTACCTGTGGCTGCGAGGCCCGGGCTGGTATTCGGTTGATCGTTATCTCGGCCTCAGCCGACCTGTGCCCCCCGAGCGACTCAACCTTTCGTTGCACGTGTACCGGGTTTGTGTGGGGCTTGGGCTGGTCACCTTGAGCCTGAGCGAGAAGCTACTCAACGTGACTGCCTCTCAGCAGTTTCTGAACGCCCACAACTGGAACTTCCTGGAGGTCGTGGGAATCGGTGATCGGGTGTTTATTACCACCATGGGCGCAATGGAATTGGCCATCGGGTTAGCCCTTGTCGCCAACATTGTTCCTCGACTGGTCACCGCCGCGGTCCTTATGGCCATGGCTACCACAGCCGGGTTGCTGGGAATCGAAGAAATCTACGGCCACCTGTTCGCCATTGGAATTGTGGTGGCCGTTTGGGTAAACGATCAGGTGGGGCTTCCCGATCTGGTGCCTACCGAAACGACGTCGAACTCGCCGATCCGAGATCGGATACATGTCATCCAGCATCGGTTGGCGGCGGCGATGCCCGAAATCGGGCACCTGGCCACCTTGGGCAGCCCACCGATGGCATTGGTTCGCGTCGACGACACGACTCAGGAGCTGGCATCCCGGAAACCTACCCGCCCCGCGCCGAACCGGGTCGCATCCCAACCGGCCGCTCAGCCATCGGTGCCTGGTGTGTATCCTCGCCCCGAAACCCCAGCCGTCGCCCGTGCCCGCAAAACAGAATCAGCCCCTCCGACTTGGTCGGCTTCGACTACAGGGGACAGTAGGCCCAAATCGGCTCCCGTAACCCGGCTCGCTCCGATCACGAACTCAACCCCGGTGGTTGATGTCACTCCCGGAGCAGAGCCAGCCTCGGCTGTGGCACCCCAAGCTGCTTCCCCGGTGGAGCGGTTTACTGCCGACCGCATCCGGGTCTCGGCGGTATTAGAACAGCAGTTTGGTCGCGATCCCGCCATCACATGGGAATTGGTAGACCAGCTTGCCTTGCTCGAACACCAGGAACTTCAAGATTTTGTGGTTGTCTACGACCACCTCGACCAGTTGCTTGAAGTGGTCCAAATGGGTGAACGTATCGGCGGCGGGGTGAAAACGTCACCGGCTCCGGCCCCCGCTTCGCTCTAAGACCCTGCGCCTCGCAGCTGCTGAAACGCGAGTTCTGCCAACTGTTCTGCTCCGACCGTGGGCGAAAGATCGCCTTCACCCACCCGTTGGCTCACCTCATCGGCATGGGCCGCCAAATCTGGCAGGTTGCGCAGGCGTTCCACCACCTGCCCATAAAACTCTCGATCGAGTTGGGCCACCGCTTGCTCGGAACGGAGCGCGTCGAGTCGCCCCGAGGCCCGCATCGAAGCGTGAATCTCGCTGAGAGTGGTCCAAAGCTCGTCAAAGCCGGTTTCGGCCACCGCCGACACATTAATCACCGGTGTGATCTCGGCCCCCGGTTTCGGGCGCATGAGGTGGAGGGCGTTGCGGTAGTCGGCGGCGGTATGGCGGGCTTGATTGAGGAGGTCGCCGTCAGACTTGTTCACCGCCACCACATCAGCGAGTTCCATGATTCCCCGCTTGATTCCCTGAAGGTCGTCACCCCCGCCGGGCGCCACCAACAGGAGAAACAGGTCCGAAATCTCGGCCACCGTCGTTTCTGATTGGCCAACACCAACGGTTTCGATGATGACCACATCAAAACCGGCCGCTTCACACAACAGCATGGCGTCGCGAGTTTTGCGGGCCACTCCGCCGGTGAGTCCCCCCGAAGGTGACGGGCGAATGTAGGCGTTGGCCAGCCGAGACAAGCGAGACATGCGAGTCTTGTCACCGAGGATCGAGCCGCCGGTGAGGTTGCTCGATGGATCGATGGCGAGCACCGCTACCTTATGTCCGGCGTCCACCAGGGTCGACCCGAATGTGTCGATAAACGTCGATTTCCCCACCCCCGGCGTGCCAGTGATGCCCAAACGGAGCGCCCGCCCGGTGTGGGCGAGCACCCGTTGGAGCACGTCATGCACCAGGGCACGATCCTCGGAGCGAGTTGATTCAGCGCGTGTGATACAACGAGCCAAGGTCCGCCGGTCACCGGCGATCAGCCCCGTGGCCAACTGTTGGGCTTCGCCCGTCATCGTGGCGGACGACCCGTCATCAGAGCTGGCTTGACGGCCGTCGTCGATTCCGGGGAAACAGGTGTTGCGGTCACGCGTCGGCGGGATCGCGTTCGAGCAAGTCGAGCACGTCGGAGGCTGCGGTCAAAATATTGGTGCCCGGCCCGAAGATGGCGCCAACGCCAGCATCGCGGAGCTCATCATAATCTTGGGGTGGCACCACACCACCTACGACCACCTGGATGTCGGAGGCACCAGCCTCAGCCAGTTCATGAATCAGCGCCGGTACCAGTGTTCGATGGCCCGCCGCTTGCGACGAGACGCCAACCACGTGCACGTCGTTGTCTACCGCATCGCGAGCTGCTTCGGCCGGTGTTTGGAAGAGAGGGCCGATGTCCACATCGAAGCCGAGGTCGGCGAAGGCAGTAGCGATCACCTTGGCTCCCCGGTCGTGGCCGTCCTGGCCCATCTTTACCACCAGGATGCGAGGGCGGCGACCGTGGTTGTCGGCAAACGCCTGCACTCGCGCAACCAGGGCAGTGAAGTCGTCGTCGTCTTCGTAGGCGCCGCCGTACACGCCGCTGATAGTGCGGGTTTCGGCACTGTGCCGGCCAAACACCTGCTCCATGGCGTCCGACATCTCGCCCACGGTGGCCCGAGCCTGAGCGGCGGCCACACATGCTGCCAACAGGTTGCTGGTGCCGTCAGCGGCGGCCGCCGTGAGGGCCTCAAGGGCAGCCTGGCAAGCGTCAGCATCGCGGTCGGCTCGAAGGCGCGTCAGGCGAGCGATTTGCTGGTCGCGCACCGCCGTATTATCGATGGCGAGCACATCGACGGCTTCCGCCTCATCGGTCTGATATTTATTGACCCCCACCACGACTTCTTCGCCCCGGTCGATGCGGGCTTGGCGGCGAGCGGCGGCCGCTTCGATCCGAAGTTTCGGCATACCTGAGGCAATGGCTTTGGTCATGCCTCCGAGCTCGTCGACCTCGGCCAGAATGGCGCGAGCTTTATCGGCCAGTTCAGCGGTAAGCGACTCCACATAGTACGAACCAGCCAATGGGTCAACGGTGCGGGTGACACCAGATTCTTCGGCCAGGATCAGCTGGGTATTGCGAGCGATCCGGGCACTGAAATCGGTGGGGAGCCCCAGGGCTTCGTCGAACGAATTGGTATGGAGGCTTTGGGTGCCGCCCAGCACGGCCGCCATGGCTTCGACCGTCGTGCGGATCACATTGTTGTACGGGTCTTGTTCGGTGAGCGACACGCCCGATGTCTGACAGTGGGTGCGCAACATCGACGAACGAGGCGACTGGGGATTGAATTGGCTCATCAGCTCGGCCCACAAGAGTCGAGCGGCCCGCAGTTTCGCCACCTCGGTGAACAGATCCATGCCGATGCCGAAAAAGAAGCTCAGTCGGCCTGCAAACGCGTCTACGTCGAGGCCTTTGGCCAGCGCCGCCCGCACATACTCCACTCCGTCAGCCAGGGTGAAGGCCAGCTCCAAGTCGGCCGACGCTCCCGCTTCGAGCATGTGATAACCCGAGATCGAGATCGAATTATATCGGGGCATGTTCTCAGCCGTATAGGCGATGATGTCGGCCACGATCCGCATCGAGGGTTCGGGCGGATAAATGTAGGTGTTCCGCACCATGAACTCTTTGAGGATGTCGTTCTGGATCGTGCCGCCCAGTTGTTCGGGCGACACACCCTGTTCCTGGGCCGCCACGATGTAACAGGCCATGATGGGCAGTACGGCTCCGTTCATGGTCATCGACACCGTCATCTTGTCGAGGGGGATGCCATCAAAGAGGATCAGCATGTCTTCCACCGAATCGATGGCGACCCCAGCCTTGCCCACATCACCCACCACACGTTCGTGGTCGGAGTCGTAGCCTCGGTGGGTGGCGAGGTCGAAGGCCACTGAGAGGCCCATCTGCCCAGCCGCCAGGTTACGGCGGTAAAAGGCGTTGGACTCTTCGGCGGTGGAGAAGCCCGCGTACTGACGGATCGTCCACGGTCGGTTGGTGTACATCGTGGTGCGAGGGCCGCGAACAAACGGGGCCTCACCGGGAACAGAATCGAGGTGATCGATATCGTCGAGGTCTGAAGCGTCGTAGTATGGCTTGACGTCGATGCCTTCAGAGGTGCGAATTACCAGCGAGTTAGGGTCGGTGCCCTTTAACTCCTTCTCCGCCAGTTCGCTCCATTGCTGATTCAGGGGTTTTCTAAGCGTCACGCCAACCGATTGTAGACCGAGAGGCGTAGTCTGATCGAAATGCCACCTGCTCAGATTCGTGGATACACCGCCACGCCCCCTCATCGGCGTCTCAGCCTCGACGCTCTGCGAGGGCTGGCCGTGGTGCTGATGGTGGAACAACACCTGATTGCCTGGTTCTGGAATGGGCCAGCAGACGGTCGGGGGATCTTCGATGAACCGGTCATTCTCGTGCTCAACGCCGCCGGTGGAGGAGCAGCGCCTCTGTTTATTACGTTAGCTGGAGTGGGGGCAAGCCTGATGGTGATGGGGCGCCAGGGCCAAACCCCGAAGGGGGCGGGGCCAACGGTCGACCGCGTCCTGATGCTGCGGGGTGGGGTGATCTTGGGGTACGCCTACGGGCTCAACCTGCTTGCCCCCGGATGGTTCAGCCTTCGGTCGTGGTATGTGCTGCACCTCATCGGATTCGGGATACTCACGATGCCGGTGTGGCGACGCCTAGGCGCCCGGGCACTTCTGGCGGCGAGCGCCCTGATGGTGGTGGTCGCGGGTGCGCTGCAATTCTGGCTCACGGTGCCCTTTCACCTCACCAACGACTACATGGCTGGCCGTTCCCCCTTTAACGTCACCGAACACCTGACGTTGCGGTTGGCGCTGGTAGAAGGCCAATTTCCTCTCCTTCCGTGGCTGGCGTTCTTCCTCATCGGTGTGGTGTTAGCTCGTTGGCTTACCGGCGGCCACCTCCAAAAGATCTGGATATTGGCCGTGGTTGCCGTTGGTGTCGGTGCAGGAGGAGCGGTTGGTTCGTGGGTGGCGGGGGCGAACCCCGACACCATTTGGGGGCGGAGCACCACGGTTGCGGTGCCGTTTTTTCCCCTTCCTCCCAGCCTGGCTCTCCTGCTCATCGGTGGGGTGGTGGCCGTGGTTGCGTTGAGCACTGAGGTGGAGGCTCGATATCGTCTCCGCGATTCGATGGTGCTGGTGGCCCTTGGTCGGGTATCGCTCACCGTGCTGATTGTGCATATCTGGCTGTTCCGAGAACTTACCCGCACCGGAAGCCGGTGGCAGCATTGGCTCATACCCGACCCCGCAGTACCCTACTTCTCCTGGTGGCATCGGTTCGATGTCGCACCAGCGGTGGCCGGTATCGTGGCGATCCTCGCCGTTTTGGGGGTGTTGGCGGTTGGCTGGCAGCGGTATCACTTTCGCTTCGGGGCTGAATGGCTACTTCGAAAGGTGGCGCCATGAACCAATCTTCTTCACCCACTGCCACGTCGAACACGGCCGACGAATCGCCGCGCCTGCGGGTGGCGGTGGAGGCTACCTCAATGCTGGGCGCCCGCAGCGGTGTGGGGATCATGGCGACGGCGTTGGTGCAGCGTCTTGCCGCCTATCCCGGCCTGGAACTCACCGCCCTGGCGGTGACCTGGCGAGGGCGCAAAGATCTGGCTCCCCTTCTTCCTCTCGGAGTTGCTCTGCACACCACTCGCACGCCGGCCCGGCTCGCTCACCTTTTGTGGCAGCGGGTTGAGTACCCGGCCGTGCGCGGGTTCGATGTGGTGCACGGTCCCAATTTCGTGGTGCCACCGGTCGGACGATCATGGCCCTGGGCGGGGCGCTCCGCCCGCTCCGGTAGTGAACGAACCCAGCCGGTGCGGGGAGCACAGTTGGTGACAGTGCACGACCTGGGGCCCTGGCACTTTCCCCATCTGGTAGATCGGCATTCCCGGGCCTACCCTCGTTTGTTGGCCCGGGCAGTGGCCCGAGGTGCCCATGTGCACACGGTTTCTCGTTTTGTGGCCGACGAAGTCATGGAGGCCACGGGGATCGGGGCGGAACGGGTGCACGTGATTGCCAACGGTTTCGACCCGCCCCCCATTCCAGAGCCACTCGCAGCACCAACCAACCCAGAAGCTGATTCGTGGCCGGTCGGAGGGCGCCCTTACGTGTTGGCTCTCGGCACTATCGAACCACGAAAAGATCTGCCGACACTGGTGCAAGCGATGGCCGACGTGTGGCGTCACCACCCCGACCTCTGTCTGGTGGTAGCTGGCCAGCGAGGATGGGGGGCCGACGCCTTCGACGAGGCTTGTCGGCGGGTGCATGCTGGCGACCGGGTATCGGTGTTGGGGTATGTGTCGTCGGACGAACGAGAACGGCTCTTGCGTGGCGCTCAGTGTCTGGCGTTCCCGTCGATCTATGAAGGGTTTGGACTCCCTCCCCTGGAGGCGATGGCTCGGGGCCTTCCGGTGGTGGCCACCACCGCCGGTGCGGTGCCCGAGGTCTGCGGCGACGGAGCCGCCCTGGTGCCGCCCCAAGATCCGGCAGCCCTGGCCGAAGCCCTGCTATCGGTGGTAGGCGACGACCAACGGGCCCAGTCGCTGATAGCGGCCGGGCACCGTCGAGTGAAAGTGTTCAGCTGGAACACCATGGCCAGCGAAATGGCTGCGCTCTATCGGCGGCTCGCGACCCGCTGAACCGGAACAGTCACGCCAAGCAGGATTGTGTATCAGGGCCCGGTCGAATCCCGGTATCGTCGCCTCATGATCCAGGGTGCAAAAAAACGGTTTGTCATCATCGGCGGAGGTCCCGGCGGTACGACGTGTGCCACGTACGCCGCCCGCCTGGGGGCCGAGGTAACACTCATCGAACGCGACATCGTGGGCGGCGCCGCCCACCTCCTCGATTGCATCCCGTCAAAGGCCATGATCGCCACGGGGGGAGCGATGGCCCAGATGCGCAGTGCCGCCGACATGGGTTTGGCCCGGGTGGACGTCGAACTCGATTTCGGTGCCCTGCGGGAGCGGATGACCCAGATCCGCGAGCGGCTCGAAGGTTCCGTTACCCAACTGCTCGACTCCCAAGGGGTGCGATTGCTGGAAGGAACCGGTCGCATGGTTTCGCCCCACGACGTGGAGATCGCCCACGCTGACGGCAAAATCGAAACGATCAGTGGTGACGTGATTGTGCTCAGCACGGGCAGCCGGCCGCGACTCCCCGATTGGGCGGCCGTCGACGGCGTAAAGGTGCTCAGCACTCGCGACGCGTACCCACCCCCTGAACTGCCTGAACATCTGATCGTGGTGGGTTCCGGCGTGACCGGAGTGGAGTTTGTGCACATGTTCCGCTCGTTCGGGTCGGAGGTGAGCCTCGTCGTAAGTCGGCGCCAGGTGCTGCCCGACAAAGACCCTGAAGTGGCGGCGGTGCTCGAACAGAGCTTCCTCGACCGCGGCGTTAACCTCTTGATGGGTGCCCGGGCCACCAAAATCGACACTGAAGGTGATGGGGTGAAGGTGTTCTGCGACGATGGTCGTGTGGCCGAAGGCAGCCATGTGCTGCTGGCCATTGGATCGATTCCCAACTCCGACAATCTGGGCCTCGAAAACGCGGGAGTAGAAACCGAGTGGGGGTATGTCAAGGTCGACCACAACGCCCGCTCCAACGTGAGCCACATCTATGCCGCCGGTGACCTATCGGGGCGTTTGCCGCTATCTTCGGTGGCGTCCGCCCAAGGTAGGAAAATCGCCGAGCACGCCATGGGTCGACACTCCGGACCTCATCGCCATATCGACTACGACAAGGCGGCTTCGGCTATCTTCACCGACCCCGAAATCGCCGATGTGGGAGTGGCCGAGGTGGATGCATTCGCTGAAGGCCGAAAGATTCGGGTGACGAAAGTACCGTTTTCGGCTTCGGCCAAAGCCCTCATCAACAACGATTCCCGTGGTTTTGTGAAAATCGTGTCCGATCCGGCTACCGGGGTGGTCATCGGGGGTTCGATCGTGGGGCGCCACGCGGCCGAGTTGATTTCGGTGCTGGCGTTGGCGGTGTCGTCGGGGCTAACGGTCACCGATCTGGTCGAATCCCTCTTTGTTCATCCCGCGTTAGCCGAAGTTCTTATTGAAGCCGCCGAATAGGGATCTGTTCCGAGACAAGATGCCTGGCGCATCAACCCTGCGCATGTGCTAGGTTCGCCTCTGTTATGAGTATCTTGCCCTTGTTAGTGGCCGAACAAAGCGAACTGATCCGCCAAGAAACCGCGGTGGTGGTGCTGCTGGCTATTGCCGCCGGTGTAGCCGTGTTGGCCAAACGGCTCAGATTTCCCTACACCGTGGCTCTGGTGATCGCCGGATTTGGGGCGTCCGCCCTGGGCGAAGTGGTGAACGTGAGCGTTTCGCCCGACCTGATCCTGGCTTTGCTCGTGCCGCCCCTACTGTTTGAAGCCACGTTGGCGTTGCCGTGGAAAAAGCTCCGGGCTGATCTGTTTCCGGTGATGCTGCTGGCTTTGATCGGCACGGCGGCGGGCACCCTGGTGTTAGGGGCATTGGTAAACCAAACCCTGGGTGTGCCGTGGGCGGCAGCGTTCGCGTTTGGGGCGCTGATTTCGGCCACCGACCCGGTGGCGGTTATCGCGTTCTTTAAACAACTCGGCGCACCGAAACGGCTGACCGTGTTGGTGGAGGGTGAATCCCTGTTCAACGATGCAGTGGCGGTGGTGGCGTTCACCCTGGCAGTCAAGGCCGCAAGCGGTAAAGGTTTCACCCTGGCCGGCGGGGTAAGCGACTTCCTGGTGGTGTCATTCGGCGGGCTTGCCGTCGGAATCATCCTCGGCTACTTGGTGGGCGAGGTGTTCTTGTCTCGGGTCGATGATGCCTTGATCGAGACGTCTACCACCTTGGCGCTGGCCTATGGTTCGTTCCTGTTAGCCGAAGACTTCGGGCTGCTCTTCGGGCGCCCCGACGTGCACTTCTCGGGAATCCTGGCTGTCGTCGCTGCCGGGCTAACCGTGGGCACTATCGGGCTGAAGAACACCTCACCCACCACCCGGATTACGCTTGAGCATTTCTGGTCCCTACTCACCTTCTTGGTGAACTCAATGGTGTTCCTGGTGATCGGGTTGTCGGTCACGTTTAGTGACCTCGTCAACCATCTCGATGCCGTAGCCATATCCCTGGTCGGCGTGATCGTGTTGCGGGTGGTGCTGGTGTATGGGTTGGCCGAGTTCGCCAGCCGCGTGATGCCGAGCCGGCATATCCCGGCGGCCTATCGTCAGGTGATGACATGGGGTGGTCTGCGAGGAGCGATTTCGCTCGCGTTGGTGCTCACCATGACCACCCCGGTGTTCGACGCCGAAACGGTAACCACGGTGCAGGTGATGACCTATGGGGTGGTGCTGTTCACCCTGTTGATCCAGGGCACCACAATTTCGGCGGTGATCACTCGCCTGGGATTGGCGGGTACCGGTGAATCCGAATTGGCCCAACAACGCCACCAGGCTCGGATCGCCATGCAGCGAGCCGGTCAACTTGAGGTGAACCGGCTGGGGGGCGAAGGGGTGTTGTTGCCGGGAATGGCTGACGCCTTCGCCGACACCTACCAGCGGGACCTCCAAACCGAAGCAGAGGCCCTGCGCACCCATTTCCGACAACACCCCGAGCTGGAGACAGCGATGCTGTTACAGGCCCGCAGGGATGCGCTGGTGGCCGAACGGGCTGGCCTGACCGACATGTCGCGTCGCAGCCTGATCGATGAGCAGGTAGCGCGAGAGTTGACGGTAACACTCAACGACCGGATGATGGCCCTCGATCTGCTGGAAGAACGATGGGAACGTGACGCGCCGCCGACGGTCAACCCCGACGATGAGGGGTCCACATCGAGCACCAAGACTGGAGAAACCCAATGACCGGCACCGCGATGTATGTTTCCTGGGGCGGCACAGGTCGGGCCAACGGGTTTCGCCGTTCCTTACGTCAAGCCGAGGCCAACTTCGACACCCTGGTCTACCTGGCCGTTATCGACCCTGAAACCTTCCCCGGCCTCGACGACCGCTTGGGGCAGGTGGTGCAAGAAGAGCTGAAGTGGTTGTTGGATACCCAAACGACGCTGGCCCAACAGCAGGGGAGTGGAGAAGGGGTTGAGATCGAGGTGATCGTTCGTAGTGGTGAGGTAGCGGCGCAAACTTCCGAGGTCGTGGCCGAGTTGGGCGTGACCACGGTGTATGTGGGCTCACCCGATTCGGGACGCACCGACGATGCGGTGGCCACGGTGATCGAGCAGATCCGCCACCGCACCAACGCGACCGTCGCCCTCGTTGACGAGGGCGACGGGATCATATAATCAGGATTGGCTGGAACGGGGCGGGGTTATTCGATAACCACCACAACGTCGCCGCTTCCCACAGAATCACCAACAGCCACTCGGATTTCTTTCACGGTGCCCGACTTGTCGGCGGTGACGTTGTTTTCCATCTTCATCGCTTCGAGCACGACGACCGTGTCGCCGGCTTCCACCTCGTCACCTTCTTCCACCACGACCTTCACAATGGTGCCCTGCATCGGTACCGCAACCTGGCCCGATCCGCCGCCAGCAGCCCCGCCAGCGGCTGAGGCCGAACGCTTGGGTTTCTTGGGGGCGCCGCCGCCACCGCCGAAACCGGCGCCTTCAGGCAGCCACATCGAGACCGAGAAGCGTTTGCCGTTCACCTCAACGTCGACATCACGCTTCACCTTGGGTTCGTCGTCGGTATCACCCGCTGGTGCCGCCGGGGCAGCCACTCCGCTGAGGTCGAGGACTTCTTCCACCCACTTGGTGGAGTGCTTGGCCTGCTGGAAATCGGGGTGAGACAGGATGGCGAGATCGGCGGGGATGGTGGTGGCTACCCCGGTGATCTCGAGTTCGTTGAGGGCCCGAATGGTGCGGGCGATGGCGATGTCACGGTCGGCACCCCAGCAGATCAACTTGCCGACGAGGTTGTCGTAGTACTGGCTGATCTCGTCGCCAGCTTCGTAACCACCGTCCCAGCGCACTCCGAAACCTGAAGGGGCTCGAAGGGTTTCGATCTTGCCCGGCGAGGGTAAGAAGGCGCCGCCAGCAGGGTCTTCGGCGTTGATCCGTACCTCAATCGCGTGACCGGAGATCGTGACATCATCCTGGGTGAAGGTGAGAGGTAGTCCGGCCGCCACTCGCAGCTGTTCGGCTACCAGGTCTACACCGGTTACCATCTCGGTTACCGGGTGCTCCACCTGAAGGCGGGTATTCATCTCCAAGTAGAAGAAGTCTCCGTCCTCATAAAGGAACTCGACGGTGCCAGCGTTGGTGTAGTCACACCCCAGGCCGACCCGAACGGCGGCTTCGCCCATCGCTCGCACAATCTCGGGGCTCAGGTCGGGGGCTGGTGCTTCTTCGATGAGTTTCTGATGGCGACGTTGCGCCGAACAGTCGCGGAGCCCCAAATACACCCCGTTCCCATGACTATCGAGCAGCACCTGCACTTCGACGTGGCGGGGCTTCACGAGATAACGTTCGAGGTACCGCTCGTCACGCCCGAAATAGGCCAGGGCTTCGCGGCCTGCTGATTCGAAGGCGTCTTCGGCCTCGTCGGCGTTGTGCACCACTTTCATCCCGCGGCCGCCACCACCGTAGGCGGCCTTGATGGCTACCGGCCAGCCGTGCTCATCGCCGAACGCCACCACCTCATCGGAGTTCTCCAAGAACTTGGTGTTGCCTGGAACGCCGGCGACATCGACCTTCTCGGCCGCGGCGCGGGCGCTGATCTTGTCGCCCATCACCTCAATGGCTTCGGGTGGGGGACCAACGAAGGTCACGCCTCGGTCGGTGATGGCCCGGGCGAAGTCGGCGTTCTCACTGAAGAAGCCGTAACCGGGGTGAACGGCGTCAGCCCCCGACCGCTCAATGGCGTCGAGAATGGCGTCGGTGTTGAGGTAACTTTCCGCTGCCGTTTGTCCACCGAGGGCGTAAGCCTCGTCGGCCAGACGCACATGCAAGGCATCGCGGTCGAGCTCGGAGTACACGGCCACGGTGGAGATGCCGAGTTCCTGGCACGCCCGGATTACCCGAACAGCGATCTCGCCGCGGTTGGCTACTAAGACTTTTTGGAAGAGCAGATCATTAGGCACCTGCCTATGGTTACCCAGAATGGACGCAAATCGAAAGTTATCAGGCCCGAAAGGCACAAGATTTTCAAAAATCTCCTTCGTTAAGGAGGTTGGATCCACCAATATTGAGCTGTTAACGGCGGCGAAAGCGGGGGGAGGCGAAGGTCTCGTGCTCGTGACTGACCACCAAACCGCAGGTCGCGGTCGTCAACAACGAACCTGGCACGACGATCCGGGCAACGCCATGTTGATGTCGGTTCTGCTTCGCCCTCCGGTTGAGGTCGCCTCCCTTATCCCCCTGTTGCAAGGGGTAGCGGTGGTGGAAGCGCTCACCGAACTGGCAGCCTCGGTGACGGCCCGAGACGCCGACGGGTCCTCGGGCCTCGAACCCCCCAAATTCGGCCTGAAATGGCCGAACGATGTGCTGGTTGCGTCCTCTGGTGAACGTAAATTGGCGGGGATTCTGGCGGAGGCTGTCACCACCCAACAACCCGAGGGGATAGCCGTGGTGTTGGGCACCGGCCTGAATCTCCGATGGTCGACCATGCCACCAGCCGACATCGCAGCGCGGGCCATCACCCTCGAAGAGGTGCTGGGAGGGGCCGTAGACCGATGGGAGGTGGTCAATGTGGTGCTCGGAGCGCTCGACCGTTGGTTGACGGTGCTGTACCAGCAAGGCGCCGACGGGTTGTTGCCTGAGTATGAACGCCGGTGCCTCACCCTGGGACGGTCGGTTGCGTTCTCCACCGCTGGTACTGATGGGGGCCAGCATGGAACGGTGGTGCGGGGAATCGGGGCCGGCATACGGGGTGACGGAGCTCTCCGCATCGCTACCGACACCGGCGAAGTTGTGGTCATGGCAGGTGACGCTCATCACGTGCCGTAGTTCCTGTTTGAGGCTCACATTTGGGGCAGCCGTGACGACTGGTACAAGTAATGAGCATCTCATTCGGTACCAACCGTCGGCACGTAGCCTGGTTTATTGTCGCTGGCTTGGCGCTAGCCAACACCCCAGTGTTGGCCCAAGCTGATACCGGAGGAGCGGAACTTGAGGTTTTGCAGGGGCAAGACGCGGAGGATCCGCCACCGGCCGAACCCCCTCCCGACGATCACGCCGCCGGGGAAGGGATCCATCAACCGACCCCTGATGCGGAGAACAAAACCGAAACCACCGATCAATCAAACCCCGTCGAACTTGACGCCGATGGTAAACCGATACGCAAGAAAGGGGCGTACGCGAGTCAGCCCGAATTTCGTCCCGACCTGGTGAACTGGCGATTGGTGCGTGAAGCCGAGGACGGCCTAGCCGTCACGGTCGACAAGGTGGAAGAAGCGGAGGCCGATCTGCGGCGGTTGCGGGTGCAGCAGCGGCGACTCGGTGATAAGCGTCGCTGGTTGAGCGAAG
>Ga0316189_10000651_pt1 | contig 34721 bp, 26 predicted proteins | sample LowCovwburrow_MG_FD_204930 | JGI IMG/M metagenome (GOLD analysis project Ga0316189, IMG submission 204930) | Coastal sediment microbial communities from Maine, United States - Lowes Cove worm burrow | ecosystem: Environmental > Aquatic > Marine > Coastal > Sediment | place: USA: Maine...
CTAAAACTCCTGTTGTAGAAATGGCATTACGCATAGCCACCTGTATCGTGCCACTGGCATAGCCATGAGTGGTAACATCGATATCTATGGTTCCCGTCTGATCCAGTAATTCATAGCTACCATCGTTTCCAAGGTCTACATCGTAGGTTCCTATGGCAGGAATTCTTATTGAATTGTTATTTGTTGCCCCTGTATTAGTGGTATTCCAGGTGGTGATAAACTCGGTTTGGGCATTGACGGTTTGGATAGCTGCCAGACTAAAGAATACCAGCAGTAGCATGGCAAAGCGGAAAGGAGTGCTCTTTGCTGAGTTATTTTGAACAATTTTGCTTTTTTGCTGTTGTGATAAAGCAAGTGCTTTTTCGTCAAAAAAAAGACACAATGGAACGAGTTTTATTGATCCATTTATTTGATCAATAAAACTCCTGCAAAGAAGATTGGATTTTACGAGTGGCATTTTTTTCTAATAGCAAATTCTTACTAGGTCAAATCGATTAGTGTGAAAAACACGCGTAAGGCCAATTTGGATACATAAAGTGCTTGGAGTTAGGGTGATTCATATATCCAAATACCTCATCATACATCAACACCACTGGCTCTTTGTTAAATTAAAAAGCTTCATCACAGCACCTTACGCATTCAGTTCTATTTAAATTTGAGATAATATTTATTAAAACCGTTTCACAATATACATAAAGTGAAAACTGAAAGCCAATTCGTTTTCGACCAAAATGGGTATTGAAAAGTCTAAACTAGTTTTCACTAAGAGATTGTTTTCAACATTTTCCTAAAATATCCAGCTCCCCAGAGCGTTTGTGTAAGATTGCGGCACTACATATTTAAGGGTATCCAATTAAAATACTAAAGCGTTATAGGCCATTACAAAACGACTTGGACAGGTATAGCGTTTGCTGATGCACCCCAGTTCAGGATGTTTGCTACCGGGGTAGTTCCTTAGTGGGTCATTTTTGAGAAGGGTTTATTTTGGGCTTCTGCCACGTTCTCACAGTGGCCAAATTTTTGCTACTTCAACCTGAGTTAGCTTAAATAAGAAGGATCAACCAAAGTTTTTCTGCTACCTGATCAGGTGCACATACCCTTTAAATTCACGATTGCTGAATTTGATGAGGTAGTAGTATATCCCGGCGGGGAAGGCACCTCCTGACCAAACGAAATCACGATCTTCCGATCGGAATACCTGAGAACCAGCCCGGTTGTGGATAACAATGTATTGAAATTCATTGTCACAGTTATCAGGTGGTAGGCGCTGGCTGATTTCAAGGTCATTGCCGGGTAGTGTAAATATGTCGTTGACATTGTCGCCATTGGGAGTGAAAACATTGGGAGGTAGAAAGTCATCTTATAACACGTCCCTATTGATTTCTTGCGGTATGCTGGTAAGGCTACCCCTTCTTGTTCAGTTTTCTTAAAACGGCATTTCTGATGGCAAGAAAGCCATATCAGTACAATTTTGGCCTGCCTGTCACGCAGGAGGTCGCGAGTTCGAGTCTCGTCCGGACCGCTTAAATTTTTTTCCCAGATCATTTTGGTCTGGGTTTTTTTGTGCCTTTTGAATGATGGCTCTGACAGTTTACTAGGGCAAATTGGAGATTGACATTATATAGAAAGCGTTGCTACAAACTACGCTTATGAGAGGGTGATGTTTTGATCGGTATAGAGTGGGTTAAGCCTTCATTTTTTCTTTACTTAACATATCTGAAACACTTTTTAATATTTCGTCTAACTCATGAGCTGAGCTCAAAATATTCTCGAATATTTCTGTTTGTTCATCTTGAGTGATGTTTTCCAACTCTAACACGCTAATTAATCCCAGAAGTCGAGCCAGAGGGGCTCTAATTTCATGTGAAATTGAGAATGTATATTCTCTAAGCAAAGTATTTTGTGATTCAATTTTCTTAGTTCGTTCCTTTACTTGATTTTCTAATGACTCGTTGATTACGCGAATCTCTTCATGTGCGTCATTTATTCTTTCTGATTGTTCCTGTATCTCAATATTCTTTTTGCTTAACTTATTATTCGTATCATCAACCAGCAACTTTTGCGTTTTGATAATTAGATGCGCTTTTCTTACTCTTTTATTATTTCTAAATAGAATAAGAATGAAAAGCACTCCAAAAACAAGTATTGTCACAAGTAACAACATGAAATAACGACTAAATTTAATTTGAGCTTCCTGCTCGGAAATGGTCAAATTTGTTATTTCTTGTTGTTTTAGAAATGCAACACTATCTGCTATTACTTTTTTACCATACTCGTATTTGTACCGCTGCTGGATAATTTCTTTTTGAGTTTCCTCCGTATTGATGCTATACCTGGTTTGTGCAAACAGTTCATGCATTTTTAGGGCTTCCTCGAACTGTCCTAATTCTCTATACCCTTTCCATAATGATTGAGAGGCATGCTGGATATCTAATTTTGCTCCTATTTCTTGAGCAATTCGTAATGATTGTCTGTTGTATTTGGACGCCTGAGTATAGTTACCCTTATCGTAGTAGATATCTCCGATAGAATTCAGGGAAGATGTCATGAGTAATTTTTCTCCAATTTCCTCAGATATCTGAAAGCTTTTAGAGAAGTTGCCAAGTGCTTTATCAAGCTCACCTTGAAGATGATAAATCGCTCCAATGTTAACCAAAACTTCAGCAATTCCTGGCTTATCCCGAATCTCTTCTTTGATATTTAAACTTTTGAATAGGTGATCCAGTGCATTTGAATAGTCGCCTTGATTTTTGTACACCGCACCTAAGTTGTTTAATGAAGCAGAAATATCTTTGTTATTCCCTATTTCTTCTCTGATTTTTAAACTTTTTGAATAATAATCATGCGCTAAATTGTATTCCCCTGTCTCTAAATAGATGTTTCCAATATTGTTAAGTCTAGCAGCAATACCATTTTTATCTCCAATTTGTTCAATAAGTTTTAGGCTTTTGGAATAGTAATCAATAGCAGTAGCATAGTCGCCTTGATCTAAATAAATATTTCCAATGTTGTTTAATGATGCAGCAATGCTCTCTTTATCACCAAATTCTACTTTGATCTTCAGACCTCTCGTATAATAATCAAGCGCTTTATTAGGGTCGCCTCTTCTTTTGTAAACAAGGCCAATGTTGTTTAAGGATTTGGCCATACCCAACTTATCTCCTATGTCTTCTTTTATTTTAAGACATTCTGAATGACGTTCAAGAGCTTTGGAATAGTCGCCTTGAAAATAGAAGTAGGCTCCTTGTGTACTTAAAGCTAAGGTTATGTACTTCGTTAAGTTTCTTTCTCTTGCAAATTCAAGTTGTTTCTCGGAAAAATAATATGCACTATCTGGCTGTGTGAATAAGTATCCATTCCAACTAATTTTGTTTATCGCTTCGAGTCTACTTGTATCTTGCTGGGAGGGATCATTCCAGATAGCTAATAGGCTGTCAATATTTACTTGTGCATAAGTGCTGGTAGCAGTAAATAGTAAAAGACCAACCAATGTTTTTTTAATCACCATCATCCAAATGCATCTACAATCTCTCAATAAATTGTCTCAGATGCAAATGTTGCCAAGGTCAAGTGTATCAGAGGACGTTACCTGAGATTGAGGATATTAAGTGACAGTCATTAGAGAGGGATGGAGGTATGCTTCAATTGATAGAACAATGAGAATGAAATTCAAATCTAGACGTCTGATTCAGAGCCATGATAAAATCTTTGTGGTCAAGGCGGTACAGTTCCAGGGTACAGTTTATGTCGGTTTATGGCAGGTGGTGCAGTTGAATATAGCGATTGGAGGCTGATTTTGCTGTTTTTCAACAGACTGTCACGCAGGAGGTCGCGAGTTCGAGTCTCGTCCGGACCGCAATTAAAAGAGCCCTTGGGTTCTTTTTTTTTGTTTGTAATGACTTAGACGAGAAGTTTACCCGACGCAGGAGGGAAGTCTCGTCCGAACCGCTCTCAAAGTCAAGCACTTACATTTTTGTGAGTGCTTTTTTTGTGCCTGAAAATGGCCAGGGTATAGTTTAGCCTCGTAGAAGCTTCGGATCTAAGCGAAATAACACTTTTCCTTCTTCTAAATCTAAATGTTTTTTTTTGGTCAGGTAATGGCGGACGGCAGTCTCCTTCTTGTTGTGAACAGGGATGCCATCTTCCCTAACATTGTTCAGCATGGCATTAATCTTAGCGTAAGGTTCGTGCCAAAGTCTTACAATTCCTGCAATCATTCATCTCTTAAAATCTTGATCGGATTTATCATTGAAGCTTTAAAGGCTCTGTAACCAACACTTCCGGCAGTAATAAGTAGGGTAATCAATAACGCAAGTATGAAATAGAATGGATGGATATCCACTCGATAGGCAAAGCCTTCCAGCCATTTATTCATAACAACAAATCCTAGTGGAAAGGAGACCAATGTGGCAATCCCTACAAGGGAAAGAAAGCGGTTGGAAAGGATCCATATGATGTTCAATGACCTTGCTCCAAACACTTTACGAATGCCGATCTCAGACATTTTTTGGTGAATCGTGAATGCAATTAATCCAAACAAACCAAGACAAGCGATAAAAATAGAGATTCCTGAAAAAATATTAAACAGGACAAGAATCTTTCTGTCCTGATTGTACAACTGACCGAGGAGATCATCCATGAAGGTGGACGCGAATATTTCGTCAGGGTACACACTTTTCCAGGCAGCCTCAATTGCTGCCAATGATTCTGGAATGTTTTGTCCTGAAATCTTCAATCCAGCTTCGTAGTACAACCTTGGGAAGTACAGCATAATAGTTGGTGGAATTTCTTCATGCAGTGAGCGTACGTGAAAATCTTGAATAACCCCGACAATCGAACCAGACATGTGGTTGATGCCAAGTTCAATGTTTTTACCGATTGCTTCAACTGGATTCTCAATTCCGATGGCTCTCAAGGCAGCTTCATTGACTATGAATTCATTCTTTGGTTGCCAGGTAGTAGCATGGGTAAGCCATCGGCCAACTAATAGCCGCAACCCGAACGTTTCCATGTAATCATTATCTACCGCCTTAAGACGAACATTTACTTCCTCCAGGTTCTCATCCTTTGTAAAGGTCAAGGAAGTACCGATATCATTGAGAGAAGTGGGAGCACCTAAACCGAATGACACATATTTAATGTCTTTGTGTTGCAGCAGAATAGACTTCAATTTTCTCAATTCTGTGCTGTCTCTCGAAAATAGAGGTGCGCTAATAATGGCCTCTTTATCGAACCCAAGGTCCTTGTTCTGAATGAACTGCATTTGACTAAATACAATCAACGTCCCGATAATCATAACCTGTGAGATGACGAATTGAAAGGAGACCAGAAACTTTCGTAGACCTGCTCCTTTGAGTTTAACACCGGTATATTCCGACTTCAGGGCGCGGACTACATTGAACCTGGAAATCATAAAAGCTGGATACCAGCCCGCCAATAAAGACACCACTCCAAATGATCCAATCGAGCCAAGCCAAAAGACAGGATCCATATAAGGAATAATCAGGTCTTTGCTCATAAATGCATTGTAGTATGGGAGGATCAACCAGGTAATGATTAATGCACTCAGCATAGAGACCAATGTCAGAATCATCGATTCGAGAATGAATTGATTAATCAACTGGCCCGGCTGGGCACCCAGAGCCTTTCTCACTCCAGCTTCCCGGGCACGTCGGGACGCCATTGCGGTATTGAGGTTGATGAAATTGATGCATGCAATGATCATAATGAACAGGCCAACACTACTCAATATCAACAAATAGTCGCTGCTCACCGTAGAGATAGACCCGTCGGCATACAGCTTGTTAAAATGAATATCATCGAGAGCCTGGAGGTAGTAGGTGTAGTTTTCCCTGTCTGATCCTTCGTGGTATTTTTGAACCAGTTGATGTAATCCTTTTTCAACTGATTGCCTGTCACCGTCGGAAGGCAATTTCAGATAGCAATTCCCTGCCAGGCTCATTGACCAGCTATCGACAGCATCAAAATCTGATGTGAATTCGCTGGTAAGCGTGGGGTAGGAGACAATCAGGTTAAAACTGAAGTGAGTTCTCGAAGGTGCAGTGACTACTCCTGCAATTTCGATGTCCTGGCTCCCCAGCTTGATTACCTGCCCAATTGGGTCTGTTTCTCCAAAAAGAATGACAGACATTCTATCTGTAATAAGTGCTTGACCTGGAGAACCTAATATACTTTTCGCATTCCCGGCTACCACCTCGAAATTCAAGACATCAAAGAATTCACTATCTGCAAAGATGACGCGGTTTACATAGCGCAATTCGTTGTTATATTCAATCTTCTCATTTTCTGAATAGTGAAAACCTGTAGCTTTTCCGGTCTCCAGAATATCCCTCCTGACTGCGGCAGCAAAAGGGTATGGTACGTTTCCTGAATATCTTGTCTCGTCCTGATCCTGCTTGTGTCGCACAACTCGATAAATATTCTCAGAATCTGCAAACGCCTGGTCAAAAGAGAATTCATACTGAATGGCCATGAAGGCAAATAGTATAGAGGAAAGCCCCAGTGTCAGACTAAGGAAATTGATAATGGCATAGGATCGATTCCGGCGCAACGAGCGAACAGATGTAACAATGTAGTTGGCAAAAAGTCCTTTTGAAATGTTCATATGAGTGAATTTTTTGAGATTTGACAATTGGAATGCTCTTAAAATATTCCATGTATAGAGTAATTGAGCCCTTTTGGTACCAGTTGTTTTTACTTTTTCAAAAAAGAGCTCCGCCAGGTCTCCTTCAATTTCTTCGATTCGATCTTGTCGGCAGAACCAACGTAAAAATCGCTTCAGGATTCGGGGTGGATTCGGGGTTTTCATTTATGAAAATTGAATTCGCTGAAAGAGTCTTTTCCTAAGCTCAAAAGTCTCACTCAACACCGTTTCCCCTAGCGTGGTCAAGCTGTAATACTTCTTTCTTCGGCCACCTCGTTCTGCCGAGATTCCGCCATACTTTGAGGAGACGAGCCCCTTTTCATCGAGGCGATTCAACGCAACATGCACTGCGCTGATATTTAGTACTCGACCTGTTTCTTTAAGAAGTTCCTTGTAGACTGTGACCCCGTAAGCCTCATCACCCAAGTATGCAACGAGTAATAGCATTAGTTCCTCAAATTCACCAAGACTCCTTCTTTTCATCAGTTCAAATATTTATAAAGCAAATATAGATTATATATTTAATCTAATTTTGTTTATTAAATAGATTTAAACTTGATTTTAAGATATCCGAAGTTAGGTGATGACCTGAGTTCGATATAACTTAGTTAGGAATATCCCCTTGAGGGGATTATAGGGGTGTTTTATAGATCGATCTGTAGATCTTAAATGCAAAATAACACCCTCCTAGCCTCCCTGAAGGGAGGAATTGCCAGAAAACCATGTTTGAGTCTCTTAAAATAAGCATTATCATCTTTCTTACGTCGAACTCAGGTTGATAGATAGAAAACTTTCGTGTTGGAAACAGATCGACCAATAGAGAACATCTATTCTGTGCTTACAGTCTCACAAAATCGAAGGTACAGTTTCAGGGTACAGTTTATGGCAGGGGGTACAGTGGAATAGTTTGATTAGACGCTGTTTTGACTGTTTTTTAACAGACTGTCACGCAGGAGGTCGCTTTAACCCCTTCAGATGCTATATCTTCTTTTCAAACATAGCATCTGAGGAGGTGTAGATCCTTCACTATGTAAAGGAAGCATCTTACCGTGCTTTTGTAATGTCTTTTCCTTTGTAACCTGAATCCCATTAATAATTATAAGGGATTAGAATTTTCTCTATCTAGAAAAGAACAATAGAGTTGAGGTCGTGGATATTGTAAGTACAAGACAATCTCCAGACGAATTTATTGAATAAGGGAATTACACCGAAGTAACTTCCGCGCCAAGAGAGGCTAATTGACCATCCACTTTAATTAACCATCCCCACTAATTAACCACCCAATTCACTGCCTCTCATCCCGAATCCGACTCAACTTCCCGCCTTCACTTCTAGGAATGGTGTTGTGATCCTTGATTTCCACTTGCATACTTAAGCCGGTGTTGTTCTTGATCTTATGAAAAAGCGATTGTTGGAGATTTGAGCCAGCATCACTCGACAGATATTCAGAAGGGATGTTCTCATCAATTTCTATTTCAAGCTTGACATTGTCCATCGTTCCATCGCGACGTACGATCAGTTGGTAGTTAGCTGATAACTCCTTAAAATCCTCAAGCAATACCTCCACCTGCGTATGGAAAAGGTTTACGCCCCTAATGATTAGCATGTCATCAGCTCTGCCCTTGATTGTACTCATTTTGATGTGCGTCCTCTTTGCGCCAGAATCATAATCGATGCTACAGATGTCATTGGTCCAATAGCGAAGGATTGGTAGGGCCTGCTTGCTTAGTGTCGTAAAGATCAGCACCCCTTCTTGTCCATAGGGAAGCGGTTCGCCCGTGTCCCGATCTACTACTTCAGGGAAAAAATGATCTTCCCAAATGTAACTACCCGTTCCTTTCTCTTCAAAATCCTCCTGGGAAACACCAGGTCCCATGATTTCGCTTAGCCCGTAGATATTGGTGGCGTCTACACCCATCAGTCTTTCGACTTCCTTCCTAACCGTTTCAGTCCACGGTTCTGCTCCGAGAACCGCATATTTGAGATTCAAATCTCCAATTGCGATTCCTCTTTTTTTCATTTCCTCACCAAGCGTGAGTGCATAAGATGGTGTACAGCATATTACCTCTGACTGAAAATCCTGAAGCAGCAACAATTGACGATCAGTCATCCCTCCGGAAATTGGAATCACAGCCATGCCAAGTTTGGTCGCTCCTCCGTGCAGTCCCAGTCCTCCTGTGAAGAGCCCATATCCATAGGCGTTGTGGAGTCTCATTCCTGGTTTTGCGCCAGCAGCTGCCAGTGACCGCGCGACAACCTCATCGAAAACCTCCAAATCATACTTGTTGTAACCAACTACGGTGGGTTTTCCTGTGGTTCCGCTTGAAGCATGTATTCTGAGTATTTTATCCATTGGCTCGGCAAACAAATCGAATGGATAATTATCTCTCAGGTCATTTTTTTTAGTAAAAGGAAGTTTGTGTAGGTCCTGAACACCCTTGATTTCCGATGGTTTTACCCCCAACTCGTCAAGCGCCTTTCGATAAAAGGGCACGTTGGCATATTGGCGCTCCAGCATCTCTTTTAGTCGCTCATTTTGCAGCTTGCGAAGTTTATCGATTGGAAGTTTTTCTATTTCGGGGTTATACATGATCTAGGAATTAATGACGTAAATTTATACAGGCCAAATCAACTAAGTATGAAGAATTGGATACTGCTATTTGCACTTTTGCTATGCGGACTATCTCAAGCTCAAATAAAACTCAACAAAGAAACGGGTTTATTCGAACGGAAGGTTAGAATTTCCAAGAATCGCCAAATATTGATTAATAAATTAACGTCAAACGGTTTGGATGTCGATGAGACACTTGCTTCTAAGGGATCTTTTGTGCACATGGTTAATGATGTTTCACCAGTTGTCATCTACTATGTAGGACAGGAGCGAGAGGGGAAGTATATTTTTACAGCTTTCAAATTGGAACCTGAAGCCAATGTGGGTCTTATCAGTTTGGAAGCCTTACCAGTCAAGCAGCGAAAACTCTGGATTCCAATTATCAATGAAAAGCTGGCTTCACTGCGTTTGTAAGTCTTGTAATTAAAACAAAAGGTTCACCAAAATTTTGCACTTAACCTTCGGTCTCTAAAGAGGTTGGTTGTTTTTGCAGCTTGCGAAGTTTATCGATGGGAAGTTTTTCTATCTCTGGATTGAGCATCTCTGTTTCGTCGTGTGGCCTAAAGTTCGTTTTTGAAAATTTGTCCGTCCTTCATGATGAACTTTAGCGTTTCCGTTGGATTGGTTATGATGCCAATATCCTCCAGAGGATTCCCATCGTAAATCAATAAATCCGCATAAGCGCCTGCTTCTATGACACCCAATTTCCCTTCTGTATAGGGATTGATCTTGCCTGACATGGCAAACAATCGGGCGTTGTTCGAGGTGGCTTGTTTGAGTACCTCGAGCGGCGAGAACCAGCGTACCCGTGAAGTGAACTCTGCAAGTGCTCGCGATTCGCTACCTACTGCTCCAAAGGCATCAGTGCCGTAGGCTAGATTCACATTGTATTTTTTCGCTAGCTCCATTTCCACCAACGCACCAGCTTTCACTTGCATCATTTTCTTTGCTCGAAGCGGAGGAAGCTTGGCGATGGCGCTGTCCGGGCGCAGTGACCAATAGCTTTGAGGAACCAACCATGCGTCCTTTTCCTTAAGCAGTTTCATGGCTTCCTCGTCGATCAGATGACCGTGGTCGATGCATTTTACTCCTGCGTTTAGTGCGCGCTTGATTCCTTCCGCATTGTAAATGTGAACTGTCACGTAGGTGTCCCAGTCTGCAGCGGCCTGAACAGCTGCTTCCAATTCGTCTGGGGTAAACTGAACAGAATGAATTGGATCAAAGTCAGATCCTACACCGCCGCCAGCCATTACCTTGAGCTGTGTGGCTCCATTTTTTAAATTTTCTCTGGAAGCTTTCAGTACCTCAGGTACGCCATCCACAACAAAAGACCAGCCCTGCGCGTCCATTGGGTGAAGGGCAGCATCTGACCAATACGGATTTGGCTCGTTGGGATTACGTAAATCTCCATGTCCCGAAGTCTGGCTGATAAATGCACCAGAAGGATAAATGCGCGGACCAGGTACGAGTCCTTCGTCCACCGCTTTTTTTAAGCCAAATACAGGCCCTCCCAAGTCACGAACAGTCGTAAATCCGAGCATCAAGAAATTTTCAGCTGCCTTTGCTGCACGTATAGATGTGTACATCCAGCTAGCGTCGTTCCTCAACGTTTTCATCCCCAGCGTTAATGCAAGGTGGACATGGGCATCGGAGAGCCCTGGAATCAGCGCTTTGCCGTTTCCATCTATAATGGTTGCATCGGAAGGTGCGTCAATGTTCCGACCAGTTCTTGAGATGAGATTATCAACCACAAGAACATCGTAACCTTTTTTTGAGTGCATTACTGGTGCCATCCCAGAGGTTAACATTCTTAATCAATAACGTGTTTTGCGCATGGAGACCAACGGCAAGAAATAGGGTAAAGACAGCTAGATAGGTTTTCATGGGAACATAGGTTTAAGGTTTCTAGGAAGATTAGCGATCAATCCAAATATATTCCTTTTTCAGTATCAGGATGTATTGGCAACTGGACGATTCTAAGTAAACAATCAAAATGAATACTCAACGCTGCACAATTCCGACCGTCTAAGTCACCTCTTGCCATTTTTACTGTCTATTCTAATACTGGGCAATGATACATTCAATGGCATGCAACCATTTTGAAGAAACTAACATCTATGCTATACAAAACTCAAAACTCATGAAAAGGCTACTCTCCCTCGTACTTCTTTTTCCACTTTTTTATGTTGCAACTGCGCAGCTAGATGTAGTTGAAGTGGACCCATTCAGCAAAATTGTAATCCATCCATACTTTGAAGTAGAGCTCAGAGAAGGGCCAGTCGAACAGATTGAATTTGTATCCAGTTCAGTTGATTTGAATAAGATCAATGTGGAGGTAAAAGGTAAAACACTTCATCTGTATCTGGAGGATGCCAAGGTAGCTTTCAAGAAAGTGTTCAGAGATAATTTCGACCCTTATGAAAACGAGAAGGTTAGGGTAGTCATTACCTACAAGCACATGCAGGAACTTACGGTGTTCGGCGAAGAGCGATTGATCGTTTCTAGTGATGTGGAGCAAAGCAAGTTTCGATTGAAGATTTATGGTGAGGTTGACGCAAGGTTTGCAGCCATTAGAACGGGCCAATTGAAGGTTGCTTTGTATGGAGCCAATGAATTGGAAATCGATGGCGGGAATGCTCCCAAGCAGGTATTTTCATTTTACGGGGACAATGAGGTCAATGCAAAGAAGTTGTCAGGTAGCTACTTGAAATTCGTAAATTTTGGAAATAACAAATTGTATTTGGGTGAGCAAGACTATATGAAAGTAACTGCTTTTGGTGACGCTATTATTTCTGTTCTTGGCAGCCCAGAGTTGGATCAGAAGATCACGATAGGGGAGATGACCTACGTGTCCAGATAAGAATTTTCATTCGTAAATCTGCATAAAGTCTTCGCGCAATACGCTTCTCAGTCGATTCAGTAGTTCGTCGGAGTGCACCTTTCCAAATACCATTGGAGGCTTAATTTTTAGGACGTTGTGGTCAGGTCCGTCGGTACTCATCAGAATACCAAGTTCCTTCATTCGGTTCATTAGGTAATCTGCATGGTTGGGAAGTGGAGTTTTGTCCGTTGCGCAAATTTCAAATCCTAGAAACAATCCTTGCCCCCGAACATCGGCGATAATGGGGTACTCTTTTTGAAGCTTTTTTAGACCTGCTTTTAGGTAGTTGCCTGTTTCCAGTGCGTTTTCTTGCAATTTCTCGTCCTTTATCACCGAGAGCACCTCTTTTCCTATGGCGGAAGAAACTGGGTTTCCACCAAACGTATTGAAGTACTCCATACCATTTGCAAAGGCATCTGCAACCTTTGGCGTACACACAACTGCGGCCAGTGGATGCCCATTTCCAATGGGCTTCCCAATGGTCACAATATCTGGAACAACTCCATGCATTTCAAAGCCCCAGAAATGAGAACCAACTCGTCCACAACCGACCTGTACTTCGTCTGAGATGCACAATCCTCCAGCTTTGCGTACATACGCATAGGCTTCCTTTAAATAGCCTTTCGGAAGTTCGATCTGGCCGCCGCAGCTGATGATGCTCTCGCAGATGAACGCAGCGACATTTCTTCCTTTTGATTGGATATAATCAATCTGCTCTTGAAGATGCGAAGCATACGCAGTGCCTTTATTTTCACCTTGGTATCGTCCTCTGAAGGTGTCTGGCAATGGAACGATGTGTGTATGCTCTGGTGCTCCTTTTCCACCTTTTCCGTCAAACTTGTAAGAGCTAATACCAATGTTCGCGTTGGTGTTGCCGTGATATCCAACTTCTACTGCGATGAAATCTTCCTCGCCAGTATACGATTTGGCCATACGTATAGCCAGTTCATTTGCTTCACTGCCAGAGTTGACGAAATGCACCACGGACAGCTTTTCTGGGAACGTCTGCAAGAGTGCTTCGGCGAACTCAGCAATGTTAGCATGTAAATAACGTGTGTTAGTATTGAGGATAGCCATTTGTTTCTGTCCAGCTTCCACTACGCGGGGGTGTTCATGCCCGACATGAGCCACATTGTTGACCGTGTCCAGATATCGTCTGCCAGACGCATCGATCAAGTAGGCCCCATCGCCACGTAGCATTTCCAGCGGCTGATTGTAGGAGAGACTAAGCCCTTTCCCTAAATGTTCTTCTCTAAATTTTAGCAGATCAGAGGTGTAGTTTTTAGCATGTTGAGTAAGCTCCTTTCTTTTGAAAAGCAGATTTGGGTCAGGGCAAATGCTTTTCCAAACAGGCACTTCGCTGGGAAAGGAGACTCCTGGAAAATCACACGTGTTTCCAAGCATATTCAACATCAGTTGAAAGTGCAGATGTGGGGCCCAATTGCCATTTTCGGAGGAGTCACCTATGTATCCAATCAGGTCATTGGCTTTAATCAGGTCACCGACATGTAAAATGCTGAGACTTGACTTGCTGAGGTGACCGTATAGACTGTAAAAGTATTCTCCAGAGGGAAGCGTGTGTTTTAGGATCACCGTCGGACCATAGTCCTTGTCCTGATTGTTGTCATGAACGGCAACTACTTCTCCGTCTAAAACCGAATGAAGAGGTGTCAACTCAGGGATCCAGAAGTCGACTCCAAGATGAATAGCTCTGTACTCGGGTCCATCGTTACCCTCTTTCTTGTAGGCATCCGTGCTGTAGATCGGGCGTGCTTCCAGATACCCATTGGCAATCAGGGAGGTTTGGTTTTCTTTTTGTAACAGAGCTAAACGATAGGATAGATGCTCATTGTCGTTGAACTGTGTGCTGTGACCAAGCCAGGTACTTGCAATACTCATATCCAGAGCTTTTACATCTTTGAAATTGAGTGTTGGAAAAAGTGCAGTTAGATCGATTTTTTGCTTCTTAAACCAATCAGTAATTACTTTTTCGTTCGGGTGTCCTGAGAAACCACAGGCAATTCTAAAATTGTAGCAGGCAAGTTGCTCATCTACTTCTTTCCACTTGCGAAGAAGTTCCCATGCGGGCTTTTCGCTTACCTGTAGATATTCATTGTCAGGCTCTTCCTTTTTGTTGATGGCAGACTTGGTCACGGTAGTCACCAACCGCATTCCGATCAATACAAAGAGTACCTGCAGTTCTTCCTCTTGCAATGGGAAACTGCTGTTGTACCCCTTGATCAAGGGTAAGGCAGCTTGCAAGGGGTCAGGCAGGTCCATCATTGCATAAGCCAAGGCAATCGCCAAATCGTTGATTGACTGAGTGAAAATTGCATCTCCGTAATCGATGATTGAGACCACCTGTGGATGTATCATATCCTCACTCACAATGACATTGTTGTCATTGGCATCATTGTGAACAACACTTTTCCGAAGCTGGTTGTAGCCATGCTGTATTTCCTGAAATCGTTTTTGAAAGTGCTGAACCAGTTCCTTTTGAGTTTTGTCAAATAAATGAAGGTGGTTGGTGGTCCAGTCGGACTGCGCCAGATCCCATTCAAAGACACGATGAGCACCAGAATGATCAAAATTTTCAAGTGCTGTGCTTAGAGCTCCTGCCTGAATACCAAGACTGGATCTGAGCGAGTCATTTTTCGGGTTTACCTGCGACCATAGTCGTCCATGCATCCACGTAAGTAGCCTAACCTGTCGTGTATCACCGTTTTCATCCCTAATTGATGTGCTAGAGGCTCCATCTACGTTTTTGATAATTAAGGGAGCACTAAGTTCTGATGCGGATAAAGCGACATGCTCCATGAGCCTCATTTGAAAGTCATGAAATTCTTGATCAGTATTAGGGCCACTTACCTTTAGTAGATAGGATTGGTCACCGCCATCTAATTTGAAATTCAAATCAACTTCGCCAATAAGCATGCTTGCTTTTACGTCAAGACCATAATGTAAAAGAGCAAGACCTTCAGCTAACTTCTGCGGATCATTCCATGAAATATGTTTCTTTTTCATTCGATAATTAAGTGGTCGAATTCACTTGGAAAATTAGCACAGAATTTGAGCAAGTATTGTCTGAATGCGATTTATTAGGTGAGCTATCTAAGTATAAACCCCTCTTTCAAAGGATCCTTGGGATCGATAAGGAATTCATTTTTGCCAGTGACGTAGGCTGTTCCTCTAACCTCTGGGATCACGGCGTCTATTCCCTGATACTGTACTTCTTCAACCACTTTGCAGTCAAATCGGGTACCCAAAATACTCTCAATCTTCATTGTTTCACCGATCGCCAATTCACCTCTTTTGAGATGAATAGCTACTCGACCAGAGACTCCCGAGCCTGTTGGAGATCGATCCGCTTCTCCCTCAGCGAAAATGCATACATTTCGACTATCTACTCCTTCTGAGATAGGACCACCAATAAATATAGTTCCGTAGAGAAAGCTAAGATCAGGTTCAAGCGGATGCGCTATTGTCCGACTCTTCGCAACTGCACGTTTGATATCCATTCCTTTTTGAATGAGCTCCCGATAGTAATCGGGTGTGCAGGGAATGCCGAGTGCATTTGCATCAACAAATGCGTAGTACGCACCGCCGTAGGCTAAATCGTATTTCACTTTTCCAAGGCCCCGCACTTCCACTTCCGCGTCCAACTCAACGACGAAGGAGGGCACATTTAGGAACCTGATCGAACCTGCTTTTCCATTTTTAACAGTAACAAAAGCAGTCAGTACTCCACAAGGAGCTTCAATCAAAAGTTTCGTTTCTGGCTCGGTAACCTCAACCCAAGCAGACTCGACGGCAAGTTTGGAAATTGCGATGGTCGCGTGACCGCACATTGTAGAATACCCTTCATTGTGCATGAAGACAACGCCAAAGTCCGCTACATCGCTTTCTGTCACAACAACCCCATACATATCTGCATGACCCCTTGGCTCGAACATAAGTGCTGTTCGTAAGTGGTCTAAGTTGGTCCTGATGTAGTTTCTCTGTTCTAGAATATTGTTTCCATGTACTTCTGGAAAGCCGTCCAAAATAACCCGAAGAGGTTCTCCGCCTGTGTGCATGTCAATCGTTTTTATTGACAGCCAGCCTTCTGGAATATTGAAAGAGGAAGATTTGTATTTCATGCTTGATCGTTGTTGACAACCAGTTGTGCCGCAACGAGATCCTCCAAGGCATGACCGACGGACTTAAAGACTGTGATCTCATCGTTGTTTTTTCTTCCCGATACTTTACCTGCACACAAATCAAATAGATCACCACGTATGTCCTTTGAAGAAATCACTGCCGATGCGAGTGGAATAACCAAATCTCCCGCCTCTTTTGGAGCCATTTCTAGTGTATCGACGTAGATTTTTGATCTTCTCATGACATCGTCATCCGACTCACGACTTGTGGGCTTAAATGCTCCGACAAGGTCAATGTGCTGGCCTGATCGTAGATACTCCCCTTTTACCAAGGGTGTTTCACTGAATGTTGCAGAGCTAATGATATCCGCTTTGGATAAACTGCTATTTAGATCATCAACCACTTCGATCTTTTTGAATTGGCCAGCCTTTGATTTGGCAAGAGCCTCAGCTTTTTCTCTATTTCTGCCATATATATGTAACTCTTTGATAGGGCGCACTGCGGAGTGTGCATCGATGAGGAAGGGAGCCAATGACCCTGTTCCAATCATAAGTAGACTGCTAGCATTTTTTGCAGCGAGGTAGTCAGCGGCGAGCGCAGATGCTGCTGCTGTTCTCCAATTGGTCAGACTTTTGGCGTCAAAGAGTGCTTTTGGTTCGCCAGTAATGGCATCCAACAGATAGTAGATTCCCTGAATGCTGGTTAAGTTTCGTTTACTGTTCTCTGTGGAGACATTCACGATTTTAACTCCTGCGACATCCCCACAACTCACAGCTGGCATCAGTAACAAAGTGTTCTGATTTTCATCTTCAGGATTATCATAGTCAAGATGCATCCGGGCTGGAATGGTGTAGTCCTTGGTGAAACCAGTTCTAAGAGCGTTGATGAGTGCTGGATTGGAGAGAAGGATGTGGATGTCTTCGCTGGTGTAAAATCGCATACTGTATTGTTACCAGCTAAAATTAGCAAATAAGCATTCAAACGTATTGTATGCTGACTGTGAAGTATCTAATACCCCAAAATCTTCATCATCGCCTCACTCTCTTGCTCCGGTGCAAAGAGTTCATGCTCAAGTTCTCCCTTTTTGTTTTTCTTGACGATCACATGCTTGGGTGCTGGAATCAGGCAGTGTTGAATTCCACCATAACCACCTAGTGACTCTTGGTAGGCACCTGTGTTGAAAAATCCGAAATAGAGCGTTTCTTGCTTGTCGTACTGAGGAAGGAATACTTCAGAAATATGTGCCTCGGAGTCGTAGTAGTCTAGGCTATCACAGGTGAGACCGCCTAGGTTTACCTTGTGAAAATTACTTTTCCAGTGATTTACAGGGAGCAAAATGAATTTTTCGTTAGTTCCCCATACATCAGGCATATGGGTGATGAACGATCCGTCCATCATGTACCACAGCTCCTTGTCATTTTGCAGCTTTTGATCCAGGACAGAGTAAATAGTAGCTCCGCTTTCCCCAACAGTAAAACTGCCAAACTCTGTAAAAATATTTGGAACAGGTACATGATTCTTCTTGCAAATCCATTGAATATTCTCAATGATCTGCTCAGCCATGTATTCATAATCGTACTCAAAAGCCAGTGAGTTTTTGATAGGAAAACCTCCCCCGATGTCTACTGCATCAAGTTCAGGACAGACCTTTTTGAGCTCGCAATATTTGTACATAAATCTGCTGAGTTCCGACCAGTAGTAAGCAGAGTCCTTGATTCCCGTATTGATAAAAAAGTGAAGCATCTTCAGCTTTGCTTTTGAATCCTTGATTTTGTCTTCGTAGAAAGGAAGAATCTCATTATATCGGATACCTAATCTGGACGTATAGAAAGCAAAATTTGGCTCTTCATCGGCAGCTACACGAATGCCAACCTGAAATTCCTTTTTGCAGTTTGCATGGTAGTAGTCGAGTTCGTTTAAATTATCGAGAATGGGAATGCAATTTTTGAAGCCATCGTTTAGCAAACTGGTAATGTTTTCCAAATAGAGTGGACGTTTAAAGCCATTACATAAAATGAAATGCTTTTTTGTCAGGTTTCCTGCTGCATGAAGACTTTTAACTAGTGGGATATCAAATGCTGAGGAGGTTTCGATGTGGGATTTTGAAGCTAAAGCCTCTTCCAGAACAAAGCGAAAATGAGAAGACTTTGTGCAGTAGGCATAGGTATACGCGCCTTCGTACTTGTATTTTTTGATTGCCTTCTCAAAAATCTTATGCGCATAATTTATGTTCTCGGAAATTTTTGGTAGATACGTTAACTTAAGGGGCGTTCCGTATGTTTTGATGATCTCCATGAGGTTGATATCATGGAAGTGTAGCTCATCTTTTTTGACCTTGAATTCCTTTGTTGGGAAGTCAAATGTTTGATCGATTAGGTCGGCGTACTTTCTCATTTATGAATAAATCCATGCAATTATCATGGAAAAATGTGAAACCAATGGTGATTTGTCGTCAAATAGTTTTTTGCCAAGCGAGTGAATCATTTCTTGGAATATTCGAAGTAAGTTTGCGCCAATTTTAAGTATCATGATCCCAGTTAAAATTCTTGACGAAACCGCACCTTTGGAGGCCGTAATCCTTGGCTCTGCCAAGAGTATGGGTGGTGTTCCGAAGTTGGAGGAAACGTATGATCCAAAATCACGCTCCCACATCATAGATGGAACGTACCCAAATGAAACAGACCTGGTGGAGGAGATGGAGCAGGTGGTTTCAGTGTTGAAGAAACATGGAGTAAGCGTGTATCGACCCGAAGTTATTGAAAACTACAATCAGATTTTTGCCAGAGATATTGCTTTAGTGATTGATGATAAGTTGATTGTTCCATGTGTAACACCCTTGAGAAAACTGGAGTCCGATGGCATCCAGCATGTAGTTGATCAGGTAGAACATGTACTTCTTCCCGATGAGGACGAATGGATGGAAGGGGGCGATATCATACCGTGGAATGGACATCTCTTTGTTGGGTATGCCAATGATGAGGACTTTGAAAAATATCAAGTAGCTCGGACAAGTGCAAAAGGAGTAGAATACTTAAGGAAAAATTTCCCGAACTGGAAGCTAAAAGCTTTTGAACTCAACAAATCTGATGAAGACCCAAGGGAAAATGCATTGCACCTTGACTGCTGTTTTCAACCAGTAGGAAAAGACAAAGCTGTGATCTACGAGGGCGGGTTTAGGAATCAGGAAGACTTTGAATTTCTGCTTGACTTTTTCGGCTCAGAAAATGTGTTCGAAATCACAAAGGAGGAGATGTACGAGATGAATTCTAATTTCTTTTCCATTAGTCCTGACGTGGTAATCTCGGATCGTCGTTTTGGCAGACTCAATGAGCAATTTAGAAACTGGGGAATAACCGTGGAAGAAGTTAAGTACGGGGAAGTGGCAAAAATGGAAGGTCTGCTACGTTGTACGACGATGCCTTTAAGAAGAAAGTATGACTGATCAGGTAACGAACCATATCATGATGATTCGTCCGGTTGCCTTTCATATGAATGAGCAAACGGCGGTTAACAACTATTATCAGCAGTCAGCGGGAGACATGTCCTCGGCTGATGTTCAGGCCGAGGCATTAGCTCAATTCGATGGGTTTGTTGAGAAACTACGAACTGTTGGAGTCGACGTGACTGTCTTTGACGATACACAAAACCCTTCAACTCCTGACTCGATTTTCCCTAACAATTGGATTTCTTTTCATCAGGACGGATCAATTCGACTTTACCCAATGTATGCTGAAAATCGAAGAGCTGAGCGTAGAGAAGACATCATCGATTCTTTGAGAAACCAGTTTGATGTAGTTAAGGTGATCGATTTCTCTCAATGGGAGGAAAAGGCTGCTTTTCTGGAAGGAACGGGGAGCTTGTTACTGGACCGTCAGAACAAGATTGCTTATGCTGCTATTTCCGAGCGAACGATGCCAGTGCCACTGAATGATTTTTGCGAAGAAGCAGGATTCAAACCTGTCTTTTTCCACGCAAACCAGACGGTCGAAGGAAAACGATTGCCAATTTACCATACCAATGTCATGATGTGCTTGGGTGAAAAATTTGCTGTTGTATGTATGGACAGCATCGATGATGAAAGTGAAGTTAAAACACTAAAAGAAGCTTTGCTCAAGACGAACAAAGAACTCATCGAAATCACCGAAGAGCAAAAGGAGCAATTTGCAGGGAACATGCTGCAGGTCTTGGGAGACAATGAAGAGCGATTGGTGGTGATGTCTTCGGCAGCTTACAATTCTCTAAATGAAAATCAGATTGAGCGACTATCTAGTCATGGACGTATCGTTCATAGTGATATTCATACCATTGAAAAACTTGGAGGAGGTAGCGCGCGATGTATGATGGCTGAAGTTTTTTTACCGAAAAGATAAGAAGGATAGGATGTTAGAAATAGAAATTAAGGAAGCAATATCAGGAGCCTTCAAAGCACTTTTCGATCACACGATCTCTGTAGAGGAAATTGGATTGCAACCTACCCGAAAGGAGTTTGACGGGAAGTACACGTTTGTCATTTTCCCTTATCTGAAGATCACGAAATCCAATCCCGAGGGATCTGGAAAATTGGTCGGTGATTGGCTTTTAGAAAATACGGCCTTTGTGAGTAACTACAATGTGGTCAAAGGATTTCTTAACCTGGAGATTGCTGATCAGAAGTGGGTAGATACTTTAAGCACGATCAGTGCAGACAAAGATTTTGGTGTTTTGCCTGCCAATGGGCAAAAGGTTATGGTGGAATTCTCCTCACCGAACACCAATAAGCCTCTTCATTTGGGTCATTTGAGAAACAACTTTCTTGGAGACTCCACTTCCAGAATTTTGGCGGCCAATGGATACGAGGTGATGAAGGTGAATTTGGTGAATGATCGGGGAATCCACATTTGCAAGTCGATGCTAGCCTATCAGAAATTTGGAAATGGGGAAACACCCGAAGAAGCTGGAGTGAAGGGAGATCACCTGGTCGGCAAGTACTACGTAAAATTTGATCAAGAGTATAAGAAAGAGATCACTACGCTGATCGAGGCGGGAACTGATCCTGAAGCCGCCAAGAAGGAGGCACCATCAATTCTAGCGGCGCAGGGTATGCTGAAGAAATGGGAAGAAGGAGATGCGGAAACCGTCGCGCTTTGGGAAAAACTAAATGGATGGGTTTACGAGGGATTTGATCAGACCTATGCAACGATGGGCATCTCTTTTGATAAGATGTACCAGGAGTCTCAAACGTACTTACTTGGCAAAGACCTAGTAGATGAAGGTTTGGAGAAGCAGGTTTTTCTTAAGAAGGAAGACGGATCTGTGTGGATGGATTTGACCGAAGATGGGATGGACCAGAAGTTGGTATTGCGAGGGGATGGAACGGCAGTCTACATCACCCAAGACATGGGAACGTGCGAGCGAAAGCACGAGGACTTTCCTTTTGAAAAGTCTGTCTATGTGGTAGGAAACGAACAGGATTACCATTTTAAAGTTCTTTTCACCATCATGAAAAAATTGGGTCGTACGTATGCCGACGGCCTTTACCACCTTTCCTACGGGATGGTGGATCTTCCTTCAGGAAAAATGAAGTCCCGAGAGGGAACGGTTGTCGATGCGGATGACTTGTTGCAGGAAATGGTTGATACTGCCGCGAAGCATACCAAGGAGCTCGGTAAAATTGAAGACATGGAAGGGGAGGAGGCTGAGAAATTGTACAATATGCTAGGGTTGGGTGCCTTGAAGTATTTCTTACTGAAAGTTGATCCTAAGAAGCGGATGTTATTTAACCCGCAGGAATCGATAGAATTTCAAGGACATACAGGGCCCTTTATCCAGTACTCACATGCACGAATTTCAGCGATTGTTCGAAGGGCGAAAACGCTCGAGGTTGCAGAATTTTTTGAGCCATCTAAGGTGGGTGATCTGAATCAACGGGAAGTTGACTTGATTTATAGACTAACAAATTTTGTCGCTGCATTGCAAGAATCTGCAGAGATGTATTCGCCAGCCGTCATGGCACAATATGTCTACGACTTGGCAAAGGACTACAATGGGTTCTATCAGGAAGTTCCGATTTTCAAGGAAGACAACCATGACAAACTGTCGTTTCGAATTGCGTTGTCAGCTGCCACAGCCCGAACGTTAAAGAAAGGAATGAATCTGTTAGGAATTGACGTTCCTGAACGGATGTAACCGCGCCACAAGCCCAAATGTCAAAAACCACAATAAAATCCTGGATTATCGCTGCAAGACTCAGAACCTTGCCGCTAGCCTTCTCGAGTATTTTGGTTGGATCGGTGCTCGCTTGGAATGATGGTGCCACAGACCTCAGAGTTGTAGGGTTAACCTTGCTTACCGCGATTTTACTACAGATACTCTCCAATTTTGCAAACGATTATGGTGACGCTGTTTCAGGAGTGGATTCTGACCAGCGTAAAGGACCAGATCGAATGGTTCAATCGGGCGCCATTACTAAAGCGGCGATGCGAAACGCGTTGATCGTTTCCTCAGTGCTGACCCTCATATCGGGCATTTTGCTGTTATTCCTTGCCTTCCCTGACAACTGGCAATTGATGCTCATTTTCTTTGGTGTAGGCCTTCTGGCCATTGCAGCGTCGATCAAGTACACCGTGGGTAAAAATCCGTATGGGTATGCTGGATTTGGTGATGTGTTTGTTTTTGTCTTTTTCGGTCTTGTAGCTGTCGCAGGAACCTATTTTCTGCAGACCAAGAGCTTTGAATGGAACATCTTACTGCCTGCTGCTTCTTTAGGTTTCTTTGCTGTTGGCGTTTTGAATGTGAATAATATTAGGGATATTGAAACAGACCTTGCTTCAGGAAAATATTCAATTCCTGTACGAATAGGGAGGGAAAAGGCTGGTATCTATCATGCCTTGCTGATCTCGGCTGGTCTGCTCACAAGCATTGTTTTTGTGCTTCTGAATTATGGTCATGCCTTCCAGCTAGCATTCATTTTATTGGGTGGATTGTTTCTAAAAAACATACGAGCTGTTCAGAGCAAAACGGGGCATGAGCTGGATCCACACCTGAAACAGATGGCAATTGCCACCTTGCTGTTTTCAGCAGTCTTTTCAGTAGGACAGTTCTTTGGGTAGTACAGTTCGTTTTGCCATTATTGGTGATTTTTCTAGTTTTCTCTTGAGCAATTTTTAGTCAATTGATCAATTGGCGGAAAAAGAGAGGTGACAGAACAAAAGCTTGATTATATACATAACAATCCCTCCCAAGGGAAATGGCTTCTCGTCAGAGACCCCTTCGAATATGAGTATAGCTCTATTCGGTTTTATGAAGCAGGTGATAATTCTTACCCCTTTCTAACTCATTATTTGGATATCATAGGTTGAGAATTGTTGGTGATAACACCAACAATGGCGGAAAAAGTGAGAGCGTAGAACTCATCAGCGTTCCTGGTACTGAACATGCGACGAGATTACTGCCAGATCGTCCAGAGTTAGCAGAATGGATTGCTGTGTGGCTGGGGAAAGTTCTCCGATAGCGACCGTCAGAATCTACTGCTCGTAATTTTTCATATTCTCCCCTGATCAGTTTTGGCTAAATTGATTATTGCTTAACTACAACTACAAGTAATTATGAAAAAATTCAATGTTTTTTTTCTGCTAGCTTTTGCGTTCGCATGCCAGCCTAGAGCAGAACAGGCTTCTACCAATACTTATGAGCAGACAATAGCTGAAGCTCGCGCCATGGTCAATGAACTCATGAAAGAAAATGAGACACAGGGAATGGCTGTGGCAGTTTCGATTAATGGTGAGCTGGTTTGGTCAGAGGGATTTGGGTATTCCGACGTGGAAAATAAAGTGACTGTCGATCCAAAAACTACACTATTTCGGATTGGGAGTGTGTCTAAAACACTAACAGCCTCAGCAATAGGATTGTTACTGGAGCAGGGTAAGCTCGATGTTTCAAAGTCGGTCCAGTCGTATGTTTCAGATTTTCCAGAGAAAAAATATCCTGTCACGGTGAAGCAAATTGCCGGTCACATCGGAGGTATTCGACACTACAAAGGAAATGAGATGATGAGCGATGTGTATTACCCCACGGTCAAAGAAGGGTTGGTTATTTTCAAAGACGATGATTTGCTTTTTGAGCCTGGAACAGACTACAGCTATTCGAGCTACGGTTGGAACTTGATAAGCGCAGTAATTGAAAGCGCGTCAGGTGAGGAATTTCTTCCATACATGCAGAAAAATGTATTTGACCCTCTAGGGATGGTAAACACAACCGCCGACATTGCTATAGATGATATTGCGAATAGAACGAAATTCTATGTTCGAAGTGAGTCGGGAGCAGAGGATGCTCCATACGTTGACAACAGCTACAAATGGGCTGGTGGAGGTTTTATTGGAAGTGCCGAGGATCTTATCATTTTTGGAAATGCACATTTGGGTGCGGGTTTCCTCACGAAGGAATCATTGGATGCTTTGCAGAACTCGCAAAAATTGGTCAACGGAGAAGCGACAAATTATGGAATGGGATGGGCCAGCCGCGTCGACAAGAAAGGTCGCTATCGGGTTGGTCACAGCGGTGGAAGTGTGGGAGGTATTACTCAGTTCGTCACGTACCCCAAAGAGAAGGTTGTGGTTGCAATGGTCTCCAATTGCAGTCCACTTCGATACAATGGTATAGAGGGAGAAATTGGTACGTTATTTATTGAAGCTTCGGCACAGTAAGGTAGATGCTATTTCTTTCGGGAAGTTCTTCAGGTGAATTTCAGGAAAGTATCAGAGAGAATCATGAATGAGGCTATCTTTAAATAATTATGATGAGAATAACTTGGACTACTATCATTGGAATTCTGGTTCTGACTTTCGCTCAGGCCCAAGGCACAGAGCTGGCATTGAGACTCCAAAAAGGTAAAGCGTATAAACAGGTTTCCAATTCCACTGTGATCATTGATCAGGACATTAATGGAGAAAAAGTGAATTTGGAAATGATGGTAAAAAGCAGTCTGTCTTTCATGGTCAAATCCATTCGAGGGAATAGCTACAACATGGAAGTCGTATACGAAAGCCTGGGGTTGGATATGAAACTCCCACAGGTCTCAATGTCTTTTGATTCTGAAAAGAATGATGAGCAGGATATCTTTTCGACGATTCTCTCAGAAATGAAAAACAGGCCATTCAAAGTGAAAATGTCCAAGCAGGGTAAAATTGAGGAAGTGGAAGAGATGGAATCCATTTTTGAAGCGGCTTTCCAAAAGTTCTCACAATTGCCAGAAGCAAAACTTGCGCAAATGAAAGGCCAATTGATAAAAGCTTTTGGAGAAGAATCATTTGTCGGTAATTCCCAAATGATTACAGCCATATTTCCTCAAAATGCTGTTGCCTTGGGCGATACATGGTCAATTGATACGGATTTTAAGTCAGGTATGTCAGCAAGAGTTTCATCCAGCTACACGCTTGAAAAAGTTACCAGAAAAGAAATCTTTATTAGTGGAAATTCTAAAATTGTATCCACGGACAAAGACACCTATTTTGAATCGAATGGAGTGTCTCTGAAGTATGATTTGACTGGAACGATGGGTTCTGAGATCAAAATAGATAAATCTACAGGTTGGGTGATTGAGGCAACTATTGGTCAAGATATCGCAGGTGATTCTTTTATCGAAGAGAGTCTGTTAATGCCAGATGGAATGAAAATCCCGATGAGTATGAAAAACAAAATGGTCATCACTGGCGACAAGTAGTCAAGCTATTTTCGAAGAAATTGTGCTTTTTGAGTTCGTCAGTGGTGAAAAGATTATTGGAGATGACACCAACGATGGCAAGAGAATCAGTTTTGCTCACTTGAATTTAGGGGTTGCGCAACTCTAATTGTAGTCAGTAATTGTATCAAGTTGTCCCATGCTGATTCAGCAAGAGTTATCTTCGTCATTTGCTGTTCATACGGTCTTTTGCTTCTGAAGCCTTACTTTTGTCATCTAGGGAGACCGCACAAAATTAAGAAGATCGAACCTCAGTGAAAGTCTTGAAAAAATCATTATTTTGCCCAATAAGCAGATTTACTTAGCTAAATGAAAAACGCAACAATAAGCGAAATAATGTCACGTCAGGTGCAAAAACTCACCACGAACGATGACGTGATCGATGCAAAACGAATAATGGATGACCACAATATCAATCACGTCCCGATCATGCGTGATGGTCAGTTAGCTGGAATTATTAGCAGCAACGACATTGCGCAAATTGAATACCTGTGCGATTTCATTGGCGAAAAACTGGAAAGGAGCACCATCTTCAGATCCCTTTCAATACATGAAATTATGACCAAGGATGTCGTCTCCTTGAGTTCAAGTGCCAAGGTGTCAGATGCAGTCCTGGTATTTAGCAACGTTTCGTTTCACAGCCTTCCTGTTGTTGACAATGGTGAGTTGGTTGGGATCGTTACGTCCAAAGATGTATTTCGATTCTTGAGCTTAGAATAAAGTTTTCTTCGAATTGGTCTGTACTCCAAAATATTAATTAACAGCAAAGCTGAGATCGAATTTATTTGCAGGTTTCTATACTCCCTGTCATTTCGAGAGCAACGAGAAATCTCTCTTTGACTGGCCGTAAAGATTCTCCTTTCGTTGAAATGACAGTGAAATGAAGAACTGACATGTGTTGAGGGTTAAGGCAGACATGGCGAAACGTTTGGTCATCCTCAAAACGGTTTCAGTCCCGCATCCTTCAAAACCAACCCATTACTCTTCATTTCAAACTCCGTTACCTCGGCGAAACCCGTAAAAATGAATTTAATGACTTTCAATCGACCGATAGATTTCGAGTAGGTAGTTTCAAATGACTCATTTTCACCGACTTGGACGAAGAGAACATTGTTGCTAACCTTCAAAGCGACAGAGACACTTTGTAGTAGGTCAGTTGAGAGATTCGAGAGGTCATTGGTTTTGCCAGAAACGATCACATCGCTACATTTCAATGTCGTAATTCCGTAGCAGCCATCGCTGCTGATAGGTACACGGATTGACTGATTTTCTCCCTTTATCACAATGTCTGTTTGACTGCAAATCGGATTTGATAAATTGCCGAGCCCCTTGAAGACCACTCCCAGTTCAAATGAATCGCCATCTACTTGACCAAGAATGGAATTTGATAATGTGAGAGTCGTAAACAGTTCTTTGAAATCCAAGAGAGCATACGATTCTGAGAGAGCCTGAGTAACTGATAACCGATCCTTTTGATGAAAGTTAATAGAGTCGATGTAGATAGGATTTGGATCTAACCCAGACTTCATGACGAGTGCATGCCAGCCCGGTGTGGTAATGTGAATGTTGCTGCTGGCTAGGATGTTTTGGCCTGCTAGCAACTTTGCTTGATGGTAGTCCGGATAGAAGTAGGTCCCTGTGTAAAAGTGCTCTTCAGGATCAAGAATTATCTGCTCATGTGGATTCCAGGAAAGTTGAATTTTTACTTTCTTGTCTTCCATTTGCTCAATGTCGTAGTTGAACCCGATGGTTGCAGGAACGCCTTCATGACTTGTCTTTTCGGGAGATAGCGACACCTGTGGTTCTACCGACCTCCCGTAACTAAGCCAGATCCAGATTACAGCAGCAATCCCTACCAGTACTATTTGTAGAATGGTAATTCTATTAAAGGAGATAGATTTCTTTTGTCCTATAGTGCTTGTTGGGTTTGCTTTTTTGAACTCGTGCCAGCCTTCAAAGCCCAGCACCTGTGCCATCGCATCTAGGGTTTTGGCCTGCGGCACTCCTTCTCGTTCCTCCGACCAGATTCTTCTCAGTGTTGCCGTACTCAGGTCAATGCCGGATTTCTCGAAAATTACCTTACTCAAATATTCAAAGTCACGTTGAATGAGCGAATCGCTTTCAAGATTCAACTCCTTCGCAATCTGTTTTTTACAGAGTGATATGTAGAAATTCTCAGTACTCATTCTTCATGCAAAAGAGATGAAAAGGTTTTGCAAAGGATTTGAAACGAGTATTTCCTGCCATCCTTTTCTCCAACTCGTTAGGCTTGCTAAAACTATCATTTTTATGGAAAAGAATACGCATCGCTGGATTTTTGGATGTTTGATTTTATCACTCAGTTTTTGCTCGTTTGCTCAAACGCTGGAAACTGCCTGGAAGTTTGAAACAAGTGCGAGAGTTCTGGCTTCACCCGTTGAGAAAGGTGGAATGGTGTACGTTGGGGATGAGGCAGGAGTTCTCTATGCAATCGAAACAGCCACAGGGAAGGAGAAATGGAAGTTAGAAACCAATGGGAATATTCAGGCCAAGGCATTGATTGTAGATGACAATGTGTTTTTTGAATCGGCCAATATTTTTTATTTGGTAAAAGGCACCAATGGAAAAGAGGTATGGAAATACGACACGCAGATGGAGCCGCTTTCATTCAAATACAAGGAGAAAACCTACGATTATAAAATAGATCCGTTTGATGAAAAACGATCGACCGCTACAATGTCGGAGGGCATTATTTACATTGGTTCGGGAAACGGTACGCTGTATGGCTTAGATGCTAGAACAGGAAAATTATCTCTATCATTTGAATCTGACGAAAAATCACCCATTCGTTCATCCCCATTACTGAGCAACGGCAGACTTTTCTTTGGAGATTGGAATGGTATGGTTTACTGCTATGAATTGAAAACGAAGAAGCTCCTTTGGAAGAAGAAAACGTACCGCGGAGAGAAACCCTACGGAACATTTGGTGGTGTTGTTTCTGAGTTCGTCGAGTATCAAGGCCTTCTCTATTTTGGAGCCAGAAATTATATGTTGAATGTGCTGGAAGCTGAGACCGGCGAGAAGGAGTGGACCTTTACCGATCCCAATCGTGGTTGGATGATTGGTGACCCCGTGATTTACAAAGACACCTTGTATCTGGGAGGTTCAGATAACTTATCCATGTATGCATTTCATCCAACTATTGGTCAACCTTTTTGGTCACAAAATGGAGAGAAGAATATCTATACCAAACCCATTCTGACTGAGAAATGGTTGCTCTACAGTGCTGGGAACGGATACAATTGGCGGGACACAGGCAAGCTCTTCATGCTGAACAGAATGACTGGCGAAGAAATTGACTCATTCGAGACACCAAATGGAATTTTCTCATCTCCTGTTCTAGTCGACAACAAGGTCATTTTTGGTTGCTACGATGGAAACGTGTATGGTGTGGAGATTAAGGAATGATGCGACTAAGGAAAGCTCTAAACTGAACCTGTCCGACGAATCCATTCTTGGTCGGTGGGTTCGGAGACAGCTACTTGATTGACGACAGCTTATTCGCAATCCATGCTGAACTTATTTCATCATCTACCTCATATCTGCAAATTATTGGCCTGAACGTCACTCCGTCTCCAGAGAGCTCAAAGGACTCAAGCTGGCGGTCTTCCAGCACTTGTCAGCAATTACGATGAGACAGATCGTCAGAATAATCAAGATTGGTAGAATGATAATACTAGGATCAATCGTAATTCTGTACCTGTAGTTTTCCAGCCAAACCTGACTTCCATACAAAACCAAAGGGATCGCAAAAACCGAAGAGTACATTACTAATTTCAAAAAATCATAAAGCAAAAGCCATAGAATACTTCCAGTATGAGCTCCTAAAATTTTTCTAATACCAATCTCTTTGTTTCGCTTTTGCGTTACGAAAAATGAAAGGCCAAACATTCCAATCGAGGAGATAATAATCGCAAGTAAGGAGAAGAACATAAATAAGCCTAACATGGTATTCTCTACTTTTCTTTGATGTACATACCCTCTGTCAAAGAGATAGAAAAAGGGCAGCCGTGATGAAATAAGATGTTCCATCTTACTGATGAAGAGATCTACGCCCTCGCCCGCTCTTCCCGGATAGTCCATTTCAAGATCCACATAGGTCAGGTATCTAAAACCTGTGACGTACACAGTGGGAACATCTTTAGGCGTTTTGTTTTGCACCACACCAATGACGTTTCTTACGCCTCCTTTGGTGGTCAGCGACCTACCGATAAGACTATCTGGTCGTTGGTAACCTAAGATCTTTTGTGCGGATTGATTTAGAATAATGTTGCTGTGGTCTCTGCCGAATTCCTTGCTGAAATTCCGACCGGAAAGGAAGGAGTCTGGAGATGAGTCCCAGAAAGAATGGTCAATCACGTACAGGTGAAAGCTATTTGTGAGCAAGTCAAATCGTGGGTCTTTGGGATGCAGCAGATCCACTACTTGAGCTGTGGTGATGGTACCATCACGTAGATTGGAAAATTGAATATCAGCAATGAGATTTCCAATTCTTAATTCAGAAAGAAATGTTGTCGCCTCGTTAGTGAAAGTGTTTCCGGCAAAATTGGTACCTGGGAAAATACCAGAGATCTCCATTTCAAAAGGATCAGTATCATGTGTCTTCATGTATTTCAATTGTTTGTAGACAACATATAAAGCAGATAGAAATACAATTGAAGCGCTCAATTGAAAGACCAGTAGTGACTTTACGATCTTGCTCGCTCCACCCATTTGGCTTGAGTCCATAACGTTGATTTTACTCCTTAAGGAAGCTATAGGATTTAGCGAGCTCATGTATAAGGCAGGGTAGAGACTTGAGAGTACGGTGCTAAGAAGCAAAAGAATGAGGAGGAAGATAAATTGCGTTGGGAGGGACACCTCATCGTTGAAGGGATATTCAATCTTAGTCCATAGTTCAGTTATTCTGGAGCCAAACTTGAAGAGAAAAAATGAGAGTACCCCAGCAAAAGTATTTATCAAGAAAGCTTCTCCAACGAACGTGATGATTAAGCTAAAAGGTTTGGCCCCAAGGACCTTTCGCACTCCAATTTCTTTGGCCCGATAAATTGAATTGACGATTGCATTGTTGATGTAGTTCGTGCAGGCCAACAGTAAGATAACAAGGCCAATGGCTCCCAAAAACACAATTAAGGTATTGTTGATTCCAGGCTCTGGCTGGTTTGAAACTTCTTTTGCTTGGTGTGCCTGGTCGACTGGACGAAAGTAAAGAACTTCGCTACTGTTCTCATCTGGGTAGGGAAGGATATCTAGTGAGGAGGTAGTGGACGTTGTCCGAACGTAGGTGTATGTATTTCCGTCTGCACCAGCGAGCTCAGCATGTGAGGATGATAACCCTACCAAAGCATCGAATTTCAAGTGCGTATTGCTAGGTCGATCTTCAAAGACACCGCCAATAATGTAGGTATCAGTAAGTATTCCAGTCCCGGCTGATTTTATTTCCCTACCTACTATTGTTGTTCCGAGGTCCCAATCTTCTTTGAATATTTCCCTTGCGGTAGAAACGGATAAGAGTATGGAATTGGGAGCTCGTAAAGCATCCTGATCGTTACCCTGAACTAGCTGAATTGGAAAGACTTCAAAAATCGAATGCTCGGCATAGTAGACCGTCTCAATATAGATTCTTCGCACTTTACCAGGCGTTTCTAACCTGAATAGCGCTGAACTTTCTTCTGAAAAAGGCATCAAGCGAGTGAATACTTGAATATCCGATGAATCTGTGAGTGTAAACGTGCCTACTGCTGATGCCGTAAAGGCACTACGCCTTGGGACATCTGTGGAGTACGTATGAGTTTCTACGCGGAAAACTTTACGCCCGTCGCTAAAACGATCATAAGACATTTCGAAATATGCGTATTGGAAAATGTAGAGACAGGCTGCCATACCAAAGGTGAGCCCAATGAAATTGAGGTAAGTACCTCCTTTGTTTTTGAGGATATTTCTGAGTGAAATGACAAGGAAATTCCGAAGCATTCGAGACTTTAGTGATTGGAGCTCAGAATGCGGCAAATTGCATGCCACGGCACTAAAGTGTTGCTGTGCTGATTTGAAGGTACTTTTCGCAGTATCTATGTTCAATAATGAACGTCATATTGCGCGAATGTGATCGTCCAAAGGTCAAGCAAACCGCTTGATTCAGGAATCGCCAATAACCCTACTCATCCCGCAGGAACCTCCCGTGGTGCAACGCCTCTCTCACTTTTTGGTACATAAATTCCTCCTCGTTTCGACCGAGCAAGATATCGGTAGCGATTCGTCCATAGGTCATAGATCCTTTAGCACCAACTCCTGACATACCACCCAACATTACTGCGTTGGGATCTAATACTCCATCTTCTTGCGGTAGGTTTGACACGATGGGAATTTCAGATTTCGTTAAGGAATAAACACACGAGTACCCTTTTTCATACGTCAATTCCTCTGCCTCAAGCGGAACATTCAGAAATTTGAAGTAATCGAGTACTCCTTTTTTTCCAAACGAAATCTCTTCTGTGGATAGCTCCTGAGTCCATACCTCATTCAGAGATTTGATATCATCGCGCCGGAAATGACCTCCGACTTTTAGAAGTGGATTTCCATCCTGATCCTTCTCCTCAATCATTGAAAAGATATGGTCAGGCCCCAAGTCAATCAACGGATAAAAATTGAATATTTTTTCTTTTTGATCTGGTGAGTAGCTGAGAAATCTTTCTTTGCTAATCTTTAAAAAAGCTAGAAATACTCGTTTTGGGGTAATCAGTTGGGAGAATTCAGGCGCAATTTTCTTAAGCAAATCTCCTGTATACGGTCCCGCGGCAGAAACCAGCCTTCTCGTCTCAATGTTCTCCAACCGTCCATGCGCTCCATCCACCACATCTACTCGATAGCCCTCAGATGTTCGCTTGACCTGTTTTACTTCCTGACCATATTGCACTTCGCCCCCTTTCAACATAACTCCCACATGAAGCTTCTTGATCAAGGCTTTGGGATTTATCGTGCCTGTATATTTCCGGTACTCTTGGATTACGATTTGATTTTCAGGGACCGTAACACCGAATTTCTCCAAAGCCTCTTCGGATGTGTAGGAGCATTCGTATGCATCTGGCTGTTGCCGCAGCATGCGTACGACAGCTTCACGTTTGTCAGTATGGAGGATGTAGGTTACGGGCGAGTCGGTATAGATATCCTCCATCGCATGATGCTTCTGATCATTTTCATTTAGGAATTTTATGAGTTCCTCAGTTTCCGCCAGGGCTCTGCGATGTAGGTAAGACCAGATGTCATTTTTTGGCCCGAGACTTCTGCATATCCGTGCTTCTCCAAAGCTCGATCCAAAAGTGTACTCCGAACTTTGCTGTTCGAGAAGGATTACTTTTTCGCCAGCATTTGATAGTTGCCACGCAGTGGCACTCCCCATCAAACCTCCCCCAAGTACTAAAATATTCTCGATGACCTTAAATTTTGAATGTTTCGTTAGGACTTAGAGGAAAACTCGAAGGAACTGTCCATCTCCATGATTCTAGGCAAATAGTCGTGGAGCAAGTCAACTTTGGCTTTCCCGTTGCTTCCGTTTACGGCGTTCGCCTGGTCAATAAGGTAATCAGCCACCTGTAGGGTTGTTAGCCTATTTCTGGTTTTGATATACTGAGATACAAATCCCTTAGTCAAATTATAGAAGACATGAATGAAGAAGATAAAAGCAGCGAACAGCAATACTTTGGTGCTCAGAATTGTATAAAACGTGAGATTTACGTCTTGAAAAGTGCTAGAAAAGATGGAGTCAACCACTGGCTGAACCAAAAACAATAGCAACAATCCCATCATCACCAATCCTGCAATTCCAGTAATAGTGGCAAGCTTGGCGTACTTCCTCAGCTGCAGCATGGAGTCTTTGGAAAGCTCCTTCATGTCTCTTGGAATTAATCCGTATTCAGATTTTAACGCCGTGATTTCTAAATCGTATTTTTCTTTCTCTCCTTTAAGCTGAGCAACTGTGGCTTGTGCCTTTTCGCTACTCCTCAAAACTTTATCAACCTTCCCTTCAAGATCATTTTTCTCAGACTCAAGTTTACTTAGTTCAGCTGCTAAAGTTTCTTTTTTAGGCTTGTTATTTTTTAGGAACGAGCTAATTTTTTTCTTCTCATCGTTGAGATCCTTGACTTCCCTGGAAATGCTCTGCTGTTGTATCGTAAGCTTACCTAACTCCAATTTTTTTTGAGTGAGTTCATTTACCTCGTTTTGGAGCGTGTCTTTCTTGTTCGCGAGTTTTTCAAGATCTCCAATTCTGGAGTGGAGCACGTCCAGTTCTGCGTGCTTAGACTTAATCTCTCTGGCTAGCTTACCTTTTTCGTCGGACAGCTGTTTCTTGGCTTTTGGCTTTGCCTTCGCCTTCGTCTTTGCTTCCATAATCTGGTTGGGTTAGGACTATTAAAGTAAGCTATCTTCTTAGGAAAATACAAGAAAAGGGTTGATCTATAGAAATGGTCAGTCTGCGAATCTCCCTCCTGATTTTAAGAAGGATCTAATGAACGTTCCAATCCTTTCGCGTTTCCGGTACTTGGTTTGAACCCGGATTATGCATTAGAATAATCAAAAGGGGGGCTTAGATTTTTGATTTGGTTGAAAATTCCCTCCATCCAAGGTCTTCTTTGAGCAGGTAAAGAGATTTTGAGTACCTGCTTGTTAGCATGAT
>Ga0316189_10000652_pt1 | contig 34714 bp, 22 predicted proteins | sample LowCovwburrow_MG_FD_204930 | JGI IMG/M metagenome (GOLD analysis project Ga0316189, IMG submission 204930) | Coastal sediment microbial communities from Maine, United States - Lowes Cove worm burrow | ecosystem: Environmental > Aquatic > Marine > Coastal > Sediment | place: USA: Maine...
CGTCCTCGCAGCCGTCGTCTTCGCAGCCGTCGCCTTCGCAGCCGTCGCCCTCTTCGCCGTCGTCTTCTTTGCCGTCTTCGTCGTCGACGACGTCCTCGCAGCCGTCGCCTTCGCAGCGCCCCGCTTGCGGGCCTTGGCGGGCGTCGGCTCACGGACGAACGCCCACGTGCAGATCGGGCAGACCTCAGGGTCGTGGCTCCGCGCAGGGCAGTGTTCGCGGCCAAAATAGATGATCTGCAGGTGCAGCCGGTTCCAGCTCGACTCCGGAAAGAGCGCCTTCAGGTCACGCTCGGTCCGCTCGACGCTGTGGCCGTCGGAGAGCCCCCAACGGGCCGCTAGACGATGAATGTGGGTGTCGACCGCGAAGGCCGGGACGCCGAAGGCCTGAGACATGACGACGCTCGCCGTCTTGTGGCCGACCCCGGGCAGGGCCTCGAGCTCGGCGAAGCTCTGCGGGACCGCCCCCCCGTGACGCTCGACCAAAAGCTCGCTCATCCGCCGAAGGTTCTTCGACTTCGCGGGCGCCAGACCACAGGTGCGGATGAAGCCGAGGATCTCCTCCACCTCGAGGGCGGCCATCGCCTCGGGGGTCGGGGCCCGCCGGAAGAGGTCTGGCGTGACAAGGTTCACCCGGGCGTCGGTGGTCTGGGCCGAGAGGGCGACCGCCACGAGGAGGCTGAAGGGATCGCTGTGGAGCAGCGGGATCGGCGGCTCTGGGTAGAGATGATCGAGGATCCCGTGGATCCTCTGGGCCTTGTCGGCGAGGCGCATGGTCAGGAAGATAGCGGCTCTCGCGAAATCGCGCACGGAGGAATGGGGCCCGCCGCCCCCCTTGTCATCGCCGGTCGTCGCAGCGGGGGGCTCCTGGAAATGCCAACGGTTGCGGTCTTGGCGGGATCGTCCTGTACAATCCCGGCCATGCTCAAGTCCCTGAAGGTCGGGGTCCTCGCCCTCATCGTCGCCGGATTCGGCTGCAAGTCCGACTCCGACTCCACCCCCCCTGACGATGGCCAGAACCCCGCGATCGCCGACAGCGGAGACGCCGGCGGTGTGCCGGTCGATAGCGCCGATCCCCAGACCGAAGGTTCGGAGGGCACAGGCGCGGCACCGGCCACGACCGTCGATCCGAACCGCTTCATCGGCCCCGAGATCTCCCACTCCAAGGGTGTCGCTGGCGGTATCGTCCTCCTCTACCCGCGGATCATCCCGAGCAGCATCGCCGAGGAGAACGCCCCCCTCGCCGCCCAGATCCAGCAGCACGTGAAGGCCTCGATCGAGCGCGCCCTCCCGGGCAAGCCCATCGACGTCCGGCCCAAGCCGGAGCGTGTTTGCCCGCAGGAGGGCTGCGATGGCACGCCGATCAACGTCCTCTTCAACCGCAACGGCAACTCCTGCATGGTCGTCGCCCTGATCGGCAGCCCTGGCGCCAATCCGGTCAAGCTGATGCCCTGGGCCGGCGCTGTCGAGTTCAAGTCCGACACGGTCCCCCACCGCGACCCGCCCGAGAACCAGGTCGTGATCAAGGACTACGTCCCCTGCGACGCGGTGATCCAGGCGATGACCGACAACAACAGCTTCATCGAGGCTGCGATCTCGTCCTACGCCGCTGCCGCGGCTCCGGCTCCCGCTCCCGCCCCCGCCCCCGCCCCGAGCGCCGCCCAGCCAGCGCCGATCGCCAACGCCCCCGCCAACTAGCGGCGACAGGAGCTCCCCCCGCGAAGAGGACCCCAACAGCAGGGGTCCTCTTCTTCTTGGTTGGCTCGATCGGCGCTCGGTCCTCGCCGCGGACCCGTTCGGCGAACGCGGAGTCTGCCAGCAAATGGGGAAATCCCACGGCAGCCCCCAGCCGCCAAAAGGTCCCTTGGGCGCCTGTGAAGCGCCCCTCGTGATAATCTAGGCGCTTGAGCCGGAAGCCCAGCGACGGCAACTATCCTGAGAGCGCGCCGCGGGACATTGAGGCCGCCAGACTTCGCGCACGGATGCGCCAGTCGGTCTTCAAGAAGCCCGCGGAGCCCGTCACGATCGGCCGCTTTGAGATCGTCAAACGCCTCGGATCAGGGGCGATGGGCTTGGTCTACGAGGTCGTCGATCCGCGGACCGGCGGCCACCTAGCCCTGAAGACCATTCGCAGCGGCAACCCCCGGGCCCTCGCCCTCTTCAAGCGCGAGTTTCGCTCGCTGGCGCGGGTGACCCACCCAAACCTAGTCTCCCTCTACGAGCTCGGCCGCGAGAGGGGGACCTTCTTCTTCACGATGGAGCTCATCCGCGGGGTCACGCTCCTCCGCTACCTCTGGGGCAGCGACAGCCCGCCGGACCTCTCCGATGAGCTGCCCCCCTCGCCTATCCTCGACGTCGCCCGCCTGCGCCGCGTGCTCTCCCAGCTCGTCGCCTCGGTCGCCGCCCTCCACGAGCTCGGCAAGCTCCACCGGGACATCAAGCCGACCAACGTGATGGTCACCGCCGAGGGTCGGGTCGTGCTGATGGACTTCGGCTTCGTCTCCGACCAGCTCAACACGATGCTCGAGTCGACCCAGGGCTCGCTCATCGTCGGCACCCCCGCCTTCATGCCGCCTGAGCAGTCCCGGGCCGAGCGGCTGACCGCCGCCGCCGACTGGTACAGCGTCGGCGCGACCCTCTATCTCGCGCTCACCGGGCAGCCGCCCTACAGCGGCCTGGCGATGGCCGAGGTGCTGATGCTCAAGGAGTCGCGGCCGCCCGCGCACCCCCGGCTGCGGGCCCGCGGGATCCCGGCGGATCTCGGCGACCTCTGCGTCGAGCTCCTCGCCCCCAAGCCCGAGGACCGCCCCGACGAGGCGGGCCTGCTCACCCGCACCGCCGCAGCCGCATGGGTCCGCGGCGGCAAGCGTCCGCCGGCCCCGGTCTCCGGATCGCGGCGCCGGCAAAGCTCGATGATCGGCCTGACGATCCCGCTGACTCGGCTGGGAGCGCTCTACGCCCAGACCCCGACGAAGATGCGCCTGGCTCGGGTCGTCGCCCCCTCGGGACAGGGGAAGAGCCGACTCGTCGCCCACTTCCTAGAGGTCATCCGCAACGCCGCGAGCGGTCCCAAACCGCTGCTCCTGCGGACCCGCTGCAACCCCGGCGACGCGGTCCCCGCCCAGGCCCTCGACGACCTCGTCGACGGTCTCGCCCGTCACCTCCGCCTCCTGGATCGCAGCGAGCTTGAGGCGATCCTGCCCCCGGACGCGGCAGCCGTCGTCAGCGTCTTCCCGGTGCTCTCGCAGGTCCCGGCCCTCGCCGACCGCCGCAGCCCCGCCCGCCCCCGCGACGCCGGCTTCGCGGCGCTCCGCCACCTCCTGACCGGCCTCGCGCGTCTCCGGCCGATCCTCCTGTGGATCGATGATCTCCAATGGAGCGACGCTGAGGGGATCCGTCGGCTCATCGATCTCCTCGCGCCCCCAGACCCGCCGCCGCTGATGATGATCCTCAGCTACCGCAACGAGGACACCGCAGCGCTCCCCGAGCTCGCCAGGCTGATCGACGAGCTCGGCGGCGACGAGATCGCGATCGGCCCCCTCGCCGCGGAGGAGGCGGTCAGCCTCGCCGAGAGCCTCCTCGCGGAGGCGTCGAGCCTCGACCTCGCGGTCCACATCGCCGCCGAAGCGCAGCACAGCCCGCTGTGGATCCACGAGCTCTCGCTGATGGTCGCCCAGGGGATCCCGGAGCCGACCCTCGCCGACCTCGTCGGCCGCCACATCGGCGAACTCCCGCGGGCCGCCGTCGAGCTGACGAGCCTCGCGGCGATCGCCCAGCGCCCCCTCCCCCTCGATCTGGCCGCGGCCGCCGGGATCGACGAGCGGGCGCTCTACACCGGCCTGCGCCGGGCGACCGCCGCCCACCTCCTACGCCTCAGCATCACCGAAACCGGCGAGCGGATCGCCCCCTTCGACGAGCGAATCCGGACAGCGATCCTCTCCCACCTCGACGGCCCCAACCTCCGCAAGCTCCATGGACGTCTGGCGGCCGCCCTCGAACAGCGCGGGACCAACCATCCCGAGTTCCTGATCCACCACCTCCGCGGCGCCGGTGAGCTCGACCGAGCCCAGCGCTACGCCCTCCTCCACGCGGAGCAGCGGGAGGTCCGCGGCGATCACTACGGCGCAGCGGTGCTCTTCCGCCTCGCCCACGAGCTCGGCCATGAGGACGCCCGAGGCGCTGCGCTCCTCCGTCGCGTCGGCGCTGCGCTCGCCGCCGCCGGTCTCGAGGTCGACGCCGCCAGGGTTCTCCTGCGCGCCCACGCCGACCTCGACAGGCCCGAGGAGACGATCGAGCTCCGCCTCCTCGCAGCGCGCCTCCTCCTGACCAACGGCGTCGTCGAGCCAGGCCGCAAGGCCCTCGCCAAGTCCCTCGGGGAGCTCGGCATGCCCCCCTTTGACGCCCAGACCAGCGGCCTGGGCGCGCTCCTCCGACGGGGCCAGCTCCGCCTCCGAGGGACCCGCTTCCGCGAGCGCTCTGCTGAGCAGATCCCCCGCCGCGAGCTCCTCCAGGTCGACGCCGCCTGGACCGCGAGCGTCGGCTTTCAGGGCACCGATCCGCTCCTCGCCGCCGAGGCCCAAACCCGCCACTTCGGCCTCGCCCTGCGGGTCGGCGAGCCCGCCCGCGTCGGCCGGGCCTTCGCCCTCGAGGCGCTGCGGCTCGCCTGCGACGCGAGCGACCTCGAGCGCTCAAGCGAGCTCCAGCACCTGGCCTCGGAGCTGGCGGAGCGCTGTGATGCCCCCCGCGTGCGCGCCCTCGTCGCGATCGCCGCCGCCGCGATCGCCTTCCAGCGCGGTCGTCCGCTCGAGGCCAAGGCCGCCGCCGACGCGGCCTTCCAGCACCTCGCGGCAGTTCCGGTCAGCGGCTGGGAGCGGACGCTCACCCGCGATCTTCGGCTCGGCATCGCCCACTATCTCGGCGACCTCACCTTCCCTGAGCAACACCTAGAGGCATGGATCCGCGAGGCCGACGAGCACCGCTCTCTCTGCGCCGACGCTCGCCTCCGCTCCCACCGACGCAGCTTCGAGCTCCTCACCGGACGTCCCCCCCAGGATCCAGTCGAGGCCGGCGCACCGCCCCGCCCGCTCGACCTCGTGGAGTGGCCGCGCCTGTGCAGCGAGACCGAGGCGGCGCTCACCGCCGGGGATGGCGAGCGCGCCTGGCGGAGGATCGACGCCGCGATCGGTCGGACCAAGCTCCACTCCCAGGTCAGCGCCCTCGCCGTCGAGCTGCGGGCGCGGGCGGGCCTCATCGCCGGCGGCCACCGCTTGACCGACGCCGAGCGCGACCGCGGCCTCCTGCGCCGCCACCCCCTCGCCGTCGGGGTCGCCTTCGCCGAGATGATCGACGCCGCCCTCGCGGTCGCCACCGGCGATCCCTGGCGCGACCAGCTGGGGCGGGCCGCCGCGCTCTTCACCGAGGCCGGCCTCGATCTACGAGCGGCGATCTGCCGCTGGCGCCTCGCCGACGACGGGTCGCGGCGCCGCGAGATCGAGGCGGAGCTCGGCCTGCGCGGCGTCGCAAACACCGCGCGCTCGGCCGCGCTGCTCCTCCCCTGGCCCGCCTAGGTCGACGGCCCTTCGTGGTAGCCTGCGGCCCATGGAGGACGACTTTGCGCTGCTCGACGCCTGGCGTGATGGCGACCTAGAGGCGGGCTCTCGCCTCTTTGATCGCCACTTCGAGAGCATCCACCGCTTCCTACGACACAAGGTCGGCGACGAGACCGACGAGGTCATGCAGCGGACCCTCTTGGCCTGCGTCGAATCGCGCGATCGCTTCCGCCGAGCCTCGAGCTTCCGCACCTTTCTCTTCGGCGTCGCCCGCCTGGAGCTGCTCTCGCACTATCGTCGGCGCCGCAAATTCGACGCCCAGCTCAATTTCGAGTCGAAGTCCTTCTTCGATCTCAACCCCTCACCGAGCACGGTCGTCGCCAAGCACAAGGAGCAGCAGCTCCTCCACGAGGCGCTGCGCCGCCTCCCCGTCGACCTCCAGATCGCCCTCGAGCTCCATTACTGGGAGGGGATGTCGGCGACCGAGATCGGCCTCGTTCTCGAGATCCCCGCGGGGACCGTCAAGAGCCGCCTCCGTCGGGCCAAGGCCCTGCTGCGGGCGACGATGGAGCAGCTCGCGGTCTCCAAGCTCCAGCTCGAGAGCACGCTCGGCGATCTCGAGGGCTGGGCCCGCTCCCTCGGCGATGTCCTCCGTCAGGAGCCTATGACCGCCGACGATGAGGTCGACGTCGACGACTAGACAGGCTGCGCTCGACCGCGCGCGAGCGAACCGGCCACGCCCGACACGAGAGGCGTCGCCGCGCATCGGCGAAGCGACACCGCTACGCCGCGCCGTGAGCCTCGGCGAAGCGACGCTCGGAGCGCACCTGCGCTCGCTCAGAAACGACCGACCAAAGAGATCCCGCCGACGTTCGGCGCGAGGCTGACCTCCCGAGGCCGCACCTCGCCGCGACGTCGCTTCGCGCGGACGATCGCGAGGGACACGCCAGCGATCGTCAGGGCCCCGCCGATCGCCCCGAGGGCGATCCCCGTCGCCGCGACGCGGCTGGTGACCAAGCCGCGCGCTCGCTCCCGATCGATCTCCTGCTGCAGCGCGTCGCAGCCGATCCCACAGTCGTCGTAGGCGCCGAGCGTAGTCAGCTCCTGGAGCTGGAGCGTCCGTCGCCGCCCCTCGGCGGAGTAGACAGCCCCCATGACGACCCCCGGGACCAAGAGCGCCACGCCGCCGGCGACGAGCCCGACGCTGAGGTCCCCAGAGCGATCCCCAGAGCGCCCACCACCGTCATCGACGACGCGAGCCCCGGGCTCGGGACAGCTCGTCGGCGATGTCCCTCGCTCCGCCGGATCGACCGCCGGCACCTTGGCGGCCGCGGGGACCATCGCCGGGACCGCCTCGATCCTCCGGTTGAGCGCGGCGACCCGCTCGCGCGCATCGCCGGGATCGAGCTTGGCCGCCTCGGTCCGGCGGGCGTAGGTGCGGAAGAAAGCCCGCGCCTGCCGGAGGTGATCTGGATTGCGATCGAGCTCAAAGTAGCGAGCGTGGGCGTCGCCGAGATCGTAGAGGAGCGCCGTCGCCCCCGTCAGACGATAGGCCCGATCGAGGCGCTCGATCGTCGTCCCGAAGTCGCGCACGCGATAGGCCCGATCCGCCTCCTCGATCAGCCGCGCCGCCTCAGCGTCGAGCGCCTCCGGGCTCTCATCGGCAGCGGCGCTCGTCGTCGTCGACGTGCTCGTCGCGGATCCATCAGCGAGGGTGGCGATGAGCAGCCAAGGCGCCAAGAACGGCATGACCGAGGCGTATCACGCCAGCCGCGGCGCCCACAAGGCGGCCCTTCCCATCACCAAGTGAGCATGTCCCAAGAGCATCCTCGCCCGCACCGGTTCACCCACGGGCGCAGCCGCGCTTTGCAGCCCGCGGCGAACGTCCCGTGTGCTCTCGCGCCACCGTCCTCGACCTGATCCGACAAAAAGCCGCTGCACCTACCGGGCCCTACGGCAAGATTGGGCGAAGCTGAGCCGCTCGACGATCGCATGCGAGCGCGGGACTTCTGCCACGGGCTGCGAACGACCGACACCTGCAGAGCCGTTGCGCCGCCGCGGAGGTAGCCCGCATCATCGACCGCGCGCGGACGACATCCCGTGAGCGGTCGACGATGCGGCCACCCGCGGCCCTAGTCTCTGGAATAATCGGATGGACGCGATGAGATCACGGGATTCGGTGCTCCTGTCGATGGAGGAGACCTTCCGAGGTCTCGGCAAGAACCTCGACCTACCGGTCTTGTCCGACGCGATCCTCCGCCTCGCCGAGGGGGTCTTCCACTGTCGCCATGCCGCGGTGTACCTCGCCGAGTCCGAGGCCCTACGCCTGGTCATCGGCGCCGCGGAGATCCGCGAGCAGCTCGGCGAGACCGTCCCATTTGACGAGGGCCCGCTCGGCGCGGTCTGGTCCCTGAGCAAGGCGGTGATCGTCCCGGCCCCGGACGCTGCCCACCTCCACCTCGCGCTCGCGCCGATCGCCGCGATGGAGCGGCCCCTCGGCGTCCTCGTCCTCGGCAACCCCAACGAGCTCGCCCCCTTCGACGCGAGCACCGTCCTCGAGATGCTCCCCTTCGCCGGTCTCCTCGGGATCAGCGTCGTCAACCACAGCCTCTTCGTCATCGCCCAGAGCGAGCTCGAGGAGCGGCGCAAGGTCGAGGAGGCGCTGCGTCAGAGCGAGGAGCGCTTTCGGACCCTCTTTGAGTACGCCCCCGACGCGATCCTCGTCGTCGACACCGACAACAACTCCTTCGACGACACCAACGCCAGCGCCAGCCTGCTCTACGGGCTCTCCCACGAAGAGCTGATCCGGGTCGGCCCTGGCGACGTCAGCCCCCCCTTCCAACCCGACGGCCGCCCCTCCCAGATCAAGGCGCGGGAGATGGTCGAGAGGGCGCTCGCCGGCGAGGCCCCAGTCTTCGAGTGGGTCCACCGCAACTCCGCCGACCAGGACATCGAGTGCGAGGTCCGCCTGGTGCGGATGCCCGCGGACGGCCGCAACCTCGTCCGCGCGAGCGTCAGCGACATCACCGAGCGCAAGCGGGCCAGCGAAGCGCTCGCCGCAGCGAAGGAGCGAGCGGAGGCGACGAACCTCGCGAAGACCTCCTTCCTCGCCAACATGAGCCACGAGATCCGGACGCCGATGACGACGATCATCGGCATGGCCGACCTCCTCTCCGACACCGCCCTGACCCATGAGCAGGGGGATTTCGTCGAGATCCTCCGCTCCTCCTGCTCATGGCTCCTGACGATCGTCAACGACATCCTCGACTTCTCGAAGATCGAGGCCGGCAAGCTCGAGCTCGAGAACGACGCCGTCCGCCTCGAGGACTTCGTCGAGGAGATCCTGAGCCTCGTCGCCGCCAGCAAGATCGAGCGGCGGCTGATCAACCTCTGCGCCGAGTTCGCCCCGGGCACCCCGCAGGTGGTCTTCACCGACGCGACCCGGCTCCAGCAGATCCTCCTGAACCTCCTCGGCAACGCGATCAAATTCACGCCGCGCGGCGACATCGTCCTCCGGGTCTCGGCCCAGGCGACCGAGCCCGGCGCCGACGGACGCCCCCGCAGCCGCTTCCTCTTCGCCCTCCAAGACACCGGCATCGGTATCCCCCCAGACCGCCTCGACAGGCTCTTCCACAGCTTCAGCCAGGTCGACACCTCGACGACCCGCGAGTACGGCGGCACAGGCCTCGGCCTCGCGATCTCCAAGCGCCTCTCCGAGCTCCTCGGCGGCAAGATCTGGGTCGAGAGCGAGGTCGGCGTCGGCTCCACCTTCTCGTTTACGATCGTCGGCGCGATCGGGGAGGCCCCGCCGAAACCAGCTCCGCGCCCGCGCGCTCTGGTCGGCAAGAAGCTCCTCGTGGTCGACCAGAGCGCCGATCTACGACGTGTCCTCAAGGGCCTCGTGGACCAGCTCGGCATGGAGGCTGAGGCCGTTCCGAGCTCTGCACAGGCCCTCGCCCGCCTCGACGCCGGCACCACCTTTGACGCCGTGCTCATCGACCTCCTCCTCCCCGACGGTCAACGGGAGGAGCTCCAGCGCCGGCTCCACGACACCCTGACGCCGGCCGTCCTCCTCTCGCCGGTCGACAGCCGCCCCGAGCTCAGCGCCGACGATGACCGCACCTTTCTCCTCGCCAAGCCGGTCAAGCGATCGAGCCTGCGCGGGACCCTGGAGCGGGCCTGCGTCGGCGCCGAGCCGACCGCGAGAGAGCCCCGTCTGCCGACCTCTCCCTTTGATCCGGAGCTCGCCGCCCGCAACCCGCTCTTCATCCTCGTCGCCGAGGACAACGCGACCAACCACGCCCTGATCCTGCGCATGCTCGCCCGCTTCGGCTACCGCGCAGACTCCGCCTACAACGGCCAAGAGGCCCTCGAGCTCGCCTCCCAGCGCTCCTACGACGTGATCCTGATGGACGTCCACATGCCCTTGGTCGACGGGCTCCAGGCGACCCGCTCGATCCGCGAGTCGGTGAGCCGCCAGCCGCGGATCGTCGCCATCACCGCCAGCGCGATGGCCAACGACCGCGACTCCTGTCTCGACGCTGGGATGGACGACTTCGTCGGCAAGCCGATCCTCCCCGAGGCGCTGCGCGGCGCCCTCGAGCGAGCTCAGGTGATCGAAGCGGTCCATAGCCGCTTCCGGTCGCCCGAAAACCCGCCCGTCGCCGCTGTCTGGGACCTCGAGGAGCTCGAGCGCGAGGCCGAGGAGAGCCACGCGCGCCTGGCGGAGCTCCTGGGAGAGACCATCTCCGAGGAGATCATCGAGCTCTTCCTCGGCGAGGGGGACGAGCTCATCGCCCGCCTACGCATCGCCCTCGAGGGCGGCGACCTCGACGACGCGGCCGCGGCCTCCCACAGCCTCAAGAGCAGCGCCGGCGGCCTCAACCTCAGCCACATCGTCGGCCTCGCCGCGGCGATCGAGGCCCACACGAGCAAGGGTGACGGACCTCCAGCCCTCCCCCTGCTCCTCGACCTCGAGCGCCGCTTCGCCGCGATCTACGACACTTTCTCGCTCCGCAGCCTCCGCTGAGCTCGCAGAGCTCATCGTTCTCCCCGCGCGGGAGCTCCAGAGAACGGAGGAAGAGGTCCGGACCGCGGTCGCAACCTGGCCCGCGCTCGCCCGTGAGCACGGGATCGCGGAGGCGACGATCGACCGGATCGCGAAGCACCACGCGCGCGCAGCCAAGACCCTCGACGCCGGACCGGCGTACCGCCGCCGGTAGCCGACTGGCCCACCTCTACGAGCTCCGGCCCGCTCCGGTCAGCGCCGGTCCGCTCCGCTTCGATCCGGTCCAGTCCGGCCCGGTCAGCTCCGGTCAGCTCCGGTCAGCTCCGGTCAGGTCCCCGGGACCCGGCACGAGCGGGCCACGGTCGCCCCGCTCCCGCCGTCCGAGGAGTTCGTAGACCAGCACTGGCCCGCGACCGCGGACGTCGATGACCCTGCCCTCGTCAAACTCGTAGCCCTCGCCGAGGACGTCGTGGACCTCCTTGCTGACGCTGATCGAGTCGGCGTGCCCGTAGGATTCGATCCGGCTGGCGATGTTCACGGTGTCGCCCCACAGGTCGTAGTTCGGCTTGGAGCGGCCGATCACGCCGGCGACCACAGAGCCGCGGTGGATCCCGATCCGCAGCGGCAGGTGCGAGCGAGCGCGGTTGACGTTGAGCATCGCCAGGGCGAGGTCGGCGACCGCCTGCGAGTGATCCTCACGGGCGTCGGGCACCCCGCCGACGACCATGTAGGCGTCGCCTATCGTCTTGATCTTCTCGAGCCCGTGCCAGCGCGTCAGGAGGTCGAAGTTCGAGAAGATCTGATTGAGGAAGTCGATCATCTCGTCCGGGGTCGCGCTCGCCGCATAGTGGGTGAACCCGACGAGGTCGGCGAAGAGCACGGTCGCCTCTTCAAAGTGATTGGCGAAGGGGCCGTCGGCCTCCTTCAGGCGAGCTGCGATCGGCGCTGGCAACATCCGGTCGAGGAGGCGGGTCGCCGACTCCTCGGCCGCGCGGGCCGAGGCGAGAGCTCGCTCGAGCTCCGAGCGCGCCTCGCCGAGCTCCCGCTGGAGGGCCCGGATCGACACGTGGGTCGCCACGCGGGCGAGCAGCTCCTCGGCGTGACAAGGCTTGGTCAGGTAGTCGACCCCGCCGACCTCGAAGGCCTGAATCTTGTCGAGGATCTCGTCGCGACCGCTCATGAAGATCACCGGCACCTCGGCGAGGCTGGCGATCTCTTTCAGCTCGCGGCAGACGTCGAAGCCGCTCTTGCCCGGGAGGTTGATGTCGAGGAGGACCAGGTCGAGGGGGGTCTGCAGGGCGACCTCGAGGGCACGGCTGCCGCTCAGCACCGGGTGCACCGAGTAGCCGTGGGCCGTGAGGATCTCGGAGACGATCCGCAGGCTGACCTTCGTGTCCTCGACGATCAGCACCTCACCGCGACTTTGCACCTCGTCCGCCACCGCCACCTTCCTGCCCCAGACCCGCAGAGGCGAGAGTACCCCTCGGCCCCGCTCTTCGCACGGTCGGCCGCCTCTGAGGGTCACGCGCGCCCACGACCCCGCCCCTCCCCGCGGCGCGCATCCGCGAATCACCAGGCGGAGCGGGGGCCGCGGCCTATCGAGCGCGACGACAGCCGAAGGCAGACCCGCGCCGCGGCCAGCTAGAGCGACTTTAGCCGATCGCTCGGGCGAAATGCGATCGCCCGTCGCTCGCCCAACATGATCGCCTCACCCGTCCGCGGGTTGCGACCCGGCCGCGGGGGGATGGTCTTCGCGGAAAAGGTCCCAAAGCCCGGCTGGGAGAAGCGCCCGTCGGCAGCGATCGCCTCGCCGATGGTCTCGAACGTGAGATCGATGAGCGCGGCGAGATCGCGACGGGTGAGTTGCGCGAGCGCAGGGCTCTGCTCGCCCTCAGAGAGGCGATCGCGGAGGGCTGTCACGAGCTCTTTGCGGGTCATCATCGGCAAGTTCCCGGAGGTGAGCGCTCCTGTCAACAGCAGTCCTAGGACCCCCATCGCTGGTAGACTCGCGGCGCCCCAGGGGGCGAGGAGCGACGATGACCGAGGACTCATACGACTACGATCTGATCGTGATCGGCAGCGGCCCGGGCGGCGAAGGAGCGGCGATGAAGGCCGCGAAGGCCGGCCGCAAGGTGGCGATGATCGAGAAGTACCGGCAGGTCGGCGGCGGCTGTACCCACTGGGCGACGATCCCCTCCAAGGCGCTCCGCCACGCGGTCCGCTCCGTCGACGAGTTCGCCAAAAACCCGCTCTTTCGCGATCACATCGCCGGCCACCGGGCGACCTTCCCGGAGCTCCTCCGGACCGCCGCCTCGGTGATCGATCGCCAGGCGTCCATGCGCCGCGACTTCTACGACCGCAACGAGATCGCCCTGATCTCCGGCCGGGCCAGCTTCGTCGATGAGCACACGGTAGAGATCCTGAGCACCGACAGCCCCAACAGCCAGACCCAGCGCCTGCGGGCCGCGACCTTCGTCGTCGCCACCGGCTCACGGCCCTACCGGCCGCCCAACGTCGACTTCAGCCACCCGCGGATCTTCGACAGCGACACGATCCTCACCCTCGACCACACACCGCCGACGATCACGATCTACGGCGCCGGCGTGGTCGGCTGCGAGTACGCGTCGATCTTCCGCTCCCTCGGCGTCAAGCTCAACCTGATAAACCAGCGCGACCGCCTCCTCTCGTTCCTCGACGACGAGATCACCGACGCGCTCTCGTATCACCTCCGCGATCGCGGCGTCCTGATCCGCAACAACGAGACCTACGATCGGATCGAGCCCGAGGACGACGGCGTCGTCATCCACCTCAAGTCCGGCAAGCGCCTGAAGTCCGACATCCTCCTGTGGGCCAACGGCCGCTCCGGCAACACCCAGGATATGGGCTTTGAGGCCCTCGGGATCACCCCGAACAGCCGCGGCCAGATCGAGGTCGACGAGGACTATCGGACCCGCGAGCAGCCGCACATCTACGCCGTCGGCGACGTCGTCGGCTACCCGAGCCTCGCCTCCGCCTCGTACGATCAGGGGCGCTTCGCCGCGACCCACATCGTCGACGGCGAGTGCGACCACCGCCTGGTCGAGGACATCCCGACCGGCATCTACACCAACCCTGAGATCTCATCGATCGGCCGGACCGAGCGCGAGCTGACCCGCGACAGCGTCCCCTACGAGGTCGGCCACGCCCTCTTCCGCAGCCTCGCCCGGGCCCAGATCACCGGCCAGACCGTCGGCATGATGAAGATCCTCTTCCACCGCGACAGCCTGGCGATCCTCGGGATCCACTGCTTCGGCGATCAGGCGGCGGAGATCATCCACATCGGCCAGGCGATCATGGCCCAGCCCGGCACGGCCAACAGCCTCCAGTACTTCATCAACACGACCTTCAACTACCCGACGATGGCCGAGGCCTACCGGGTCGCCGCCCTCAACGGGCTCAACCGGCTCTGCTGAGGGCGCTGAGGTCGGCCGGGGATGGAGACCAACCTTCGGCGCTCACGCCTTCGCCTGGCGCTCGCGATCGCGACGCTCCTCGTGATCGTCCTCGGCGTCATCGCCGAGCTCTCGGTCCACCTCCTCCCCGAGACGGCGATCCGTCGCGACCTGCTGACGCTCCTCTCCCTCAGCTACGAGGGCAACCTGCCGACCTGGTACTCGGCGACCCTGCTGGCCCTCTGCGGCGGTGTCCTGGCGGTGATCGCCAGCGCCGCCCAGGCCGATCGCTGGCGCTGGTGGCTCCTCAGCGCCGGCTTTTTCTACATCTCGTTCGACGAGACGGTCGGGATCCACGAGGCCGTCGACGCCATGTTTGAGAACACCAGCGGCGTCTTCTACTTCGGCTGGGTGCTGCCGGCGGCGGCGATCGTCGCCTTCCTCGGGCTCCTCTACATCCCCTTCCTCCGCCGCCTGCCGAAACGCTCTCGCCAGCGCTTTGTCCTCGCGGCGGCGATCTATCTCACCGGCGCCCTCCTTCTGGAGCTCCCGCTGGGCCTGTGGACCGAGCATGCCGGCAACGAGAACCTGGTCTACGCGGCGATCGATCTCGTCGAGGAGTCGCTCGAGATGATCGGCGCGAGCCTCTTCCTCCTCGCCCTCGTCGATCACCTCTGCGGCGACGGGGGACTCTACAAGCTCCGGCTCGTCCGGCGCTAGGAGGCCGAGATGAGGGTCCCGCGATCAGCTCGCCGTCGGCGCAGACATCGGGACGTTCCCCCTGGAAGATGCGCCTAGCGAGGGCTCTCCGGATCCGCGCGCCACATGTGCCTAGGATCAAGCCACAACAGTGATGCTCTCAGCCCCCACCTCGAGACCGCGCGCGTCGACTCCTAGAGGAAGACCGGGTCGCGGGCGGCGTCAGGATCCCCGAGCGGCGGTAGGTCCAACCGCGGAGGCGAGCACAGGAGCGCCCGGCCGGTCCGCTTGCGCGCCTCTTGCTCCGCTCCGCCTGTCGCGGCAGCGACCTGACGGCGCGCAACTGACCTGACGGATCATCCGATGATCCGCCACCGTCGACGAGGACGGGCAGATGTGGACTCTGGTCGGATACCGGGGGACGCCCAAGAATACTTGTACTGTGATGACTCCGGTGATCGTCCGCGACGACGCGACGCCTCGTGATGCTGCTGACGAACGCAGTGTTGCTGACGCACGGCGCGCGTCGAGGCGGATCGCCAGCCTCGTCGCACTCAACCGTATCGCCGCGTTGTCGACGGCGTCGCTGCGTGAGCGTCTCCGCGAGGCCCTCGTGATCGGCTGCGATCTCCTCGGGCTCGAGCTGGGGATCGTCAGCGAGATCCGCGGCGACGACTATCGCGTCGCCTCGCAGGTGGCGCCGGGCGGCTTGAGCGACGATCAGCGCTTCCCCCTGGGCCAGACCTACTGCGCGATCACCCTCGAGGCCGACGACGTCGTGTCAATCACCGACATGGGCAACTCCGACTACAGCGGTCACCCATGCTACACCGCCTTCAAGCTCGAGAGCTACATCGGCGCCCCGATCCTGGTCCGTGGCGAGCTCTACGGGACCGTGAATTTCAGCTCCGCAGACCACTATCGGCTGGGCTTTGACGAAGGCGACCGCGAGTTCATCCGCCTCCTCGCGAGTTGGGCCGGCGCGGCGATCGAGCGCGAGGACCAGCTCGCGTCACTCCGACAGGCGAAGCTCGAAGCCGACGCCGCGAACGAGGCGAAGAGCCGCTTCTTGGCGATGATGAGCCACGAGATCCGCACGCCGCTGAGCGGCGTTCTCGGGACTGCGCAGCTCCTCCAGGCGCAGGGCCTGGACGAGCCGACGCGCAAGCGCTACGCGCAGAGGATCGTCCGCGCCGGAAACACACTGCTCGCGCTCCTCAACGACATCCTCGACCTCTCGCGGGTCGAGGCCGGCAAGCTCGAGCTCAACCTCTCCCCCTTCGATCCGCACGCGCTCCTGCTGGAGTGCTCTGACCTCCACGCGGCGGTCGCCGAGCGAAAGGCGATCGACCTGCGGATACCGCAGTGCGACGTCGACCGCGACCTTCTCGGCGATGCCACGCGCCTGCGGCAGATGCTCTCGAACCTGCTCAGCAACGCGATCAAGCACTCCCGCGCGAGCCGGATAGAGGCTCGGGCGGAGCTCCTCGAGCTCCTCGAGATCGACGAGCGCCACGTCGCGCTCGTCGAATTCTCGGTCGAGGACGACGGCGTCGGCATCCCCCCCGAGGCGCTCGATCGTCTCTTTCACCCCTTCTCCCAGCTCAACCGGACGTCGACGGCCGGCGGTTCAGGCCTCGGCCTCGCGCTCGTCCGAGAATTCGCCGAGGCGATGGGCGGCAGTGTCGGCCTCGACAGCCGCCCAGGCGTCGGCTCCCGCTTCTGGTTTCGCGTGTCGATGGACGTCATCCCGGAGATCCAGCGCAGCCTGCCGCCACCGGTGCTCCTCGCGCCCACCGAGACCACCACCTCGGGCGCGCGGATCCTCGTCGTCGACGACAACGCGGTCAATCGTGAGATCCTCGAGGCGATGCTCGGTCATCTCGGCTACGCCTGCGTCCTCGCCGAGAACGGTCGCGAGGCTATCAACCTCCTCGCGGCCACCGACAACCCCCCTGGCCTCGTGCTCATGGACGGCATGATGCCGGTGATGGACGGCTGCGACGCGACCCGCGAGATCCGCCGCCGCGAACTCGCCAGCGGCGGGCAGCACCTGCCGATCATCGCCCTCACCGCCAACGTCTTCGATGAGGAGCAGCGCCGCTTCCTCGCCGCAGGCGTTGACGATGTCCTGACCAAGCCTGTTGACGTCGCGACCCTCCGTCAGGCTCTGACGAAGTGGACGGCCAGGGTCGTCGGCGCCGACGGGGCCTGATCCGACCGCCGCACGTGGAGCAGACCGTCACGAGGGCGGCGAAAGCTCGCGAGCGAGGCCTTCCCAGCCGAACCGGCGTCGGGTCGCCATCGCCTCGTGAAGCTCTTCGGGGCGACCAGGCGCGAAGCGTAGCGAGAGCTGCGTCGACACGGGCGGTGGCGGTCAGGGCAGCTCGGCCGCCTCGGCCCTACACGATCGCCGATACGCTCGGCGTCTTCGACGGGCGCTCGCCGGGTGCGGTGCAGAGTCTGCCAGCGCGCTAGCGTCCAGGCTTGGGCACTGCCGCGCGAGCGAGGTGGCCTTGAGGCCCAAAGACGCGCCTACGCGCGCGCTACCGGCCCGAGAGGCGTCGACCCTCCGGAGGTAGACTCAGGTCGGGGAATGCCGATGGGGATGGGGATGGGGATGGCTCGATGACCACGCCCGACGAGGGCGGCACAGGCTTCGAAGACGACGCGCCGACCCGGATCGAGCCGCTCTCGGGCGGTCCGACGACGCCCGGCTTGACGGCCCCCCCAAGCTCCCCCCCGGAGACGCCTCAGCCCCTCAAGATCGGCCGCTACACGGTCCTCCGCCGCCTCGGCCAGGGGGGCATGGGCGTCGTCTACACCGCCTACGACGACGAGCTCGATCGCCGGGTCGCGATCAAGCTCCTCCTCAGCCGGCCGGAGGAGGGGAGCCTCGGGCGCACCCGCCTCCAGCGCGAAGCTCAGGCGCTCGCCAAGCTCTCCCACCCCAACGTGATCCAGGTCTACGAGACCGCGAGCTACGGCGATCAGGTCTACTTGGTGATGGAGTACGTCGAGGGGGTCACGCTGAGGCAATGGCGCACCGACATGTCGCCGACCTGGCGGGACATCATCGAAATGTATATCGAGACAGGTAAGGGCCTGGCGGCGGCCCACCAGGCCGGCCTCATCCATCGCGACTTCAAGCCCGTCAACGTGATCGTCGCCGACGACGGTCGCCCGCGGATCCTCGACTTCGGCCTCGCCCGCGCCGGCTCGCAGGTCCCTGCGAGCGAGTCGACCCTCGAGAGCGGCGCCTCCCTCCGCAGCGCCCTCTTCTCGGCCCGGAGTTCGACCTCGCTCGGCGTCGAGATCACCCAGGCCGGCACGCTCCTCGGCACGCCTGCCTACATGGCGCCCGAGCAGCTCTTCCTCGGCGACACCGACGCACGCTGCGACGTCTACGCCTTCTCCGTCGCCCTCTGGGAGTCGCTCTACGGCGCCCGCCCCTACGCCGCGAAGACCATCGCGGAGCTCCGTCTGGCGATCCGCAAGGGCCCCCCGTCGATCCCGTCGCGGGCGATCCCGGCGGCGATCGGCAAGGTGCTCCTCCGCGGCCTCGCGGTCGACCGCGACAAGCGCTACCCGGACATACTCTCCCTCCTGCGCGACCTGACCCGCGCCTCCCAGGGCGGGCGCCGCCTCATCAGGATCGCCAGCTTGGCCCTCGCCGCCCTCGCCCTGGTCCTGGTCGCCTACACCGTCGCCCGCGCCGACAGCGACGACCTGGCCAAGCGCTGCGCCGACGCCGGAGACCTCGAGGGGATCTGGGACGCTGCGATCGCCCGTGACATCGAGGCCCAGATCGCCGCTACCGGGCTGCGCTACAGCGACGCGACCTGGGCGGCGCTCGAGCCCCGCCTCGATCGCTACGCCGCCGCCTTGGGGCCAACCCTGGTCAGCGCCTGCATCGCCCGGGAGGGGTACCAAGGAAAGCTGCCGCCGGCGCTGAGCGAGCAGACCGCCTGCCTAGAACGCCGCAAGCTCGAACTCAAGACGACGACCGCGCTCCTCCTGGACGCCGATACAAAGATCGTCGAGAACGCCCTCTCGACGGTCTCGGGGCTCGCCCCGCTGGAGCCCTGCGCCGACCTCGAGGATCTCGCCGCGAGCGCCCTGCGCCGACGCGAGCATCGCGGCTCCGGGGCGGCGGACGAGGAGCGCTGGGGGCTCGCCGAGGGGCTGCTCGTCGAGGCCCAGATCGCCCAACGGGCGGGCAAGCTCGAGCGCGGCGAGAGGCTCGCGGACGAGGCCCTCGTGATCGCGGAGAGCCTCTCCGCGGCGCCCCTACGGGCCGCCGCGCTCCACCGCCTCGGCACGGTCCGCGAACACCTCGACACTGTGGAGCAGGCCCGCGCCGACCTCGACGCAGCCTTCGTCGAAGCGGAGGCGGTCGGCGACGACCGCCTCGCCGCAGAGATCGCGATCGAGCTCCTCCGGGTCGACGGGATCGACTACGTCGACGCGTCCGCCGCCCGGAGCTGGACCCTGGTCGCCGAGGCCAAGCTCCGCCGCGCCGGCGAGGATCCCAGACTGCGGATCGTGCTCGACCTCAACCGGGGGATCGTCGCCCTCGACAGCGGCGAGTCGGCCCTCGCCGCTGTCGCGATCAAGAGCGCCGTCGCGCTCGCCTCGGCCCATCAGGACGCCCACCCGCGCCTCTACGTCAGCGCCCTCAACATCTACAGCTCGGTCCAGAAGGCCAACGGCGATCTGAGCGGCTCCGAGGCGACGCTCCGGCAGGCGCTGAGCCTCCACGCCGGACTCACCGGCCCTGAGCACCCCTACAACGCGATGCTCCGCTACAACATCGGCGTCGCCCAACTGATGAAGGGCGACCCGGAGGCCGCGCGCGAGACCTTCGCCATCGCCCTCAAGGCCCGCGAAGCCGTCTATGGCCCCCAACATACTGAGGTCTCGCAATCCCTCAACGGCCTCGCCGCGGCCCTCGCCGAGCTCGACCGCAACGCAGAGGCCATCCCGATGATCGAGCGGGCCCTGGCGATCGACGAGGCGGCCCGCGGGGTCGACCACCCTGAGCTCATCTACCCGCTCTGCAACCTCGCCGATGTCCTGACCGAGGAGCGCCGCCTCGAAGAGGCGGTCGTCCACCTCCGCCGGGCCCAGGCGATCCTCGAGGCACGGTCGCTGAGCGAGACCTCGCAGGCCGCGCTGATCTTCTCCGGCCTCGCCGACGTAGCGGTGCTCGCGGAGCGCTACGAAGAGGCCCACGAACACATCGACGCTGCGCTCGTCCTATCAGACAAGGTCCACGGCCTAGAGCACCCAAACCACGCAGAGCTTCGGGCCACGCGAGCCAAGGTGAACTTCGCCACCGGCGACACCGAGGCCGCCTTTACCGAGCTGAACGCCGCCTTGGCGCTCCTCGAGCGACACCCGGATCACGTCACGACCACCGCTCGCCTCAAGCTGCTCAAGGCGGAGAAGCTCTGGCCGACCCCGGCCCGCCGCCCCGAGGCCGTCGACCTCGTCCGCTCCGCGAAGAAGGCCCTGAGCGAGAGCGACACCAACGATGCCAAGCTCGCCGCCAAGCTCACGAGCTGGCTGCGGACCCACAGCGCCCCCGAAGAGCCAGGGCCCCCCCCCTCTAGACCTGGCGGCGGCGGACCGACCAGATGAAGCCGTCGTACCAGAAGTGCATGATCGAGACGACGGAGACGATCGCCATCGCCCAGCGCACGTCGCCGTCGAGGAGCTCCGCCCAGAGCCCGTAGGAGAAGCCGAAGCCGAGGAAGACGACGAGCGTCAGCCAGCGCCGGGGAGTCCGCATCGTCCGGGTCATGTTGTCGCGCTCCATCCACCACACCAGCGCGAAGTACTGGAGCGCGTGGAAGAAGTTCATGATGAAGAAGGCCTCACCGAAGGAGTTGAACCCCCAGGTGAAGATCGAGCAGAGCCCGGTCAGCACGTAGAGCGCGACCTTCTGCGTCGACACCTTGTAGCCCTGCCGGGCGTAGCGGATGTAGGCGCCGACGTAGTAGGCGAGGAAGGGCACGCCGATGCCGACCACAAGCCAGGTCAGGGTCTCCTCAAAGCCCTCGACCCGGGCCGGGACCGACGAGAAGAAGACGGCGACGACATCGTCGAGCTGGTCGAACTCCGAGAAGTCCTCGACGTGATCGAAGAGGGTCGCGCCGGCGAGGATCGGGCCGGTGTAGAGGAGGATGTTGAGCAGGTAGTCGAGGCGTCGGCCGACGCGGGCGTCATTGCCCGCCTTGGCGTCATAGATCCGGCCGAGACCGAAGGTCTGGAGGCTCGAGTGGTAGACGTCCCACCAGGTCGCCACCACCGAGGTCGCCACCATCACCCAGTCCGAGAGGAGGATCCCGCCGAAGAGGAGCGCCGGGATCAGGGTGAAGCGGAGGGGGAAGGTCTTGAAGATCGTCGCGTTCGCGTGGGACCGGAAGAACACCAAGACCAGGTGGGCCATGATGAACGAGCCGATGAAGAGCCCCGCTGGGCTATCGCTGTACTCGCCGATCTCAAGCGTCGTCGTCCGCAGCGGTGAGTCGGCGATCCAGATCCCCAGCACCAAGGCGAGGAGCGGCGAGCCGATGAAGAAGAGGCTGTCGTAGATGGGACCGGCGATGAAGCCCCTGCGGGGCTTCGCCGTTGCCCCAGAGCCTAGGTGAGCCCGGGTCGGCGCGGCAGACTTCATCGACCTCAGGATAGTGGATCACCCCGCCGCGATCCCCACTGTCGCTGCGACCTCATCCTACATATTCGAGCTGGGGCTTGTGCCCCCCAGGTACCGCTGACGCTCCACGAAATTCCCGCAGAGGTGACCTATCGGAAGGTCGATAGGGCAGACTCTGGACCCCCCGCGTGCACAGACGCGCAGAGGACCTCAGCACGGACGCGCAGCGGACCTCAGCAAGTCTGCGGCAAACTCGACGCGTTTGGCTGATATCCTCCAAGCTAGGCAGGGACCGAAGATGATGTCGGAAGCTCAACTCGCCAAGCGCACCGCGATCTACGCGTTTTATTCCCGCTCGCAGCTCCTCATCATCGCCGAGGGCGAGCTCCCCACCCCCGACTTCGACCTCGACATCGGTCAGGTCGAGGAGGGTGAGCGACCGACCTTCGAGCTCCGCGCCCGCCGGCGCCCGGGGCCGGCGACCGGTGAGACCACCCCCTTCCGCTACGGCGAGATCTTCTCGATCGGCCGACCCTCGGAGCTGATCACCCTCCGCCACGTCGACGGCGACGACAACGTCCCGGTCGAGTACACGGAGGAGGACCTGGTCGACATCGTCCTCAGCCTCAGCCTCGAGGACTCGCAGGACGTCGAGCTCGCCGGGATCGGGGTCGAGGCCGACGATGAGAAGCCAGCCGCGAAGGCCGAAGGCCGCCCGCCGCCGTCTCCTCCGCGCAAAGAGCCCCCCCCGATCGCCGCCCAAGCGCCGCTGCCGAGCGACGACATCATGCCCCTGGGCGGCAAGCCCTTGCCGATCCTCAGCGATCTCAACGTCCACTACCGCGAGGCGACCGGCTACTCCAACGATCTCTCCTTCGACGAGGCCTTCGCTGACGCCCTCAAGAAGTTGCCACCGCCCGCCGTGAAGTTCCCCGACATGCTCGAGACCGTCGAGGTCGTGCACATCGGCGGCTCCTTCGGCGGGATCGCAGGCTTCCGCCGCCTCGAGGTCCGGGTCCGGGCCTACCCGGACTGATCCTCCAGTCCATCCCACAGCGAGCAGTCCAAGCTGAGCTGAACTGGTTCAGCTGGGGCCAGCCTGGGCCAGCCCCAGCTGAATCAGACCGAGCGGCGAGGGGCGTTGATCTCGCCAAAAGGATTGTGCTAGATGTAATGAACTCGATCTTCAGGAGGATGAGAGTCTAGCTAGGTGCTCTGCACCGTGGTCGGCGTTGCGCCGACCGAGAGTTTCGCCACGCATCATTCACAAGGAAGGCTATTCCAGAACGTCGCTATCGCCGAAGTACCCCTACGGTGGCGACGGGCTGGACCAACCCCGCAAATCGCGGTTCCGTGCGCCACCGTAGGGGTACTTCGGCGGCGAGTTCGGTGAGCCTTCCATGTCCCAGGTCGAGAGGTAGACACTCCCGACGATCGAGCGAGCGACCCCCCGGGGTCGCTCTTCTTCTTTAACGAGCCTCAAGCGCGGGATGCGGGCCTGGTGCCCTCGTCTGCCGTCTGGGAGTCCGGTCTTCGCGCCCGCCCTCCAGGATGGTGGCGCCCGGCCAAAGTGCGCGCCAAACTCTCGCCCAGGCCGCCTCACCGCCGGTGGCCATCACCCCTGGACACAGATGAGCGAGCCCAGCCAGCGCAGCGATCCGATCCGGCGAGCGCTCCGCCTCTCCCTCCTGCTCAACGGCGGGTACATGCTCGTCGAGCTGGTCGTCGGCCTGGTCAGCGGATCTCTCGCGCTCCTCTCCGACGCCGCCCACATGTTCAGCGACAGCGCGGCCCTGCTCCTCGCGCTCATCGTCGCCGAGCTCGCGCGACGCCCCGCGAGCCCCGGTCGCAGCTTCGGCCTCCTCCGCGGCGAGGCGCTCGGCGCCTTCACCAACGCGCTCCTCCTCATCGGCGCCTGCGGCCTCATCGTCGCCCACGCGGTCGAGCGCCTCGCGGGGGACCCACCGCCCTTCCCCGCCGTCCCGGTGATGATCGTCGCGGCGATCGGGCTCGTCATCAACCTGGGATCGGCCTGGCTCCTCGCCCGTGCCGACCGCGACAACATCAACATCCGCGGCGCCCTCGCCCACATGCTCGCCGACGCCCTCGGCTCTGTCGGGGCCCTCGCCGCCGCCTTCCTCGCCTGGGGCTGGGGCATGCACTTCGCCGATCCGCTGATCTCCCTCGGGATCGCCGCACTGATCGTCATCAGCGCCTGGCGTGTGCTCCGGGACGCCACCCACGCCCTCCTCGACTTCGCCCCGCCAGAGGTCGACCCGACCGAGATCCGCAGCGCCCTCGAAGCGCTCGACGGGGTCGCCGAGCTCCATGAGCTCCACCTGTGGGGCATGGGCCGCCAGACCGTGCTCACCGCCCACCTCGTCGCCAGCCCCGGCGTCGCCGCGGCGACCGTCCTCCGCCGGGCCGAGGCGCTCCTCCAAGACAAGCTCGGGATCCTGCACACGACCCTCCAGATCGACCCCGGCGAAGCCAGCCCCTGCGCCCAGATCCGCTGTCCGCTCTTCCGCGAAGAGCTCGCCGAGGCCAAGCTCCACGCCCACGGCCACCACGGCCACAGCCACTGAGCCATCCGCCCCGGAGCAGCCGGAGCGCCCTGCAACGCCCGCGGATCGTCGGGCGACGCCTGATATCCTCCGCGGCGATGGACACTGGCTCCGCGACCCCCTGCCGCGATCTCTACGATAGCCTGCTCGCGGCCGCGGGCCCGCTCAAGGAGCTCGACCTGACCCTGCCCGAGTGCCAGGTGCGGCTCCGCGTCGACACACCGGCCGTGTACGCCGAGCTCGCCGACTACTTCGCCGAGTTCATCAGCCCCAAGGCGAGCGCCGCGACCACGCCCGACCTCGTCATCACCGCGCTCGGAGAGACGCCGCCCCTGCCCCCGTCGCTGACGATCAAGGAGGACGACAAGGGTCGCCCCCCATGGGAGGCCTGGATCGATCTGGCGGACGGCCGGATCGTCCGCAAGATCCGCACCGGCGTCGTCATGATCATGGCCGCGGGCGTCGACGTCATCGCCGGACCTATCGCTGACCACGTCGATCAGGTGGTCAACTTCGTCAACCACCGGCTGATGCAGCGCTGGATCACCGCCGACGGAGTCCTCGCCCACGCCGCGGGGATCGCTCGAGGCGACCGCGGCCTCATCCTCTGCGGCAGCGCCGGCGCCGGCAAGTCGACCCTCGCCCTGCACATGATGGCCGCCGATCCAACGCTCGCCTTCGTCAGCAACGACAGAGTCGTCCTCGACCGCAAGACGGGCGATGGCAGCTCGGGAGTTCGTCTCCTCGGGATCCCCAAACAGCCGCGGGTCAACCCTGGGACAGTTCTCCACAATCCCAGCCTCGCGTCGATGATCGACGATGACGAGCGCCGACGCTACGCGGCGATGCCGGTCTCCGAGCTGCGCTTCCTCGAAGAGAAGCGGGACGCGATGATCCCCGCCCTCTTCGGCCCCGGTCGCTTCCTCCTAGAGGCGCGGGCGCTCGCCCTTGTCATCCTCCGCTGGACGCCCGGCGGCGGGCCGATGCGGACCCAGGAGGTCACCCTCGAGGGTCGTCCTGACCTGCAAGCGATCCTCCACAAGCGCCTCAGGCTCTTCTTTTGGCCGCTCCTCTCGCCGGCGGACGGGGTCGGCATGGCCGCGCTCGCGACGGTGCTCGCGGGAGTCCCCGCCTATGAGGTCAGCGGCGGGATCGACTTTGACGCCGCCACCGCCTGGGCGAACAATCTCCTCCGCTGATCGTTGACAGGCCCCACGCGGGCAGCGTCGGCCCCCTCCACCCTCGTAGCGGTGTCCACACCGAGGCGGCGGCCGACGCCTCAGCGCGGGCGACCAAGCCCGGTCGGGATCAAGATCCGCTATCCTCGCGGCGATGCCCAAGCTGATCGCCGCGCTCATCCGCCACGGGGACTATGACCAGCCGCCCGGGGTCCCGAGCGCCCACCTCCCTCACCCGCTGACGGCGAAGGGGCGGGCCCAGGCCCAGGCGCTCGGCGAGGCGCTCGCCACCCGCGAGCGCGCCGGCGAGTTTCGCATCGCCGCCCGGATCGACACCTCAACCCTGCGCAGGGCCTGGGAGACCGGACGGATCATCGCCAAGGTGCTCCAGGCCGAGCTCGGGCGTACCTTCGAGATCGTCAGCTTCGACGCCCTCTGCGAGCGCTCCCTGGGGGCGATGGCCAACCTCAGCGTCGACGAGATCGCCAGGATCATCGCCGACGACCCGCGCTACGAGGCGCTGCCGGAGGGCTGGAAGTCGCAGTCGACCCGCAAGCTGCCGGTGCTCGGCGCCGAGTCGCTCCTCGAGGCCGGGGCTCGCGTCGCCACCCACGTCGACGGTCGCCTCCGCGGCCTCACAGAGCTCGCCGAGGCCGCCGAGGAGGACACGCTCAAGCTCTTCGTCAGCCACGGCGCCGCCCTCCGCCACGCCGCGGTCAGCCTCGGCACCCTCGCCCTCGGCCAGCTCCCCGCGCTGTCGATGCACCACTGTCAGCCGGTCCACGTCGAGCGGCGCGGGGACGGCACCTTCAGCCATCACAGCGGCGCCTGGAAGATCCGCGCCCCCAAGCAGGCCGCCCGCGACTGATGTCCGCAAGGACAGGAGCCTTCTCATGACCTTCGATCCCCACCCGACGATCACCCCCCGATACCGCGGCACCGAGTGGATCGGCGCCGAGCTCCCCCATGAACCCGAGCGCTGGCCCAAGCTGCGGACCCGCCTCCAGATCGACAAGACAGGCGACAGCTACGACATCGCCGAGGAGGAGCTTTGCGGCTACGCCGACCGGGCCCTCGGCGACGGCGCGATCCTCTGGCCGGATCGGCCCCTCTACTTCCTCTGCGACATGCACGCGGACGCCGACGCCTTCTTCCGCTCGCTGGTCGCCTCCGGCGCGATCGCCAAGACCGGGCCGGAGGACGCCGACTTTGAGCTGACCGACGAGGCGAGGCGAGCGACCTTCATCATCGGCGGCGACTGCCTGGACAAGGGGCCGAACAACCTCCGCCTCCTCCGGGCGCTCCGCCTCCTCATGGACAGCGGCGCCGACGTCGAGCTCCTGGTCGGCAATCACGATCTCCGGGCGCTGGTCGGCTTCAAGTACGGCGGCTCCAAGGAGCCCCGCCTCGCCCACCTCTTCGTCCGCATGGGCAAGAAGGCGATCCCGCTCTACAAGGAGATCTACGACGAGTACATCGTCCCAAGCGGCCCCCACGAGCATCTCAGCGACGACGAGGTCCGCGAGCGCCTCTTCCACGATGAGAGCTGGTACGAGGCCTTCCCCGCGACCGTCGCCGGGCTGATTCAGCCCAACAAGATAGCCAAGGAGGTCAGCCGGATCCGCGAGAAGGTCAGCGAGCTCCAGGAGATGTGCGACGAGATGGAGATGTCGCTCGGCATGGTCTACGCCGCCTTCCAACGGGCCAGGGAGCTCTTCTTGCCGGGCGGCGAGTTTTCCTGGTTCTTCGATCAGATGCGCCTGTGTCGGCGCTTCGGCTCGCTGCTCTTCGTCCACGCCGGCGTCGACGATGTGATCGCCGCGAAGATCCGAGACAACGGGATCCATGAGCTCAACGCCGAATTTCGCCGCCTGATCGACGACGATCTATTCAGCCTCTACCACGGCTCCTTCGGCAACACCTTCCGGACCAAGTACCGGCCCTCCGATCGACCCTTCACCGAGGCCGGCCTCGAAGCGATGCACGCCGCGGGGATCTACGCGATCGTCCACGGCCACCGGAACATCCTCCGCGGCCAGCGCATGGTGCTCCGCCGAGGCATGCTGAACTTCGAGTGCGACGTCTCGGTCGACATCAATACCCGGGCGATCGAGGGACAACGGGGGCCGGGCGGCGGCGTCACGGTGATCCGCCCTGACGGGTCGGTGCTCGGGATCAGCACCGACCACCCCTACGTCAAACACTTCGATGTCCGCACGGCCTTCCGCCTCAATCGGAGCCGAGCTGGGCGCTAGAACGGCTCGGACCGGGATCGAGCTGGGGCCAAACTCCCCCGGCATTCCTCCCATCACAAAACTACCATCGCGCGCAAAAACGCTCCCGTGCGCGCGTTTTCGCCGACTAGGATGTGGCCGTGATCACTTCGCGGACGCTACTCATCCTCCCTTTCCTGGCATTCATCGCCCTCGATGCTGAGGCTGGCGACCGCCCCGATCACGACGCCTGGCTGACGAGCTCTGCGCCCCTGACCCCGGCCACGGCCACGGCCACATCGCCCGCTCGTCAGGCCTACATCGCCTCGGTGGAGCCCTCCCGCGGCGCGCCGTCGATGCTGATCCTGCCGGCGAACGGACCTCGCGGTCCAGGCGGCTCCGCGGTCACCGTCGCCCGCCACCACCTAGACGCGCTCCGCCACTCCTACAAAGCTGGCTCTTCGGCCATCCACGGCGCGCGTCACCGCTTCACCCACGACACTGGCCGCGGCTCGGTGATCGTCGTCCTCCGCCAGACCGTCGGCGGGGTCGACGTCTTCCACGGCGACGTCAAGGTGCTCCTCGACAGCTCGCGCCGGGTCCGGGCGGTCTCGGGCTCACTCCACCCGGCGGCCAACAAGAACAGCGCCCGGAGCTTCGCGCAGAGCCCCGACGAGGCGATCCGCCGCGCCCTCTCCGACCTCTACCCGGAGATCAGCGAGGAGCTCGGGCTTCGCCCCGCGGGGACGGCCAAGGGCGGCTGGCTGCACTTCGCGCTCACCTCGGACCCAGGCTTTGACCTCCTCGTCCCGGCCCGGGCGAAGAAGGTCTACTTCCCCACAGGCCAGAGCCTAGAGCCCGCCTACTTCCTCGAGGTCCAGGCCCAGCGGCCCGGCGTCGACGCTGACGTCTATCAATACGTGATCGCCGCGGACGACGGCCGGGTGCTCCACCGCCGCGACGCCACCGACTACGAGGCCTACCAGTACCGGGTCTGGGCCGACGAGGACGGCGACCTTCGCCCGAAAGACGGGCCGATGCTCGACTACACGCCGCACCCCACCGGCGTCCCCGGCGAGGCGCCGACCGAGTTCACCGCGCCGCCGCTCGTCTCGATCGACGGCTTCAACAGCTTCAAGGATCCGTGGCTGCCGGAGGGCGCGACCGAGACCCTCGGCAACAACGTCGACGCCTACGTCGATCACCAGAGCCCCCAGGGCCTCAGCGACGGCGAGTACCGGGCGAGCGTGACCGAGCCGGGGATCTTTGACCGGCTCTACGACGTCACCGGCGAGCCGCTCGCCGACGAGGTCCAGTCGATGGCCTCGATCACCCAGCTCTTCTACACGATCAACTGGATGCACAATTACTGGTACGACTCCGGCTTCAACGAGGCCGCGGGCAACGCCCAGACCGACAACTACGGCCGCGGCGGGATAGACGGGGATGTCCTCCTCGCCGAGGCGCAGGACGCCGCCCTCCAGGGCGCCCGCAACAACGCCAACATGTCGACGCCGGCCGACGGTGCGTCGCCGCGCATGCAGATGTACCTCTGGTCCGGCCAGACCAAGTCGTCCGTCACGGTCGACCCGCTCGCCGAGACCTACCCGGTCGGCAACGCCGGCTTTGGCCCGAAGGACTTCGACGTGACCGCCCTCCTCCGGGTGATCGACGACGGCGACGGCACGCTCACCGACGGCTGTCAGCCCGCCGTCAACGACCTCAACGGTAGGATCGCCCTGATCGACCGCGGCGCCTGCTCCTTCGAGACCAAGGCGACCAACGCCCTCAACGGTGGCGCCGTCGGTGTCCTGATCGCCAACAACCAAGGCGGCGGCCCGCCGGCCCTCGGCGGCGACAACAACCTGCCCGACCCGCAGATCCCGAGCCAGGGGATCTCCCAGGCCGACGGCAACGCGATCAAGGCGGCCCTTGAGAACGACCCCCAGACCGCGAACATGCTCCGCGCCTCCTCCGTCGAGCGCGACGGGACGATCGACAACATGATCGTCGCCCACGAGTGGGGCCACTACATCCACAACCGCCTGGTCGACAACGGCTCAGTCGCGACCCGGGCCCAGGGCGAGGGCTGGGGCGACTTCATGGCCCTGCACATGGCCCTGCGCGACACCGACGATCAGCTCGGCGTCTACCCGGGGACGACCTACGCCAGCCTCGACAAGACCGGCTACTACGGCATCCGCCGGGTCCCCTACTCGGTCGACACCAGCAAAAACGCGCTCTCCTTCCGCCACATCGCCAACGGCGAGCCGCTCCCCGACAGCCACCCGATCCAGAGCAACGGCATCCCCAACGCCGAGGTCCACAACGCTGGCGAGGTCTGGACGACAATGCTCTGGGAGAGCTACATCGCCCTCCACACCTCCTACGAGGGCAGCAAGAGCTTCGACGAGGCCCGCCGCGCCTTCGCCGACTATCTCGTCGCCGGGATGATCCTGGCGCCGACGATGCCGACCTACACCGAGCAGCGCGACGCCATCCTGATGGCGATCGCCGCCAGCAACAGCGAGGACTTCACGACCGTCGCCACCGCCTTCGCCAGCCGCGGCGCGGGCACCTGCGCCGTCTCGCCGCCGCGGATGTCGACCGATCTCGTCGGCGTCGTCGAGGACTTTGAGCTCAGCGCCCGCGGGATCCTCACCGGGGTGTCCATGAGCGACAGCCTCCTCTCCTGCGACGACGACGGCATCGTCGACGACGGCGAGCTCGGCGAGATCAGGGTCGGCGTTCTCAACGCTGGCGCGAGCGACCTCAGCGGCTCCACCGTCGAGGTGATCGACCCCGACCCGAGCCTCATCTTCCCCGACGGCCTCGTCGTCGCGATCCCCGACCTCGGGCCTCAGCTCGCCCACGAGGCCTCGATCCCGGTCGCCCTTGACGACGCGATCAGCGACTACCAGCCGATCACCATCACTGTCCGCCTGACCGCCCCAGAGGGCTGCGAGAAGACGATGGAGCTGGTCACCCCGGCGATGATCCAGGGCGACGTCGTCGCCCAGAGCTCCAAGACCGACGACGTCGAAGCGCCGCTCGAGGCCTGGACGGCCGGCGGCGTCGACGGGCCGGAGGTCTGGTACCGCAACGCCGTCGAAGGCGGTCACCTCTGGCACGGCGACGACGTCGGCCGGGTCAGCGACACCTGGCTCGAGTCACCGGAGCTCTTTGTCAGCGAGGACGAGCCCCTGGTCATCACCCTCGACCACGCCTACTCCTTTGAATTCTCAGACAACACCTACTGGGACGGCGGCGTCATCGAGGTCTCTGGCGACGCTGGCAAGAGCTGGGAGGACATCTCGGTCTACCTCGACCCCGGCTACCCGAGCTCGATCAAGAGCGGCGCCAACCCGCTCGACAAGCGCCCCGCCTACGTCGGCGACAACCCCTCCTACCCGGACATGGACCCCCTCGTCCTCGACCTCGGCATGGCCTTCGCCGGCGCTGAGGCCAAGATCCGCTTCCGGCTCGGCACCGACGCCGCCGCTGGCGGTCCCGGCTGGGACATCGACAACATCGCCTTTGCGGGGATCACCAACACCCCCTTCGCGACTTGGGTCGCCGATCAGGGGATCTGCGTCGACGACACCGACACCGACGCCGACACTGACACTGACTCTGACTCTGACTCGATGGGCACCGACGGCACCGACGGCACCGACGGCACCGACTCCTTCGGCACCGACGGTACTGACTCGATGGGCACTGACGGCACCGACGGCACCGACTCCTTCGGCACCGACTCCGGCGTCACGGACGGGACTGAGAGCGGCAGCGAGACCTCCGGGATGACCAGCGGCTCCGGCGAGAGCGCCGGCACGGCCACCTCTGCTGGCCCTGGCGGCTCCTCTGACTCGGACACCGACTCCGCCACCGGCACCGACTCCGCCGGCCAGGGCACCGTCACCGACGCCGGCTGTGGATGTAGCGCGGGCGACGAGGATCCGCCGATCGGCCTCCTCGCCCTCGGCCTCCTCGTCCTCGGGCGCCGACGTCGTCGCTAGGGGCCCGCGCGGGTCTCCGGACCCGCCGGCAGGCCTTCTCTCACAATGGCCATAAAGAGCCTATTGAGGGCCTTCTGTGGCCTTTTGACGCCGAGCCGTCGATCTCCGAGGACGTCCCATCGCGGTCATCCCGCAGCGCCGAGAAATCCGGCGCGCGATCGAGTATGCTCGGCCAAAGAGACGGCCTATGACCACGAAAAGCGACGATCTCGGGGCCGTATGGCGTTTTCTATCGAGCGGCCTCAAGACCTGGGATCAGACCGCCTCGCTCCTCCCCAGCCAGCGCTTCCTCGTCGACGCGCTCACCTCTCAGCCGGAGCTCAAGAGGGCCAAGACCATCGTCGAGCTCGGCCCTGGTATCGGCACGGTCACCCGCGCCATCCTCCGCGAGGCCCCTGCCGACTCGAAGATCTACTCCTTCGAGATCGACAGGAAGCTCGTCGACACTGCCACTGCGGCCATCGTCGATCCGCGCCTCCGCTTCGTCCACGGCTCCGCTGCTGACATCGACAGGATTCTCCCAGACCTCGGGTGCCACGACCCTGTCGACGTCGTCATCTCCTCCCTCGGCATGAGCCTCCTCCCCGCCGACATCCGCGATGACGTCATGCGCTCCGTCGCCGCCACCCTCAGCCCTAACGGCGTCTACGTCCAGTACGCCTACTTCCACGCCCGTCTGCTCGTCTGGAGCCCCGGCCGAGGCCTCTGGCGCTTCAACATCCGCGACTACCTCAGCCCCCGCTTCGCCGACCTCCAGCGCAAGCTCATCGTCGCCAACGTCCCCCCCGCCGCCGTCTACACCTGCCGCCTCCCCCACCGCGACCACGCCATCGCCGACGCCGCCGAATAGCCCGCGGCACCCCACATCTCCCACTGCCCCCGACCCCCGCTGCCGACAGCCTCCGCCTCCGGAACCCCATGTCTCTCCGCGGGAGGACGAGCTGCAGGGACGGGCGAGCGGGGCAGCGCGAGTGAGTCGAGGACGTGCATCGACCCCTTCAGGGATCGACGCACGCTCCGCCCTGTCTGAGTGAGTGCTGCCCCCCTCGACCGGCCTTCACCTCAGCCTCTAGCTCCCCCCTCACACTTCGCCTCCCGGACACCCTGCTGAGCACCACAGCTCCCGCTCCTGCTCACCACAGGACGACCCCGCACACAGCTCAGAGCCCAAGCCCCGCGATCACCTCCCGAGCCAGCGCGCCCCCCTCGTCCTTGTACAGCTTCGCCTCCCCATCGAGGCTGTACCCTACGCTGAAGCTAATATTCGCGACCAGCACGTCCATCTTGTTCGCGTAGCTGACGATCGTCTGATCCATGATCTTGTTCTCGTGTCGTGTCGGCTCAAACGCAGCCGCGTCGCCGAGCCCCTCCACGCGCTCCCACTGGATCCCGCCGGACAGCCCCCCTGCCATCGCCCCGAGCACGGGCTTTGCGTGCTTTGGATCCGCCTTCGCCTCGCCCTGCTTCGCGTCCTCCTCGAGCTTCTTCTCGGCCGCATCGCCGATCTTCTCGAAGGCCGCCTTCACCTCCTCTGGGCTCATGTTCTTGTGGGCGCTCTCCCAGCGCTGCTTCGCGTCCTCTGCTGTCGCGCGGACCCTGATGAAGCCGATATTCGCGTTGCCCCCCTCCCACTCGTAGAGGCACATCCCCATCATCTCCTTGCTCGTCACCCCCTCCGCGCTCACCTTCGCGACCTTCGCGACCATGGACGGGGTCAGCACCTCGCAGGGCTTCTTGCCGAAGTCGTCGGGGAACACCTTCGCGACCGCGGCCGTCGCCTCGGCGACGGACTTCTCGACCTCCGCCCCCGCTGACTCGGCGGCCGCCTTGGCCTCTGCGGACGGGGCAGGATCCCCGCCCGCCCCCTCCTTTTCGCCGCATGCGAGGGCGACAAGGGCGAAGGGGACGAGCGAGGAGACGAGCAGGTAGCGCACCCGCCGACGATACCAACTTGTTCCTCGTCCAGCCGCGCCGCCGGGCTCACTCGCGACGCACTCGTCTCGATCGACCCGCGCGGCTCCGCACCTAGGTCCCGACCCAGGATCGCGGACCGACGATCGCTCGCACCTGCGCAGACCCTGACGAGCGATGGCTACGCTAGCGCCTCAAACTCGGGGCGATAGCGGACAACCCCGCTCACCTCCGCCAGCCCCTCTGCGACCAGCTCGATCGCCATGAACGCCTCATCTGGCGCGGGATGCTCCCAGCGCAGGCCAAACCTGCTCGCCCGGACGAAGCCGAAGCGCGGGTAGTACTCCGGGTGTCCGAGCACGATCACCGCGGTGTGCCCCGCAGCCCGCAGGCGCGCCAGCCCTTCGCGGACCAAGCCTCCGCCGATCCCCTCGCCCTGGCGTCCCGGCAGGACCGCCATCGGTGCCAGACCGATCGCGCGCACCTGCCCCTTCGGACCCTCGATCTCCACCGGCGAGAACGCGATGTGGCCCACCACCTCCCCCTCCGACACAGCGACCAGCGACAGCGTCAGCCCCCCCGCCCTCCGCAACGCGTCGATCAACGCCCCCTCCCCTGGCCCCGCAAACGCGGCCTCGTTCAGCTCCGCGATCGACCCAACGTCCGCCGGGCTCTCCTCACGAACCACCACGTCTGCAGACCTCATCTCGTCGGCACTCACCGCCCCAGGATAGGGGATCCACCACACTCCACCACAGCCCCCTGCCCTCGCAGCCCTACCGCTCAACGACTCGCGACCCTAGCGCTGAGGGGGCCCAGGTCCCCCTCAGCCCCCCGCTCAGCTCCGGACGTGCGGCGTTGTACCCGGAGGCGCCGCGGTGGGAGCGGCCGGGTCGGTTCGCTCGGGTTAGGCGTGCTTACAGGACGCTTTGGTCAGGACCTTGAGGGCCGGGACACGGATCGCGCTCTTGAAGTAGGCCGCGAAGTCCTCGGCGATCGGCATGCGGTCGACGGCTGCGTCCATACATGCGAGCCAGGCGTCGTGATCGGCTTGCGTGACATCGAGATGGGCATGGGCCGCGGGGATTCGGATCGGGCCCCAGCGCTCACGGTAGCCCTTCGGCCCGCCGAGCCACCCGAGCAGGAAGACGGCGAGCTTCTCCCGTGCCAGCGGGATGTCTGGATGCATGTGCAGGACCCCCCGCGCCTCGGGGCGCGCGTCCATCTCTTCGTAGAAATAGTCCACGAGCCGGCGAATTCCCGCATCACCCCCCATCGCCTTCGCAGAGGTGTCCTCGTACCCAAATTCTCCAGGCTGCTTGGCCATCCAACAATCCTATCAAGCTCTCTGCCGCGGATGCGCGAACATCTAGCGGTCAGGGACGCATCACGAAGACCGAGAACCACCGCGGCCACAAAGAACGCGAACGCCCCCCATCAACCCTCACCGCGACTCCAACCACTACGGCCCCCACTCCGCCTTT
>Ga0316189_10000653_pt1 | contig 34699 bp, 33 predicted proteins | sample LowCovwburrow_MG_FD_204930 | JGI IMG/M metagenome (GOLD analysis project Ga0316189, IMG submission 204930) | Coastal sediment microbial communities from Maine, United States - Lowes Cove worm burrow | ecosystem: Environmental > Aquatic > Marine > Coastal > Sediment | place: USA: Maine...
CTGTTTGGCTTTCTTATCAGATTTGACTTCCAACACCGCACCCGTGACATCATTAGGGCGATACGTGGTGCAGCCTTTTAGGCCCAAGTCATAGGCTTCCATATAAATGTCTTTGAAATCATCAAACGCAATGTCTTCGGGGCAGTTGATGGTTTTGGAAATCGAACTGTCGATGTGCTTTTGCACGGCGGCTTGCATGACCAAGTGTTCTTTGGGCGACAGACGTTGTGAATCCACAAAGGCATCCGTCAGCGGTGCATTTTCGCCGATAAGCTTGCGATACAAACGATAGGCATAATCAGAAACTTCTTCTTCCTTGCGCGAACCATCGGTTTGCAAAACATGGCGGGTGTATTTGAAACTAAACACAGGTTCCAAGCCCGAAGACACATTGCCCGCAAATAACGAGATTGTTCCCGTTGGGGCAATCGACGTCAGCAACGCATTGCGAATGCCATGATCGCGAATGGCGTCTTGAACATCTGAATCCAAGCGCTGGATCATTTCGCCTTTTAGGTATTTGTCGGCGTCATAAAGCGGGAACGCGCCTTTATCTTGGGCCAAATCAACGGAGGCCATATAGGCTGCGCGTTCAATCGCCTTCATCCATGTTTCTGTCAGCTTGACCGCACGATCCGATCCATAACGCACACCGCACATAATCAAAGCATCGGCCAGGCCCGTCACGCCCAAACCAATCCGGCGTTTGGATTTGGCTTCGTTTTCTTGGTTCACCAGCGGAAACTTCGACACGTCGATGACGTTGTCCATCATGCGCACGGCTGTTTTGACCAAACGGGACAAAGCCGGAATATCGATGTCGGCTCCATCGGTGAACGGGTCCATCACCATGCGCGCCAAATTCACAGACCCCAACAAGCAGGCTCCGTAAGGCGGCAAGGGTTGTTCGCCACAAGGGTTGGTCGCGTGGATGGTTTCGCAATAGTTCAGGCTGTTCAAACGATTGATGCGATCGATAAAAATCACACCCGGTTCGGCATAGGCAAAAGTGGCCTGCATGATCTTGTCCCACAACTCACGCGCGCCGATGGTTTTATAAACTTCACCATCAAAAACAAGGTCCCAGCTTTCATCCGCTTTAACCGCCGCCATGAATGGATCGGTCACCAGTACCGACAAATTAAACATGCGCAAGCGCCCGGCTTCTTGCTTGGCTTCGATAAAGGATTCGATATCGGGATGGTCACAACGCATCACCCCCATCATCGCCCCCCGACGAGAACCGGCGCTCATGATCGTGCGACACATGGAATCCCAAACGTCCATAAAACTGAGCGGGCCAGAAGCGTCTGCACCGATTTTTTCGACCCGAGCGCCCTTAGGCCGCAGGGTCGAGAAGTCATAGCCGATGCCGCCCCCTTGTTGCATGGTGAGGGCGGCTTCTTTCAACTGATCAAAAATGCCCGACATTGTGTCGGGAACTTCACCCATGACAAAGCAATTGAACAGCGTCACGCGACGTTCGGCACCAGCCCCGGCAATGATGCGTCCGGCCGGAAGAAACTGAAAATTAGACATGATTTCAAAGAAACGCTCTTCCCAGAGCGCAGGCGTATCTTCGACTTGGGCCAATGTTTTCGCCACACGCCGCCACGTATCATCAATGGTTTTGTCCACAGGGCGCCCATCCGCGCCTTTTAAACGGTATTTCATGTCCCAGATTTGCTGGGAAATAGGGGCGATGGGCATCATGGTCTTAAGCGCTCCTAGATTCATCACATGAATGTCATGACGATATCTAAAAAAATAGTGTTCATTTTCTTACCAAAATCAAAATAGTTTCGAAATGGCAACAACTAAAATACCAAGGCAAGCCATTGAAGAATATGTAGTTTATAGTGTCTCGCCATTCAATGTTATGCAAAATATCCTGTGAAGAATAACACATGTTCTCTTTATGTTCCAGACTATATAAAGAACATATGTCTTCAGCCCCCGCATCCTACACATCAGGCAGGATAAGACAGCAGTTTGTTATTCTTTCTTTAAACAGGCTATTCACAGGGGGATGTGGGTAACTTTGAGCCTAAAAAGTCCCCAATTTTATCCACAGCCCTAAATGACCCTACGTACAAAAGGGGAAAGGCCTTTATTTTCAAGAGGGCGCGTCATTTTCTATATGTTCTTTAGAAGGTTTGGGTTCGGGCAAGGCTTGGGGGCAATCGGCGCGTGCGTCGACAATCAGCTGATTGGTTGCCGTTTCCATTCGGACTTGCAGGTCTTTCATAAAGGCCTTGCGATCTAAGTCTTTTTCCATGGGCGGCAAGAACTCAATCGTAATATGACCGGCCCGTTTTAAGAAGCTGCGGCGCTGCCAAAACAAGCCTGAATTTAAGGCCACGGGAACCACCGGAGCATCCGTTCCTTTATAAAGAGCGGCAATGCCCGGATGATACGTTCCGGGCTTACCGGGATGGGCACGGGTGCCTTCGGGGAAGATCACCACATTTTGACCGCGCGCAATACGGTCCTTGGTGCCCGAAATCATCCGCTTTAAAGCCGAGGCTCCGGCCTTGCGATCAATGGCAATGGCTCCACCGCGGGCGATGTACCAACCAAACAAGGGGATCGACAGAAGCTCTTGTTTCAAGATGTAAGACGGGTCATCCACTAAAAGATAAAAGGCCCCGGTCTCCCATGCGCTTTGATGCTTGCACGCAAAGATACATGGCTCGTCGGGAAGGTTTTCCAACCCCTTGACGTCCCACGACAATCCAGCCAAAGGTTTCAATGCATTCAGCATGACCCAGGCCCACATTTTTAGCCCCCGTTGCATCACGCTGCGCGGCATCACCATCACTGGCAACAACAGCACCGCAAAGATCAAACCGCCGCCGAAAAAAAGCATGTTGTACAAAAAGGAACGTAACGCAAGCATGGACTATCCTTTGGGAAATACCGAAATAAAGCGATGGCGCACCCAAGCTATCAAAAACTTATTGTATTCACCTACGATCAAACCCGTGGTGCCGGGCCAAGCCCACCATCGGTCTTGTTTGACGTGAGCGGGAAAAACAGGGTGTTGGACAAGTTTGGATTTTGGCAACACATGTTCAAATTCTAAAATAGACCGCGGCATATGATAGGCGCTGGTCACCAAACGAAGACTTTTAAAACCTTGTTTGGCAACCCAGTCGCGGGTCTCGACAGCATTACCGATGGTATCTTCGGCATCATGACCAATATCGACACAGCAATTTTGTTCATTCAGATTTTGACGTGTGGCGTCGCGCAATATCTTCATATCCACACCTTTATAGACGCCAGATATAAACAACCGCGATCCAAAACCTTCTTCCAACAAACGAAAGCCTTCATCTAAGCGACCACTGCCCCCTGTTAACACAACGATGGCATCGGTCTTTTCATTTGGATTGCTGACTTGAGTGGGAATGGAATCCGCATACCTAAATAATCCGGCACCCCAGACCCCCGCCAAGAGCACCAATATGGCACCAATACGGCTCATCGTGGGGCTGGCTGTTCGACGAAGAGGAGGACGCGACATTTAAAGCATCCTTCTTAAATTACGCATGACCGTATGACGGGCGGTTACGCCTGCGACAAAAGAAGACAACACGGGCAACACCGCCAAAGACACCCAGCCCAACAAAGGCATTTCAATATCGGGCAACATACCCGCTTCCATGCGCCCTGCCATGTGGCCCAGCACCAACAGCGTGGGGATGGCAAGGCCGATCCCATACAAGCCACCCTTAAGCCCCAAAGCCACGGCTCGTCCGGCAAATTGTTTTGCAATGTAGCGATCGTGAGCCCCTGTCAGGTGCAAAACTTCAATGGCTTCGGCATGCACGGTAAGGCCCGTGCGCGTTGTAAAGATGACCGTGCCCGCAGCGGACAGCAATATAAAGAGCAACACCCCACCGGCCAAGCCTTCCAAAGTGCGGACCATTTCAATTAAACGTGAGAGCCACACCCCATGATCATCGACTTGCGTACCGGGGATACGGCGTGCCAACTTTTGATGCAGAACCCGCGCATCCACATTCAGATCGGGGTCTGTCTCGACATCAATCAAAATGGGCAAAGGGACATCGGTCGCTTCGACCAAGCCCAACCAAGGGCTGAGAAGCTGCAACACCTTATCTTCGGAAATGACACTGGCCTTTAAGACGCCAGAGGTTTCCGAGATCATATTCAAGGCAATCTGCAAACGCCGGGCGTTGGTGGCTGTCCCTGCATTGGGGTCGGGTGGGATTTGCACCGTTAGGGTTGCCGCCATTCCGGTATCCCAACGCTGAGCCAAAGAATCCAGTCCAATAAGCCCGGCCTGAGCCAGTGCGGCCAAATACACCATAAAAGCAATTAACCAAGGCAAAAAGCGCGACAGCGGGTCTTTGTCCAAGGGTAAATCAGTGCGCCGGGAAAACATTAAGACTGTCCCCCAAAAATATTTTCAGCACGCCGGCCCGGCACGACCTTAAGCCCACCCCCGTCAATGCGCATAATCGGATGGCCCAACTTATCGACCATGGCTTCGTTGTGGGTTGCGACAACAATTGTCGTGCCCAATTTGTTCAGCTCTTCGAACAAGTGCATCAAGCGAAAGCCCATGCGGTCGTCCACGTTACCCGTTGGTTCATCGGCCATGAGAAGCTTTGGCCGTGAAATGACGGCTCGGGCAATGGAAACACGTTGTTTCTGTCCACCCGATAAAGTCGGTGGACGCGCATGCATGTGATCTTTGAGGCCGACCCAAGCCAGTAATTCTTCGACATGACGCTTTATATCTTGTTCTTTGACATTGGCGACCCGCAACGGCAAGGCCACGTTATCAAATGTCGAAAGATGGTCCAGCAAGCGATAGTCTTGAAAAACCACACCGATTGAACGCCGCAAGGCGGGCAGTTCATCTCGACTGGCGGTTTGAATATCGCGACCAAACAAATGCACCAGCCCACGCGAAGGCCGCATGGCAAGATACATCAGCTTTAACAAAGACGACTTACCCGCACCCGAAGGCCCGACCAAAAAATGGAACGATCCGGGCTTTAAAGAAAATGTCACATCTTGCAAAACTTCCGGCCCAAGGCCGTAACGCAGTCCTACATTTTCAAAATGAGCAATGGGTGTTTTTGGGTCCACGAAGGTAAAATCCTTAATAACTCGATCCAGAGTTCGAATTTCTTAAAAAAAACAAAGCTACCCTACGATGCCACGGGCCGATATAAAAAGTCTACAGCTTGATCACAGCCTTGCTTGCGTTGTTTTGTGTAAACGCTTATAAACATGAGGATGTTAACACATAAATTGTTGCGCAGATGATTATCACATGCCCCAATTGTGGAACTCACTACGATGTTCCTCCAAATTCCATCAAGCCTACCGGCTCGATGATGAAGTGTTCCCATTGTGGGTATGCTTGGCAACAATCTATCGTCCATTCCGTTGAAGTGCGCGAACAACAAGTCACCATTCCAACCGTTGTTGAAGTCCCTGTTCCCGTAGCTGCACCCGTTGCTGAGCCTCAAATTACTGCGCCGGCTCCGGTTGCTGCGGCACCAATTCCAGAACCTATTCCAGAGCCAGAGCCAGAACCGGAGCCAGAACCAGAACCTATTCCAGAACCAGGGCCCGAGCCCGAACCAGAGCCCGAACCAGAGGCGGAACCAGAGGCTGAAATCGAAGATTTGTCCATTGACGATCTCGACAGTACATTTGGCGAATCGGACATCGAATCGGGCGCCTTCGATTCGCCCGTTGGCGGCAATATTGATGAAGATGAAGCCGAAGTTATTGATATCGGCGATTTATTAGATGCCGATTCTGACGAAGATCCGATTCCTGAGGGGCTCACACAGCCTTCTCCGTTCCCTGATGATGAGATTCCCGTCGGCAAAGCCCGTTTCAAAAGACCTGCACCAAAAAAGAAAAGTGGTGGGCTGAAAATTTTCCTCATCCTCTTGGTCTTACTGCTCATTGGCTCTGGCGTAAGCTTCGTTTTGCTTCAGGATAAAATTTTAGAAATTTATCCTCCAGCTAAAGAGCTCTATATCATGACTGATATGTACGACCCTGATCCGGGAACAGGGCTTGAACCTCAAGACGTCAAGCCCCGTCGGGATGTGCGCAATGGCATCGAATTGCTGATCGTTGAGGGCAAGGTCGTCAACATCACCGAGGAAGTCATTACCGTGCCGCCACTGAAAGTGTCGTTGACCAACACGCAGGGTAAAGACGTCGCCAGTCAGATTATTGAGTTGCATAAAAAGAGCATGGAAGGTGGCGAGAGCGTCTCATTCACAGCAGAGTTTGAAAACCCGCCGGGAACAGCCCGCCAAATGACCGTTAAATTCGTCGCCCCAGAAGGCGATGGCCATACGCCGCCAAAAGATGGTGCTCCAGCGGCGGAACCTGATCCCGCAGCAGAACACTAAGCTCAGCCTTAAATTTCAAGAAAGTTTGAAAACCTTTTAGTCTGCCAGCCACGCAGGCAAGCGGTCTTGCGCGATAATATCTTCGACCGACACACGATCCCTAATCACACAATATGAGCCGCCATTGACCATGATTTCGGGAATCAATGGGCGTGTATTATAGGTCGACGCCTGAACCGCGCCATAAGCCCCGGTGGTGCGAATGACCAACAAATCACCCGCTTTCACGGCAGGCAGCTTGCGATTTTTGGCAAACGTGTCACCCGTTTCGCAAATCGGGCCGACAATATCGACATCAATCAATTCAGCGGAAAGGTCTGGCTGAACTTCGGTGACGATTTTATGAAACGCATTGTAGAGCGTTGGTCGAACAAGGTCGTTCATACCCGCATCAACAATTAAGAAGGTCTTGGTGGGTCCTTCTTTTACAAAGATGACCCGCGTGACCAATACGCCAGAGTTTCCGGCGATCATACGTCCGGGTTCAAAGACCAACTCAACACCCAAATGCCCGACCGTGTTGCGCACGACTTCGGTGTAATGTTCGGGATGTGGAGACTCGGTTTCGTCGGGTTCTCCATAAGGAATCCCCAGACCGCCGCCCACGTCCAAAACATTGACCGTTAAGCCATTTGAGCGCAATTGTTCCACCATCTTCGCGGTGCGCTGATAGGCTTCACGGTACGGTTCTAGGTTCAAAAGTTGCGAGCCGATATGTACGGCAAGGCCCTGAATATTAATGCCCGGCAAGTCATTTGCTTTTTTGTAAACGTCTAAGGCCTGTTCCCATTCAATACCGAATTTATTTTCTTTACGCCCCGTGGTGATTTTTTCATGCGTTCCCGCATCGACATCGGGGTTCACACGCAACGCAACCGTCGCCGTGACGCCAAGACGCCCCGCAATTTCACTGATACGGTCCAATTCGGGTTCGGATTCAACGTTGATTTGCTTAATCCCCGCCTTCAGGGCTGCTTCAATTTCTTCGTCAAGTTTTCCAACGCCTGAAAAAACGATCTTGTTTGGCTTGATTCCAGCCTTAAGCGCGCGCGACAACTCGCCACCTGACACGACATCAGCGCCCGCACCCAACCCCGCCAAGGTGCGAATCACAGCTTGATTAGAATTGGCTTTCACCGCATAGCAAACCAAAGCATTCATACCCCGAAGAGCATCCGCGAAAACTTCGAAATGGCGCGTGAGTGTCGCCGTTGAATAGGCATAAAAAGGGGTGCCAACGTCATCTGCGACATCGGCGAGAGCCACACCTTCGCCATGAAGGTGACCATTTTTATAATTGAAGAAATCCATATGGAAAGGACCTTATTTATGGGCTCGGGTATTGATTTGGATACGTCGACCCCGGAGGGAATTCAGGTGCAGCTTTACGGCCACAGGCACTTAAGCTTGCCGCCATTAATAAACTGACCAAAGCTATCGTAAACAGGCGTGTCATTTCAAGAACCTTTCACGAGCATCTTTTACAGCCGCCAAAACATTGGCCGGAGCCGTGCCGCCAAAGCTGGTACGACTGTTAACTGAATTGGCAACACCAAGAACTTCAAAAACATCTTGGGTGATGTTGGATTCAATGGATTGCATATCCTTAAGCGACAAATCTTCAAGGCCAACACCCCGGTCTTCGGCCATTTTGACCAAAGCCCCCGTCACGTGATGGGCATCACGAAACGGCATGGCAAGCACACGCACCAGCCAATCGGCGAGATCCGTTGCCGTGGTAAAGCCCTTGCCCGCATCATCTTGCATACGATCAGTGTCATAGGTCGCCGAGGCAAACATGCCCGTCATCGCGCTGACGCACAGTTCCATCGTATCGGAAGCATCAAACACGGGTTCTTTGTCTTCTTGCATATCTTTGCCGTACGTCAGGGGCAAGCCCTTCATAACCGTCAACAACCCCATCAAGGCCCCAAACACGCGTCCAGCTTTACCCCGCACCAATTCTGCTGCGTCAGGGTTGCGTTTTTGCGGCATGATTGAACTGCCCGTGGAAAAGTCATCCGAAACCCGCATGAAACCAAACTGCACAGATGTCCACAACACCATTTCTTCGGCCATGCGCGAAAGGTGCACACCCAAAATCGACAAGACGCTTAGATATTCTAAGGCGAAGTCCCGATCAGATACACTGTCCAACGAGTTACGTGTTGGACCATCAAAGCCCAAAGCCGCAGCCGTTTGCGCGCGATCAATAGGAAACGAAGTCCCAGCCAGTGCCGCAGCACCAAGGGGGCATTCGTTCAACCGTGCCCGACAATCTCTGATCCGCGAACGATCCCTGCCGATCATTTCCGTGTAGGACAGCAAATGGTGCCCAAGAGTCACAGGTTGCGCCGCTTGAAGATGGGTAAAGCCTGGCATCACAGACGCCGCATGTTCTTCGGCGCGATTGATCAAGGCTTCTTGTAAGCCTTTCAAGGCATCGTCTAAGCCATCAAGGGCATCTCTTACCCATAGTTTTACATCGGTGGCCACTTGGTCATTGCGCGAACGGGCGGTGTGCAATCGTCCGGCGGCATCGCCAACGATTTCACGCAAACGACTTTCGACATTCATATGAATATCTTCTAAGGCCCGAGAAAACTTAAAGCTTCCTGCCTTAATTTCGCCTTCGACCTGATCTAAACCCTTTAAAATCGCATCGCCGTCAGCCGCCGATATGATATCATGAGACACCAACATCCGGGCATGAGCACGCGAGCCTCGAATATCTTGGGCATACAAGCGTTGATCAAAGCCGATAGAGGCGTTAATTTCTTCCATCACTGCGGAAGGCCCGGCGCTGAAGCGTCCGCCCCACATGGTGCTGGTAGATTGAGTATCGTTTTTTGTATCGTCGTTCATTATTTTTGGATCCAAGATGAACCGAATTTTTCAGTTAAAATACGTTAAAGCCTGTGTGCAGCTTGGCTGTGCCGCAGTCTTAAGTGCCATTGTGGTGATATCGCCGCATCTTGCAAGTGCCGAAACGCCGGGTGATCTTTCTATGCCCGCCGAAATGGCTGCTAAAATAATGGCACCAAATGCCGCTGAAGGTGCTCTCGATACACCTTTTTTCAACGCAGCGAAAGCCCCACTAACACTTTCCAGCCTGAAAGGTCGGGGTTTGGTGGTGAATTTTTGGGCGACATGGTGCGCACCATGCATTCGAGAAATGCCATCCATAGACCGTTTGGCAAAGGCTTTGAAAGGTTCTGGCGTTGAAGTGATCGCCATTTCCGAAGATCGCAATGCGCCGAAAGTCGTCCCCCCCTTTTTAAAGGCCAAAGGCTTAGACAATTTAAGCCTCTATTATGATGTCAAAGGTGCTCTTTCGCGCAAACTTGATATCAACGGTCTTCCGTCTACGATTTTAATCAACGCGGACGGTGTTTATCTTGGTCGCGTTACGGGAACTTTGGAATGGGATGCCGAAGACGTTAAAGCTTTTTTGCTTCAAGATTTAGCACCAAAGGCAGACCCAGCGCCAACCAACTAAAGAAAGAGAGGCCTGTGATGACATCCGATCTTCAAAATCTACGGATTGCCTCTTTTAATATGGAAAGCTTGGACGAGCCACCGCATGGACGGGGCAGTCTTGAAAACCGTATCGCGGCCTTGCGCCCGCAACTGGTGCGTCTGCGTGCCGATATTTTATGCTTACAAGAAGTTAACGGGCAACTCAACGCCGACAAAAGCGATCGCAGCTTAACGGTTCTTGATCAAGTTTTAGACGGCACGGTCTATCAAAACTATCACCGTGCCGTCACACGCAGCCCATCTGGACGGGGTGTGCGAGATCACCACAATCTGGTCATTCTGTCGCGCTTTCCAATTTTAGGATCTGACGAGGTGTGGAACCATCTGGTTGAAGCCCCCCTTTTTCGCTGTGCCACGTCTGAACCCGCTATGACAAAGGCTGAACCCGTTGAATGGGATCGCCCATTCTTGTACGCAGACGTCGATTTAGAAGATGGTCGCAAGTTGGTGGTGGTGAATGTTCACCTTCGCGCCCCACGCGCGGCCTATATAAAAGGTCAAAAAAGAGATACCCATAATTGGAAAAGCTTAACGGGTTGGGCCGAAGGTTATTTTCTAACGTCGGTAAAAGCCGCCGGACAAGCCTTGGAAATCCGTACGTTCTTGGAACGCTTATTCGATATGGACAACACGGCCCTCGTCTGTGTCGCGGGTGACTTTAATTGCTCAGATGGTGAAGCCCCTGCACGCATCATTCGCGGCGACGAAGACGATGCTGGAAGTGGCGAGTTTGCATCAAGGATGCTGGTCGCCGCAGAACGAAGTCTTCCCGAAAGCCAACGCTTTTCCATTATTCATCGCGGCCAAGAACATATGGTCGACCACATTCTTCTTTCTCAAGATTTAATGGGTTGGCTTCATCACGTAGAATGCCATAATGAAGCCCTGCATGATGAGGTTGGAAGCCCCGCAGCCGTGCCCGATTCACCACAGTCTTATCACGCCCCATTGATTGCGGAACTCAGCCCCCCAAAACCTTAATGATTTCGAAGGCTTAATGGTTATAATATATCGTCATTACAACATCGAACCGTCTAAGCGAGGGAACTATGGGTCTATTTGGATCTGACAATGACAAGAACGCAAGTAAGGGACCGGTTTTTAAAGAACCCGTAGACCCCGGCTGGGTGCTTAATCCAGACGGAACCTTTCATTCTTTTTTAGATCTAGACCCCGAGGCAGAAAACCTTAGCGGTGTTGGCGGCGTGTATCTTATTTGGCATGCTGGCGTTCGCCCTGAATGGGTTTATGCGGGCAAAACGAATGATATGGCTTCAGACTTTCATGCGGCTGGGACAAATTCGGAAATCAACGTCTATGATGCCAATGGCGGCTTGTTCGTGGCTTGGGCTCTCATCAAAGATGAATATCGCAGCGGTATCGTTAAATACATTGAAGAAAACTTCAAAACAATAGTCCCTAATTCAAGCTGTTATAACGACAACACACAGTCTGTCCCGGTCATCCCCCCTTCCGCAAAATCCACACGCTAAAATCTCGTTCCGTATTATTCTGTGCTAGGTTTAATGTTCAAATACACCTGAAATCAAAATGAGCGTCATGGTTAAACTCACAAAAATTTACACCCGTACGGGCGACCACGGCGAAAGCGGCCTTGTCGGTGGAACACGTTTAAAAAAATCAGCGTTACAATTTTCAGCCATTGGCGATGTCGATGAAGCCAACGCGGCCATTGGTTTCGCCAGTGCCGTGATCAGCAAGTCCAGCACCTCTTATGAAGTCCTTCAACAGGTGCAAAATGACCTGTTTGATTTAGGGGCAGACCTTGCCACCCCCGTAGACATTGTTGGGGCCTTGCGCATGAGTTCGGATGCCACCCAATGGCTTGAACAAGGCATCGACAGCTTAAGTGAAAACTTAGAACCGCTTGCCAGTTTTGTTTTACCCGGCGGCAAAGAAGGCGCCGCGCGTATTCATCTGGCACGGACCGTGGTGCGTCGCGCCGAACGCACCGTTGCCACCCTCGCCGAAGCACAGAGCCTAAACCCCGAAATTTTGAAATATTTAAACCGCCTTTCAGATCTATTGTTCCAGATGTCGCGCGTTCAAAATCAAAATGGGGAACTCGATATTCTTTGGAAACCCGGCGGCGTCTGAAACATCACTTGAATTTAATAGCCTAAGGCTTACTCTCCCCCCTCGTCTTTAATATTTCGGAATCGCAATCCATGAAGATCTTGGTCGCCGTAAAACGGGTCGTCGACTTTAACGTCAAAATTCGCGTTCAAGCGGATGGCTCTGGCGTAAATACCGATGGCGTTAAGATGTCCATGAACCCCTTTGACGAAATTGCCGTTGAAGAAGCTGTGCGCCTAAAAGAGGCTGGCATTGCTTCAGAGGTTATCGCAATTTCCATCGGTGAAGGCAAAGCCCAAGACACCATTCGCACCGCACTGGCCTTAGGTGCAGACCGTGGCATTCACATTCAGACAGATGACGTCATTGAACCGCTTTTGGCGGCAAAAACACTCAAGGAAATCGTGGACCGAGAACAACCCGATTTGGTCATGCTCGGCAAGCAAGCCATTGATGACGACGCCAATCAAACGCCGCAGATGTTGGCGGCTCTTTTGGGTTGGGGACAAGGGACATTCGCCTCATCCCTTGAAATTTCCTCCACCCACGTCACTGTTGTTCGCGAGATTGACGGTGGACTGGAAACGCTAAGCCTTAAATTACCGTGTGTGATCAGCACCGATCTGCGTCTCAATGAGCCTCGTTATGCATCCCTGCCCAACATCATGAAGGCCAAAAAGAAACCGATCGAGACTTTCAGCCTTGATGATCTCGGCGTCGCTGCCTCTCAACGTCTTCAGGTGATCACTGTTGAAGAACCGCCACACCGTCAAGCTGGGCAAATTGTGGCATCTGTTTCAGAGCTTGTTGAAAAACTTAAAACCCAGGCCAAGGTGATCTGATGAGAACTTTGGTGCTCGCCGAACACAATGCTTCAGAACTCAACGCCAACACGTTGAACACCGTCACCTGCGCCACAGCTTTGGGATTGGTTGATGTCTTGGTTGTTGGGCACGATTGCGTCGCTGTTGCGAAAGAATGCGCGGCAATTGAGGGGGTTGGAAACGTCTTGTGTATTGAGGATGCAAAACACGCTCACCCGCTTGCCGAAACCTTGGCCCCGATTTTGTGCGCGCTTGGTGACAACTATGAGGCTCTGTTGGCCCCCGCCAGTACGTTTGGCAAAAATATCATGCCACGTGTGGCAGCCTTACTTGACGTTCAGCAAATTTCTGATGTTTGTGAAGTCATTGACGAAAATACCTTTAAACGCCCCATTTATGCAGGCAACGCGATTGCCACGGTCCGATCCTGTGATGCAAAAAAAGTCATCACGGTGAGAACAACCGCCTTTGATGCGGCCTTACCCACGGGCGGATCAGCCGCTATTCAATCGCTGTCGTTTGAAACGGGTACAGACCTTTCGACCTTTGTCTCTTCACAACTGACCCAGTCGGATCGCCCAGAACTGACGTCTTCATCGGTCATTGTTTCTGGTGGGCGGGGCTTGGGCTCGATTGAAAGCTTTGCACTCTTGGAACAACTGGCCGACACCTTGGACGCTGCCATTGGGGCCTCTCGGGCTGCCGTTGATGCTGGATTTGCCCCCAATGATTATCAAATTGGTCAAACCGGAAAAGTAGTGGCCCCCGATCTTTACATTGCGGTGGGTATTTCAGGGGCGATTCAGCACTTAGCAGGCATGAAAGACTCCCGCATCATCGTCGCCATTAACAACGATCCAGACGCGCCGATTTTCAAAGTTGCAGACTATGGGCTGGTGGCTGATTTATTTGAAGTCTTACCAGAGCTTGCCCAAGCGCTCGAACAATGAGACGATGTAAAACTTAAAGTCCAAGGGGAAACGCCATGTCAGTAGAAACCATCAAAAAAATCGGCATCATCGGTGCGGGACAAATGGGACTTGGTATTGCCCATGTAGCCGCCCTTTCAGGCTATGACGTGCATATCGCCGACAACAATCCAGATCAAGCGGCAAGCGCCATTGGAACCATTAAACGTCACATGTCACGCAGCATGGACAAAGGGCACATCAGCCAAAAAGAAATGGATATGGGACTGCCGCACATTTCATGCGGCACCGACTTTTCAGCCTTTAGCGATGCTGATCTGGTGATTGAAGCCGCGATTGAAAACGAAGACATTAAAAAAGCCATTCTCCGCGAACTGTGCCCGGTCTTAAAACCCGAGGCCATTATCGCCACCAACACGTCGTCCATTTCCATTACCCGCTTGGCCGCCGGGACCGACCGCCCCGAACAATTTGTCGGCATGCACTTTATGAACCCCGTTCCCGCCATGGAATTGGTCGAAATGATCCGCGGAATCGCAACCTCGCCCGAAACGTTTAAGACCGTATATGATTTGGCCGAACGCATGGGCAAATCCCCGGTATCAGCCGAAGATTTCCCAGCCTTCATCGTCAACCGCATCTTGATGCCGATGATTAATGAAGCCGTCTATACGCTGTACGAAGGTGTCGGATCGGTATCGGCCATCGACAACGCCATGAAGATGGGTCTTCACCACCCGATGGGACCGCTAGAGCTTGCCGACTTTATCGGACTGGATACGTTCTTGGCCGTGGTCAACGTGCTGCACGAAGGCTTAGCCGACAGCAAATACCGGCCGTGCCCGTTGCTGGTCAAATACGTCGAAGCCGGATGGCTGGGCCGTAAAACGGGTAAGGGTTTTTATGATTACACCGGCGACGGTGATCCGGTGCCAACGCGCTAAGCGTTATTTATCGCGAATTTCGTCTTCGCTTTTGGCTTCGGCGTAATCCATTTCGATTTTGGCTTCTTTGAACATGCGTTCGGAAAACTGACCTTTTTCATCCCAACGGGCTTGGAAGTCTTCGTCAGAGACCGAGGCCCTGTCCACCACCACACGCTTGATGCCGACTTGCAAGATCGCACGCGCGCAATCGGGGCACGGAATATGGGTGACGTAAATGGTGTTGTTCATCAACGTCTGTCCGGTGCGGGTCGCATTGTAAATTGCATTGCGTTCGGCGTGTTCGGTCCAGTCGTATTTGTCGGGGCGTTCATGGCGATCAGCCGCATCGTCGTCGATATCGCGCGGAAAGCCGTTATAGCCGTATGAGCTGGGCGTTTTGTCTTCGGCGACAATCACCGCCCCCACACGGGTTGAACGGTCTTTGGACCACGAGCCAATTTCGCGAGCCAAACGAACAAAGCGGCTATCCCATTTCAACGACATAAACTTTCCTTAAAAACACTCAAAAAACATTCCCCCATTTTTAAGCAAGGTTGGCGGGCTTAGCAAGGGAATGTCGCGTTATGAAGATTTGCGCTAATCCTCAATGATGGCATACTTGAGCGACGATGCCTTAAAGGAGCTTCAACCGATGTGTGACACACTCGTTGCCCTACCGTCTGCCACCGCCGATGGTTCGGTCATTTTTGCGAAAAACAGTGACCGTCCCGATGATGAGGCTCAAAGCATCCGCCGCTATGCTTTTCAAACCCACGCACCGTCCGCAAAGGTCCGCTGCACTTATATTGAAATCCCCCAAGTCAAAGCCACGGCCTCGGTCATACTGTCCCAACCCGACTGGATGTGGGGCGCGGAGATGGGCGCGAATGAACATGGCGTTGTTATCGGCAACGAAGCGGTCTGGACCAAAGCACCGCTTGGACCACCCGCACTCTTGGGCATGGATTTGGTGCGGTTGGGGCTGGAACGCGGCCGTTCGGCGTCTGACGCCGTGGACGTCATCACCAAACTTTTAGAAAGTCATGGACAAGGGGGAGCTTGTGCCCAAAACGATCCCGCGTTTGAATATCACAATTCGTTTCTCATCGCTGATGTCCGTGAAGCTTGGGTGCTTGAGACCGCAGATCAAGATTGGGTGGCCGAGCGCGTGACATCGGGGACCCGAAATATTTCCAACGGTCTCACCATCCGAAATGATTTTGATAAATGTTCAAAGAACCTTGCTGATCAAGACCTAGACTTCGCCAACCATTTCAGCTCTAGCCCCGTTCAGTTGGACCCTTCGTCTCGTCAAGCCTGTGGCAAGCGTCTCATGGACGACCACGCAGGGCATATCACGCCAAAAACCATGATGAATATTTTATCGGATCACGAAAGCGGTCTCTGCATGCACGGCGGATTTGCCACAACAGCCTCGATGGTGTCTCGCCTAAGCCCGAACGGAACCTTTGAGCACTGGATGACCGGAGCGCCATATCCTTGTCAGACGCCGTTTAAGGCTGTTTCTTTGCTGGATTGATCTTTGATAAATAAAACAGCCCCCAAAGCGGTGTTTCAGTGCGACCTGGAACTGTGAGTGCTTTGGGGGCTTAAGGGCTCATGGCCCTAAACTTAAATGGAATTAGTGCATGTCGGCGCGGATGGCTTCGCGGTAGCTTTCAATCGGGACCAGCTTGCCGCGTTTTTCGGCATACCAAAATTGCCAGCCGTTACAGCTTGGCGCTTTTTGCACGAAGGCGCCGACTTGATGGATTGAACCTTTGAAATCGGATGTAACCAAAGAACCATCGGCACGAACTTTTGCGGAATAACGACGACGCCCGTCATACAAAACGTCACCCGGTTTTAACATGCCGCGTTCAACCACATTACCAAATGGCACCCGTGGCAACGCGCGTTTGCTTTGGGTGCGCAACAATTCCAAATCTTTTTCAGGCCTAATCTTGGCGATACGCTTAGTCGCGATTTCGGCGTATTCGGAACTTTCGTCACAACCGATCCAGTTGCGACCAAGTTTCTTTGCCACAGCACCCGTGGTGCCGGAGCCAAAGAACGGGTCCAAGATCACATCGCCGGGTTGGCTAGAGCTTAAGATCACGCGGTACAACAAGCTTTCCGGTTTTTGTGTCGGATGGGCCTTGTTACCTTCATCATTTTTCAAACGTTCTTTGCCCGAACAAATCGGCAAGGTCCAGTCCGAGCGCATTTGCAAATCGTCGTTCAACGATTTCATGGCTTCGTAGTTAAAGCGATAGCGCGCGTCTTTGTCTTTGGCACACCAAATCATGGTTTCATGCGCGTTGGTAAAACGGCGTCCACGGAAATTTGGCATGGGATTGGTCTTGCGCCAAACCACATCGTTGAGCATCCAGAAGCCTAAGTCCTGTAACTTCGCACCGACACGGAAGATATTATGATAGCTGCCGATGACCCAAAGTGTGCCGTCTGGCTTTAATAGTCTGCGCGCGGCTTTCAGCCAACGTTGGGTGAAATCATCATAAGCTTCCAAGCTTTCGAATTGATCCCATTCATCATCGACCGCATCGACTTTGGAATTGTTGGGGCGATGAAGATCGCCTTGCAATTGCAAGTTATACGGCGGGTCGGCGAAGATCATATCGACGGAGCCCTCAGGTAGGCTTTCCATGGACTCGATGCAGTCGCCCAAAAGGACTTTGTTCAGCGGTAATGTTGATTTTGTCATGAGCGCAGGGTGAACCAGCGGGGACTCTGCGTCAAGAAATTAATGGAATCAATAGGTTATAGATATTGCTTAATGCTATATGTTGAGTCTCAAGAATCCCCAAGACTCAATATCTTGCGAATTGGGGCAAAACTTTTTCGGTGATGAGGGGTGATTCCGAGCACTTTTAAGCCTTCTTGATGTTGCTTTGTCCCATAACCCGCATTGTTTGCCCAACCATATCCCGGATGCAAAGCGTCTAAGTCCACCATCATATGATCGCGCGCGACCTTGGCCTGAATGGACGCCGCAGCGATGGATAAAGACAGGCCATCGCCCTTGATCACGGCTTCGGCTTCACAGCTTAATCCGGGGGGAATTTTATTGCCGTCAATCAGCGCGAAGTCTGGAACGGTGGATAAATTTTCAACGGCACGTTTCATGGCGATGAACGTCGCTTGCAAGATGTTGAACTCATCAATTTCTTCGACGCTCGCCACACCCAAACCCAACTGAACGCCATCCGCCGCGATTAAGCGCGCCAACAAGGCTTCGCGTGTTTCGGCTTTTAGCTTTTTGGAATCGTCTAGGTCTTGCACCAAATCTTCGGGCAGGGTTGCTCTGTCTAAAATAGCCGCTCCCGCCACCACCGGCCCCGCCCATGGTCCGCGTCCGGCTTCGTCCACGCCGCACACGATCCCTTGGTGTTTTAACTCATAGGAAAAATCCACCATGTCTAAGCCTCGTCCTTTGGCGGTTCTGTTACTGGGTCTGGTTTGGACAACATCTTGGCACGTTTTGCCTTCACTTGCTTGGCGGCTTCTGAGAACCTGTGGCGCAAGCCAGCCGTTTGTCCGGTTGCCATATGAATGCCACGCAAAGCGATTTCAGTTTCGCGGCCCCATGCCACCGTCCATACCTCGCCCACCGTGTCGATGCCGTCCGACGCCATGCCGTGCAATCTGCGCGCCGTTAGAGTCCAAATGGGGCTCAACAACAAGCTCATCACCGTCACGGCGACGACCAAGCGCTGGGTTTCCGGGGGAATCACACCGCTGGTCACGGCAACACCCGCCAACAAGAACGAGAACTCTCCGATCTGAGCCAACACGATACCCGACACAACGGCAATCGACCAAGGCTGGCCCAAAGCCCGGATTACGCCAATGTTCAAGGCGGTTTTAAAGAACGTGACCATGAACAAGATCGCCAGCACCGCGCCCAAATTATCCCAGATGTAATTCAAATCGATCAGCAAGCCGATGGACAGGAAGAACACCATCATCAAAATGGTCTGGATCGGTTTGACCTCGGCAAAGATGGTTTCTTTCAGGCTCGAGTTGCCAATTACCAAACCTGCAACGAACGCACCATAAGCCGCACTTAAATCCAACAGGCCCGAGACGGCCGCCGCACTAAAGCAAAAAGCAATCGCCATCAGGGGGCCAAGCTCTTCGCGTTTCTTGCCACTCAGGCTCGGCATGGGCAATTGTAACTTTCGTCCCCGGCTGAGATACCAAACCAAGCCCGCCAACAACCCGATGGCGCCGGTTAAGCTCACCGCCGTCATCCATTCAAAGCCACCCCGGCCCATCACGCCGACGGTTAACATCATCGGCACCACGGCCATATCTTGGGCAATCAGAACACCAACCGCGATACGTCCACCACGGGTTTTCAGCTCGCCTGCGTCTTGTAAAATCTTGATCGCCACGGCGGTCGACGACATGGCAACCACAAAGCCCATCAACACCGCCATTTCCAGCGGCCAAGCGAAGACGAATGACAACAGCCAAAACACCAGCATGGAGGCCGCAATCTGCAACCCCGCCACGGCGGCGGCCAACTTCCAAATGCGTTTGAAAATGCGCAGGTTCAACTCCATGCCGATGACAAACAACAACATCAACACGCCCAACTCGGCCAAAATATTGATCTGGTCAAGATCTTGAACCACGCCCAAAGCCGATGGCCCCAGCAACACACCCGCGACCATATAACCCAAAATCGCCGGTTGCTTAAACCGTTCCATGCCCAAGCCACACAAAAGCGCCGCCACCACCACAAGGGCAATACCCGTCAAATCCGTGTGCGCCGAATGTTGTGCCGCTTGCTGAACCGAATCAATACCTACATTTTCCATGACCGCAAACTAACAGCCAATTGCGGCAAAAAAAATGCTTGATGTCACAGGGGGGATTATTTGTTATCCTCCCCCCATGTTAGCCATCATCATCCCCACCCTAAATGCCGAGGCTACGCTTTCTAAGACGTTGGAGGCGGTGTTTGCGCATAGCCTTCCGGTTTTAGAAGTTGTCGTTGTGGACGGCGGGTCAACGGATCAGAGCACTCATATTGCGACCGAATTTGGGGCGAAGGTGATTAAGTCTGAACCCGGTCGGGGGAGGCAACTGGCTTTGGGCGCGTCTGAGACGACCAGCGACTGGCTATTGTTTTTGCACGCCGATACGGTGCTTCCGGCCAATTGGGAAGCGGATGTTAGTCGATACATTACGGATTCCCTGAACGTCGAAAGGGCGGCTTATTTTCAGCTGGGTTTTGACGATGCGTCTGCGGGTGCCAAACGGGTGGCGACACTTGCCAACTGGCGGGCCCAAGTGTGGAGTCTGCCTTATGGCGACCAAGGTCTGTTGATCCATCGCCGCACCTATGTTGAGGTTGGTGGGTATAAGGCCGATCTTAATTTGATGGAAGACGTGGACTTGGTGCAGCGCCTAGGCCCCATGCGATTGGAGGCCTTGCGCGCGCGGGTCACGACCTCTGCGGAAAAATATCGAACGGGCGGTTGGTGGGCAAGACCGTTGCGCAACCTTCTGTGCTTGGGCCTTCACCTTGTCGGCGCACCGCGCAAGTGGATTGAAAGCCTCTATACATGAGCCGTCCTCAGAACCGTCATTTGGTTTTGATGAGCAAGGCTCCGCGCATTGGACGAGTCAAAACGCGCTTGGCCAAGGACATCGGGTTCGTCAATGCTTGGACCTTTCACCGCCGCAATTTGTTTGACACCGCGCAACGCCTGAACCGTCCGGGTTGGACCTGTTGGCTGTCGGCGAGCCCGGACAGTTCCCCTATCAACACCCGCCAGTGGCCAAAGTTTTGGAATTTAATAGCCCAAGGCGCAGGTGATTTAGGCGAACGCCTGTTGAGGCCTTGGAATCAATTGCCCCCCGGCCCCGTGGTCATTATCGGATCGGACATTCCCCACATTCAGCCCCAAGATATTCAAGACGCCTTTAAGGCCCTAAACAGCAACGATTTCGTATTCGGACCATGTCCCGACGGCGGCTATTGGCTGGTGGGGGCTAGACGATTGCCCACCGTCTTTGATCCTTTTCAAGGTGTCAGATGGTCAACCCAGCACGCGCTCAAAGACACCTTGGCAAACCTACCCAAAGGCACCAAAGTCGGCTTTGTCAGAGAATTGTCGGATATAGACGAGGCGCAAGACTTAAAAGACCTATAGATGCTCTTTTAAGCGCGGCATCAGTTCGACCATGTTACACGGGCGGGTGCGGGCGTCTAACTGGTGGACCAAGATATCATCCCAAGCATCCTTGCAGGCCCCCGGCGATCCGGGCAGGGCAAACAAGTACGTGCCGTTGGCAAGCCCCGCCATGGCGCGCGATTGAATGGTCGAGGTTTTGATTTTTTGATAGCTGAGCATGCGAAACACTTCACCAAAGCCGGGGATTTCTTTTTCGCACACTTGGGCGAAGGCTTCGGGGGTGACGTCGCGCCCCGTGAGACCCGTGCCGCCCGTGGTGATGACCACATCAATGGTTTCGTCTTCGATCCAACCTTGTAGATAGCTGGCGATGACATCGGCATCGTCTTTGATGATATCGCGTTCGGCGATGATGTGTCCGGCGTCTTCGATCCTAGCAACCAAGGTGTCGCCGGATTTATCGTCGTCAAACGTACGGGTGTCAGAAATCGTCGCCACCGCGATACGGATGGGCAAGAACGCCCTGTCGCCTTTAATTTGTGACATTCAAAGCGACCTGTTCTGGTTCTTGGCCCAACGCTTGATACGAAGGCCATACGCCTGACGCCACGGCATCGAGTGACGGTGTGGGCTGACCCAATTGGTTTCGATAAATCCACAAGTTCGACAACACGTGTTCAATGAACGAACGGGTTTCGCGGCTGGGCAAGCTTTCGATGAAGAACAACGGATCATTCATGCTGTCGACATTGCGACGCCATTTGTTCAAGTTGCCGGGGCCACCATTCCAAGCCGCAGCCATCAAGAACAAATCGCCTTTGATTTTCTTATCGCGCAACAACATGGAAATGTATTTTTGGCCCAATTTCAAATTCAGCTCGGGCTCAAACAATTTAACGCGTTTGTTCCAACGATAGGTCCGATCCCGTGCAACGAAGCTTGCGGTGCCGGGCATCAATTGCATCAAGCCGCGTGCGCCTGCACCCGATTTCGCATTGGGATTAAAGCGTGATTCTTGACGGACCAAAGCATAAATCAAAGCACGATCGACTTTAAACCCACCTTGGGGTTCCCATGATGGTAACGGATAGGCCGCACCATCAAGTCCGCCACCGTCGGGGTGCAACATCGCATCCAATCGAATGGTGAGTTCCGCCATGCCAGCCTGTGCTGCGATGGACAGAATACCTTTCGCCATTTCTTTAGGTGCCAATTTTGCCACTTGGCGCATTTCTTTTTCGGCACGCGCATCTTGACCGATTTGAAGCAAAGCCAAAGACCTGCGGCCGCCATCGTGTTGTTGCAAAGCGCGAACGTCTTTGCCTTCCATGGATGGCATGGCCCAATCAAAGACTTCTTCGCGGCCCAAGATTTTATTCGCCAGCATACCGTAGAAGGTGCGGGGATGACTTGCGGCTTCTTCCAACAAAGGCGTGACCTTGGCCGGATTGCGCGCAATCAAATGGGCTCGAGCCGCCCAAAAAGAGCTTGCCGAACTGGTCCACGATGAATTGTCATAGAGAGCTGCTTTTTCAAAGTGGGTCGCGGCCTCTTCGATATTACCCAAACGCCAGTGCGCCATAGCAGCCGTCCAATGGGAGCCGGATAAAAACTTGCCAGAACGGCTTGCAGATTTTTCAGCCCACATTACCGCCCAATCATCACGGCCCGCCATGAAATAAGCTTTACCGAGTCGGGCATAGGCCCAATCCATATTGTAAGAATCAAATAGTTTTTGAGCTTCGGCTGTCGCCAACAGACGCTTAACGGCCAAGGTGTGGCCTTTGCGCAAATGGGATTTAATAGTGATTTTCATACGATAAACGCGCTGGCGCTGTTTGCGCGTCAAGCGTTTGCGTTTGGGCTTTTCAACAATGACCGCCTTGGTCGGCGTTCCATACAGGCCGCGACCATATTGAGGCTTTGTCGGATATTTCCAATTGCTGGGACGACGGCGCAACGCAAGCTTATAAAGCTGGGGCGCATAGTGGTGGTCGTTGTACTCAGCCAACCACCCTTTTAATTCTTTGTATTTTGAACGGTATTTTGTGGGGTGCAAATAACGTTGCGCCATGACATGGCCCATCAATAAACGATCATCTAGTTTCTTGATCAGCTTATCAGCTTTGCGCCAATCGCCATTTTTTTGGACCGCAAATATTTTACGATAATTTATAGCATCCGATTGAGACAAAACCGTCGGCAGTTGAGCCTTGCCCACTTGCATCACGGGCAGGGACGCAAGTTCTTGAGCGTCTTGAGCCTTAGCCGTGGAGATATAAAGACCCAAAAGGGCCAAAACAAATACCAGCGGAAACACCGAAGATTTAAATCGCATGTAAGCTCTCATTTTCAATTTCACTAAGACAACGCCCTAAGGCGGATAATAATCCCGCAAAAATGTTGATAAATCTTATACGTGACTCGAGAAAGGGACGCAAACAGTACGTTTAAGCGTCTAATTGCGCTATTTTCGCCTGAATGGACAGTAAATTCGCCCAAGCTTGGCGTTTCATGGCGGGTGATTTCAATAAAAACTCGGGATGATACAGGCCACATGCCGCAATCGGGTGCGACATTCTCGGTGTTTCATAGGTAAACCACTTGCCCACAAGTTTTGAAATGTTGCCCTGTTGAGCCAATAAAGAATGCGTGGACATCCCGCCTAAGGTGATCAAAATTTGCGGGTCGACGATTTCAACCATACGCTCGACAAACGGTAAACACACCGCAATTTCGCCAAGATTTGCGCTCCGTTTGCCCGGTGGACGCCAAAAAACAGCGTTTGACACAAAGACCTCTTCACGATTCAAGCCAATGGAAGCCAGCATTTTATTGAGAAGAACGCCACCCGCCCCAACAAAAGGGACACCTTGACGATCTTCGTCTGCGCCCGGAACGTCACCGATCAACATCACCTTGGCGTCCGTGGGGCCATCACAAAACACCAAATTCATCGCCGTTGTTTTCAAAGCACAGCCGTCGAAATCTTCCAAGGCTTTGCGAAGATCATCAATGGTTTTGGCTTTTCCCGCCATTTCGACGGCTGTTTTGATGGAGTCTTCACTCACGCCGTTATCTGCGGGTTGGATAGAGACGGGGCCAGAAGATTGTCGCGGCGATGTCTTCGGCGGAAGAGCAGCTCGTTCGGCCTCTGCGGCTTTTAAAAGCTGTTCCGCTTGGGCCGCACGTTTGGAGGCCGCCTCACCCGCCAAAGCGTAACGATCCAAAGGCTCTTCGCCCATGGCTTCATCAACGCCTGCGTCGATGTACCAAGACAAAATCTGTTGTGGGTGCTCAAGAATCTCCATATCCGCACCCTATCATATAATTTACCTTTTCATCTAGAGGCCAAACTACGCTACAAAGCACACATGACAAACGATTGTGATCCAGTGCAGCGCGAGTCCATGGACTTCGATACGGTTATTGTCGGCGGTGGCCCGGCAGGCCTTTCGTGCGCCATTCGCCTGAAACAAAACGCCCTTCAAAGTGGGCGCGAAGTATCTGTTTGCGTCCTTGATAAAGGCAGCGAAATCGGCGCGCATATTCTATCGGGTGCCGTCATTGACCCGCGCGCGCTGTCAGAACTGTTTCCCGATTGGCAAGACCGTGGCGCACCGTTGAACACGCCTGTGACAGATGACACCTTCGTTTTGTTGACGCAAAACAAAGCCTTCAAGCTGCCAACCCCGCCACACTTAAAAAATGATGGCAATTATATCGTATCCATGGGGGCTTTGACCCGCTGGCTTGGTGAACAGGCCGAAGCGTTGGGCGTTGAAATCTTCGCTGGTTTTGGGGCCAGCGAAGTTCTTTTAAATAGCGAAGGCCACATCAAAGGTGTCGCCACCACAGATATGGGCAGGGACGAGATGGGAAAACCCGGCCCAAACTTCGAACCCGGCGTTGAATTGTTAGCGCCTTACACCATTTTTGCCGAAGGCTGCCGGGGATCATTATCCGAACAAATCATCAATCAATTTAACTTACGGGAAGAGTCCTGCCCCCAGACCTATGGGCTGGGCATCAAGGAAGTTTGGGAAATCGCCGCCGAAAAGCACAAGCCCGGTCACGTTTTGCACACAATCGGCTGGCCTTTATCAAGTGATACCTATGGCGGATCATTTCTGTATCATTTGGACAACAACCTGATCGCGGTGGGGTTCATCACCGGGCTTGATTATGCCAACCCTTATCTTTCGCCATTTGAAGAAATGCAGCGGTTTAAAACGCACCCAAAGATTAGCCCGCTGTTTAAAGGTGCGAAACGTGTTGCCTATGGCGCGCGGACTTTGAACGAAGGTGGTTTTCAATCTATTCCGAAATTGACGTTCCCCGGCGGAGCCTTAATTGGGGCGGCTGCGGGTTTTATGAACGTCGCGCGGATTAAGGGGTCTCATACCGCGATGAAGTCTGCGATAGAATGTGCCGATGCCATGACAAAAGGTCTCGCTCAAGATGGCGTTCCCCCAGACCTTGACGATTACCCCAAAAGCCTCATGTCTTCTTGGGTTTTTGACGAGCTTTACAAAGCGCGCAACATTCGCCCGGCCTTTCGCATGGGCTTGTGGGCTGGCTTGGCTTATGCGGCTTTCGATACATATATTATGCGCGGCAAGGCCTCTTGGACCTTTAAGCATGTTGCGGATCACGCCCAAAACAGGCGCGCCGCCAAGCCTTACAAAATCAACTACCCGCCACCAGATGGCGTGCTGACGTTCGATCGTTCAAGTTCTGTGCATCTTGCCAATGTCAGTTCACGTGAAAAACAGCCGTGTCATTTAAAATTGAAAGACCTAACGGTTCCCGTAAACACCAACTTGGTGCTTTATGATGGGCCAGAAACCCGCTATTGCCCCGCAGGGGTCTTTGAATTTTTAAGCGATGATGAAAACGGGGAACGGCTGCATATGAATGGGGCCAACTGTATCCATTGTAAAACCTGTGACATCAAAGATCCGACCCAAAACATCATCTGGACACCGCCCGAAGGGGGCAGCGGTCCAAATTACCAAAATATGTGAATTGTCGATTAAGATTTGTAAGGTTACACTCAAACCTATGACAAATGATTCCAGCAAACTAAAACCCGCCCTTTTCGTTGCCGCCCTTGGCGCGCTTGCCCTCGCTTATTTTGTGATTGCGCCAAGCTCAGAAAAGCCTTCCGCTCTTGATCCTGAAACGGCACAGGGGCAACCCCCCCAAAATATGACCGAGGCCCCAACCCAAGCCCCCGTCGTTAAAGAGGTGGTGCGCGCCATTCCTCAAGGGGCAAGCGCCACGGGCAATTACTTGGCGGGTCACCATGCCGAAGCTATTGGTCAAGCAGACCGTGCCCTTGATTTTTACCAACATGCCGCCGCCGACAACCGCATCGCCACGGCAAATCTTTATAGCCGTATGTATGTCATGGGACTGACACAAGGTGAATTGGACGATGCATTATCCTTTTTAGACAATGCAGAAAGTCTGGGCGGCACGGCCCCTCTGTCGAAATTATCAAAAGCGGTCATGGCCATGAAGGCCGGAGAATATGATGATGTTATCAACCTCATGGCTGGTAACAATGGCGGTATATCAAGATTGTTAAGCCCGTCTTTGATCGCTTGGGCTCAGGTGGGTAAAGACGATCAGGTCGCCGCCATGGTGGCATTGGCGGACATGAAAGATAACGACAAAGTCCAACCCATGTATTTGTTGCAAACGGCACTCTTGCAAGATGTTTCTGGTGAGTTTGAAAAAGCTGGGGAAACGTATAAGGCCCTTCGCAAATTAACGGGGCTTTCCGTCCGTTCTGCTCAGTTAATGGGGTCAAACTTGGAACGCCGAGGCTTATCCGAGCAAGCCATCAACCTTTACCAAAATGCGTCCAAAGGGATCGAAGCCGAAATTATGGTCAATCAAGCCAAGGCGCGCATTGATGCCGACAATCGCCCTTTGCTGGATGTCAACACACCCCAAAAAGGGGCCGCAGAAGCTTTCTATGGCATTTCGACGGTTTTGCTGGCTCAGGGCAGTTGGGAAAGTGCCTTGGCCTTATCCAACATGGCCCTGCACCTGCGTCCCGACTTTCCAGCAGCGTCTATGATTTCCGCGGCCTCGATGGAACAAAGCCAACGCATCGAAGAAGCCAATAAGGTCTATGCCAATATCCCCGACACATCCCCCTTGTCTTGGCTGGCCCGTCAACACCGGGCAAACAATTTTGATAGATTGGGGCAAACGGAAAAGGCCCTCGAAATTTTACGCACCATGGCCGATAACCATGCCACGCGCGAACGCCCCCTCATTGAACTGGGCGATATCTTGCGCCGTCATGAACGCTTTGCAGAAGCGATCGAGATTTATTCCGAAGCCCTGTCACGCATTGATAAGCCAAAAGCCGAACATTGGGGCGTTTTTTATGCACGCGGCATTAGTTATGAGCAAACCAAACAATGGGACAAGGCTGAACCCGATTTCTTGCACGCTTTGACCCTGCAACCCGACCATCCCATGGTGCTCAACTATTTGGGCTATTCCTGGATTGATCAGGGCCTTCACCTTGAAAGAGCTTTGAAAATGATCCGCAAGGCTGTCGAGCTGCGCCCTCGAGATGGTTACATCGTCGATAGTCTGGGTTGGGGTTTATATCGTACGGGCGATTTCAAGGCGGCCGTAAAAAGCATGGAACGGGCGACCATGTTGCGTCCGGCAGATCCTTTGATTAACGATCATTTAGGCGATGCTTTGTGGCGTGTCGGGCGTCTACGCGAAGCCCGCTTTCAATGGCAACGTGCCTTGGACTTAGACCCAAAATCAGCCATTGCCGAGACCTTGCCTGAAAAACTGAAAAATGGGCTGCCCGAACTTAAACCTCAGGAGCAATAGACGACGTGACGAGCTTTACCGAACAAGCCCCGGCTAAGCTAAACCTATACCTCCACGTGACCGGAAAACGAGATGATGGATACCATACCTTGGATTCCCTCGTTGCCTTTGCCGATTTCGGTGACAAGATCACAGTGGAATCTTGCGAAGGTCTACGGCTTTCCATCACGGGGCCTTATTCCGTCCAAGTTCCCTCAGGCCCCGACAATCTGGTTTTAAAGGCCGCGCATCTCTTGGCTGAAAAGTCCGGTGTCGAGGCCAATGCCCATATCATCCTTGAAAAGAACCTGCCGGTCGCCTCTGGTATTGGCGGCGGATCAGCCGATGCTGCGGCGACGTTGAAGGCTCTTATCAAACTTTGGGACCTGCAGCTCGCCGACGAACGCATTCATCACGCAGCGGACCAAATCGGGGATGACAAAGATACCCAGCGTGCTCTTGGTGTCTTGTTTTCATCGTGGCGCGATGATTTAGATGGGGAACGCATGAATGCGCTTGCCTTAAGCTTAGGCGCCGATGTGCCGGTATGCTTTGAAGGCCGAACAGTGTACATGGGCGGTGTTGGTGAACAGCTTACCCTCGCCCCAATATTGCCTAAAGTCTGGGTGGTTCTTGTTAATCCGAACATAGCCTTGTCGACGCCAGAGGTTTTTAAAGCCCGCCAAGGCGACTTCTCGCCCCCTGCTCCATTTTTCGAGGCACCCAAAGACGCCCAAGATTTAGCCCGTCAGCTTGAAATGCGCAGCAATGACCTTTACGCCCCAGCCATTTCCCTTGCCCCCGAGATTCAAGACGTCTTAAAAGCCATCGAAACCCAAGAAGGATGTCTTTTGGCCAGAATGAGCGGGTCCGGAGCCACTTGTTTTGGCCTTTTCGCCCATCCAAATGAAGCCCGGTCGGCGTGTCAAAGCCTTGATCAATCACAGCCTTCATGGTGGGTGCAAATGGCTCAATTGAGAGACGCGCCCGACGAAGAAAACTGGCTTTAACCTTTTAAAACCACCGAAAATGAAAAAAACAATATTCCCGCTTGCGATATAAAACGTTTGCCCCTATTTTCCCTTCCACAAATGGGGCGTGGCCAAGCGGTAAGGCAGCGGCTTTTGATGCCGAAGAGCGTAGGTTCGAATCCTACCGCCCCAACCAACGACCCTCGCGAAAGCGGGGGTCTTTCTTTTTGTCAGAAACATCTTAATTTGATGTTTCACAATTAAGCCTGTCACAAGATACGGTCGACATCCTGAACAATCAGGACGTTGGCTATTTTTGCGTTTGGGGTGTGGCACACCCCGTTACTGGTGATGATGCCAAGATTACTATTGACCGTGAGCCAAGATTACTATTGACCGTGAGCCAAGATTACTATTGACCGTGAGCAACGTCGGCACCACGGTCTCGTCAATATTTATCCGCACCCCGTCTGCGAAACGGCTAGGCTTCGACAAGCTGTCCCGACTGTCCAGAACTGACCCTTAACATTAGCGTTGGCATGCAAGAAAAATTCGCGACCTATTCAAGGTTCCAAAGCGCCTTTTGAATACTTTTTTCCTTACCCTTAACGTAACGGGCAATGTCGGAATCTGACTTCACAATGTGATTGAATAGCCAGCTGCGCAAAAACTTGCGGATGTGGGTTAAAAATTCTGGGTCATTTCCTTGCTTAAAGGTCTCGGCGTGCTCACTGACCGCCGCGGCTAAGTCATTGTGAATTTTGCGGTGCTCTTCAAGGCGGGGATATTCACACGCCTGCATGACGGCTTCTTCTCGTCTGAAATGATAAACGGTGTAATTGATCAGTTCGTCAATTAACGTTCCTAAATCTTCATCATCGACGGTTCTGTGGGTGATTTGATTTAAGATCTTAACCAGTCTTAGGTGATCTTGATCAACGGCATCAATACCAATCCGCAAAGCATCAACCCAAATCAAAACTTCATCATTGGATGTTAAGGGCAATTCAATCCAAAACGTACTGCCCACACCTGGTTCACTTTCCACGCCGACCCGACCTGCCATCTGCTCGACCAAAAGCTTTGTCACCGTTAAACCAATGCCTGCGCCTTCTCTGGCGATAAGAGGGTCGGCATCTAGGCGATGGAACATGTGAAATACATTTAGGTGATCTTCTTGTGAAATACCGATGCCTGTATCGGTCACCGAAATATGCAAGAACCCATTTACCGTGACATGACCATCAACCGTAACTGTACCACCCTCTCTATTATACTTAATGGCATTCGACAGAAGATTGATCAGGACCTGCTTCAGACGTTTATAATCGGTGTGAAGATACGCAGGTTCTTGCTCACGTAAGCGATCAATAATTTTGACACCCTTACCCTCACCAAGGGGCGTCGTCATGGCTATACATTCTGATACGACATCAATTGCCGAGACCTCGCCAAGGGACAGCATTATTTGGTCAGACTCAATGGTCGACAGATCTAGGATTTCATTGACGAGCTCGAGCAGATGCCCCCCACCCGTCAAAATGCTTTCCACATATTCATTTTGATCCGGAGTCAAAGGCGTTTGCGGCATAAATTGCAACATCTGAGCAAACCCCAAAATAGCATTCAAGGGGGTCCTCAATTCATGGCTCATGCTGGCGAGGAATTCTGATTTCGCCTTATTGGCTTTTTCAGCCTTTTCTTTTTCATCGGCCATCATCGTTTTATAGGACAAGACCTCTTTGGCCATGGCGTTAAACGATCGAGTCAGTTGACCAAGTTCATCATTAGAAGAAGCCGAAATTTCAATTTCATAATCACCGCTCGCGATGGAAGTCGTTGCCTCGGTCAAGGTCTCGACAGAACGGGAAATACGATAGGCAATCAACACCCCAATACTTAAAGCCAAGACAAGAGACAAAATCGGCACCAAAATAATGAGCTGCTCAAGTCTAAGCATTTCCAACTTAAAGGCGGTCAGCTCTTCTCTTGCCTCGACTTGCGTGTTCTCTTTTAAGTTTTCAATTTTATCTTGAAGGATTCGCGACTGGGCCTCTACCGTGGTTTCAAACATATCGTGAAGAAGCAAAATATCGTTTGTATGCGTCATGTGTTGATTAACAAAGGCATGAGACAAATTGTTAAAAACAGCTAGCAAACCAATAATATTTTTAACACTCTTAAGTTCTTCTTCCTCAGGTGATTTTCTTGTCAAAAGACTGATGGGTTGGCGTGCATCTAAACGAATTAAACTTTCCCAATTTTCTTTTATCTCTTCTAGCCGTGACAGGGCAATTTGGGAGGCGTTTTTGGCATATTTTACATGTTCCGCATCCCCGGATTTCGTCTCAATGATCATGGCCCGCAGGTTGGATTTTACCCTCTGAACCAGATAGGCCACTTCAGAAGATGTGTTTAATTCTTGAAAGTTGAGCTGGATTTGAGAATCAATTTTTTGATTCAAGCGGTTGTGCAAGACCAACAAATAAACGTCTGCACTGCCAATGAGTATGGATATAAAGCAGAGCGAAAGAATTATTTTTGTACGAATTTTCAATTTCAGCCCCCCCTTACTGAACATCCAAAATGTTCATTCACATACTGCATTAACGAATTTACCAATATTGAGAGGGGCCCTTACCTCTCAATGTTCCCAATCGCCGTGTGAAGGCGATGACCCGTTGGCAAAGACATTACATTACCCACGAAAACACACCATTTGCCTACACCTTAAGCATAGGCAAACCATTTCACGGCTTTAAGATAAATATTTGGCGACCGTTTCTAAAAGCACGGGAATAGAGATAGGCTTGGCAATGTAATCATCACAACCAGCGTCGAGAATTTTTTCTTCATCGCCCTTCATGGCAAAAGCCGTAACAGCGACGATGGGAATATGTTTATAGGACGCATTGCCTTTTATATCTTTGGTCAAATCAAGGCCAGAACGACCCGGCAATTGAATGTCCATGATAATCAAATCGGGTGATTTATCGGCCACGATATCAAGAACATCGCTACCATCCATCGATTGAAGGATTTCATAGCCGTTCGTTTCAAGAAGATCATTAAAGAGCTTCATATTTAGAGCATTGTCTTCAACAATCAGTATCGTCTTTGCCATAACGGCCCCCAGTTTAACATTCACACTATTCTAAGCACATTATTCTAAGCTTCCCATACCCGCTGCACTGTGTCGAGCTTTTGCTTTGCGGAGCATCATCATACATATTTAGATGTATAATGTTACGCCTTAATTGCAATTACAACAATACAACAAGGCGCTTGCGATCTTTATTTATAAGTTATGGGTAGATTTTATCCGAAATACGGCACTGTGTTTGCGATTTATGGTGCAAAGCCTCTAATTAATGTACTTTTCAACGGCCTCATAAAGGGTTGGTGCCGAAATCGGCTTTGCCAAGCACCCTTCACACCCCGCATCTTCAATACTGTTGGCGCCGCCGTAGACCGGGAACCCCGTTATGGCCACAACGGGAATACCTTTCAAATGAACATCCGCTTTTAATTGTCTGGTGTAATCCAAACCCGAGGCTTCGGGCAATTTAAGGTCCATAATGATCAGGTCCGGCAGGTGCGTTTCGGCCAAGGTGAGCGTATCCAGACCATCAGCCGATTGAAACGTTTCATAACCGGCCTTTTCCAGCAAGTCGTGAACCAACTTCATCTGCATGGCGTCATCTTCAACAATAAGAATTGTTTTTGACATTATCATTTCATCCAAGCTCATACTGCACATTAGACTTATTCTAAACTAATGCTGGTGGTTCCGCCATAGCTAAACTTGCGTAGGCCGATTATCATTTCAGATTGCAGGCCATGATTCTTTATATATTGGGTTTAAAACTTGTGTATATATAACCATCAAGCTCTTTTAACAATTGAACACAGGTCCTTATGGAACTTCAATTCACCGTTTGGCAATTTGTACGTTTAATGGTGCATTTGGAAAGCCATCCCGATGCACAGTTTGAGGCTTGGCAAGATGTCTGGCAAACCTTAGACGCGACCTTAACGGATCTTAGTGGAAAAGACGGCGCAGCCTATAGCGATATGATGATGAACCAAGACGTCGTCATCGAAGACGCAACGTCCTCTCAAGCCAAAGCCTGCGAAGCCGCCCTCAAAACCGTCATGACGGAACTCGAAGCCGCCATCGAGGCTGCTGATGACGAAGATGAAACGTTGCTAAGCTTAAAATTTGAACGCCGAGAACTCAGACAATTGACGCGAAAATTGAAGAGGTTGGGCGAGGAAAACTAAGCTTCCCCCACGGTTTCCCCAATTGTATCTGCGGCTTCATCTTCATCGCGTGGCAAGAGCGTGATAAACCCGCCGGAACCCGCAAGGTGATGGGTTTCCAGATCAGCTGTCATTGATTTTGTTTTAATCGCAGCCCATTCCATTTTCGCAGCAGCATTTGTATGATCCGATTCTGTCGCTTGCTCGGCCAAAATACGCATACCGCCTTCTAACATGGAAAACGCGTGAGTCAGGACCAAGGCTTGATCGTGAGAGAACTCAAATCCACCCGTATGCTCAAAGGCGTCGGCCAATTCGGTAAAAAGCTCACCCGTTTGCACCAGATCACCGGGATCAACATCGGGTTCTGTTTCCGTCAGACGTTCTGCCAAATAGCGTACAATAGACGCATAAACCTTAGCTTCGGCATCTTCAGGGATGGCTTCATCATCGGACGGGGTGTTATCGGTCATGGCTTTAGTCTTTCTTAAAAAAAGGAGGATTTGGCAGCACCTTATCGCGTTCGACCAAATGCGACAAGACTTGCAGCCTGTAGAGCTTCCCCTTATGGTGATTGCGCCCATATGGAATTAAAGCTTAGAACAGATTTAATCTTGTGCTTTGAAAGAGTTAACATGACGACGCTGCAACTTTTTTTGTATATATTGCTCGGCGTTTTTGCGCAAGTAACGCTGGCGGCTTTGCTGGCGGTTTATCGACACTTGCGCACCTATCAGCATTTGCAAAAACGCATGGCAGGCATGGGCGATCGCGTTCCAGATGAACCGCGCCTCAAAGACTTAATGCCCACAACGTCTAAAAGCAAAGTTGCTCCGTGGAAAGGTGAACGCGAATTTAGCGTGGCCCGCCGCGTACCCGAAGATCCCGATCAAAACATCTGTTCGTTTTATCTTCAACCCACCGATGGCCAACCGCTCCCCGACTTCAAGCCCGGACAGTTCTTGACCTTTAATCTTGATGTGGCGGACCCGGAAAATGGCGGGACCAAAGCGATTACGAGGTGTTATTCGTTATCTGATGCGCCGGGGCACCCTTATTATCGTGTGTCGATCAAACGCGCGCTGCCACCGGCGAACCAACCCGAGCTCCCGCCGGGTGTTTCCTCAAATCATTTCCATGATCATGTTCACGAAGGCGACCTCTTAAAAGTCCGCGCCCCCAGTGGTCACTTCTTCTTAGAACCCGACACGTCCCCCATCGTTCTCATCGGTGGGGGTATCGGCATTACGCCCATGCTGTCGATGCTAAATGCCACCATAAATTCTGGAAGCTCTCGCGAAGTCTGGTTGTTTTATGGCGTGACCAGTTCGGCCGACCAAGGCCTGAAAACCTACCTAGAAGAGCTCGCCCTAAAACATGACAACGTGCACCTACACGTCTGTTACGGACGCCCTTTGCCCGATGATAAATTTGGTATCGACTTTAGACATGAAGGTTACGTCGACATCAATTTGTTACGTCAAACGCTGTCTTACCAAGTTTACAATTTCTACATCTGCGGTCCGCGCCCGATGATGGAAACCTTGGTTCCGGCCCTCGAAGATTGGGGTGTGCCGGATCAACACATTCATTACGAAGCCTTTGGCCCCGCATCCATCATCCGCAAGGCCGCGACCTCCACAACGGATGGGGCCGAAGAGGGCGCCGCCCCCGTCAACGTGACGTTTTCCAAATCTGGCAAAACGCT
>Ga0316189_10000654_pt1 | contig 34658 bp, 27 predicted proteins | sample LowCovwburrow_MG_FD_204930 | JGI IMG/M metagenome (GOLD analysis project Ga0316189, IMG submission 204930) | Coastal sediment microbial communities from Maine, United States - Lowes Cove worm burrow | ecosystem: Environmental > Aquatic > Marine > Coastal > Sediment | place: USA: Maine...
GCTGGCCTCGTCCTTCCTCACCGCGCGCAGATTGCCGTCGAGGATGTTGTTTTGGGCCTTGAGCTGGTACGTGTCGAGAAAGTTGTTGTTGACGGCCCGAAGGTGGCCGACGTAGTGCGAGGCCCAGGCAAGCTTCACGTTGCTCTCGCCACAGACCCACATCTTGCGCGTGGTACTGATGAGCGCGTCGGCGGTTTCGAACGCCGAGTTGCCCTTGCCAACGATGAACACGCGCTGGTCGGTGTAGTCGTCTGGATCGACCGAGAACTGGTCGTACGGCTCACACAGCTCCACCCCGGGGATGTCGGGGTTGTTCACCAGGGGCACCCCAGTCGCGACAAAGAGGCGTTCGCTGGCGAATCGAGTGCCATCGTCGAGTGTGACGCTGAACTGCTTGTCGACCTTGCTCACCCGCACGACGTTCGAGCCGTAGGCGATCTCTATCTGGTTGTGCTCCGCGAACGCTTGCAGGTACGTGACGAGCTGGGCCGCGGTCGGAAAGTAATCGGGCGAGAACTCCCGAAACTGCATCGCTTCGTCGTCGCACAGCAACGCGTTCCAGTCGTAGCGACGTCGGGATTCGAGGTCCGGGTAGCCCGTGTGCGTCTTGTTGATCGACAGCAGCCGATCGTGCCGCGGGTAGGTCTCGAAGAAGGTCCCAGCCCGTTCGCCGCGCTCGAGGACGAGATACTCTTCGCCGCGTTTGTCCAGCAAATGGGCCAGCTGCAAGCCAGCGGGGCCCGCTCCAATGATGAGGTTGCGAACGGTTCTCACGGTGCTGCCTCCGCGGCGGCGCCGACAAGAGCGAAGGCGGTGGAGTCGGATGCACTCTGGGTGCGCCTAAGGATTTCGTCGCAAAATGCCTCTGTGCGGTCAAAAATGCCGTGCACCAAGGCCTCGGCGCGAGCGTGGAGCTCGGCTGGAAGCACGCTCGCGTGGATCTCGTCGACCTCGCTCCCGATCGCGTGCCCTGTCTCCCTGTCGAGATGACTCTGCGAGAAGTAGCGGAGCTTGTCTTTGTCTGGATGCGATCGAACCGCCTGCACCGTGGCCGTGAGCCAGACGTTGCCCTGCGCCTCCAGGGCCTCGATGATGACGAGTCGCATCGGTCCGCTGGTGTCACGCGTTGCTGCGATGACGAAGTGCCCCATCGCCCGGGCGTGCTTGCCCAGATCGCTCCACAAGAACCTCAGCGCGTCCGTGAAGCGACACTTGGGGTTGAAGCCCAGCACGTCCAGGTCATGAAGGAACCACGCGTAGTGGGTCGCATCTTCGTCCGCGTGGTGGTTGACCATCTCTTGTTGACGCGTTGTCGGCTCGTCCTCGCGCAAGAACTCGCGATTGAAGTCCGCGAAGGTGAGCACGAAGTGGCTCGCGTACGGGGCGTAGGCGAGTCGCTGCTCAGATGGGATCCCTTCGTCACGAAGGAAGCGGATAAACGGATGTTGCTCGAAGGCGCTGCGCCTCCGCTGAATAACGTCGAGGATCGGCTGCACGATCTAGTTCCCTTCCCGACCCGCCCTTTTTGGGCGCGTGCGGCGTTGCGGCTATTGGAGTGACGTCGACCTGGTTGTGACCCACGTTTTTCAAAAAAACGAACATCGCTGGATCTTGCTCCTCGCGGCCACGTAGAGCGTGGATAACGCGGGACGACCGCGACGTAGACGGTGCCCGTGGGAGTGCGGACGGGATCACCCGATGCGACTGGCTCGAGGTCGAGCGCCCCAGCGCCAACCGAGGCGGCGGCAGCTGCTACCGTCTCGCATGCCCACGCACCCGATGTTCACGCGCGTACGGGAGCTCATCGCGACGTGGCCAGAGACCGCCGAGCGGCTCTCGCACGGTTCACCTACGTTTTGGGGCGGCAAGAAGACCTTCTGTAGCTTCCACGACGCCCCAGACAAGTACGGCGGGCGCGCGGTCTGGATCAAAGCGACGCTCGAGGCCCAAGAAGGGCTTGTCGAGCAAGACCCTGACGCCTTCTTTGTTCCGCCGTACGTCGGGCCCAGTGGTTGGATCGGGGTTCGCACCCACGATGACATCGACTGGGGGCTGCTCGCCCAGTTGCTGGAGGACGGCTACCGCATGGTCGCGCCCAAGCGGGCGATCAAGGCACTGGATGCCGGGCGCGGCACCGAGTAAGCGCGCGCGTTCCGTCGTCAGTGACCGAGCAGGGTCACGGCCGACAGCTCAGGCGACTGTGCCCCCGCTGCCCCCCGATTGAAGATCAGTCGATACTGGATGTAGCGCCCGATGACATCGGTCAGGGGGATGAATGTGCCCGGCCCGGTGGCACCCGGCGGATCGACGAACGGCGTGATGACGTCCTCGGGCCCGATGAACTGCGGGGCCTCGGTGCATTCCGCGTCGTCGCATGCTCGCACGCGCACAGCCAGCCGTGACGCACCCCGCGAGTACAAGGCGTGAACCTCGGATTCGGACAGGGCGCGGTTCCAGATCGCAACCTCGTCGAAGTCCGCACTCCCAGCGACCAGGACGTCGGAACTCCCGCCGATGGTGAACGCAACGTCCTGCACGACGTCGAGCGGTTCCTCAAACCCGGACGAGCGACTGCTGAGACGCTGCCCGTCGAAGTACGTCTCGATGGTCGCGTTCCGGTGTCCGGACTTGACGAGCACCGCGTGGTGCCAGCCGTCGGCCTGCATTGGCGCGTCCTCGCACGCGTAGCTCCCGGCCCCGCTGGCTTCCCCCACCATCGTTCCCAATCCGGCCGTGCGGCCCCCAGAGCAGACCACGCACGCGATCCAAGCCGACGGCGTCGCGGCCAAGTTCCCAGGGCTGTCGAACACCATCAAGATCGAACCGGTGGTCGTGCATTCGGTATTTCGGAACCATACCGACCACGTAAAGTCGGCGGCTCCGGGCGCCAATGCCACCTCCGGCAACGTGAAGTAGCTGTCGGTGTCAGCGACGCCCTGCGTGCCCACCGTGGCCAACGCACGACCAAAAACCCCTTCCAACAAGAACCCGAAGGTGGGGATCCCGTCTGTGTAGGCGTCGTTGCCTTGCCCTGAGCTATCGGCAAGAACGGACCCGAGGCCGGGGTTGGAGTCGTTGAGGTGCAGCAGCAAGGTATTGCCGGCCATGTCGGCGTTGCCCCACAGGTAGTCCACCTCGGATACGCCGCCGTCCGGGAGCGGCTTTCGGTAGGGCGCGCTCGGCTGCCACGCCAAGGCGTCCCAGTCCACGACACGCCCGGCGTCGAAGATCCGCGAGTCGAACCCGCCCAGTGATGTATCGGCCGTCATGACCAGCGCGTCGTTCTCCCAGACCACTCCGAGGCGTGTTCCCTCTGCGAACTCTCCCCGCCATTCGTCGTCGGTGAAGTCGACCTCGCCGCCGGTCCCGCCGTCGCTCTCGGAACCGTCGGCCGCATCTGTAGCCGCCGAGTCGCTGGCGCCCGTGGTGATGCCGCCCGTTGCGCTGACACTGGTCCCTGCGGACCCTCCGCTGTCTTGTCCGCCTGTCCCCGCGCCCGCTCCGCGCCCGAACAAGGGATTGGGGGCAGAGCACGCCACGGCGCCCGCAACTCCCACAAGGCCAAGGCCGCGGCGCATCGCGTCGGCAATCCGCGGCATGCGAGACCGTAGCATGCGCCGCCCGGCAAATCTGGTGGCGGTCAAAGAGCCGCCCTGCACGACCAGGTCCACACAGCCCGGCGAAGCTCGACTTCGCGAGGGAACGCAGGGGCTGCACGACGTGGTCTGCCCCTGTCCCGCGCAGGGCCGATAGCGCCCACGCGGAAGCGCGCGCTATTGTCGTTACGATGCCTGCACCGAGCACGCGGCTTGCGTCAGCGTTCTGCGCGCTCGCGGTCGGGGTGGGGTGCTCAGAGTCGACTTGATGATGAATCCAACACTCCACGGTGGCGGGCAACCAACCCACCGCCCGCCTTGTTCGCGAGCGCCCCAGGGGGTCGCGTGAACAAGCGCGTGGTCTTGATTACGGGAGCCGCGGGCGGGATTGGCCAGGCGCTGGCTCGGCGCTTTGCGGCCGACGGGGCACAGGTGGCGCTCTCCGATCGCGATGGCTCGGAGCTACAGAAGCTCGCCGACACGCTGGACGGTGCCACGATTCACGTGGCTGACCTCCGCGTGCGAGAGCAGGTCGCGAGTCTGGTTCCCAGCGTGCTCGAGGCACACGGGGGACTCGACGTGGTGATCGCCAACGCCGGGTGGACGACCCACGGCAGGTTCGATCAGCTCACGCTCGACGAGATCGACGGCGTGCTGGAGATCGACCTGCGCAGCGTGCTGCATCTGGTTCACCACGTGCTTCCGCACCTGCGCTCGAGCGGGCATATCGTCCTCACCGCGAGTATGGCGGGGGCGACCGCGTTCCCGTTTCAGTCAACCTACAGCGCCGCCAAACACGGCCTGGTTGGCTTCGGCGATGCGCTGCGCATCGAGCTGTCCGGCAGCGTGGGCGTGACCACACTTCTCCCGGGCACCATCGCGACGCCCTTCTTGGAGAACGCCGCGTCCCACGATGCCAGCAGCGAACGACTCGCCGAATTGATGCAGCGCTACGGTACGTCCCCAGATCGTGTCGCCGCTGCGACCGTTCGTGCCGTTCGACGAAACCGTGGCCGCGTGCGAGTCGGCTGGGATTCTCACTTGGTCGGCATGGTGCAGTGGCTGTGTCCGCCGCTGCTGCCCGCCGTGTTGCGCTTCGCCCAGCGCCGAAAGCTGCTCGGGGGCAAGTGATTCCCCCTCGACCGAGAGGGCCCAACGCGCCCGCACGGCACGGGGCTACTCGGAGACGCCGAGGCGGCTGAGGCCGGGCACGTCGGTCGTGCGCTCGAGGACTTTTTGCTTGGTGGCGACGCGGAACATCGCGTTGCGGCTGCGCACTTCGCCTCCGCTGAGGAACTCCTGGTAGTTCGCGAGCGGCTGGACCTGGTAGTTCCACAGCGAGTCGGCGTGCTCCCACTCCTTGTTGTAGATGGTCCGGAGCACGACGCTCTTGTCATCGCCGGGCAGCCCGGCAACGTTGGCCAGGTACTGCTTGGTGTACTTGTAGTACTCCTCGGCGTTGGAGAGGTACAGGACTCGGACGGGCACCTCGAGCTTGGTCGTGGCGACACCGATGCTCGTCATGGTGTCTTTGCCGGTCAGGTCGCCGTCCATCACGCGGACTCTGTCGTTTTGGAAGAGTGTGCGGATGTGTTTGTAGTGGTCAGCGTTGGACAGCCAGCTGGTCTGCTCGTCGCCTTGATGGCGTGCGATGACGTGCTTGAGATGTCGGAAGATGGTCTCGCGTGACGCCTTGTACGTCTGCAGCCGATGGCGCCGGGTCTTGTCGTCGACGTCGGTGTAGGCCTCCTCGAGCAATGCAACGCTGGCGTCCTGCTCGGCGGCGCTGAACCGCTGGTGGAGCTGCTCGGGCGTCTCGGAGGCCTCGATGAGCACCTCGTAGTTGTTGTGCACGTCGACCACCATGTGGTCGATGTCGAGGAGGAACATCAGCTCGGCGCCTTGCGCCGCGGCGACCGTGTAGCACTGGTCGGGACCGACGCCGACGAAGGCGCCGCCGAGATCCTTGACGTAGGGAAACCAGGTGTCGTGACGCCGCTCGTTGCTCTTGACGTAGTGGTTGGGGAGGGGCTCACCGCCGTCTGTGGGGCCGGCCAAGAAGATCTTGCCGTCGTCGGCGGACAGCGCCGCCAGCGGGTCGACGGGAGCGGGTGGGGCGACCGGCTTGTCGGGCTCGGCGACCTCAGGCGTCGCGGCATCGCCAGCGGCGGCGGCCTCGGGCGCCTTGGGGGCCGGCTTTTCCGACTCCGCGGGCTTATCTTGCGCGGTTGCGGGGGGAAGCGCGGCGCTCGCGTCTCGGTTGGAGTTGGGACCGCATCCCGACGCAAGAGCGATACACACGGGGATCAGTGCGCCCAGACGGAGCATTCGCGGAGTCTATGCGCATCCCAGGGCCGCCGTCGAACTACTGACTCAACCGCGGGTCGCGCGGACTCGAAAGCCCCACCACGTGGCGACGCCGACCCCGACCAGCCCACCAAGGTCGCGCGTCGCGGCGAACCCAGCGAGCGCGTACAGCAGATGCAGCGGCACCATCCATCGCACGGGGACGGGCAAACCCAGCAAGAACCCGGGTGTCGTGACCGTGGCGTTTTGATTGCACCGAGCGAACGCGGCAAGCGCAATGGCGATCACCACGTGCTGACCCTGCATGAGGCAGAACGGATTGTGGTTGTCCGGCCCGCCGCTGGCATCCGATGCGAGCTGCACGACGACAGCGGCGGCGCCTGCGACCAAGACGCCGCTCAACAGGAGCACGCGTACCCGCGGCCACCCGATCCAAACGATCAGCTCCATCGAAAACCAGTACACGAGAACGAGCTGGATCAGCGTCCACGGCGAGACGCCACCCCAGCCCACAAAGGCGTAGGTGACGACGCGCCAGACCTGGCCGTCCTCCCAAACGGCGGCGCTCAAGCGAAGGCCGTCGAGCACGGGGCCGAGCTCCCAGAACATGCCGCCGAAGCACCCGACGGCCAGAGCGACAAGCCACGCGGCCAGGAGCTGCGGCGGTCGGCCGCGCCCGCCCCCAATGAACTCGCGCCACGGGTTGCGCTCGAATGCCATAGACTTAGAACCGACCGCGGAGCAGCAACGCTGCACTGCGGTCGTCGGCCACCACGCCCGCGCGAAGGCGACGGTTTCGACGGATACCCAGGCCTAGCATCGTCGCTCCACCGACAGCGAGGATGCCGCCTGCGATGCCCAGCCCTCGGGCGACGCTCGGCCGGGGAGCATCGTCGCAGCGGACGCGATCGAAGTCGCAGTCGGGCTTGCTCGCTTCAACCCCCGCCATGACCAGCATCAGCGCGGACGCGAACCCCGACAGAGCGCCAGCCGCGATCAGCGTGCGGGCGCGGGCCGCCTCCCTCGCGCGGCTCTGCTCCGCCTCGTACTCATCGTCGATCTGCGACTGATCGTAGAGTTCCTGATCGGTCAGCCCTTCGAACTCAGGGTCGTCCGCGGGCGCGTCTGCCAGCGCAGGCTCAGGCTCAGGCTCGGGCGCGATCGGCTCGGCTGCAACAGGTTCGGGGGCCGTGGGCTCGGGCGGTGGCATCGCCGTTGCGGGCGGCGCAGCGACCACAGGCGGCGCAGCGACCACAGGCGGCGCTGACGCGGGCGGAGCGGTCGCGCCCGGCTCGGGGACGAGTGCGTCACCGGGTGCTGGTTGGCTCGGTTCCGCGGGACCCGCCGCGGGAGCGGTCGGCGCCACCGGGTCGGGTCGCTGCACTACCGGGCCGACCTGGGCGACCGCCAGGGCAGTGATCGCAACCAAGGTTTCCACAACAGCCATGGGAGCAATGCTGCTTCAGCTCCGCAGCCTTGTCACGACCCGGGGGATAAACGGCGGGTAGAGGGCCACCGCGTGCTCTGCGGGCCACGGCGCCTCGATGTCAATCGCGGCACTCAGGCTCAAAGGCGAGTCGCACGTTGTCAATATCGATCAACTGGCTATCGATCAACTGGCTGCCGGCAACCTCGGGCCCGACGACGAACTCGACGGTCGGGACGGGTTAGTCCCAGGGGTTGGCGGCGGGTGTCATCAAGAGCTCCTCGATATCCCCCATGGTCAGCTTCTTGCCGCCCGTCGAGTCGCGCCCAAGGGCGCCCTCGGCGACTTCGCGCTTGCGCCGCCCGAGCTCGACCATCTTCTGCTCGACGGTGTCTTCGACCACCAATCGGTACACCATGACCGGTTTCTCTTGTCCGATGCGGTGGGCGCGGTCGGTCGCTTGATCCTCGACCGCTGGGTTCCACCACGGATCATAGTGGATGACCGTGTCGGCCTCGGTGAGTGTCAGACCACTGCCGCCGGCCTTGAGCGAGATCAAGAACACGGGCGGGCCCGACGGGGTCTGGAACTGGTTGACCATCTCCTCGCGGTTCTTGGTACCGCCGTGGAGCCACAGGTAGTCGATGCCCATCTCCTCGAGCGTTGCGCCGATGATCTTCTGCATCTGCACAAACTGGGAGAACACCAGGACCTTGCGCCCCGAGCCGATACAATCGGCGATCAACTCCTTGAACGCTTCGAGCTTGGCCGAGGGAGGCACGGCCGACCCCTCGGGCAGACCCAGCAGGTTCGGGTCGCAGCAGACTTGGCGCAGTCGCGTCAGGGCGGCGAGAATCGTCATCTGCGACTTTTCGACGCCGACATCGTCGATACGACCGGTGATCTCGTTCTTGGCGGCCTTGAGGATCCGGTTGTACAGCCCCAGCTGGCTCTTGCCGAAGTGCACGTACAAGGACTGCTCGGTCTTCTTGGGCAGCTCGGAGGCGACGTCCTCCTTCTTGCGGCGCATGATGAACGGCCGCACGCGCACGCGCAGCAGATCGAGCGCTTTGGTGTCGCCGTCTTCGATCGGCTTGACGTAGTTCTTTTGAAACTCGGTGAGCTTGCCCAAGAAGCCAGGGGCCAAGAAGTCGAAGATGGCCCACAGATCGAGAAGATGATTCTCGACGGGCGTACCACTGAGCGCCAGCCGATGGTCGGACTTGAGCTTCTTGGCGCTCTTGGCCGTGCCCGTGGTCCAGTTCTTGATGTACTGGGCTTCGTCGAGCATGACGTAGCGAAACCGGATCTTGGCCAGCTCGTCGATGTCGCGCCGCATGATGGCGTACGTCGTCACGATGACGTCGGTGCGCTTGAGCAGGCGGCGGTTCTCCGCCCGATCCTGTCCGTGCCAGACGAGCACCGAGAGCGTCGGCGCCCACTTGGCGACCTCTTGCTTCCAAACGGAGAGCACGGAGGTTGGGCAGACGATGAGCGACGGCGCCTGGCCCTCCTCCTCTTTGGCTTTGGTGAGCAGCGCCAGCGCCTGGACCGTCTTACCCAAGCCCATGTCGTCGGCGAGGATTCCGGTCATCCGGTTTTGGTGCAGCGACCAAAGCCATGCAAATCCCGAGCGCTGGTACTCGCGGAGCTTGGCGGTGAGCGCCTTGGCCTTACGCGGGGCTCGGGCAGCCTTCTCGCCCGTCATCGTCTGGAGGAGCTTCTTGACCTCCTTGGCGACCTTGGGCGTCGGCACCTCGCCCAGCAGGCGAGACAGGTTGCCCAGTTCGAGGGTGGAGACCTCGGCGTGTCCGCCCTTGTCGAACTGAATGTCGCCCGACGCGTCGGCGATAGGCTGAAGGATCTTGGGATCCAGCTTCACCACGCTACCGTCGGCGAGCGTGATCCAGCGGCGCCCGTCGTGCAGCCAGCGCAACAGATCGCGGAAGCTGATGAGGTCGTCCTCGCCGTCGATGTCGACAATCGCTTCGACATCGAGCACCGAGCCGTCGCCCGTGGAGACGGAAACGCGGGGGTTGGGCGACTTGGAGCGGATCTTTGGAAGCTTGGGGATCCGCTTCTCCCACTCGGTCGGAAGCAGGGGGAGCCCAGCGACAAGAAACTCGATCGCGTCGTCTTTGATCGCTGTGAAGGCGCTCTCGATGTTGCTCCAGTCGAGCTTGAGGTCGATCAAGACCTTGCGAGCCGCGGCTTCGCGCTCGAGGTCGCGGTAAAACGTGACCTGCTGGTCGTCGGTCTCGACGAGGTAGCGCGCGGACTCTGGGTCCTCGCCCGCGATGCTGATCGTGACGTTGCCGTACTTGGCGGCTAGGCCGACCTTGACTCGCTCGCCTTCGCCTTCGACCGTGGCGATGATCTTCTCGACCTCGCGCGCGTCGCTGGCCAGCGCGAACAAGTCGCCGCGCGGCACGCCAACGGTGTGCAGGGACTCGGTCAGTGAATCCATTTGGTCGGCGCCGACGCGACTGTCCATCAAGATCTTGGGCTGCTTGGCAATGGACTGCAGGACCCAAGGTGGGGTGTCCAACACCATGAAGACCTCGCAGGTCTCGGGCCAGATGAACCATGTCGGGGCGCCCGGCACGAGCTTTCCGGCGTCGACCTCGAAGATCCTGCGCGTTGCCTCGTGCTCCAAGAACCCATGCAGGTCGATGCGCCCGTCCTTGCGGGTCTCGGCCTGCACGCGCAGCACCACGGGGTCGGTGACAAACCGTAGCTTGCCGACGCCCTTGAGGCTGACCTGCGAGTGGCGAGCGAAGTACAGCAGGCCAGCGAGGGCCTCGTCTTCGAGCTCGTGCGCGCCGTTGTCGTCGCGGTCGAGCTCTTGCTGGAGGTAGTGATTGATGGCCTGGTCTGCGGGCGGAACCGTCTCGCGGCCCGACGTTTTGCGTCGACCGCCGCCGCTCGAGCCCGCGGCAAACACAGTGACAAACCAACTGCCGCCACGCTGCACGACCTGATATCGCCGCGAGCTATTGCCCGCACCATCGGCGACCCAAGGGTTTTGCGAGGTCGTGATCTCTGCACCGCTTCGGTACTGCTCACGAAGGCCCAACCCGAGCGCGACCGCGTGATGGCAGAACTTCTCCCACCCGTCCGTGAACGTAGGGCAGCTGCAATCGGCGACGATCTTGTTCCCCGACTTGAGGTGGATCGTCGTGCTGTGCGGGGCAGGGGCCGAGCCCTTGACCTTCCCGCTGACCGCATCGCCATCGAAGACGATGTCGGACACGGCTTTGGCGTCGAAGAGCTCCTGGCCGCTCTTGGACGCTTTTGGGCTGGCGAGGCGCACGAGCGCCGCCGGCTCCAGCATGGGGAGAAAAGCTTCTAACTTGCTCACGTTTGAACCGGGGGCGAGCCCTGATTTTGGCGTCGCCGACTTCGTTTCTGGAGCCCGAGTGGAATGCGGGCACGCACGGGTCGTTGCGGCTCGGTGATCACCACCTTCACTCTGAAGGCTAGCGAGCTCCGCGCAGCGGAAAAATTCGTAACACGACTGCTTGGTAGAGGTCCACCGGACGGGGTTTTACCCCGCAAAAACGGTCGGTTAGAGCCCGCGGTCCGCTGGCTCTCGGTGGCGTGTTGGCCGTGATTATCATCCGCGTGCAGGCCCGCAGCTGGCCCGTACAAGGCTACCCTGCGGCGCTGTGAGCGGGATTGATGGACTGAACCCGGGGGATCCGGGCATCGCGCTTCTTGCGGATGCGGTCCGTGGCATCTCGCCCAGCGACCTGTTGCTGGTGCACTGCGGAGATCTGCCGGGCGTTGGATCGGGTGCGCAACGCCTTATCTTGGACGTTCGCGAGCGGGAGGGGGCGGTTGCCACAACCGTCGAGGAGCAACTCGGCGCTTGGGCGCTGCCCGAGCCGCTGCTGCACGGCATCGTGTGGCCGCGAGCGCACCTTGGCAAGGACTTCACCCAGTGGTGCATCGCACGTGCAGCGCAAAACGTGCGGACGGGCGGCACGGTTTGGTGTGCGGTGCGCAAGTCCAAAGGGGCGGCAGGCGCTGCTGATTCGCTGGAGGCCCTCGTGGGTCCGGTCGAGGTCAAGGCACGTAGCAAGGGGTATCGGTTGTTGTGCGCCACCCACCAAGGCGGCAATCAGGATGCCGCGGCGCAGGTCTTGGGTGCTCGCTATACGATTGAAGACGCCGAGTTGCTTCCCGGCATCACGCTGCGGTCGGGGCCGGGGGTGTTCTCCAGGCGTGCGCTCGACAAGGGCACGGCTGCACTGCTGCGCTACACCGCTGAGGTCGAGTTTCAGCCGCCGCGTCACGTCCTCGATCTGTGTACGGGTCTGGCCCCGATAGCGTTGGCGGCGGCGATGCGATGGCCCGAGGCGAGGGTGACCGCCGTCGACAGCAACGTGCTGGCCGTGGCGCTGGCGCGACAAAACGTGGTCGGCGCGGGGGTCGATGGGCGGGTCCGGGTGTTCGCCCACGACGGCTTGCCTCCGGCCGTGCCGGGCCAGGCGGCCTCCTTGGCCCTGCTCAATCCGCCGACGCACGCCGATGTGGACACGCTCCGCGGGTTACTCGCGGGCATGCGGCACGGCATGACCCCGGACGCGCGCGCGATTGCGGTGGTGTCGCGGGCTGGCCGGATCACCGAGGTGCTTCGAGGCCTGGACGCCCAGGTCAGCGCGCACGACACGGGCACGGGCTACACGATCGTCGACGCTTCGTGGCAGAGCTAGCAGCCTCATCTACAGCTTGGTCGAGCTCCAGCGTGGCGTCGCGGGGCCGAAGGTCGCACCAAAAGTCGGGGCGTCGGGTGCATCTGCTGGGCCGTGGGCCGGGGTCCACGACGGGGCCGCCGCGGGTCTCGATACGGGCACCGAAGCCGGCCTGGTGGCCCCTGAGCGCGAAGCCAGGCCGACAATCACCATCGCGGAGATGGCGCAGAGTCCGGCGATGCGGCGGCGAATCACGGTTCCTGGTTAGTATTGGCGGGGGCGTCGTACTAGCCGGCAACCCGGCAAAACACTCGTATCGTTTGGGCAATAGTGGGCGTGGATAATGGGCGTGGATCTGAATGATGTCGCGGTGTTTGTCGAGGTGGCCGCCGCGGGTAGCTTCACCCTCGCGGCCAAGTCGATAGGCGTGCCGCCTTCGGCGGTCAGCCGCCGTGTCGCGCGGCTCGAGGAGCGCCTGGGCGTCAAGCTCATTCACCGTACGACACGGAGCCTTGGCCTCACCGAGGCGGGGCGCATCTACTTCGAGCGGGCGGGCCGAGTGACCCGCGACCTGGCGGATGCCGCCAGGGCGCTCGAAGCGTTGCAAGACAAGCCATCGGGTGTCGTCCGGATGACTGCGCCGCCCGATGACGGAGGCATCATCTGGGCGCTCGTCTCGGGCTTTCTCAAGACGCACCCTGGGGTCGACCTCGAGATCACCCACACGCTCGATTACCTCGATCTGGTCGAGCACCAGATCGACGTTGCGCTGCGCGGTGGCTCGCCGCCCGACTCGACCGTGTTCTCGGCGGCCAAGCTATTTGAGAGCCGCATGCTGCTGGTGGCCTCCCCCGCGTACCTCGCCGAGCATGGGACGCCGTCAACCCTCGCGGACCTGGGCAAGCACAACTGCGTGGCGATGGACAACTGGGCGCCCAACGGCCTGCGCAATACGCCAGGTGAGCGTGGGCCGGTGCGCGTGGACACCCGCAACCGACTCCGGGTCAACAAGCTCGACACCGTGCGCATGGCGGCGATCGACGGCCTCGGCATCGCGCCGATGATCGCGTTCAACTGCTGGCGCGAGCTGCAGGAGGGCGTTCTGGTCGAGGTCATCCCGGGCACGTTCCCCGGCCCCGCACCGTTTTGGGCCGTCTACCCCGCGGGGCGCAAAGCGTCTGCAGCCACGCGCGCGCTCGTCGAGCACCTCATCAAGACGGCCCCCAGCCTCGCGCCGAAAGAGAACTAGGGCACGCGCACAATCTCGAAGGGGAGATCGGGATCGCTGCCGAGTACAAAGGCCGTGACCTCGCTCTTGACCACGTACACCGCACCTGCGGCGACGGTCGCGGTCGACAGGCCATCGCCCACGTCGGGCACCTCCACGGTGGTCACGCTGCCCGTGGTCCAGTCGTCGTCAAAGTCCACGCGCTTGACGACATCCGCGAACACGACAAACAGTGCGTCGTCGTTGAACACGATGCCGTCGACACCCGCAATGGGGGTCGCTCCGCCGAAGTTGTCGCCCGACAGATCGATGGGCGTGATGTCCGTGCCGTCGGCCAGCGCCACCCGAAACAGCGACTGCGGCGAGTACATGCCTTGGATCAGGTAGTTGCCATCGGGGGTGACGGCGAGGCCGTTCACGCCCAAGCCAAGCCCGGGCAGGGGGGCCCACGCGGGGTCGGTCGCCCAGATCTCATCGGCGCCTCCAGCGGTGATTCGATGCACCGCCCCCAAGGGCGGGTCGCTGACGTAGGCCACGCCCGCACCGTCGAGCGCGAGATCGTTACAGCCCGCGGCTGGATCCGAGTCCGCAAGTTCGAAGACCTCGACAACGTCGCCCGTCGCCAGATCGAGCACCCAGACCGCCTCGGTGCCAACCCGTGTCTCGGTGGCGCATACCCACACTCGGCCGTTGCGTGCATCGACCTTCAACCCGCGGGAGCTCCACGCGCCCGGAGGGCCCGCCGCAAAGTCGGTCTGGTTGCCCTCGACGTCCATGCGGCGAACCGCGCCGTCACTGAGGCTTCCGAAGAAGAACGCCTCGCCCGACGTATCGAAGGCGATGCCCTCGGGATAGACCTCGTCCCCGCTGATCTCGTAGACGTCGAGGTAGCCGCTCGGCTCCCCGCTGCTGCCGTCGGAGCTGTCCGCAATGCCGCTGCTGCCGTCGGACCCGGCCCCGGCTGTGCCTGTCGACCGACCCGTGCTTGCGGCCGTGGCCGAGCTGCCCGTCGAGCCTGCGGTGGCTGGCGCCGCGGTCTCGGCTGCTGCACCCCCGTCGTCGCCTGAGCAGGCGCCAAGCAAGGTAAGACCGAGGGGGAGGGCGACGAGCAGAGCGGTGCGCAGCACGGCCGCGGAGCGTAACAAGCACGCGCATCCGCAGCGAGTGCGTGTCGCTACAGCTTGAGCACGCCGCCCATGCGCGACTCGGTCGACCGCCGCCGGACATCCCGACGGAGGGCCGAGGCGCACACCGCAAACAATGCCCAAAACACGAGCCCCACCGCCGCGCCTTGGAGCGCGGGGCTCACGACGGGTGCCTCTGACTGGAGTGCCCGCAGGTCGCCCGCGGCGCGAATCATCGTGAGGATGAAGAACGTCAGGAGCGCACTGAGCCCGGCGGCGCGCATCGCAGTGACGCCTGAGATTCGACGCGGCCGGGATATCCCGGTGCGGTCCCATTCGATGTACTCGAGCCCCAGCCGCAGCCACGCGCCCACCGTCGGTAGCAGCAGCAGCCCGGCGATGCCCGCGAGGCCAGGCAGCGCGAGCCGGAGCTGCGTGACGGGCATGGCGGCGTCGCCAGGGATGAGCGCGAGCAGCACCACTGGCGGTACGGTGCCACATGCGGGGGGCGCCCGCCACGACTGGCCGGGGCGTCACCCCAAGCGCTCCAACGAGCGGTCGGAGTCGACTCGCAGACCCGCCGCTGTGTCTTGGTGCGGGCGTCGCCGCCGCCAAGCCAGTGCTACTGCGTGATGACGTTGAGGAACATCTCTGCGACCGCGGCGTGGCCGGCGGGCGTGGGATGGATACAAGTCCCGTCGAACCAGTTCTCGTTCCCGGCACCGCGGTAGCAGACGTTGCTCGGGTCGGCGGCATTGAACCCGTGACCGCACATCGTCTCGAACATGAACGCGATGTCCGTTCCGGTATCGATCGCGACCTGCATGTACTCCTCGTTGATGAGGTTGAGCGAGCCGAGCAGGATGTCGGTGTTGGGCGGATCGGAGGAGAAGCCTGCGAGCACAGAGGACGGGCAGCTGGTGACCTGCGCCGTGTAGTCCGTGAACTCAAAGACGTTGGCGTTGACGACGAACACGCCGTTGGGGAATCGACCCTCTTCGACGATCCACTCCATCGCTTCACGATGGTGCTCGACCATGAGCTCGAGGTCCTCAAACAGGTTGGCGACTGGAGCGCCGTCGATGGCGTCGGTGACCATCGCCGAGACATCGTTGCCGCCGCTGGTCATGACGATGAGGGTCCGCAGGTCGAGGTCCTCGGGCCCGAAGCACTGCTCGAGCTGCCCCTGCAGGTCATCGTTGCGTCCGCCCCAGCGGGCACATTGGGCAAACGAGCCGCTCTCGGCCTCGATGGGGTCGCCGTTGATGAGGTTGTAACCCTGCCAATCAGAGCTGGGGGCCTCCAAGCCGAAGGTGTCCGCCAAGGACACCGCGACGATCGAGCGATAGACCTGGGAGCCGGCCACGGGGGGCGTGCCCACGGTGACGGAGTCGCCGATAAACACAATGCGCTCTACGCCCGTGATGTCTTGCTGGCTCGTGCCTTGGCAGTGCTTTCCAACCGGCACGTCGAACTCGGTGTAGTCCGGGCCGGGCGAGCCACCATTGACGAATTGATCGTTGAGGCAATCCAGCCCGGTTCGTTCGCCGGTCTCTTCGCCGTCGGAGTCGGGGCCCGCGTCGGTGTCGGCGTCCGCGTCGCCTTGGTCTCCTGCGTCTGTGCCTCCGCTGCCGCCGCTGGTGTTTGCACCGTCGCCGCCGTCCCCCCCGTCGCCGCCCGGTCCGCCGCCGTCGCCACCCGTGCCGTTGCCGTCGGTCTCCGTCCCGGCTTGGCCGGAGTAGCTGGTCGCGCCGTCATCGGCCGCACATCCGGCGGCGCCGAGCACGGCGAAGGCAAACAAAGGGGTCAACGATCGCGCGATGGTCATCAAGAGCACTCCAAGCCGGTAGAGGCCGCACTGTACCCGTCGTGCGACATCCTGGCCGGGCGAGGACTCACAAGCGGCGACACTGGGGTCTGGCGAGGCCGAGCTACCGCAAATTGTGGGCCCTAGCCCACGACGGTTTCGGTGAACGTGTAGTCGATGCCCCGCGTCTTCAGCTGGGCAACGACAGCGTCGAACAGGCCGTCGCGCGCGCCGCAGACCTCGGGCGGGTGCACCCCAGGCTCCACGAACTGCCCGCCACTCACCATGCGGGCCATGATCGTGGCCGGGAATCCCGTGGTGCGGGACATACTGCTGCAGCCGGAGACCGCGTCGCGTCGGTCGTGCAGGTCCCATGTCCAGCGCACGCTCCGACCGGCATGGTCGCCGTGGGCGATGACCCGCATGACGGTGATGTCGGTCTCGCCGTCGGCATACTCCCACTTGGGGAACAGCAGCTTGCTGGTGAGCGCCAGCGGTACGACCTGGGCGCCGTCGACCTCGATCGGTTCCTCCGAAAAGAAGCCCGTGTGTCGCAGGACTCGCATCAGCTCGATGTGCCCCGGGTATCGCATGGTCTTTTCGATCATGTCCGGCACGTCGAGCGTGGTGGCGAGGCTCCGGAGGCCGTCGGTATTGAACGCTTCGAGTGTGCCAACGCCCGGGAAATCGATGAGCTCGGGCTCGCTCAGGGCCTCTCGCACAACGATCTTCCCCTTCTCCACGATTCGCGCGGGTCGGGTGTACTCCTCGATGACGTCCGACGCCGCAAACGGGGCCTTGTAGCCGTAGGGCCACGTGCGCACCGCGGGCAGCCCCCCAACGTAGATCTCCAGCTTCCGACACGGAGACATCTGCTCCACGGCATAGCCGGCGGTGAGGTTGCTGAGCCCCGGCCCTACGCCGCAGTCCACCACGGCGGTGACGCCATGCTCACGGGCCAGGCCGTCGAGCTGCGTCGCATCGTCGGCCATGAAGCTGATGTCCACGTAGTTGCGTCGCGCTTCGATGACGGCGCGCAGCGTGGCCAGGCCCATTCGGCTCGAGAGCGCACCGATGACGATGTCATGGTCGGCGGCGAGGCGATGAATCTCTGCGGGCGAGGCAAGGTCTGCTTGCTCGATGCCGACGCCGTAGCGCGTGGCGAGATCCGCCAAGGCGGCTGGGTCGCGATCCGCGACGGTGACGTCGAAGTCGGTCGCAAGGTCCATCGCCATGGTCGAACCAACCATGCCGCCTCCCAGTACTAGCGCGCGGGTCATTGGCGCGAAGCGTATTGAGTTTTTTCGGCGGCGTCACGGGTCGCGACGATTCACAGGTCGACGTCCGCAAACCATGCGACGCAGTGATCGACAAAGGCGCGGACCTTCGGGTCTAGGAACTCTTTTTCCGGGTAGACGACAGCGAACACGGTGGAGGCCCCCACGACGTCCTTGAGCACGTGGACGAGGCCATCCTGGTCGTGGGCTTCGCCGAATCCGTGGGGCAGCAACGCGATCCCCCTTCCGGCCCGCGCGGCGGCGAGATGCAGGGGCAGGTTGTTCGTCACGATTCGTCCGTTGACCGGGACCTGACCACCCGCGGTCAGTGGCCAGTACCGACTCGGCACCCGGCCCTTGGCGAACCCGCGCACACAGTCGTGCGCCGCCAGGTCGGCCGCGACGTGTGGTGTGCCGTGTTTGGCCAGGTACTGCGGGGAGGCGACCGCTCGAACCGCGACGCGACGGATGACCCGGGCAACCAGGCCGGTGTCGATTTCGCGACCGGCTCGGATCGCGACATCGATCCCTTCAGCGGCCAGATCGACATGGCGCGCCATCGTGGTGACCTCCAAGTCCACCTCGGGCCACGCATCGAGGAACGCCAGGAGCAGCCCCGCGAAGGCGCCACGTCCGTCATCGGGCGGCGCCGAGACACGCAACAGCCCGCGCGGCACCCCGTCGAGGCGGCGCACTGCATCCAACGCGGCGGCGGATTCGGTGATGATGTGCCGGGCGCGAACCTCGAGCTCGGCGCCTGCGGAGGTGACGGCCAGGCTGCGGGTGCCGCGGTGCAGCAGTCGCACGCCGAGCCGCTCCTCGAGCGCGGCGATACGGCGACTCAGGGACGCACGAGGAATATCCAGCGCGCGAGCCGCACTCGAGATGCTCCCCGCGTCGAGGACAGCGATGAAATCCTCGAACCCGTCCGCCATACCGCCGCTAGATACCGATTTCACGTCTTAGCCACCCGTTCCTTGTGTTGAGCCACCTGTGACATATTTGAGCATTACCTGCCAGGATTCAAGCACTTGTGTCTGTGCTGGTCGGCTGCATGTTCTCCGCACAGTCCGCGCGCACCCCCTGCTGGGGCCCGCGGTCGGACCGCCGGAAGGCACGACATGAAACGCATCAATCTCCAGTACTGGGTCCCCATGGGTTTGTTCGCCGCAGCGATGGCCGCGTCCGGGGTCGCCGACCTCGTTCAGGCCCCGCCGATGGTCGAGTCGATGAGTCACCTGGGCTACCCGCTATTTCTCGCGACGCTGCTGGGCATCTGGAAGCTCCTCGGCGTTGGCGCGCTGCTGATCCCTGGCGCGCCGCGTCTCAAGGAATGGGCGTACGCCGGGTTCGCGTTTGAGCTGACCGGGGCCGCGTTCTCCCACGCCGCGGTCGGTGATGGCTTTGGTCAGGTGGTGACGCCGCTGGTGGTGTTGGCGCTCGGTCTGACATCGTGGAGGCTGGCACCGTCGAGTCGGCGTTTGGAGCTCGACGCGCTGCAGCCTCAGGCCGCGTAGCCCGTAACGGCGCATGGTCGGGGCAGCGCCCGGCCGGGCGCGGTAGCGGAATAGCGCCCGGTGTGGGAGCGTCAGGGCGGCATGCGTTTGTGGGCGGTATGGGTCGGGCTGCTCGGTGTTGCGGCTTGTGCTGAGGTGCCCACGGGCCACGACCTGCCGCCCGAAGACGAAGCCGTCGGCGAGCGTGCGTACAACACGGTCCCCGACCGCTCGGAGCCGATGCCCTCCGTGCCCCCGGAACCGGTGGTGGAGGTCGCGCCACAGCCCGTGCCTCCATACGCGGGAGCGCCGAAGATCTCCGTGTCGCGCTACGGCGCGTTGGGCGAAGACGACGACGAGTTTGGCGCTGCGCTGTGCCCCTTTCGCGTCGAGGCCACCCACTTCCCAGCGGTCAGCGCCGATGGCTCGCAGTTCACGTACTTCATCGCCGAGACGCTGAGTTCATCCGATGGCGAGGACGAGCTCGGTACGCTCCGAATCTCTGATTTCGAAGGCGACGTCACGCAGCGCGAGATCGTTGTGCTCAATGGCGATGGCTTTCCGAGTTCGGGCTCGATCGAAGACGAGGACCAACGCTGCCGCAAGGTGTGGCGGGCCACGCGAGCGCGGGCCAAAGAGGCCAACGAGGCGCTCGCGATGACGCGGTGGCGGACGATGGAGTCTCTGCCGCTGTCGGGCGAGTGGGAGTATGCGCATGAGGAGCTCATGGCCGAGCCTGCGGCGACGCGCGGGGTCGAGATGGTGGTGCGGCGCGGCGAAGCCGTTGTTCGGATCCCTGGCGTGAAGGTGCTGGCCCGCACGCCCGTCGACTGGGACAGCTCTGGTGGGGAAGGGGCGTGCGCCGACTTCATCGCGACCGTCGACACCGTCTACTATGAGCGCGAGTCCGGTCTCGCGTTGGCCGAGGTCGCGCAGCAAGGCGGGCCTTGTTTTTGCTACTCCGAGACGCTGCTTCATCCGTTAGCGATGCCGGCCGAGGCGGTCGCGCGGATCGACGCACGTGCGGCGGCCGCCGAGTAGCTGTTGCCGGTCACGCTCAGCGATCACTGCGCAGTCACGCTCGATAAGCCGTGTCCCGAAGCTGGCCCGCCGTGCCCTCGTGGATGAGCGCGTGAGGCGAAACGCGGTCGCAACTCTTCGCGACAGGCAGCCATGCTGAGATTGGCTACTCCTGCTTCAGTGGTGAGGTCGGATCGGCCCACGAAGGTTTGGTCTTTCGTGCCGGGCATGCTTCCCGCCTTGCAGCCATAGGTTGAAACCACATCGCCTATCAACGTGGCGCAGCGGCGACGCCAACCGTCGCCGTGATGTCAGGCGACCACGTCACCGCCGAACCGCCGTCCAAGGGGAGCCGGCCCCACGCGTGGGCCGTCTAGGGACACCCCTACCCGAGCGCCTATTCGACAGGCTCGGGCGGTGCCGGATTCGTAGGCGTGTATCCGGGCTGAGGGAAATCACCCACCCCGTAGGTGGGCCACAAAAAGGCGGCGACGACACCCAAGATGCCAGTTGGATCACCCAGGGAAGCGACCTCGGAGCCCGCACGGATCATGTGGATGGGGTTGATGAACTTTCTTCCGCCGAGATCCGCAACGGTAAACCGAGTTATTCCAACAATGACCTTGAGCTTCGTTAAGGTCTCACGGCCAACAGCAGCCTTAAGCTTGGTAATTGCACCTGGTTTAGTAAAGAGCTGAGCAATCTTTGTCGAGCCGATCTTGCCTGTTGATTGTAGGGCAGGGAAGGCTTTTTGAACTCTAGGCGCAAGGAGTTTTGCGGCTGCTGTTGCTTCTGCCGTTTTCTTTGTCGCTTTGACCGATTTGTCACCCGCGTTACTCGCCCCAAGAGTGACAAATGATGCCACCATGTTGCCCACACTATACGTCATCAGCGCTGTAACCTTGGCGCAGGTTTTTGTATCCCTGGCCAACCCACCCCCACAGTGCGTGTAGTGCGGAGGCGCCGTGCCGTTGGGGTTCTTCCAGTAGAACTCAGAGTAGCAACCACCGTCGAAGCCCGGTGTCATTTGTCCGAAGCATTGTGCTGTGTCGACGCGAGCGGGGGGAGTCTTCATACACCACTCCGTGGTTTTGACGTCGCTGTTGGGACAAGAGACTTCGTCGTGCTTGCCAGGGTCGACCACGGCGGTGGTGTTGTAGCAGCCCCCTTGCCGCAGGTCCGCGTTCTCCAATGCGCAGCAGGCCCGCAGCCCCGGAGAACCGCATCGCTGGTCCGCCTCGCTACCCTTGCGTGTGTCCGGTAAGGCTGCCTCTAGAGCCGACGTTACGGACGTTACGGGCGCGGTCACAGGCGGCGGTACGGGCTTTGCCATACACCACACGTAGGTTTTAGCACCCAAGAAACCAGGACAAGTGGATTCGTCTTTCTTCCCGGGGTCGACCACGGCTGTTTTGGAATAACAGCCCCCTGCCAAGAGGTCCGAGTTTTCCGCAGCGCAGCAGGCTCGCTGCCCCGGAGTGCCACATGTGGTGCTCGACTCGTTTCCTTTGGCCATGGCGTTGCCCATGAACAACACAAACGTCGCCAGCGTCGTGACGCAGACAAGGAGCGCTCGGAGCATTCGCCCGCCGGAAAAGCGAGAGGGACATGCGTCGCTGTATCCCTCCGAATCCGTCGATTCCGGCTCGGGGGAACCGGTCGTGGCATCGCTGTCGCCCGCGGGCTCATCGGCAGCGTCAAGGGGGGTGGTCGTGAATCGGGTTTCGGGTCTCATGTGCGTGGGCTTCCAGCGGGAGGGCGCGGTCTCGCGACCCTCCATCCGCTGAGTGTCCGCGGTGGGGGCTGGTGATCTTCACGACGGTGAAAAACTCCCGCGCCGCGCGCCTCGAGGGGGGCGCGGAGCCGCTGAGGCGCCGGGACGCACTGAAGAACGCCGTCCCAAGCCGCTCCAGGCCGAGCGGCGCATGGAGAAGTGCTCGACAAGGGGGGGGACAGACGCTGAATGCCGCCGCAGGACAGCGCGTGCGCGCGGACAACGGGTCTTACCGCGCGGAGCCGATCGACCGTCGCGACGAATGCCGCTCGGGTACTCCGCCGACCTGCGGGCGGCCCGGCCGCCGGGTACGCCACTTATCCGCCCACCCCACAAGCCCGTGCTAACGTCCCCCGCAATGAGCTCGGTCGACCCAGATCTTGAGCTCCTCAAACAATGGCGCGAGGGGACCTCCAGCGCGGGTGAGGAACTGTTCTCCCGCCACTTTCCCACCCTCAAGCGGTTCTTCCGCAACAAGGTCTCGAGCGGGGTCGAGGACCTCATGCAGAAGACGTTCCTCATCTGCGTCGAGACCAAGGAGCGGGTGCGTGGTGACTCGACTTTTCGTACGTACCTGTTCGGGGTCGCGTTCAACGTGCTACGCAACCACCTGCGGAGCAAGCGGCGCAAGGACGACCCCGTGGATTTCGGGACGGTGTCCGCTGCGGCTCTCGACCCAACCCCGTCGCGCTACGTGGCCGGCCGGGAGGAGCAGCAGACGATCTTGTTTGCACTGCGCGAGCTCCCGCTGGATTTTCAGGTCGTTTTGGAGCTCCACTACTGGGAGCAGCTCGATCGGAACGAAATTGCAGCGGTGCTCGACATCCCGCCGGGCACGGCGGCGTCAAGGCTGCGGCGCGGTCGCGAGCTACTGAAGGCCGCGCTCGAGAGGACTACGACTCCGGCTCTGTTGACGCGTACGCTGTCCAACCTGGACGACTGGGCCGTTGAGCTCGCCGCGGGTGTGCGCGGGCGCGACGGGGCCTGATCGAGCGACCACCCAGATAAATGCCCGCGAGCAACTAAAGCGCAGCCATGAACACGCGCTCGATCTCCGCGGCCACAACCTCGGCATCGGTCAGGTGGAGCGAGTGCGAGCCCCGATCTCGTGGACGGCGACGATATTGGGATGGGTCAGCCGGCCAAGCGCCTGTGCCTCGCGACGCAGTCGGGTCCCAGCGCGCTCGCTGGTGTAGGAACCACGCACGACCTTGACGGCCACCTTGCGATCGAGCTCGTCGTCGTAGGCGGAGAACACCTGCCCCATGCCGCCGACGCCAACCTCGTTGAGGATCCGATACCGCCCCACCGAGATCCGCCGTGGTGTCGTCGAGAACAGTTTGGCGAACAGCGACGCCTCGAGCCGCTCGCTGTCGATGCTCACCGGCGTCGGCGGCTCGGACTCCGCCTTCATCGTGGCTAGAGTACCTCGTTTTCGACGAGCGATATTGCCCACTCAGGGCTGAGGTGTTCTCCGTGCGATGATCAGCGCTCGCCGCAACGGACACTCCATTCCTATGACGCTCACGCCCCGATTGATGACCGCCCTCCTCTGCGTCATCGGTGTCGCGTGCACCACCGATGAGTCCGCCAACGACGGCGGATCCACGACCAGCGCTTCAGGCGACAGCGCGGGCACCCCGAATGCGGAGTCGTCGGACTCCGACGGGAACCACGACACGGCGGGAGACGATGAATCGACGGGTGAGCCGCCGGTGGACCCGGGCCTGGCAGTCTACTGCGAAGGGGAGGGTAGCCCCGCGATCGTGTTCGAGTCGGGGTTGGGCGTCAACGCCAGCCAGCTCGAGTACCTCGCAGGCGTACTCGATGTCGACACCACGATCTGTCGCTACAACCGCCGCGGAATCGCCCCGAGCCCAGACCTCGAAGAGGGCACGCGTACCAGCGGACAGTGGCGGGACGATCTCGTCGCCTGGTTGGATTACTACGGGGTCACCGACCCTGCGATTTTCGTCGCGCACTCCGCCGGGGGGCTGACGGTGCGGATGCTGCGGGATAGTCACCCCGAGCGCCTCGCGGGAGCGGTGATGATCGAGACCAGCCAGCCGGCCAGCCTGTTTTCTAATCTAGCCACATACCCGCCCAAAAACGCTGCCGCGGTCGAGGCACACGCCTCGGGCGACAACGTCGAACAATGGGACTACCTCACCAGCGCACAAACGCTTGCCGCCCTGGACGAGGACTTCGGGGAGCTTCCAATGAGTGTGCTCGTCGCGGGTTCGTTTGACGTGCTCGAGTTTGAGACCGAGGAGGAAAGGGACGCGCGGTACGAGGTGTGGACGACCGCCCAGATGGACCTTGCCGCGCTCTCGACCGCCTCGGTTTACATGCGTGTCGAAGATGCGGGTCACTCGATCTACTTGACGCACCCCGAGCTGGTCGCCGCCGAGATCGAACGTGTCTTCGCCGAAGCGACCGACTGAGGTCAAGAAATCCACCGCTGACATGATCGCGACGCGCCGTCACGGTGCGCTGGGCCCCGGTTGTTCACATCAACGGGACGCCCGGTGACGCTCTGGGCGCAGGCGTGATCTGTAGACGTTGACGCATCGGTGCCGGGCGCTACGGCGGAGTCAACGGGGGACGCAAAGGTCTTCCGATCCGGAAGAATTGCACGGCCTCACTGATGCGTTGGCCGCGGTATTCTCGATGCAGCGGAGCCGCCGGGGTAGGCGATTCGCATGAGGCTGGCTTTATGAAAGACCCGATGCACCCTCAACCTCAGCTCGTCCCGTCGGCGGATCCGGTCGACGACCAAGCTGGCTTGAGTCCGCTCCAGCTCTCCGGCGGCGTTGCCGTCGCTCTGTCCGCCGCGCAGGCGCTTGGCGGGTGCAATGAGTCGGGCACAGGCAGATCCGGCATCGGTGCCGCTGGCGATGATGGCGGGGCCGAAGCGGAGGGACGCGGCGATGACTCGGGCGGCGGCGAAAGTGGAGCCGAAACCGTTGGGAGCTCGGAAAGCGGCGAGGGCCCGCAGGACGATGGCTCCGGCTGCGGGTTCGTTGTGACCACATTCCCCAAGATCGTGGACGACAACAACCGCACGAGCTTTACGCGGATGGATGAGAGCGCGCTGCTGGACTGGCTGACCATCGGGGGCGCCGCTGGCCCGCTGATGGAGGCGCACGTTCCGGCCGCCATTATCAATCTCCTCGCGGAGCTGTCCAAGCTTCGGCTTGGCTATCCGGTTACGGTGCTTGAGCACTCGCTGCAGACGGCAACCCGCGCGTTCCGTGCCAATGCGAGCGACGACTTGGTATTGGCGGCGCTGTGCCACGACATTGGCTTTGCGTTCACCGTGGAAGGGCACGCCGAGGTCTCTGCCGCGATCTTGCGCGGGTACGTCGACGAGGGGGCGTACCGGGTGATCCGACATCACACCGAGTTCGAGTGGGCGCACTACGGCGACCTGATCGGTCAGCCAACCGACCAGCGCCTCCGCCACGCGGCCCAGCCTTGGTTCGGGGATGCCGAGCGGTTTGCCGACGAGTGGGACGCAGCCTCGTTCGAGCCCGGCTACGACACGCTGCCGCTCGCAGAGTTCATCCCACTACTCACCGAACGGTTTGGCGACGGCTCGCTGGCAAACGATCTGACGGCGGAGGACTGCGTATGAATGCCCACGACCCTCGCCGCCAGGGCGACTGGTTTACCGAGCCAACCCCGCAGCAACGCGCGATGCGGGCCCAGCTGATGCGCGAGGCCGACCGTGCCCAAGGCCGATTCGGTGTCGGGCGCCGGGCGTTTCTCGGAAGCTCAATGGGAGCTGCCGCCGCAATGTGGATCGCCCAACGTTCGGCACATGCGCGCAGCGAAGCAGAAGTCAACGATGGCTTCTCGGTTCCCGGCGACGCGGTGTACGAGGAGTGCGAGACGGCCAGTTTTACCCGCCTGGACGACAGCACCGCGTACGACTGGGAGCTCATCGAGGATGCGACACGCGGCCAGCAGCGGGCCGTGCAGGACACGATCCTCGGCATGCTTGGGAACCTTGCCGGGCTCTATGCCGGGTTTGGCGTCGACCAAGAGCTGCATGTGACGCAAACGGCGACGCGCGCCCACCGGGCGAACGCATCAGACGAGCTGATCCTGGTCGCCCTCATCCACGATGCGGCGAAGATCATCAGCAACGCCAACCATCCGGAGCTCATCGCCGCTATCGCGCGACCCTACATTTCGGAGGGCGGGTACCGGATCCTCAGGCACCACATGGAGTTCCAGTGGAAGCACTACGGGGCCTTCATCCTCAAGCCCACGGACATGCGTGACCGCTACGTCGGTATGCCCTGGTACGACGATGCCGTGTTGTTCTCCGACGAGTTCGATCAAAACTCGTTCGATCCGAAGTACGACACGTTGCCGCTGGCCGAGTTCGAGCCGCTCGTGCGGCAGTTCTTCGGAACCGAGCCAGAGAGCCGCAACCGGACCGCCGACGACTGCTGACCGGGGGCCAGCCTGGCCGTCTGTCGAAGGCGCGGACGATCTACGCTGGGTCCCACCCAATGGGACTCCGGTCGACCTGGGGGAGGCGGCCATGGAGCTGTTGGCTCCGGGTTGACGGCTGGAACGCCGAACGGAGCCGATCGGCGGGAGGAGCCTCCATCTGCCGGATGACTTTTTCGGATTTGTGCGTCACATCCCCGGTCGCGCCGCATCTAGTCGGGGAATGTCGCGCAAGTTCTCGTCATCTATTCTCGTGCCGCTGGGCCTCGGTGCTGCCATGGGAGCATTTGGACTGCTGGCCACGGCTGCAGCGGGCCCGGGGCCCCGGCCATCGCCGCGGAAGCGAGTGGGCAGGGCGGGCGCCAAGGCTTCGCCGAAAATGTGTCAGGAAAAGCCGACCAAGGCGAAGTGCTTGAGCCCGGGCTACCTCGAGACGCGCTGCGGGCGGAGGCACAAGGCAACGTGTGGCCCGTGGGTCCGGGCCAAGATCAAGGACGCTATCGAGCAGATGCCCGGCAAGAAGATCCAGATGCTTCGGCCCAACGGTAGCGACGTCAAAAAGGATCTGAGATTGGGCAAGTCCAAGGCGTACTCCGGGCCGAGTGCGTCCAACGCAATGGCCTCGACCGGCAGCGATGTGTTCGCCCGCAGCGGCCTGACCTCATTCCCTACGTCCGTTTCGGCGGCGTCGGCCAAGAATGCCCACCGCAACCCATCGTGGGATGCAAACGGCGAGAAAATCGAGACCTGTGCCGAGTACGCGTACGAGCAGCTATACGACCACATGCGTTTCGCCGATGCGGGGGCTGCGTGCAAAGGGTCTCAGCAGTGTGTCTTCGACATCGCGTACATGCCGGGCAACCCCGGCATCGCGGACCGTACGCTGAAGCGCCGCGATGGAAAGGCGCTCCCCGCGTCCATGCAGATCCGTCTGCCCCCCATACTGGGCAAGGCGATGCCCAAGAACATCTTCTTCGCGCTCGAGGACCGTGTTCTGTACGCGGGCCCGGGCAAGTCGCTCAACAGAACGCCAGAGATCGATGCGCTCGCGGCCGAGCTCCGCAAGGGCAAGACGCACTACCGCTTCACGTGCAAGTCCGGCAGTTGCGCTACCAATAGCTACAAGAACGAGTGGGGGTGGCACGCGGACATGGAGAGTCGCCTCGCCAAGCTCAGCCGCGCTGAGATCGAAGAGTTCGCCCGGCGGCGGCAGCAAATGGGCGACCTGCTCCAAGCGTGGGGCACGGCGGTCGCCAAGGAAAAAAAAGAGATCTACGGCGGGGCCAAGCCGCCGGTCACTGCTCATCAGTGGGTCCATCCGCTGGACACAGTGGCCATCGATCCATTCGAGCAACTCGCGCTTGTGACGTCCTATGGGACGGTGGCGAACCAGACGTTCAAGAAGATGCAGCAGGTCCTGCCCAAGGCGAGGATGAACAAGATTCGCAGCTTGGGTGGTGGGATGCGGACGCGCGGGCTTGTTGGGATGCGTGGTGATTCGCCCGCGGTTAGTGTGCTTGCCTCGCCATCCCCCTCCACGCCCGTGGGCAAGTCGAATCAGGCGATTCCACTGCTCCGAACTCAGATGCGACAGTGCGAACGTGCGCGTTATGACATCGTGGGGGAGACGGTCGGCATCGGCCCGATCAGCTGCAAGATCTCCGTGCTTCTCCGTGACGAGTGGCACCGGAAGAAGCGAGGACAAGTCAGCTGCCTCGATCGCGGGATGCCGGACTGCGACTGGTCCCTCGAGATGTTCGAAGACCGCGTCCTTCGATCGATCCCCAGCATCGACGAGCTTCAGTCCCACGAAGAAATCTGCCTCGGGCTGCTTCCGTCCAAAAAGTTCAGCCCGATTCGCGACGACGTCGGGTCCGCGCAGCTCTATCTCGAGACTCTGAGGGCTGCGATCGACAAGGCGCTACGCGCCCTGAGTGAGTACAACCTTGGTGCCAACGCGGGTAGGGCCGGGCGGAAGCTGGCGGGTTCGTGGAGCGACGAGGACCACTTCGGAGACAAGGAGTGGTTTGCCTTGGGCTACGAGTACGATCTTGGCTGGTCGATAGAGCCGACGAAGCGCAATGGGTCTTCGGAAGTCTGTCAGCTCGCCGGAGACGCGCACGCAGAACTCGGCGTCAACAGCTGGGTCCGCTACAAGAGGGTGCCACTGGTCGATGCCGAGCTTTCCGCGAAGGTCAACCAGCTCGGAGAAAAGCCCAATCGTCTGCACGCGCACGTCAAGGTGTTCAACGTCAACCTCTTCACCCCTGCGGATGCTGAGTTCAGCCACGCGTGGAGTGAGCCGCTCGCCGATTGGTCCAAGGACATCCCCGTGCCCAAGCCGTCGTTCAACGTGTCGGTGGGTATTCCTATCACCGGGTCGGCGTGGGGGCAGCTCGGTGCGGGTGTGACAGCCGGCGTCGAGGTCGAACTCAACGGCAAGTGTGCGACTCCCGAGGCGATGAAGTTCGGAGTCTTGGGGCGGCTGAAGCCGACGTTCTCCGCCGACGGTTTGGCACAGGTCGGCATCGGCGTCTCCGGCGTCGCGTCGGCCGGAGTCCGCGGGCTGCTCAACCTGGTCACGATCGGCGTGCCGATCGATGTCGGGCTGGGGCTCGATACGCAAGACATCGTGGGGGCCAAGGAACTCTCGGTGAAGTTCGATGCCGAAGTCGGTCTGACGCTGGGGACCCTGTCGGGGTATCTCGCGTTGTATGTCGAGGCGCTCGGCGCCGAAGCGGAGCACGTGCTGTTCCGCTGGAAGGGCCTCGGGCCCAAGCGGATCGAGCTGATGAAGCCCGTTCGAACCTCCATCCCGTTGAAGGGGCTCTGAGCCGATGACACGCCTGTCGTGTTCATGGGTCTTGGCCATTGGCTGCGGCATTCTTGGCCCGGCGTGCTCCAGCGTGCAGGAGGAGCCAGCCGCTATCGAAGCGACTCGCTCCGCACGCCCGGTCGCGGGAGTGCGGGTGGCGTACGCCCTGGACTGGGACACCCGTACCTCGGTCGCCGAACATCCAGCGCTTCCCTCGGGCACCCCCGTGCAGACCGAGCTACAGCTGCGTGGGACGTTTGTGCTGGAGTCGGTCGACGATCAAGGGCTGCTTGCTGCCTCCTGGACCGCGCTGGACTCCGTCTCCGTGGAGATCTTCGGGCAGTCCTCGGCCTTCGATCGAGACGGCTTGCTCAACCTCGAGACGCTCATTCGGGTCGACGACGACGGTGCGACCACCCATGTCTACTTCCCGCCCGATTCGACGCCGCTGTACCGCAAGCTCATGGGCGACCTGCTCGCGCAGCTCGATCTGCGGTCGGACGGGGAGCATTGGCATGCATTGGCACGCACGCCCATGGGCCTCGGGGACGCCGAGTATCACCGCCAGGGCTCGACCGTGGAACGCACGATTCCTAGTTTTCAGCGGGTCGACGGTGTTGCAGGCGTGGGCGCTGACCGCTGGACGATCGACGATCGTTTGGTCGTCGATCTGGCCGCTGACCGGCTGCCCGACTCGCTGCGTGCCGATGTCTCGGCGTGGCTGTCGGCCCCGGGGAGCGAGGCACCGATCTTGAGCTCGACCACGTCGCTCACGCTCGAGCGACTTGCCGTCGAGCGGGTCGACCCGCGCGCTGGCCTGGACCTTCGCGACCACGTCGAGCTCGACCCCTACGCAGCGCCAGACTTCGCCGAGCTGGAGCGGATCTCCGCGCAGGCGATGGCCGGTGAGACGGCCATCGACGACGTGCATTGGGCGATCTCGATGGCAGGTCACGGAATACGGCCTCGCCGGGGGTTTCTGATCAAGGCGGCGGCACTGCTGCGCGCATGGCCGACGCTGGCCGAGGAACTCGATGCGTCTTTGGAGCACGCGCCCGACTTCCGCACCCGCGCCTTCATCATCGACCTGCTTGTCTCGGCCGATACGCCGCAGGCGCAAGCCGTCGTGCGGCGCAGCATCGAGCGGCGGCGCGCGGCCGGCGATCCGCGGCTCTTGGAGTTGGTGCAGCACCTCGCGCTCCAGCACCACCCCGAGCCGGAGTCCGTGGCACAGATCGTTCAGATCCACGATGGCGCGAAGGCCGTTGGCGATGACTCCCTGCGACGCGCGTCGGTCCACGTGCTCGGTGCGCAGGCTCGCGCTAGCGCGGGGGTGCATCCCGTCGTCACGGAGCTGGCGATGCAGCGAATCCGCAACACCCTGGATGCCGCCCAGTCACCCGACGACACGCTGGCTGCGCTGGCCGGTCTCGGCAATGCGGGCAGCCCTGACGAGCTGTGGCGGGTCGAACGCTACACCGAGCACGAGGACCCAGAGATCCGCAAAGAGGCCGTCGACGCCTTGCGGGACCTTCCGGGCGCCCATGTCGACGATATGATCCTCGCCGCGGTCGACGACCCGGAGGCCAGCGTGGCCGACCAAGCGGTCGACGTGCTCAGCAGTAATCGCATGGACGCAGCAATGCGCGCGCAGCTTAGTGGGGTAGCGGTGCTGGGCGCCTACCACCCGGATGTCGGCGATGACCTGTTCGCGGTGCTGAGTCGAAATCAGATGATCGGCCCGGAGGTTGTTGCGGCGCTCTCGGCGATTCGACTGCGTACGACCGATGAGCGTACACGGGATGCAATCGACCGCCGACTGCTCACGGAGTAGCTGTGCCGAGTCGCCCTGTAACCTCCTCGACGTGCCGGATGATCCGCTGGGTTATCCCCTGCTCTTCCAGTTCGTCGTCGTGCACAAGGAGCACGTGGCGGCGCGGGTCGTCGGGCACCTTGTTGACGCCGAACGAGAGCGTGACGCTGGCCCGTGCGAACGCGGAGACGGGCATGATGATCTTCCAGCGGAATCGTGTGGAACTGGCGTACAGGGCGCGTACGAAGGCCAGGCCGTCGACCTGCTTCCCGTCGGCGTCGCGATGGCCGTGATAGGGGACGAGCAGGACCACGTTGTCCGATGCACACACGAGGCGCACCGCCTCCTCGTCTGTGGTCTTGGGCGGAATGACGTCGGTGGGCCGGATGGTGAGGCCCGCGTTGGCAAACAGCGGGAACACCTTGCCGCGAATCGTCGGCCCATAGGGCCGCACGACCGTCACATTGCGCATAAGACGGGCAGGTGAGGCCTGCCCGGGCATCGGGACCGAACTCGAGGGCGAGGATCCGGTCGCCATCGTTGTGGCGTGTGGCGCGACCGTGGGGTCAGGCTGTTGCGTTTGCAGCACGAGTCCCGCGAGGGTGGGCGCGATGCCTGCCTCTGCGACCGCCTTGGACAGCGCCTCTCCAAACGCGGTGGCGTCTGGCCAGCGTGCGTCGGGTTCGCGCATGAGTCCGCGATCGATCACCTGTACCAAAGACGGATGCAGATCTGGAGCTATCGTGGCGATGCTCGGCGCGTCCTCCGACACAAGCCGTACCAGCAGATGCACGGGGTTGTCGTACGCGAATGGGCTCTCACCCGTGAAGCATTGAAACAGGATGGTGGCGATCGACCAGACGTCCGCGCGCGGCCCCACTGGCTGGCCCCGCGCTTGCTCGGGCGCCATGTAGCGCGGGGTGCCGAGTATCACCCCCGTGCCCGTCGCAAGCTCCGAGCGCTCGGCGAGCTTGGCGATGCCGAAGTCCAGGAGTTTGGGTCGCCATTGCCCCGACTCGGTGCGCGCCACGAAGATGTTCGCGGGCTTGAGGTCTCGATGGACGATGCCGCGGGAGTGGGCAGCGGCGAGCGCCTCCAAAATGGGGAGCACCACCGCGAGCCCTACCTCCGGCGAGATAGGACCACGGTGCAGGAGCTCGGAGAACGGCGCGCCCTCAAGCAGCTCGAGCGCAAGGTAGATTGCCCCGTCGGCGCTGCATCCCATGTCCAGCACGTCGACCACGTGCCGATTGCGAAGACTCGCCGCAGCCTTGGCTTCTTGCAAAAAGCGCGCGACGGTTTCCCGATCCTCCGCCATCTGCGGGAGAAGGACTTTCAGCGCGACCCGCCGCTCGGTCCACGTGTGCACGGCCTCGAACACGACCCCCATGCCACCGCGCCCAATGACCCGCTCGACGCGATAGCGGTCACCGACCACGGTTCCTAGTCGCTCGGCAGGTGTTAGGTACGCCATCTACGGGCTGATGGACTCACAATACCCGCCAGGCCCGCCCGTCGTCGATCGGCCATTGGAATGGCCTCCGCTGCCTTGAACCACCCTATCCCGCGCACCAAGCCGGAGCCGCGCGGACTCGCTCACCCGCTGCGTATCGCCGGGACCTGCCTCAGCGGTCACGCGCAGCTGCCGCGCCCATGTTCGGGGACTTGAGCCGACGCCCTGCCGTGCTCAAGCCCGCCGTCTTGGGAGTGTCGGCCTGTGGCGAAGGCTCCCTGCTGCAGCCGAAACACGAGAGCGCCGAGCTCATGGTCAGAGAACGGAAGACCGTGGGCGAGCCAGCCACGACTCGTTCATACTTCTCCACACGGATAGTTGGCATGTCAGCACGCTTCGTCCCGCGCCACTGAAAACGGCTCCTTGCTCCGAGCCGGGTCAACGCCCCTTTGACGGCTCACCTACCCAGCTCGAGTGATCCGCGACTGGCTGCTCAGCTCCGTAGATCAAGCAGCGGCGGGCCGTGGTAGGGTGTCATGCGACCGCGTTCCGCACCGGGTCGTCCAACAGCGGGCACCACGATGGCCAACTCAAACCGCGGCTCGTTCCTATTGTGTGCGATAGCCGTTGCGAGCACGGCCTGCCGCGCCCCTAGAGCCGACCCGACGTCGTCAGCGACCGCGGCACATAGTATGGGGAACACCAGCAGGGGCGGTGGCGTCGTCCCTGATATCGCCGCCGCGTTTGCTGCCTACCTGCTTCCCGTCGGCCCTACACCGATGTGCCAGATCGCTCGTGGCTCCGATGGCGCCCTTCAGTATTCGAGCCGTCACAACTTTGATGGGGTGGGGCGTTTGGTCCGTGAGCGGACCCGCTACCCCGACCTCCCAACGGTCGACATGAGCGCGGTCTACGACACGCTGGGCAACCTCGAGGCCGTCCGCACAGAGCTCGTAAACCCGATCGCAGGCGACACAGCGGCGTTGATCGAGATCAGCGTTCAAGCCGTGGCGAACCCGACCGCCCAGTGGGTTGTGACGACGAAGGGCAAGACGCTGAAGTACGACTACAAGTGCGAGTACGCCGACCGTACGTTGCGATGCCGGCAAGCGGGGGAGCCCAGGGGCGCGCTCATCTACACTGGGGTCAACAACGTCGTGGCCGCGTTTGCGGTTGCGACAGACGCTCTCGGTCGAGCGGTCATGATCGAGTTCGAAGAGGTCGGTGAGCCCGTGGTTCGGTTCGCATACCACTACGAGAAAGACCGACTTGTGCTGGCAACGCGAACCTACGACGATCGAGAGCCGGAGCCGGAGGAGTATCGCTACGACGACGCAGGCGCACTCGTGGAGATCCGCGACGAGTTGGTCAACCTGCAGTTCGAGTCCGAGTGTCCCGAACCACGGATAGATGGCATGACCGCTAGATCCGGGCCCGGCCAGCGCAGGGGACTCGGTCACCCAAGTCCGTGTGGGCGGGCCGACATCCGTTTGGCGTGGGTCGAACGCCGATAGTCTTGGCGTGGTCAACGGGTCAGCCCCTACACGACTTGCGACTTCTACTTTGCGTGGGTTGTTGCGGGCAAACGCGATGTGGAGATGCTGCGGCCCAACGCGACGACGCCTGAAAGCTGATATAGCTATACCGCGATTGCCAAATGGCTGCTATAGCTAATTCATGTCGAGCCACCCACGCCTTTGGCACCTCCGAGGTCGACGAGTGCGCTGGGCGGCGGTCATGGGCCTATGCGTCGCCTGCGGTGGCGCGACGGGTGGTGACACCGCGGGAGGCACCGGTGGCGAGGAGCAAGCGTCTTCTTCGGGCGAAGCGGGGTCGACCGCCCCCGGCGAGACCACCGAAGGACTCGATTCGAGTTCTGGGGAGCCCGACGAGGACGAGAGTTGTTTCGATGAGGAATGGAGCTGGAGTGCCGAGCTGTCGTCGTCACACGCGGTGGCAATCGCTCATGGCGAAAAGACAGCATTACTGGATACCGGGGGCGGTCGGGTTCGCCTCTCAGCCTTCGACGCTGACGGCTCGCTCGTCTTTGAACCTGAGCTCGTCGGCAACGGCTACCGCGGAGATGTCGCTGCTGGACCGAACGACGAGTGGTGGCTCGTGACCCGCGCCGACGATGGCGACCACCTGTTGCGTCGATCGAGCCAAGGGGTGGCGCTGGCTGACCACCTCGTCACTCCGACAAACGAGCCCGGAGGCTTGTGGAGCATTGCCGTGACCCCCAATGGCAACGCAGTGCTCGGTGGCTCCCTCCCCGACAAAACGTCTGGTCAGACACGTCTGTTGGGCGTCGACGACGACGGGACCGTGCAGTGGGAGTACGACGGTTTCGACGACACGGTT